>Ga0134126_10003350_pt1 | contig 20094 bp, 20 predicted proteins | sample KB31752_FD_96881 | JGI IMG/M metagenome (GOLD analysis project Ga0134126, IMG submission 96881) | Terrestrial soil microbial communities with excess Nitrogen fertilizer from Kellogg Biological Station, Michigan, USA - KB3-175-2 | ecosystem: Environmental > Terrestrial > Soil > Unclassified ...
CCAGAAGCCCGCCGCCGAGCCACCAGATGCCCGGTTTGTCACGGTTTTCAAGGTGCCCAAGAGCCACTTTCTCCTCGCTCTGCGGCATCACCAGGGCGCCCTTCGCCTCAATGCAACAGTGCCACCGTGCACCCGGTGGAGGGTGGCAACCGGTTCGATTCCGACCGGCTGGAACCGATCTGGCGGGCATGATCGATTACAACACGCAGGATCATGAGAAATGGCGGTGTCGTTTCTGCTAGGGGGGCGGTTAAGCCTTCCACTGATATAGAAGATGTAGAAAGCTTCTCCGACTACATCGCCTGATGTAGTGAGCCTACATCGCCTGAGGTACGTGGGATATGACCTATGGAGATGATGATCAGCGTTCCGGATCGTGGATAGAGTTCCACGCTGAATTCATTCCTGCAGCCGGCAGGACAAATTCCTTCCGTCCCGTCAGGCCGTAACTGCGCGGCCCGGACAAACCGGACCATACAACAGGAAATCATTCATCACGGTGGCTACCGAATGAGTTATCCCAGGCTGACCGATCAGGCAGCCGCAGTCGCTGTCGCGCTGGGTGAGCTATACGTGTGCCCAGACGATCGGGTCTTGATCATGTTGCCTGACGGTCCCGGCTTTGCCGATGCCTTCGCCGGCGCGATCCAGCAGGGCGCAGTGCCACTGCCAGTGAATCCGCATCTACCAGCGCAAGACCTCGTCGCGGCAGCCGCCGAGGCCGGTGCCAGGCTGGTGCTGGCCTCGATGCATCAGCTCTATACGTTGGCTGAGCTGGACGCCGAGCCACCGGTCCTGATTGATGGACCACACGGGCGCTGGGCAGCCGCGCTGCGACTGCGCTGAGCGAGGCGTTCGCGCGCTAACGTGTCGCGATCTGCGTGCCGCCCTCGTCGAGGCAGCCGAACCGCTGAACGTCGAGCCCGTCACCACACCACGTCGACCTCTACCTCGTGCTATGCGCTGTCTTACAGGGACGTCGAAGAGCTGCTGGGCGAACGGGGCAGCCGCAGCGGCTCGCCTAAGGGTCGGCTAGCATGATCCGCCTTCATCCCAGGGTGATCAGCTCCTCGATCTCCTCGCATGCTGCGGCGTGATCCGATGAGGGGGATGAGTGGGTCGGCAGACCGACAATCCCCGGTGCGCTGGCCAGGGAGCTGGTCACCGAGCTGGGTGTGCACCCGTGAGCGAGCTGCAGTTTCGTCGCGGACAAAGACGCACGGGGACCGCATTCGTGACGTACAGATCATCTCGAACCAGCCAGAAAGGGTTTCCGGATATCGACACCACTAAGGCGCACACGGCTCGGGTTTGGAACTACTGGCTGGGCGGCAGGGACAATTACCTGGTTGATCGCGAGGTCGGTGAACGGATTTGTGCCGTCCTGCCGGACATCGTTGATGCCGCGCGTGCCCAGCGGGGGTTCCTGGTCCGCGCCGTCCGCTACCTGGTCGCCGATGCGGGGATCCGCCAGTTCCTCGACATCGGCACCGGGCTGCCCACCGCTAACAACACCCACGAAGTCGCCCAGGCGATCACGCCGGAATGCCGCGTCGTCTACGTCGACAACGACTCTATGATCATTGCGCACGCCCGCGCCCTACTCACCAGCACGGGTGAAGGCGCTGCTGACTACGTCCACGCCGACCTGCGCGAACCCGACATGATCCTGGGCGAAGCCGCACGAACTCTGGATTTCACCAGACCGATCGCGCTCATGCTGTTGGGGATCCTGGAACATATCCTGGATACCGACGAGGCGTACGCGATCGTGAGGCATCTGCTGGACGCGCTACCCTCTGGCAGCTATCTGGTGCTATGCGACCCCACCACTGAAATTCACCGCGAGGTGATGCTTGCAGCTATTCGACAGTGGAACCAGAGCGCTACACCCCAGATCACCGCTCGCAGCCGCCAGGAGTTGATTCGATTCTTCGATGGCCTGGAACTGCTGGAGCCCGGAGTGGTCTCGGCTTCGCTGTGGCGACCCGAAGCAGGCGAGCACGGTACTCCGGTGGAGGTGTTTAATTTCAGTGGCGTCGGGCGAAAGCCCTGATGAGCACGTCAACTCTCCTCGGCCACTGTCTCGTGACGGAAGGCATCTTTATGATCGTGTGGGGCTCCAGAAGTCGGTCACCTACACTGAGCAGCAGCTTTATGCCACTCGTTCGTACTCGTTGATCAAGCCGCCAAGAATGGTGCGACGGCTGATCCGTTTCTGGCTCAGGTCCGCCACAGGGTCAGTCGGTTGCGGTGGGCGATGGTCGCGGGCTCGGTGGGGTCGTGGTCACGTCCACGGAGTTGGTGTATGAGAGAGCTCCGTGTGATCCCTTCTCTTCTGTAATTTTAGGCGGTTAGTGTGTCGGTTGTCATGGTTGGCGTGCTGGGAGTTGGGTTCGGTTCGGCAGGAACGATTCGGATTCTGCTTTTAGCGAGGAGTTCGAGGCTCATGTAGCGGCGGCCTTCGGTCCATTCGTCGTGTTGTTCGGCCAAGACGGCGCCGACGAGGCGGATCAGGGAGGCGCGGCCGGGGAAGATGCCGACGACATCGGTGCGGCGGCGGATTTCTTTGTTGAGTCGCTCTTGGGGATTATTGGACCAGATTTGACGCCACAGCTCGCGGGGATAGGCGGTGAAGGCCAGCAGCTCCTCGCGGGCGGCCTCCAGATGCTCGGCCGCCTCGGGGTAGTGGTCGGCCAGGGCGGTCACGACCCGGTCGAACTGGGCGTGCACGGCGGCGGCGTCGGCCTGGTCGAAGATGGTGCGGACCTGGGTGGCAACGGCCGGTTGGGCGGATTTGGGCACCTTGGTCAGCAGATTGCGCAGGTAATGGGAACGGCAACGCTGCCAGGACGCCCCGGGGGAGCGCCGCGCCGATCGCGGCGACCAGCCCGGGGTGGGCATCGGCGGTGACCAGCTGCACCCCGGACAGGCCGCGGGCGACCAGACCACGCCAAAACGCCAGCCAGCCGGCGCCGTCTTCGGCCGAGGCGACATCCAGGCCCAAGATCTCTCGATGCCCCTCGGCGTTGACCCCGGTGGCGATCAGCGCGTGCACGTGGACCACGCGGGCGTCTTCGCGGACTTTGACCGTCAGCGCATCAGCCCACACAAAGGTGTCCGGGCCGGCATCCAACGGCCGCTCGCGAAACGCCTTGACCTGGGCGTCGAGGTGCGCGGCCATCTCACTGACCTGCGAGCGCGACAACGACTTCACTCCGAGCTGCTCGGCCAACCGCTCCACCCGCCGCGTCGACACGCCCAACAGATACGCCGTGGCGACCACGGTGACCAGGGCCTGCTCGGCGCGGCGCCGATGCGTCAGCAACCAGTCCGGAAAATAGGAACCCTCCCGCAGCTTCGGGATCGCCAACTCCACGGTGCCCACCCGGGTATCCCAGTCTCTGCTGCGGTAACCATTGCGCCGATTGACCCGCTGATCACTGCGCTGACCGTAGCCGGCGCCGCACACCTGGTCAGCCTGCGCGGACATCATCGCGTTAGCGAACGCAGCAATCATCTCCCGGAGCAAATCCGGCGACGCGGAAGCCAGGTGCTGTTCCAGCAGTTGCACAGGGTCCACACTGTGCGGTGCGGCCATCGTGATGATCCTTTCTTCGAGTTCCCTTGATCTGGTTCTCGAAAGGATCACGCGGTGGCCGTCTCACATCACGACGCCACACCGTCACCGGCGACAACTCTTCGTACACCACCTCTGGGGACGCAACCGGGGTCGTCGGCTGTTGTAGTGCCGGATGTAGGTTGCGAGTATCACACGTAAGTGCCGTTGATTGAAGATCAGCATGCGGTCGGTGAGTTCGGCTCGCAGGGTGCGGACGAAACGTTCGGCGAAGCAGTTCGCCTGGGGCAACGCGGAGGAATTCTGACCACGCGGATGCCGACATCTTCCAAGACAGCGTCGAACGACGCGGTGAACTGTCCGGCTCGGTCTCGGACGAGGAACCGGAACTGGGTGAGGCGATCGCCGAGATCCATCACCAGGTTGCGGATCTGCTGGGTGGTCCATCGACCGTCCGGTCCGGGTTCGTGGTCGTGCCCAGCAGGTGCACGGTCCTGGCCTCGACCTCCAGCACGAACAACGCGTAGATCCGGTTCAGGGTGACTGCACAGTCGATGTGGAAAAAGTTGCATGCCAGCATGGTCAATGCTTGAGCGCGCAGAAACTGCCGCCAGGTCGTATCGGTGTCCCGGACCGGTGCCGGGAGTATCCGCAACCGCTTCAGGACGCGGCGGATGGTCGAGGCCCCGACGCGGTGACCGAGTTTGAGCAGTTCGCCCTGAATTCTTTGGTATCCCCAGCGGGGGTTGTCCCGGGCCATGCGCCCGATCAGCACAGCCACAGCATCATCAAGGGGCTGGACGCCCGAGACGGTGGGGATAGGTCCACTTCTTGGCGACCAGGCGACCAGGCGACAATGCCAGCGCAGGATCGTGCCTGGCGTGACCAGGCGACGCTTGCGCAGCATCGGCGGCAGCCTTCGCACGAGCGTGGCGAAGACCGCTCGATCCGCCCAGTCCAGGCGGGGCTTCGGGTTGGCTCTGCGCAGCACGGCAACCTCATGGCGCAGCATCAGGAGTTCGACGTCCTTAGACGCTGACGAGCGGGCGAGCAACAACAGCAGATTTACCAGCTGACAGAAGATCAAGTGGAGCAGACGCAAGGACACGAGTCACGATCATGCCGTGGCGGCCGGCCGTACCGATCACGCAGGTCAGAGCCGAGGCCGACTTTTGGAACCCCACAGGTAACCGACCTTGTCCATCGCGCCCTGCGATCGTGAGCCGTATCAGCGCCGGCTTTGGCCACCGATGCCACGACCGGCTCGGCGGATTGATCTGCGAATATGCTCAGGCCGCCTCGTGTGGATGACCTATTCGGCACCCACAAGTTCCTGCGGGACCTGCGCGAACGGTTCGCGAAGTTCTCTTTGGAACTGCACGCCGAGAAGACACGCCTCATCGAGTTCGGGCGGTTCGCCGCCACGGACCGGGCACAGCGTGGGCTCGGCAAGCCAGAAACATTCGACTTCCTGGGCTTCACGCACACCAGCGGGAAGGGCAGGAGCGGCAGCTTCTGGGTCCGGCGCACCACCATCAAGAAACGGATGCGGGCCAAGCTTGCCCCGGTCAAAGACCAACTCAAGCGGCGCCGGCATCTGCCCGTCCCCGAGCAGGGCCGATGGCTGGCCAGCGTGGTACGAGGCCATCTCGCTTACTACGCCGTGCCAGGCAACTTCACGGCGATCCTGATTTTCCGGGTCCAGATCACCCGACACTGGCTCAAGGCGCTGCGACGTCGCAGCCAGCGTCACCGCCTGAACTGGGAACGTATGGGACGACTCGCTGAACGGTACTTGCCGCCTGCCCGCATCCTGCATCCCTACCCGGAGGCACGCTTTGCCGCTCGTACCTAAGGCAGGAGCCCAGTGCGGGAAATCCGCACGCTGGGATCTGTGCGGGGGGCCGCCCGCAAGGGCGGTCCCTACCGCGACCGGCCACGTCTACCGGTCAGCGCTGTATCCCCTTCTAGGACGCATCAACGCCTACCTGGTGCGCTGGATCCGCAACAAATACAAACGACTACGGGGATCGAAAACCGCCCACCGCAAACTGCAGGAGATCACCAAAAGATACCCCCGCATATTTGCGCACTGGACGTGGATCCCCTTCGCCTGGTGACCAGGACGACAAGAGCCGTATAAGCCGAGAGGCTTACGTACGGATCTGTGGGAGCCCGGGGGTGAGACTCCCCCGGGCCACCCGACCGATGAGCCGCTTGATCCGCTCGACAAAACCACAGGCCACCGGTCTGCAGCGGGTTCTGGATCGGTGCAGGCTCAGTGTGGCACTCCGGAATACCGGCAACAATCGCCCATCTGTCATCACCCATTCGCTCGGCGATGACTCTCCGCCACGTTCCCCATTGTGCTCGATGAGGGAAAGGATGCGAGAACCTACCAAAGGGCCTGGACGAGCGTTCCGCTGTGCAGCGTCGAAAGCTTCTTTGCCTTGCCGCTCCACTCCATAAAAGTGCTGAGGTCCTGCCAAGTTTCTACCGCCAGCCTCCAGTGCTCGACCACGCCAGCCGGTGACTCGTAGAACTCGTCGAGTACGAAGATCGTATCGCCGGTGGGCGACGAGTTCGGGTCCAGCGGATTCTCCAGCTCCGGGCCCTTTGAAATGCTGTAGTCCAGCAGGGCCGTATCCCCATCGCGGGAGTGGCCCGTCATCCACTTGCCGTGGCTCTCGAAGAGGCGATCACCCGCTTCTACATCATCCGGACCGACTGTCCACATAACGACGATATGCGTTTTCCCAATTTTAGACATTTCCCTGTCCGTTCATTAGCTCTGCCGTAACGCCTCGAACGCTGACCAGCCGCGGGATCCCCGGCTCTCCCAGAGCGGGTCGGGTCATGTCCACGCAACCACAATGACGATATAGGACCGATCGACCTAATCGCAAAGCAGTTGTTGGCACGACTGCGCGGCCAGGTCGACCGAGCCCAGCCGAACACCTTGCCGACTTGATCACGACCAACCAGCGGACGCTCGTCCGCCAGTCGGACACCTCCGCAAGACCCCGGGAAGCCATCCGAGTTAGATAGCCTCAGCTCCTACACGCAGAACGCCGATGTGGCGTGGGGTGATGGCGCCGGGTGGCCAGATCATCCGCTGACCCACCGAAAACAACCGTCATCCGCAGGTGCCGAGGCTGGGGCTACCCTACAGTCCCTCGGCAAGCGACTATGGCCGCAAAGCACCGCGGGCAGTGATCATCGTCAGCCGATCGGTGGCGCGGGTCATGCCGACATAGAGCAGGGCTTCGAACCCTGGAACAGTGCCATCATCAATGTCAGTCAGGATCACCGCTGGCGCTTCGAGCCCTTTGAAGGAGTGAATCGTTCCGGTCCTGTGCTCACCAGTGGATACCCAGAACAAGATCAAGCCGTGCCGGCTTCGGGCGCAGCTAGACCGCCGCTTTCGATCGTCGGATCATCGAGAGCGCGCGGCTGATCGGGCTACTGACTGCCGCGGTGGAGTGTTGATCTGCAGGACGGGATGACCTCGGCGCCGAGGCGGGCGATGTTTTCCAGGGTGCGGGCGCGGTCACCGGTTCCCTCCGCCAGGAGAAGGAAGTGGCTGATGCCGGTGCGTCGGGCGGTTTCGGTCAGGGTGTTGTGGCAGTGTTCGGGAGTATCGACGGGATGTAGGCGGCACAGCAGCTCGGTGTAGTCGTGGGGATCGCGGTGGTGATGCGGGTGGCCATCGGCGCGGCGGTAACCGGCCAGGCCGGGGCCAAGCCAGCGAGTTCTCCAGGACCATCTGCTCACCGGCTGGTGAGCGCAGGGCTTGGAAGGTTTTCCGGGGCACTTCAGGCCAGTCTCGCAGCTCATGGGGGCGACGACGGCTTCACCGTAGGCGATGCTGGCGATCCAGTCGGGGTGCTGGGCGGCCCAGTCGAATCCCAGCGCGGAGCCCCAGTCGTGCCGCACCAGGATCACGTTGCGCTGGAGTCCGAGCTGTTCCCACAGCGCGAAGAGGTAGTCGCGGTGCTCGAGGTAGCTGTAGCGGTCCGGGCCGGACGGATCGAGCTTGTCCGAGTCACCCATCCCGAGCATGTCGCAGGCGATCAGCCGGCCGAGCCCTTCCAGGTGTGGCATGACGTTGCGCCAGAGGTGTTGCCGTGGGCGAAGATGATCGGGTCACCCTCGCCGATCTCGCGGTAGGCCATCCGATGGCCGTGCACGATCGCGGTCTTTTTGTCTGGTTGCAGCATGGTGCTCCTTTGAGGATGGTCAGGAGTCGATGCGGAGGTGACGGAGTTTCGCTGGGGTGGCCACCAGGTCCAGGGCGGCGATCCGGCCGCCGACGATGGTGAAGCCGAGCACGGAGATGGGGTCCTCACGGGTGCCGAACAGTGCGCCGACCGCGCCATTGACCAGCACCGGGGTGGCGAAGGAGACGAAGCGGGGCGCGGTCTTGAGCACGTGCCGGGCAACCGCGGCGGCTCCGGACAGCGCCGGGCGGCCGTCTGGGCCGAGGTCGAAGCGCAGCACCACGTCGGGGGCCAGCACCCGCAACAGCGCGGCGAAGTCACCGGCGCGGGCGGCGGCCAGGAAGGCGTCGACCACCTGCCGTTGCAGCGCCAGGTCGGTGTCGGGTTGCGGGGCGGCCTGTACCCGGCGCCGGGCTCGGCTGGCGAGCTGGCGGGTGGCCGCCGGGCTGCGATCCATAATCTTTGCGATCTCGTCGAACGACACCGCGAAGACATCGTGCAGGACGAACGCGAGCCGTTCTGGCGGGCTGAGGCTCTCCAGCACGATCAGCAACGCCAGGCCGAGGGTGTCCGCCCGCTCTGCCTGCTGGTCGGGACGCTGATCTGGGGGCTCCTCGACCAGTGGCTCGGGCAGCCAGCTACCGACATAGTCAATACGGCGCGCCTGGCGGGCGCGCAGCATATCGATACAGATCCGGCCGACCACCGAGGTGAGCCAACCGCGGAATTCGTTAATTGAGTCGGCGTTGCTGCGCTGCAGCCGTAACCAGCATTCCTGCACGGCATCGTCGGCCTCACTCACCGAACCCAGCATGTCGTACGCCACGGAACGCAGGTGTGCACGATGCTGCTCGAATTTTGCGGCCAGCCAATTCGGCTCGGACATCTGGCTCCCCGATCTGAAAATCTCGTCACTGGGAGGACGAATCGCTCGACGTGAATGTGACATCCCCCCGCTACGGAGACCTCTGCCTGCCGGCCCGGGCGACCAACTGCTCGCTGAGCGGTCCCGGCCGCCGGCCTTCTGGAGGCGCCGGGCTGCCGGCACCTCGACCGGTGTGAACCTGCGGATGTGTGCGAAGTGTGCACCGCTGACTCCCTTCCCAGGCGGGGTCGCGGAGCAGCGTCAGGATCGACGCCGCGATCGGCTGCGGTGGCAGTGCTCGCGGCGGGCTAGTCATGGTCACCGCTGGAAGCGTTCGATGTGACATTTCCTGCGGCACCCGGAATGTCACACTCGGCGGCTGGGGATCGTCCTAGGTGTAGCGGATCGGTGGTGATTTCCTGCCGCCTGACCCCTCCGAGAAAGGACAGGTGCGCTATGCCGGCACCCATTGCATCCGAACATTCCGTTGCCCCCCTCACCGAGCTGTTGGGACAGGTCAGGCAGGCCAGCGGCGGGCGGCTGCTGGCTCTGCACACCGACCTGGCGCGCTCCCCGGCTGTGCTCGCGGCGTACCTGGGTTTGCGCCGCGCGGGTAGCGACTACGGGACGTTGGCCCCGATGGTGCGAGCGGCGATCATGCTCGCGGTGGGGGTGGCCGATGACGGCGCCTACTCCCAGGCCATCGCCACCCAGCTCGCGATTGACGCTGGGATAACCCCAGAGCAGACCGTGGCGGTGCGTACCGGGCAGGTCGCCGACGCCCGTCTTGCGGCGCTGCTGGCAGTGATGAGGGAGGCCGCAGTCAACACCGGCCGGGTCACCGAGGCCACCTGGGCCGCGGCCACCGCCGCCGGGTGGAGCGTTGCACAACTTACTGAAGCATTCGTCTTCCTCGCCCTGACAGTGTTCGTCGACTACTTCACCCATTACGCCCGGACCGAGCTCGACGTCCCACCGGCCCCGCCGGTACCCAGCGAAGGGAGCAACCGATGAGCGCGCCCACACTACTGCCACGGCCGGCCTGGTTGCCGTGGGAACGGTGGCCATTCCCCACCGGAGCACTCGCGACGGCGGTCGGGCAGATCGCGGTCACCGACGTCGGTGAAGGGCCAACGCTGCTGTTCGTGCACGTTGGGTCGTGGAGCTTTGTCTGGCGCGACCTGTTGGTGGCGCTGAGCCCCCACCATCGCTGCGTCGCACTCGACGCCCCGGGCAGCGGCCTCAGCTCTCACCCAGACTCGGTGGTGGGCCTAGAGGCCGCTGCCCTCGCGGTGAGCGCGGTGATCGATGAGCTCGACCTGCGTGAGATCACGCTGGTCATACATGACGTAGGCGGGCCGGTCGGGCTGGCGGCAGCCGCCCGGCAACCGGACCGTATCGCCGGCCTGGTCGCGCTCAATGCCCTGGGCTGGCGGCCCACGGGCGCGGCGCTGCGGGGGATGCTCGCGGTGATGGCCAGCGCGCCGATCCGGGAATCGGCCGCGCTGCTGGGCTGGGCGGCCAGGCTCAGCGCATCGGCGTTCGGCGCTGGCCGGGAATGGACCGACGAGGACCGTGCCGTGTTCCTGACCGGGATGAACAGGCCGTCCCGGCACAACACCCACCGCTACCTTCGCGCGCTGCGTACTGAGAACGACCTGCTCCAGCGCGCCGAAACAGCACTGCGCGGCCCGCTGTCCCGACTGCCCCTGCTCACCGTGTTCGGCTCACGCAACGACCCGTTCAAGCTCGGCCAGAAATGGAAGCAGCTATTCCCCGACGCCGAGCAACACACCATCCCCGGCGGCAACCATTACCCGATGGGTGACGACCCGGCCGGCGTCTCCACTCTCATCCGTCGCTGGCACAGCGCCCACGTCCGCGGAGCCCACCAACCCCAGCGCTCAGGCTCTCTGCCAGCTCAGGAAAGCCGGTGACAGCCATGTCGTATGGCTCGTATGCCGTTGCTAGGCCGTCGGCAGACCACGCCCGCCAGCGCCGCACCCACCGCGCTTGGGTGGTCGCCGCCGCTGCAGCCGTCACCGGCCTGGCCTGGCTAGCCGGTTACCTCGCCGGGGTGACCTACCTCGTGGTGACACCGGTCGACCCCCGCCCGATCGCCCTGGGCCTGGTTGCCGCCGGCACCGCGGCCTCAGGGTCAGCGGGCTGGGCCGTGCTCGCCCTCCTCGAGCGGTACACCAGCCGCGCACGGACGGCGTGGACGGCACTCGCGCTGGCCGTGCTCACGTCATCCATTGTGCCGATCTTCGTGTTTCCGGCCGACGTGCCCACCCGGGCTACCCTGACCCTGCTGCACTGCCTCGCCGCCGCGATCCTCATCCCGGGACTGCGGCACACTCGGTGACGATTTGCACCTGAGGGGACCAGACCATGCCTGACCTGCACGACGTCGCCGAACTGGCAGCGGCCAACGGACACCTTGCCGTCATATCCACCATCCGTGCCGACGGCACGGTCCAGGCATCGCTGGTCAGCGCCGGGGTAAGCACCCATCCCAAGACGGGGCGCAAAGTGCTGGCGCTTATCGCCGGCGGCCGGGTCAAACTGGCCAACCTGCGCGCCCGCCCCACGACCACAGTGACCTTCCACCACCGCTGGAACTGGATCACCATTGAAGGCACCGCCGAGGTCGCCGGCCCCGACGACACCAAGCTCGGGCTGTGTCCTGACGAGCTCACCGCCCTACTACGCACCATCTTCACCGACGCGGGCGGCACCCACGACGACTGGCCAACCTATGACCGCACCATGGCCCAGGAACGCCGCGCCGCCGTGTTGATCCAGCCCACCCGGATCTACAGCAACTAAAGGCACTGGCACTGTTGCATCCGCCGATGATTTCGGGCCAGTCCCTTCGAATCTGTCCTTGTGGCCGCTTCGATCAGTTGCGAAGAGCGCACTCGGCCACCGGCATTTGGCGGAGTCAATCACCACGATGATCACAGATGCATTGCCCCGCGCCACCGAGAGATCAACCACGGGAGCGCCGTCGTCTCACGCCGGCTCTCAGTAACGTTCAGCGTTCTGACCTGCTGGTTTCTCGGTCTCGCCGGATGGATTAGCGTGGCAGGCTTCGAATCACGGTCCTGCGCCTAGCCTCGGTACCGAAAACCGCGACCGGCAGACGACCACCATCGTGAACCGCCGAGAGGACCTCAACGGCAGGCATGCACCACGTGAAAAGAATCCGATAGTCACGTAGTTCGTCACCCAAGACCATCGCTACTCGATCACACAGCCCTCTGACCTGGCGTTTTGCTGTCGGGGTGGCGGGATTCGAACCCACGGCCTCTTCGTCCCGAACGAAGCGCGCTACCAAGCTGCGCCACACCCCGGATGGACGTCGACGAGTCTAGCCGACGCCCGCAGCGTGCCATGCGCTGGCTGGCATGGTCGCGTCGGTGTTGCGGGGCACCAGCGTGAGCAGGCTTGCCTCCGGTGGGCAGGCGAAGCGAACCGGCGCGAATGGTGACGTGCCCAGGCCGGCTGAGACGTGCAGCCAGGTGTGCGCGCCCCAGCGGGACGCGCCGCGGGCCCGGGAGCGGTCCAGCCCGCAGTTGGTCACGATCGCGCCGTAGCCGGGCAGCCGCAGCTGGCCGCCGTGGGTATGACCGGCGAGTACGAGGTCGTAGCCGTCGGTGGCGAACGAGTCCAGGACCCGTGGCTCCGGGGAGTGCGTCAGGCCCAGCCGGAGATCGGCGGCGGGATCGGTGCGCCCGGCGATGCGGTGGTAGCGGTCCCGTTTCAGGTGCGGATCGTCCACCCCTGCGACGGCGATCCGGTGTCCAGCCACGGTGAGCTCGCGGCGGGCATGGGTCATGTTCAGCCAACCGTGCTCGACGAATGCCGCGCGCAGATCAGTCCACGGCAACGGCGCGCCCCTGATCTTCTTGCCGGTGTCGAGCAGGTAGTGCGCCGGGTTCTTCGGTTGGGGGCCGTAGTAGTCGTTGTTGCCGAAGACGAACACCCCGGGCAACGCCAGCAACGGTCCCAGCGCGCGCAGCACCGACGGCACTGCCTGCTGGTGCGCCAGATTGTCACCAGTGTTCACGACGAGATCGGGCCGCAGGTCGGCCAGGCTGGCAACCCAGCGCTGCTTGGAGTGCTGCCGCGGGGTCATGTGCAGGTCGGAGATGTGCAGGATGCGCACCGGGGACGACCCGATCGGCAGCACCGGCAAGGTGGCTTGCCGCAGCGTCCACCGGCGGACCTCGACTCCGGCGGCGTAGGTGGTCCCTGCGACGGTCAGCGCGGCGGCGCCGGCTACGGCGCGTCCCCAGAGGCTCATGGTGGCCGAGCCTAGCTGGCTCGGTCAGCACGCGGATGGCAATGAGTATCCAAGCGGGCGGCGCCACTCACCCGGCGTAGTCTTTGGGAGATGGCAGAGCTGAAGGATCGGCTGCGCAACGACCTGTCCGCGGCGATCAAGTCGCGGGACACCGTCGCGGTCGCGACCCTGCGGATGGCGCTGACGGCTATCACCACTGAAGAGGTCTCCGGCTCATCAGCCCGGGAGCTCTCCAACGACGAGGTGCTGGCAGTACTGGCTCGAGAGGCGAAGAAGCGTCGGGAAGCCGCCGAGGTCTTCGCCGCTGCTGGACGCGACGAACTGGCGACCAGGGAACGCGCCGAGGGCGAAGTCCTGGCCGGCTACCTACCCCAGCAACTCGGCGACGACGAGCTCATGAGCCTGATCGGGGAAGTCATCGACGACGTCGCCGGGCAACTCGGCAAGCGCCCCAACCTCGGCCAGCTGGGGCTGGTGATGAAGGCCGCGAAAGCCAAGGTTTCCGGTCGCGCCGAAGGCCAACGCTTAGCCACCGCCGTGATGGCCGCGCTGCGCACCTGACCCGCCGCCGAGCTGCACGACAAAAGCCCGACATGGAGACATGTCGGGCTTTTGGGGGCCTCCTGACCCCGATATGTCTCCATGTCGGGGCGTTCGGACCAGGATCAACCGCCGAAGCGATCCGGGGGACCATTGTCGTCGCGTTCCGCCCTTCCGGCGTCGGGGCGCTGGTCGCGTCTGTGTGGTGGGTGGTAGGGGGCCGCGGGTGGCGGGGAGTTCGGTGCGGCCCTCGGTCCCGGCCCACCGGTCCCGTCGCTGATCGTGATCGTGATCACGTCACCGGGCTGGGCGGTCGTGGGCGATTCGGCCGCGACCAGGCCGGCGGGCTGATCCGACGCCGACACCACGCGCTTCACCCGGAACCCGGAGCGTTCCAGGATGAGCTGGGCGGTGTTCTCACCCTGCCCGATCACGTTGGGCACGTTGGGCCCGGCACCGGTGACGTAACGCGGTTCGGTAGGTGGCATCGGCATTACCGGCAGTCCCTCGTGCAGTGGTCCCATCGCGTCGAACCAGGTCCGGGCCGGCACCTTGCCGCCGAAGATGTTGCCTTCACCGCACAACCGGGGTGGGTCGGTATCACAGATCGGTGCGGGGCGCGATCCGTCCGGCCACACCAACACCGCGCCGGAGTACTGCGGTGTCGCGCCGAGGAACCCGGCGGAACGGTTGTTCTGCGTCGTGCCGGTCTTGCCGAGTAACGGGCGGGTCCAGTGCGCGGCCTGGGCGGCGGCGAAGGACGTACCGCCGGGTTGGTCGTCCTTGCTCAACCCGACTGCCAGCGAGTTCGCCAACCCTTCCGGCACTACCTGCTCGCAGGGCGCTTCGGGTACCGGCACGGGATGGCCGTTGCGGTCCAGCACCGTGTCGATCGGGGTCGGCGGGCACCACTTCCCGCCGCTCATCAAGGTGGCGCCGACGTTGGCGAGGTCCAGCGGGCTGGTCGGCTCGGCGCCCAGCGTGTAGGAGCCGCGCTTCTCCTTTTTCACCGTGTCGGCGATCGTGCGACCCTGGGAGTCCTTGAAGTTCAGGCTCTGCCGCATGCCCAGCCGGTAGGCCATGTCCACCACCGGATCGATCTTGCCGATCCGGTCTTCCAGCGCGACGAAAGTGGTGTTGGGGGAGATCGCCAGCGCGGTCTGCAGGGATACCGACCCGGTGCGGTACTTGCCGGCGTTGGTCACCGTGTACGGGCCGCCGTTGTCCCGGAACACCCGCGAGGTGTACGCGTCCATCACCGGCACCGGATTCATGATCCCCATTCCCCGCTCCAGCAAGGCGGCGGAGGTGAAGATCTTGTAGATCGACCCGGCACCGAAGCCCTGCACGAGAGAGGGCAGCGCGTAGGAAGTCTGACCGGCGTCGGCGTCGAGACCGTAGTCACGGTTGGCCACCAGCGCTCGCACCGCATGGCGGTCCCGGCCGGGCTCCACGATCGCCATCGCGTTGGCGATCCCCGGCGTCTGGGTCGGGACCTCCGCGGTGGCCGCGCGCTTGGCGATGTCACTGGCCCGGCGGTCGAGGTTGGTGCGAATCAGGTACCCGCCGCGGCGCAGCTTGTCCTCCGGGAATCCCACGGTGGCGAGATAATCCAGGGTGTACTGGCAGTAGAAGCCGTCAGCAGGGCCGGCGCCGACGCAACCGTTGGTCAGCCCGGTCAGTGGGCGCTGGATACCCAGCGGCTCGGATTCGGCGGCGTCGGCCTGAGCGCGGGTGATCGACCCGACGTTGGTCATCTCATCGAGCACCATGTTGCGCCGGGCCAGTGCGTGCTCGGGATGTTCCACCGGGTCATACTCGGTGGTCGAGCGCACCATGCCGGCCAGCAGCGCAGCTTGGGAAAGGGTGAGCCGATCCGGTGTGGTGTTGAAGTAGGCCCGCGCCGCCGAGGCCACCCCGTAGGCGTTGTGACCGAAGAAGACGATGTTGAGATACCGGGCCAGGATCTCGTCCTTGGACAGCTGTTTCTCCAGCTGCAGCGCCACCCGGACTTCGCGCAGCTTGCGGGCTGGGGTGCTCTCCACGGCCGCGGCGCGCTCGGCATCGTTCTGCGCTACTGCGTACAGCATGTAGTTCTTGATGTACTGCATCGTCAGAGTCGAGGCGCCCTGGCCTTCCAGCGCGCTGCCGCTGGCGGACAGGTTGGTCATCAGAGCCCGCGCGGTGCCACGCCAGTCCACCCCGTTGTGCTCGAAGAACCGGCGGTCCTCGATCGCGATGATCGCCGCCTTCATCGTGTCGGCGATGTCCTTGGGCGGGGTGTTGAACCGGTTCTGGTCGAACACGTAGGCGATCGGCACCCCGTCCTTGTCGGTGATGGTGGTCACCACCGGCACCTGGCTCTGGACGAGATTGGTCGAGACGCTGCTGACCGTGTCGCTGGCCTGGTTCGACGCCAGACCGATACCGCCCACCACGGGAAACAGCACGCCCGCCACCAGCAGGCCCGCGATCAGACACAGGCCGAGAATCCGGATCAGCGCGTTGCCGGTCACCACCCGGGCGAGCCTACGCGTCAGCGCTTGACACCCACATGAGGCGTGGCCGGTATGCGGACGAAGCCCTTGTTCATGCCGCGTTACGACCGGGTTCATGACCGGCGCAGCGCCGAGTACTCTCAGAACACGTGAGCGCATCCAACACTACCCAGCAGAGTCTTCTGCAAGAGGTAGAAGCGTTGGTGGCGGCCCTCATGGGCGATGCCATGCCAGCGGAGATCACATCCATCGCGGAACGTCTGGAGGCAGCCGCCGACCAGGGCGACGACATTTCCGCTGCCGCCATTGAGGAGGTCCGTTCCGCGATCAGGTTGGTGCGCAACGGCCAGCCGTGTGCCGCGGTCAGCGCGCTGCTTTCCGCCCGCTTAGAACTCGGCGCTCCCCCGCGCTGATCGTCAACGCGCCAGGTCGGCGTGGACGGCAGTGCGCTCACCAGAGCACTACGCGCGGCAGTGCGCGGTGACGTTGCAGCCGACGCCGGAACCCGCGCGCTCTATGCCACCGACGCGTCGAACTACCGGGTGCCGCCGCGCGCCGTCGTCCTGCCACAAAGTGTTGAGGACGTGGCCGCGGTCATCGGCGTCTGCCGCGAGTTGCACGTGCCGCTCACCGCGCGGGGCGCCGGCACGTCGATAGCGGGCAACGCCATCGGTCCCGGCGTGATCCTCGACTTCTCCCGCTACCTCGACGCGGTGCTAGACCTCGATCCGGTGGCACGGCTGGCGCGGGTGCAGCCGGGACTCGTGCTCGACACGCTGCAGGCCGCCGCCGCCCGGCATGGCCTGCGCTTCGGCCCGGACCCGTCCTCGCACAGCCGCTGCACGCTCGGCGGGATGATCGGCAACAACGCCTGCGGATCGCACTCGGTGGCCTGGGGCACTACCGCGCAGGCCGTCGAGGAGCTCGTCGTAGCGCTGCCCGACGGTTCTCGCCTGGTAGCCGGCGCCGGACAGTTGCCGGCTGCGGTGGCAGATCTGGTACGTGACAACCGCAGGTTGATCCGTACCGAACTGCCCGACTGGCCGCGCCGAGGTTCCGGTTACGCATTGCAGCACCTGCTGCCCGAGCACGGATCGCGGCTGGCCCGCGCCCTGGTGGGCACCGAGGGAACCTGCGCGGTGCTGCTGGAGGCGACTGTGCGGCTGGTCGCGCCACCGCCGGCGGTGGCGTTGCTGGTTTCAGGGTTCCCCTCGCTGGCTTCGGCGGCCGACGCTGCCCCGCACTTGCTGCGCCACCACCCCCTCACCGTGGAGGGCTTGGATACGGCACTAGTCGCAGCGTCGGCGTTGGGCACCCGTCGCCGTCCGGAGCTGCCGGCGGGTGCGGCCTGGCTGCTCGTCGAATTCGGCGCGGACGCGTTGAGTGCGGCGGTGGCGTCGGCTCGCGCCGTGGCGTCGGAGCTGGGCCGCCCCCATCTGGTGGTGGCCGATGCGGCGCATCGCGCGGCGCTGTGGCGCATCCGCGAGGCGGGCGCCGGTCTGGCGACCCGGCTACCCGACGGTTCGCAGGCGTGGCCGGGTTGGGAGGACGCCACGGTGCCGCCGGCACGGCTGGGCGGTTATCTGCGGGATTTTGCCGACCTGCTCGCCGAGCACGGCAGGCGCGGCGCGGTGTACGGGCATTTCGGCGAGGGTTGCGTGCATGTGCGCATTGATGCCGACCTGGTGAGCGCGCCGGGGCGGCGGGACTTCCGGCGGTTGCTGGAGCAGGCCGCTGATCTGACGGTCTCCCATGGTGGGTCGCTGTGCGGGGAGCATGGGGACGGGCGGGCTAGGGGTGAGCTGCTGGGCCGGATGTACCCGCCGGGGGTGCTGCGGTTGTTCGCGCAGTTCAAGGCGATCTTCGATCCGGACGGTCTGTTCAACCCGGGAGTGCTGGTCGATCCCCGGCCGCTGGATGCAGACTTGCGTCCCGGGCGCGAGCGCCCGGTGCCGGTGAGCCTGGCGTTGGGACGCGACGGCGGCAGCCTGGTGGCGGCGACCCGGCGCTGTGTGGGTGTCGGGGCGTGCCGGCAGCTGGGTGGCGCCGGGGTGATGTGCCCCAGTTTCCAGGTCACCCGGCAGGAGAAGCACTCCACCCGCGGCCGGGCGCACCTGCTGGCCGAGATGCTCGCCGGCGATCTGGTGACCGGAGGCTGGCGCTCGCCGGAGGTCGATGAGGCGCTGGATCTGTGCCTGGCCTGCAAAGCCTGCGCGTCGGAGTGCCCGGTGAACGTGGACATGGCCACCTACAAGGCGGAGTTCCTGCACCAGCGGTACCGGTGGCGGCTGCGGCCGCGCTGGCATTACGCGCTGGGTGGTTTCCCGCTGGCGGCTCGGGTCGGTTCGTCGGCGCCGGCGGTGGCGAACTGGGTCGCGCCGTTTCTTGCAGGAGCGGGCGGCATATCCACGGCCCGTCCGCTGCCCCGGTTCACTCGGTACCGGCCGCCTACGGTGGCCGGGCGTGGCTCCCGCGGTGCGGTGCTGCTGTGGCCGGACTGCTTCACCCGGTCGTTCGATCCGCAAGTGCTGCAGGCGGCCGCCCGGGTGCTGGCAGCGGCCGGTTTCGCTGTCCGGCTGCCCCGAGGCACGGTGTGCTGCGGGCTAACCTGGTTCACCACCGGGCAGTTCGGCATCGCCCGGCTGGTGTTGCGCCGCAGCCTGCGGCTGCTGCGGGCGGCGCTCGCGGCCGGAGTACCGGTGATCGGGCTGGAACCCAGCTGTGTGGCCATGCTGCGTTCCGATCTGGTGGAGCTGCTTCCGGACCACCCGGCGGCGACCGCGCTGGCGGCGCGGGTTCACACCCTCGCCGAGGTGCTGCGCCAGCGGGCGCCGGGCTGGCGACCGCCGCAGCACCCCAGCGATGCGGTACAGCAGGTGCACTGCCACCAGCACGCGGTCCTCGGCCATGAGGCGGACGACGCGCTGCTGGGCTTGGCTGGGATCCGGGTACGGCGCGCCTCCGGATGCTGCGGGCTGGCCGGCAGTTTCGGCTACCAGCGGGGGCACGAGGAACTGTCCGCTGCGCTGGCGCAACGTTCGCTGGCTCCGACCATCCGGGCGATGCCCGGTGCGCTGGTGCTGGCTGACGGATTCAGCTGCCGCCAGCAGATCGCCCAGACGACGGGTCGGCGTGCGCTGCACCTCGCGGAGCTCCTTGACGGCGGTTTGCGCGAGGGACAACCGCTGGTCGAGCGCTGAGCGGTGGGCGTTTTAGCCCCTTTGGAGCTGGTTAACCACAGGTAATCACCCGGTAGGAGGCTGCAACTGACGATGAACGGTAGATAGGTTGCGCCGAGCGGTGACGACGCGGGTACATGCGGGTACGTGAGAACGAAGTTCAGGAGGGGCGAATGAGCCGTCTGCCGAGCACCTACGATCTCGGTCTGGAGACTGGCGCGGAACTGACCAGGGGCTCGGTGCCCATGCAGCGCGGGCAGGATCCGCATCGCGTGACGGCCGAGCAAGTCGATCGGGCTCGCTTGTCGGTGGCCCGCTCGGCGACCGGGGCCGAGGACTGCCGGATGCTGTTGGACATGCTGGGTCTGATCGACGGTGAGGATGGCATCCCTCCGGTACGTCGATGACCCTGTACGCCGATGACCCCTGGTACGCCGATGACAACGCCGGGCGGTGACTGCGGTTAGGAGCCGCGCCGCGTGGCCCCGGATACCCAGGGTGCACCCGATCACGGCGGTGTCCTATGCTGGTTGTGCTCACGACGGGCCACCGGCGCGGGCAGGTCTGGACGACCAAGTCCCCATCGTCTAGCGGCCTAGGACTCCGCCCTTTCAAGGCGGCAGCGCGGGTTCGAATCCCGTTGGGGGCACGAGAGCAAGGCCCAGTGGCGCAGTTGGTTAGCGCGTCGCCCTGTCACGGCGAAGGTCGCGGGTTCGAGTCCCGTCTGGGTCGCTTCAACACACCGCGGGTCGCTGACGGCCCGCACGGCCAGGTAGCTCAGTTGGTACGAGCGTCCGACTGAAAATCGGAAGGTCGGCGGTTCGACCCCGCCCCTGGCCACAGAACTGCTGGTAGAGCGGATCTAACAGCGAAACTGGTAAGATCAACCCCAACAATACCCCC
>Ga0134126_10003351_pt1 | contig 20093 bp, 12 predicted proteins | sample KB31752_FD_96881 | JGI IMG/M metagenome (GOLD analysis project Ga0134126, IMG submission 96881) | Terrestrial soil microbial communities with excess Nitrogen fertilizer from Kellogg Biological Station, Michigan, USA - KB3-175-2 | ecosystem: Environmental > Terrestrial > Soil > Unclassified ...
CTATTCGGCGTGGTGGATCTTTGTGCTGGCGGGTTTGGGGGCGCTTTCGATCGCGCTGTTCACCATTAGCTTTCAGGCTATCAGGGCGGCTACGTCTAATCCGGTGCAGGCTTTGCGTAGCGAATAAGCGGCTGCCTTTGCCGGCTTGATATATTTCTTATATTAGCCGGATGAAAACCATACAACGATTGGCCATAGCGGGACTTATGCTGGCGGCCCTGCCGGTTTCGCAACTGGCTGCACAGACGACTTCCAACTATGACCCGCACGAACTTTTTGGTCCTTATTTTTTCAGAAGCGATGGTAACGAGATTCGCAGCGCGAGCGGTCAGCCGGGCCCCAAATATTGGCAGAACCGGGCCGACTATGTGATCCGCGCCACTCTTAACGAGCAGGACACGACGATCAGTGGTGAGGTTACGATCAGCTATACCAACAATAGCCCGGATAAGCTGGACTTCCTTTGGCTGCAGTTGGATCAGAACTTGTTCCGCCCTGACAGCAGGGGCGCTGCAACGACGCCGGTGAGCGGTGACCGTTTCGATGTAAAGGGCTTTTCGAAAGGGGGGTATCATATCGAGAAGGCGGAGGTAACTTACGATGCCAAAAGCTATGCTGTCGTACCTGTTGTCACTGACGCCCGGATGCTGGTACGCTTACAGGCGCCGGTAAAGGCTGGCGGCGACAAGATCAAGGTCCGGGTGAAATATAGCTTTGCCATCCCGGTGTATGGGGCCGACCGGATGGGCCGGCTGGAGAGTAAGAACGGCATCGTCTACGAACTTGCGCAATGGTACCCGCGCATGTGTGTTTATGACGACGTTGAATCCTGGAATACGCTTCCTTATATGGGCCTGGGTGAGTTCTATTGTGAATATGGCAATTTCGATTACTACCTGACGGCCCCTGCTTCCATGACGGTGGTGGCATCTGGCGATTTGCAAAACCCGCAGGAGGTTTTGACTGCCCGGGAGATCGAACGGCTCGCACAAGCCCGCAAGAGCGATACGGCGGTGATGATCGTCAAGCCCCAAGAGGTGGGTCAGGCTTCGAGCCGGCCTAAGACGACGGGAACCCTTACGTGGCATTTTAAAATGGACGATACCCGGGATGTATCCTGGGCTGCTTCGACCGCCTTTATTTGGGATGCGGCCAAGGTTAACCTGCCTTCGGGTCGGCCCGCAATCGCCCAGAGCGCTTATCCCATCGAGAGTGCCGGGAAGGATCGTTATGGCCGCTCTACCGAATACCTCAAGCGCAGCATCGAGATCTATTCCGATCTCTATTTCGAATACCCCTGGAATTCTGCCGTTAGTGTGGCCGGGGTTGCCCTTGGGATGGAATATCCCGGCATCATCTTTTGTAAATCGGATCTGACCAATGGCCAGCTTTGGGGGGATGTGACCCATGAGATCGGCCATAACTGGTTCCCCATGCTGGTGGGATCGAATGAACGCCGGTTCATGTGGCAGGATGAGGGTCTGAATACTTTTATCAATCAGTTCTCGACGAGAGGTTTTAACAATGGCGAATATTTTCATGGGATCAAGTCGCAATTCATGTTCCGCATCTTTGCGAAAGAGAAAGACCCGCTGATGACACCGCCGGAGGCGATGAATCTGAATGGCTATGGTGCTTACTACTACAAGACTGCTGCGGCCCTGAATTTGCTACGCGACGTCGTTGTCGACAGCAATCGCTTCGATTATGCGTTCCGGGAATATATCCGGCGCTGGGCATTCAAACATCCACAGCCCGATGATTTCTTTCGGACCATGAATAGCGCCATGGGCGAAAATCTCGAATGGTTCTGGAAAGAATGGTTCTTTACTACCGACAAGCTCGACCAGGCCGTCACCGCCGTAAAATATGTGGATGGGGATTCGTCGAAGGGCGCGCTGATTACGATTGATAACCTGGATAAGATGGCGATGCCGGTGATCGTCAAGATCAGCGATGCTTCCGGTCGCTCGGAGGTCATCAAACTTCCGGTAGATATTTGGGAACGCGGGGGCAGCTGGACGTTCAAATACCCTTGTGCGACGAAGTTGACGGCTGTCGAACTCGATCCGGACCATGTGTTGCCGGATGAGAATCGGGCGAACAATATTTGGAAAGCCGAGTAATACAATTTGTGAGGGCGCGGTAGTTGTGATAGGTCGCCTTCCAAATCTGGCCTTTGAGGGCGGTACGGCGGGTGGGTGCGTTGTCGAGGCCTTCGTCGTACCAGTCGCCGTAGGTAGGATCGATCAGGTAGGTTTGGGTGTACTGCCAGAGTTGTTTGAACTTATCAAAATAACGCATGGGATCGTTGGGATAGAGGGTTGACATCAGCAGGAGGGTATTTAATCCTTCCGCCTGGGCCCACCAGTTTTTTGTGTTGAGGATGATAGTGATGGTATCATCGAAGTAGTAGCCTTCGTCATAGAAGCCGCCTTTTGTCGCGTCCCAGCCGTTGCGGAGGGCGTGGTCGACCATGCGTTTGCCGGTGGCCAGGGTTTTGGTCTCGTTTGTGATGCCGAGGGCGCGGGAGGCTTCGAGCATGAGATAGGCCGTCTCCACGTCGTGGCCAAAGGAAACGTGGTCGAGGCCGCGGTGGGTGAGGATGGTTTCGCGGCTCGAGTCCTGGTAGGACACCGGTGTCCAATCCGGTTTGAAAAAAAGCTGGAGGTTTCCTCGTGGTGTGACGATCTTGTCGCGGATGAGGAGCAGCATTTCGTTGAGTCTTGTTTTGAGTGTGGGATCTTTCCAGACGCCATAGAGTTCGGTAAATGCTTCGAGGAGATGGATGGAGCTGTTCTGGTCTTTGTAGCCCGTCTCCGCGGTCGTGGGCATATCGGCGGTTCTTTCGATGGGTGTGCCGTCTCGTCTGAGGTGTTGGTAATAGCCTTTGTATAGGGGGTCGTGGCTGTGTTTTTCCAGCCAGAAGAAGGTGCGTTTTGCGAGGCCTAACGCGGCTGTATCTTTCGAGGCCTTATAGTAGGCCGCCAGTGCGTAGATGGCGAAGGCGTTGCCGTAGGCGTCCTTATCGGCGCCGAAGGGCTGGTGTTTTGGATTGCCTTGTTGGTCGACGAGGGTGTAGAATCCGCCGTAGGTGGGGTCCCACATTTTGTCTTTTAGAAAGAGATAGCCGTGATGGGCGGCGTATTTGTAGTAGGGGACGTTGGGATAACGTTCGGCGGCTTTGCTGTTTACCCAGGTATGTCGGGCCTGGGTGACGATCATTTTGTCCTGGTTGGCGGCTTTTTTGAAGTCGTAGGTCCAGGCGCTGGTGAAGCCGCCGTAGGTGGTGTCGATGGCGCGGGGATACCAGGCGTGGAGTTCGTGGGTGAGGGCGGATTCCATGGAGTCGGCGATGGTGCGGCAGTCGGCCTGGCTGCCGGTGGCTGGCGGCTCGTGGGCGAGGTTGGCTGAGAGCACGTGGTTGGCTGCGAGGACGAGGAAGAGGTAGTCGGTGGTTCCTCCGCCCAGCACGTATTCGCCCTGCTGCCAGAAATAAGGCCAGACCATGAGTTCGGGAAAGTCGGGTCGGATGAGGGCGGTGCCGGAGGTGATGCCGCCGGGGATATAGGACCAGTCGGCGCGGTTGAACCCATAAGCTACCGTCATCGATTTCGCCCCGACGCCGGAGACGAAGGAGGCTGTGTTTGAACCGGGATGACAGCCCAGGATAAAATTGAGGGCATGGAGCATATAGTTCCTGCTGATAATGCCAGGGAAATAAGTATAAAGGAAATACTGTTTGAAACCGAAGTGCTGGATGTCCCAGCCCGCGCCCCAGATATTGGGTTTGTACGGGACGCCATAAGGGGTTTTTTCGCCGTCCGCTTTGATGCGGGCGTACAGGCTTGCTACTGCTTTGTTCAGCGCCTCATGATAGTGTGCATCGTCGATGCGTGAAAGGGTGCGGCCTACCAGCCAGCCGGTATTGTCGATGTGTTGGGCGATCTCGTCGGTGTGGGCTATGAGGAAGTCGGCGTATTTTTTTTCGTTTGTGGTTATTAGCAACTCGACTGCAAGTGGCACTCTCGAAAGGGGCGATCTTTCTTTTGCCTGGTCGTCCCAGACTTCGGTTGCTATTTGGAGGCAGTTGTGTGCCAGCGTGTCGTTGAATCCTTTCATTACTCTTGATGCGGCGGCGAGGGCCGAGGCGACTTGCAGGGCGCGGTCGGGATTGTTTTCGGTGAACACCCAGCGGTCGTCGGGGGAGCCGGGGAGGCCCACGGGGATGGGGTGGCCGGTCGTGCTATCGTATACTTTGTTGTCGGTGATGTTGGCGGGGTCGCCGAGCGTGGTGTATTGGCGCATCGTGGGTTCGATGATGCCGCGGTAAAAGCGGCCCATGGATTGATAGCTGCCGACGAGCGTGAGCAGGCCATGCTCGATCTGCTGCAGCATGTCCGGTTTGCCATCCGGGCGCTGGATCTCCACCACATGGTTAGTCTGATCGATGGTGGTGTTGTCGTAATCGACGTGGAATGCCTCGTAGGCGAGCGTTAGGCCGTGGACGGTCTCGGCCTGGGATTCGACTCGCAGGTCGAAGTCGCCGGCATCGTGCCAGCCGCCCTGGTTGAGGGAGGGGATGTGCTCGCCTGAACTGTATTTCGTGAGGGTAGATGGTCCCTGGATATAGCCGTCAAAATGATTGGAATCGACGGGCGCCATGCGGGCGTCGTCCATGTGACAGAAGCCGTGCCAGACGCGGTATTTGTCGTTGACGCGCATGTGGCACATCTGAACGGGGAGAAAATATTCCAGTGTGGGTTGCCAGACGTCTTCCTCGAAGACTGTTGGGGATATCTGAAAAGGGTTGGAGCGGTAATTCCCGTACTGGATTATGTACATGCCGGGATCTTTTGCCGCGGTGAAGTCAAATTGCAGATAGTGATAGCGAAGGAAGTTGCCCCAGTCCTTTGGTTGGGTTTTCAGTACGGTGGTCATGGTTCCGTCCGCTTGCGTTCTAAGCAGCAGGGCGGGGAAGCGGCGGCTGTCGTGGGCGTCCAGCTCGATGACGGCAACTTTTTGCTGGTCGGGATGATAGCCTACCTGGGAGACTTGTACGACGGGGTCCGATCTCCAGCCGGGAACTGCGTGGGGTGTCACGAGCCATTCGATAGCATTTGTCGTTGCGCCTTTTGGGACCAGCGAACGTACTACGTACCAGCCGTTGGTATATTTTCCCCGGCCGTCGAGCAGCATGAGGTTGTTCCCTTTTAGGTTTTCTATGGTCATGCGCTGCATGTCGCTTTCCGGCGCTATGGTGAGTTTGTGTCCCTGCGCCATGGGTTTTACCTGCCACTCGTCTGTGGTGTCCTTTATCATTTGGTCGTAGGACTGGCGGGGAAATATCCCGAACTGGTCATCCATGTACCAGGACTTGCCGAACAGGGCGCCGGGGAAGAGTTCGAGGTTGAAACCCACTCTGCCGATCCATTCGTCGGGGAGAGGTTTGTCGAAGTCGACGACGATCCTGAATCCTTCGCCGGCCGGCATGACGCGAACGGTGTAGGAGCATTGGAGGTCGGGGTAGATGATGGGATTAAAACCCTTCCTGTCGATGGCGGGATCGGGATAGCTCATGCGAACGCTTATCTCCTGCTTTGCTTTATCTACGGTTCGCTGGCCCACTTTTGGGATCGGAGACCACTGGCCGGGCGTGGGGTCGAGGCGGATGTCCCCGTTAGTGGCTACGCGTTGTCCCTGTTGTATGATGCCGACTCCGCCCTGATGGCCTTCGGGGTAATAGTCCTGGGCCAGCATGATGTCGACGCCCTGGTTTTCCAGGTATTCCCGGCTGTTGAGTTTCATGGCCTGCGGGGTATGGGCCTGAGTATTGGCCTTTGTTTGCGCCTGGCTGTTGAGTGAAAATGAAATGGCGGCCGCTATCGCGATCAGGGGATATCTCATAGATACTAAAAGTACAGAATTGGGGTCGGGCGGGAGGCGGAGTGATAAACAATCCTTATTTTCAGTTAAAATTTCATCAACATGCTCCTCAAAGGCTCGGTTAGCCTGCTGCTTGCCCTCTCTACTCTTGTTGTTTTTGCGAATCATGGGCCTAAGCCTATCGTTACCGGTGCGGACCAGACCAGTGTTTATCTGCCTCTATTAAAAGGAAAACGGGTGGGTGTTTTGGGTAATCCATCCAGTATCATCGGCAGCCGTTCGCTTGTCGACAGCCTTCATGATCTTGGGATAAACATCAAGGAGATCTTTGGACCGGAACATGGCTTCCGCGGCAAAGCCAGCAACGGCGCCAAGGTCGCCGATGAGATCGATTCCGCTACCGGCATCCCCATCATCTCGCTTTATGGTCCTAAACGTAAACCATCGAAAGCCGATATGGACGCCATCGATATCATGATCTTTGATGTCCAGGACGTCGGTTGCCGTTTTTATACCAACATCAACGTGCTGCGTAACATCATGGAATCCTGCGCCGAGTCCGGAAAGGAGTTGCTCATCCTCGACCGGCCCGATCCCAATGGCTATGTCGACGGGCCGATCCTCGATATGGCCTTCAAATCCGGGGTGGGTCAGTTTCCCGTTCCCATCGTTCATGGCATGACGATAGGCGAATTTGCGCAGATGATCAATGGTGAAGGCTGGCTGCCTAACAAGGAGCAATGCAAATTGAAGATCATTCCTGTCAAGAATTACTCGCATGATATGGCCTATGCACTTCCGGTGTGGCCTTCACCTAATTTGAATAGTCAACAAGCTATACTTCTTTATCCTTCCTTATGTCTCTTCGAGGGGACCATCATCAGCCAGGGTCGCGGCACCCATATGCCCTTCACCGTGCTGGGTAATCCCGATCTGAAAGGCGCTTATACTTTTTCCTTTACTCCCGAGAGCATACCCGGCATGTCCGAGACGCCGCTTCATCAGGGTCAGGCCTGCTATGGTCTGGATCTGCGCGGCATCGACACCGACAGTCTCCGCAGGACGGGGAAGATCAATTTGTCGTGGATGATGGAACTGTATAAGGCGTATCCCTACAAAGAAAAATTCTTCGACTATCATCAGAGCAGGCAGATGGGGGATATCGACAAACTCGCGGGTGTCGCGGCCTTCAAGGAGCAGATCGCTTCGGGCATGAGTGAGGCGGATATCCGGAAGAGCTGGGAGCCGGGGCTGAGCAAGTATAAAGAGATGAGGAAGAAATACCTGTTGTATCCCGATGGTGTTTCGCAGACGAAGTTTGTGCCGGCGAATGACAGACATATTTCCTATGAAGGTCGAATCCTGATGACGAAGGATGCGGCTGTGCTGATGTGGCCCGGGACAGATGTTAGGGTCGATTTTGAGGGTACGGAGCTATCGGCTCAACTTAAAGATCAGGACACGGCGAATTATTATAATGTGGTCGTGGACGGGATGGTGACAAGGAAGATCCATCCTGATACTACCCGGAAGGATTATCTGCTAGCTGATGGCTTGTCCTATGGCCGGCATTCGGTGGAGCTGTTCAAGCGGACGGAGTGGGATAAGGGCAAGACCTGGTTTTATGGATTTGATTTTGAGGGGAAGACTGTTCTGGCGGGTCCGCCGAAAAAGCCGGTCAGGAAGATGGAGTTTTTTGGCAATTCGATCACCTGTGGGTATGCGATCGAGGACCGGGCGGGTGATTCGCCCATAGGTTTTTTTGAGAATAACTATGATAGCTATGCTGCTCTTACCGCGCGGCATTTTAATGCTCAATGTCATTATACGGCCAAGAGCGGGATTGGCATTATGGTGAGCTGGTTCCCGCTCATCATGCCCGAGATGTATAACCGGCTTGACCCTACGGATTCGAACAGCCGGTGGAATTTTTCAAGCTATGTGCCGGATCTGGTAGTGATCAATTTGTTGCAGAATGATGCCTGGATCACCGATATGCCGACGAATGAGCAGTTCAAGCGGAAATTTGGGACACAGCGACCCAGCGAAGATTTCATTATCGGGTCTTACCGGAATTTTGTGCGCACGATCCGAGAGGTTTATCCCAAGGCGCAGATCATTTGCATGTTGGGGAATATGGATATCACCCGCGAGGGATCGCCGTGGCCGGGCTATGTCCAAAAGGCGGTGCAGGAATTGAACGATCCGCGGATATTTACCCTGGTCGTACCTTACAAGAATACGCCGGGACATCCGAAGACGGAAGAGCAGAAGGCCATGGCGGAGACGTTAATCGCCTTTATCGAAAAAAATATCGGATGGTAGCTTCGTTAATCTGCCTTATATGAAGGTGACCATCATCGAGGGCGCCTACTGATAAAAAAATGTTCGTTTAACAATAAATACTTATACCTTTAGCGTGAACGACGGCGCCTCTCCGGAAGCGCCCCAATATGCCTTCAGACGAGCCATCGACCCCGACGAACTTTCCTTTCATTTTCAACCCTATAGGCTCTGTCATGTATTATCTATTTTACGGGTTCCTGTACCTCGTCTCTCTTCTTCCGATGCGTGTGCTTTATTTGCTGTCGGACCTGATCTATGTGATCGTCTATCATTGTATCGGCTATCGAAAGAAAGTGGTGATGGACAATCTGCGTCATGCTTTCCCTGAAAAGACGGAGGTTGAGCGTATCCGGATTGCGAAGAAATTCTATCATAATTTCATCGACTCTTTTGTAGAGGTGATCAAGCTGATATCTGCCAGTGACCGCTGGTTACAAAAGCGATTTACGGTAGACGTACGCGCGTTGGACGAAGTATATGCGACGGGTAAGAGCTGCCAGATGCACCTGGGGCATACTTTCAATTGGGAATGGGGACAGCTCGTGATGACCGCTTTGACGAGATACCAGATACTCGTTGTGTATATGCCCATCGGCAGTAAGGTATTCGAAAAACTGTTCTACCGGCTCCGTACGCGAAGCGGGAACGTCTTTTTGCCGGCCCCGCAAATGAAGGAAGCCATTGTCCCGTATCTCTCCACTCAATACCTGCTAGGGCTAGTTGCCGACCAATGTCCGGGTAGCATGCACAGCGCCTACTGGATCGACTTCCTGGGCCGGCCTACTCCTTTTGCCAGCGGTCCGGAAAAGGGCGCGCGGAGCGGGCATCTTCCGGTGGTCTTTGCTTCCATCGACAAGCCGCGCCGCGGGCATTACCATGGAACTGTGCAGCTGGCGTGTATGGATGCCGGCGCGCTGCCGGAAGGCGAGCTAACCCGGATGTATGTACGCTACCTGGAATCGGTGATACATAGCCGGCCGGATATGTGGTTGTGGAGCCACCGGAGATGGAAACATGCCTGGAAGGACGAGTATGAATCGAGGCGGATCGGCGTAGGTACTACTGTAGTCACCTGATCTTTATTTTGTAATTTAAGGCTTATGGAAGTAATTATCCGGCCTTTGCTGGAGGCTGATCTCGAAGCGGCGGATCGCGTGATGCGGCTGGCCTTCGGTACTTTTTTGCGGTTACCCGATCCGCTGGCGTTCATGGGTGATGCGGATTTTGCATATACGCGTTGGCGGGCAGATCCTGTGGCGGCCTTTTGTGCAGAGGCTGGGGGTGCGGTCGTGGGATCGGTGTTTGTGGGCAATTGGGGAAGTGTGGGCTTTTTTGGGCCACTGACGATCCATCCGGATCATTGGGATAGCGGGGTGGCGCAGTTGTTGTTGCGGCGGGTGATGGAATGTTTTGAGCAGTGGGGGACGCGGCATATGGGGTTGTATACGTTTGCTACGAGTCTAAAGCATTTGGCGTTGTACCGGAAGTTTGGATTTTGGCCGAGGTTTTTGACGATGTCGATGGAGAAGGGGGTGGCTGACGGGGCTGCGGCGGCTCGCGGTGCTGTGGCTCACACTGCGGCGCCTGGGGCGGCTTCCTGGACGAAGTTTTCGGATATGGCTTTGGAGGGACGGGGAGAGATGTTAAACCGGTGTCGCGCTTTGACGGGGCGGGTGTTCGAGGGGTTGGATGTGGGGGTGGAGATCCGTTCGGTGGCTGAACAGCGGTTAGGGGAGACTGTTCTATTGTGGACTTCGGGCGAGCTAACGGGGTTGGCCGTGTGTCATTGTGGTGCTGGGACGGAGGCGGGTAGTGGGGTTTGCTATATCAAGTTTGCGGTCGTGGAGCTGGGGGCGGCTTCGCACTCGGCGGTGACCAGCGAGGGGGAGTTTCGGCGATTGCTTATGGCATGTGAGGAACTGGCCGCGCAACGTGGGTTGGCGAAAATGACGGGTGGCGTCAATACGGCGCGACAGGAAGCCTGGACCGCGATGCTGGAAAGCGGATGGCGCGGGACGATGGCTGGGGTAGTAATGCAGCGGCCTAACCAGCCCGGGTATAATCGGGCTGGCGTTTTTTTGATCGATGACTGGAGATAGGGTTTAGTATACTTTTACGATGCGGAAAAAGAACCTGTGCGGTTCGCCAATAATGCCTTCGGCCGCGTGTCGTTTTTTCAGGGCGTCCGATTTATGGTAGGCGAACGCTTTGGCCGTGTCTGTGAGTGCTGTTACCACCGAGACTTTTGTGTTGTCGTCGAGTTCGTGGCCAACGACCCTATCCGCGATCCCATTGGCCATACGTTCTTGCCGGCCGGAGTCGAATGCATTGCGCCACACGTCCCAGTCCTTGACCGTCAACGTAGTGGCGGACCGGAGTGCTGGCCCGATGTTCGCGGTGTCCTGCCAGGTTTCTGTATAGAGGGTAATCGTCGGGACGCCGATCACTCCGCCCTTTTTCATTGCGGCCTTGAGACCGGGATCTTTTGCGAATTCTTTGGCCTTCGCGGTGTCATCCACTTTCGTGACCACCATGACCATGTTAGAATCTTCGAATCCGCGGGCGATGATGAAATTGTGCAGGCCGTGGGCCACGCGGGCAGAATCGTGCGCTTCATAGGCGGCTAGCCATTTGGGATAGTCGGCTACTTTGTGGGTGATGACCTCCACGTTTACGGGTGTCGTAACGATGGTGTTTACGGCCTGGGTTTTCGCGGCCGTGTCGGTTGCGGCGGTGGAGTCTGCTTTTTTGTCGTTGCTGCCTGATCCACATGAAGTGAGAAATGTTACCACACCTGCGTAAAACAGGGCGGTGTTAAAACCGGAAAGTTTCATCGATTTTGAGTTTAAGCGTTAAAAAAGGGGGCGCGGGAGGGAGGATTCAGAAGATAAAGTGGCATTGAATATATGTATAATATATTGTAACCGCAAAAATTTGTTGAAAAGCAGGGTTGGTAGCCGGGTATGGTGCTGATAATCAAGTTTCGTTCCGGGATTGGTTGTCCGTGATTTTACGAATGGGAACAGTGGGAAGGTCAATGGGAACCAGACATGTTGGTCGTTTGCGGCGAAATAATAAAGCAGTACCTCGATTTATTCGATTTACGAATCGCAAGGTATTCCTTATTATTTGATCGTTTCTCCAGATAACGAGGAGGTCGAGGTCTATAAATTAAACAATGGCGTTTATTCCCTTGACCAAAAAGGTGCGCACAGCGGGTTTTTATTTTTATTGATGCCCCTTTTTAAGGGCGCTGCCTTTGTGAACGGCGATGTGGTCGGTCTTGCTGGATTTGATCTCGTATTGGGGATCATCGGGGGTGGCATGATGGATGTATCCCTTATAATCGAAATCTTTGGTGTGGATCTTTGTGATCGTGCCCGAGACATGGCCTGCCTCGGAATTCCAGGTTACGTAGTCGCCTATTTTGAAGGAGGATTTCATAGAAGTTTTGAACAAAGGTCGACTATAACCAGCACTTCCCTCGCGGTCAATACTTCGGGACGGTGAAAGTGCTCGTACATTTTGACGATCATGCCGTCGGCGCCAGAATCCTGGTTTTTTGAATTCTTCAACATCCTGCGTGTTGGCGGCGCTGAAGAATATGCGGCGTTGCCATAAGCAGACGGGGGCGTATCGGAAACGGACAGCCGATGGCGGGGTTTGTGGGTGTAAGCAATTGATTTGCAACGAAAAGGGAAAATGGCATTGGTTTCGCTCAAAAGTTTTAAATCTGAACACTATGTGGAGGAATTATTTCACCGTTGCCTGGCGGAATCTTGTCCGGGGAAGAGTATATGCGATCATCAACATTTCGGGTCTGGCGATCGGGATGGCCGTTGCGGTTTTGATCGGGTGCTGGATCTGGGATGAGCTGTCGTATAATATGGGGCATGCGAATTATAGGACAACGGCAATGGTGGGCATCCAGGCAGAGCGGGGCAGCCAGCGGTACACCGAGTTTGGTACGCCCATTGTTTTGGCCGACGAGCTGAAGAGGACCTATGGGCGGGATTTCGAACGGGTGGGGTTGACCAGTTTTGTGGGTGCGCCGTCGACGCTTGCCGTTGGGGAAGACAAGTTCTCCGAGCCCGGGGCTTTTCTGGATACTTCGGCGGCGGAGATCCTGGGGTTGAGGATGCGAAAAGGGAGTATCGCAAGCTTGACGGACCCTCATACTATGCTGCTTTCGGTGACGACGGCGCGGAAAATGTTTGGTGAGGCCAACCCCGTGGGCCGGATCGTGAAGATGAACAATAGCGACGACCTGCTGTTGAAGGTCGCGGGCGTCTACGAGGATATACCCGACAACGACGATTATAAAAATCTCAACTGGGTTTGCCCTTTTGAACTTTTCGACACGCATTGGGATTGGGTCAGGCAGAATGTGACGAACTGGGAATTTGGCGGCAGCGGCATCCTGGCGCAGATCGCACCCCATACTGATTTCAATACCGTGAGCGCACACATTCGGGATGTGATCACCCGCAAGAACGTGATCAAAGAGAAAGATGTGCATGAGGCTGTTTTCCTGTTTCCCATGAGCCGCTGGCATCTCTATAGCGATTTTAAAGACGGTGTGAATACAGGGGGACTCATCACCTTCATATGGCTGTTTGGGACCATCGGCGTTTTCGTGTTGCTGCTCGCGTGCATCAACTTTATGAATCTGAGCACTGCCCGCAGCGAAAAGCGCGCACGGGAAGTGGGCATCCGCAAGGTCATGGGCTCGCACCGGGGGCAACTGGTAGGGCAGTTCCTGAGCGAATCTGTACTTGTGGCGGGGCTTTCGTTTATCGGCTCCCTGTTACTGGCGCAGCTGATCCTGCCCTGGTTTAACAACATCGCCGGCAAACATCTCGGCATACCATGGAATAATAGCTGGTTTTGGGTCATCGGGATCGCCTTCACGCTATTCACAGGGGTGATTGCCGGTAGCTATCCGGCGTTGTTCCTTTCTTCGTTCAAGCCGGTGCGGGTGCTCAAGGGAACGATCAAACTGGGACGGTTCGCGGCCGCACCGAGAAAGGTGCTTGTGGTTCTGCAATTCACCATCTCGGTTCTTTTGATCAACGGCACCATCATCGTTTTCCGGGAGATCAACTATGCCAAGGACAGGCCGGTGGGCTATGAACGCGCGGGGCTGATCGCGATCCAGGAGACCACGCCGGAGATCTATACGAATTATGACATCATCCGGAGCGAGCTGTTGCGAACGGGCGCCGCCGTGGGGATGGCGGAGTCACAGGCTCCCATCACGAACATCTATATGGGTAGCGACGGCTGGGAATGGAAGGGCAAACGGCTGGGGCAGAAGGATGCATTTGCGCGGGTCGCCATGCGGACAGAGTATGGCGAAACGATCCGCTGGAAGGTCCTCATGGGCAGGGATTTCTCCAAGGCCTTTGCGACAGATTCGATGGGCATGATCCTAAATGAAACAGCGGTACGGCAGATGGGTCTCAAAGATCCTGTGGGGCAGATCGTTCGGGACAGAGACCATCATGCGTATACGGTGATCGGCGTTGTTCGCGATATGATCCAGGCGAATCCCTACGATGTGATCCCCCCGACGATGTTTACGCTCCTGCATGAAGGGGGTAACATACTCAATATCCGGCTGAATCCGGCATTGAGCACCGAACAGGCCTTGAAAAGAGTGGAAGCGGTGTTTAAACAATACAATCCCGGAGCACCCTTTCAATATACCTTCGTGGACAAGGATTATGCGCAGAAATTTGGCAACGAAGAACGGATCGGTGATCTGGCGTTGTTCTTTGCCTTGCTGGCCATCTTCATCAGTGCACTGGGGCTCTTTGGACTGGCGTCTTTTGTGGCCGAGCGGCGGACGCGGGAGATCGGCATCCGGAAGGTGCTGGGCGCCACGTTGCTGAGTCTCTGGAAACTGCTCTCGCGTGAATTTACGCTGCTGGTGCTGCTGTCGCTGGTGATCGCCATCCCGCTGGCGCAGTTTTTTATGAGCCAGTGGCTGAGCCATTATACCTACCGGGCCGGGATGCCCTGGTGGATCTTCGTTGCGGCCGGGGGCGGTGCCCTGGTGCTTACGCTACTGACCGTGAGCTATCATACGATCCGGGCGTCGCTGGCGAATCCGACGCGGAGCCTTCGTTCCGAGTGATAAGGCCGGTCATTTTGATAATAAAGGGAACCCTTTTTCCGTTATTTGGGTGCTAAATAAGCTAAACCTCAACGGAATGTCCTCATTGAAGCCTTTTTGGCTTGTATTGTGCCTGCTTATCTCGGCTTCGGCCCTGGCACAGCAGAGTTCCTTGTATACCTACCAGGACCTTTCTCATTTCTATTATGCCCGGCAAAAAGACTCTTTGAAGAAGGCCTGGGACTGCCCGGATGTCTTTAAGGAAAAGGCCGCCCAGAAAAAATACAAAGAGATCTGGGATGGCCGGACGGACCGGGTCATGGGCTATATTGCCGACGACGCGTATGTCCATGACAAGGAGGTCGGGGATTATATCGAAGGGGTTGTCAACCAGCTGGTGGCGGGCAACAGACAGCTATTGCCCATTCCTCCGCTGGTGATGCTTGACCGGGACCCCAGTGTCAACGCCTATGCGGTGGGAGGCAATTTCCTGGCAGTAAATCTTGGGCTAGTCGCCTGGTGCAGGACGCGGGAGGAATTGGCGTTCACCCTGGCACACGAGCTGTCGCATAATATTCTGAAGCATTGGGAAACATCGGCGTACGAAACGGCAAAATGGCTGAGCTCAGATGAATATAAACAGAGCGTCAATGCCGTGCTGGATTCCAAATATGAGCGGCTTACCCGATTGAGGAAGGTGATGGAGACCTATACCTTTAGCCGGACCCGTCACCAACGTTATCACGAGAGCGATGCGGATTCGCTGGCCATCATCCTGATGAGAAATAGCCATTTCGCTTTCAGCCCTTCGTTCTTCCAGCGGCTCGACAGCGCCGATATGGAATACCGCCAGCCTTTGCAGCATCCGCTGAAGGACTATTTTACCGTCTACCAATTGCCTTTTGACGATTCCTGGACGCAGAAACGCAGCCATGGTCTTTCCACGAGAGCGTATAATTTTTCGGAATCGAGCAATCTGGAGGATTCGCTAAAGACGCACCCCGACTGTCTCGTGCGTTATGAAAAGACGAAACAATGGGCCACCCCCAATCCCACCTTTACCCGTGTTCCCCGTACTATCCACGATATCGCCAGCCGGATGCTGATCTGGAATATGTATAATTCCACCAATGTGACGGCCTGTCTTTATCGCATTTTGCTGATCAAAGACCAGGGAAACACCGATCCCTGGTACGACTTCATGGTCAGCAATGTCTTTACCGCGTTATTGTTCGCAGATCACAAACTTTCCAGGTTCAATGCCATTGGCGTGATGCCCAAGGAATATATTTCCAAGGACTACTATGGACTACAGACGATGCTCGAGCAGATGCCCCGCGAGAGTCTGACCGCCTGGACGCAGTCGCTACAGGGGCAGGGTTTCTGGAAGACATTGCCACAGCCGGAAAAGGAGCTGAAGCCTCTTTTCTATGCCATCGCGCTCGATCCCGAAGACTCGGACAAAAATCGCAAACAGGCTGCCAAGACCTTCTTCGCGGAGAATGGCAACAGCATGTATTGTGAATTTGCACATGTATTTGAAAAATAAATATCCTAAACTCATATCCTGACTTATGAAAAACACAAGAATAGGGCTCACGTTACTGGGCCTGGTTTTATTTGGAGCTTCTGCTGTCCAAGCGCAGACAAAGGTCTTTAAAGAAGTGGCCGAAGGCATCTCCAGCCAGTTCGAAGTCATCGTTCAGGATGACAAATTGGTGGGATACCTTGGTTTTACACAATTGGAACAGGCCAGCGCGGACTCTTTCAATTACCGCATATCCATAATGGATGAGAACCTGAATGATATCGGGACGGTGAATTTCCGCGAGCGGAAACTCAATTTGGTGGGGGTGACGTTTGAGCAGGATGTCCTTTGCCTGGCGTATCTAAAGACCAATTTTCAGGACGTTCAGTATCACAAGAGACAGTTCAAGGAAGTGGTGGCCAATGCCAAATCATCCTTGTTTACGCAATTTATCTCTCTCGATGGGAAGGTGAAGGCAACCAGTGATGTGAATCTGATGATCACACCAAAGGCTCCGACGTACGGTAATCTGATAGGGGCCAGCCTGAAACATGGCATCCAGCTCAGGAATATCCCGGGGGTCGGCTTTGCCTGTTTTGTAGGCGACGAGCAGCGGAATATGATCGTTGCCTATGATGCGAGCGGCAAGCAATTGTGGAAAAAGGACATTGCCGACAAGGCTGATGAATTCGGTCTGCAGACGTCGAAAAATGATATCAACCTGCTGGAAAAACAAAATAATTCCAGTGATCCCGAAAGTGGTTATATGCTTGCGAGCTTTAACGCGCAGAATGGATCGCCCTATCCCAAGGTCGCGCCCAAAGACAAGAAGGGCAATGACCTGAAGATCCTTAACATTGGAAACGATCCCGTTACCGGCGAACTGGTGCTGAGCGGCATGATCATCGATCCGCGCCGGTGTCCGCATAGGGGCACGGGCAAAGGGCTGCATCACGGCATTTACTGTGGGGTATTTTCTATCGATATCAAGGGACATACGAGGTCGCAGATAACGACCAATTATGCCTATTGGAACGACGAATCGAATCCTGCCTTCAGTAAAAGGGGCTATGTTCGGGAGGCTCATGCTTACAGCGATGTCCAGTCTTCCTTCAGGGACTATCAGGGGAACACGTGGTTCGCGGCTACGGGTATTCATCCCCGTTTTAGGACCGGGGGTATGATCACAGGCGCTTTACTCTTTTGGTTTTTGCTGATACCGCCAGCTGTCGAAGTGGGATTGGGATTTTACACTTATAATGCAAGGGATGTAGAACTTCTTAAGCTGGATCCCAAGGGTAATCTCACCTTTGCGAGTTCCATTCCGACGATATCGGGGCTGGCCAGGGCAGTCCAGAGCGTAGGCTTTAGCCTATATGAGACCAGCTTTTATTATATGCTCACCAATCCGGAAACCAAGACCGATTACCTGGTCGTGACCGATCCGAAGAATGTGTCCATCTATAATGTAGAGCAGAATAAAATTGCGCGTACTATTCCGACGAAGGAGCATAAGAACACCTTCAAGGTATTGCCTGCGAAGGAGGGGTATTATATGGTGTCGGAGTATAATCAGAAGGAGAAGACGACGCGGCTTTCGATCGAGGCGCTGTAGATATAACGTATGAAATACCTATCATTGCTATTAGCCGGAATTTTGTTGGGGCTATATGGCAGATCACAAATGAAGTCGCTAAAGGAATTGACGGACACGACCGATACCGGATGGGAAGTCGTTCGTTCGCTGCTGCCGAAAGCGACGAACAGGGTCGAGGTCCTGCCCAGAGACAGCGCCGGGGCCTGCAATGCCGTTTATCAATCACAATTGGCTGTCCAGACAACTTTAGGAGCGGTTGAATATATGACGGGTGGCATCTTGATCGATGGCGGCTGGATCAGGATCATCGGGTCGGGTAGTCCGCGGCTTCCTCGAGTTTTGTTTTACTGATGACCTGGAGAAATTCTATAAAGGTCTTAGATGGAAGAACTGGCATCAACAAGTCGATATGCTAAAAGTCAAATTCTTTGTTTTTTCACGGGGGGTATATTGTTTGCATAAATATATAAAACATTATTTATGTTAACGATCTTAGACTTTATTATATACGCCATGCTCGCGGTGAGCAGCCCGGACTTTGGCAACAATGCCATGATCCCTACAAAATTTACCTGTCATGGCGCCAGCATAAGCCCCGCGCTTCAGCTTGGCGAGTTTCCCGCCCAGACGAAATCGCGGGCGATCATTGTGCATGACCCCGATGCGGCCCATCCGGGTGGGTTTACGCACTGGGTGGTATTCAACATCGATCCAAAACGGAATATCCCGCAAGACTTTAAGGGCGGCGTGCAGGGCCTGAACGGACGCGGGAAGAGCGGCTATACCGGTCCTTGTCCGCCGAGTGGTGTCCATCATTATCACTTTATGGTGTATGCGCTTGACGCGCGGCTTAACCTGAGTGCGAAAACAGATAAGGTCGCGCTGGAGAAGGCCATGGAAGGGCATGTTCTTGCGCAGGGTGATTTGGTTGGCCTTTATGGAGACGAGAAATAGCGCCGGGGCCGCCCTTTTTGCGGGGGCCTATTTTTTGAGCGCCTTCACGATGCCGACGGTGACGCCGCTTTGGACTATGCGAACAACGTACACACCGGGCGCCACGTCGCCGAGATTCGTTAGCGTGAAAATGTTATTGCCCTTATTAGCGGTGTATTTCTGTCGTATCAAAGTAGCGCCCGTCATGTCGAGGAACTGCACTTCCACGGGGCCATTGTTGGGGACAGTACATTTTACTTGCATGGTATTTTCAAGTGGGTTAGGGAGGATGGTGAGCAATGACGGAGCCTGATCATTACCGGTGGCTGCGGAGAGCATGGCTGAATAGCATCGCTGACCATCTCTGGCGACGATGGTTAGCCTATAATACAGACTGTTTCCGGCCGGCAGCGGCACGGTGTCGATGTACAGATAATTCGAGGGCGTATTGCTGTTGCCCGCGGCGGGTATCTGCCCGATCTTTGTCCAGGTGCTGCCATCGGCGCTTTGGTTGATCTCAAAGCGATCCGTATTGGATTCCGATGCCGTGATCCAGGAAAGCACGGTGGTTTCATTCACCCGCCGGCCTGCAAGGGAAGTCATGACCAGCGGTAGTATCGTGAACGTATTGGAGACGACAGCAAGATCCGGTTCGCCCATGGGATGAATTTTCGTGTAAGTTCGCCCTCGATGGGTTGGAATCGTAACTACGCCGGGGTCAAGGGAGACATATTTATGCAAATTATAGGGAATAGGTTATGACCTGGCCCAAGTAATACGAGGGTATTGGCTTAGCTTTATAGCAAATGCGGCTATGCTAAAAAATTATCTCCTTTTCTCTTTTCGGAATCTGTGGCGGCACCGGGGTTTTTCGCTGCTTAACATGATCGGACTAACGGTAGGCATGACGGCCTTTTTCCTGGTATTCCTGTATGTATGTTTTGAGCTCAGCTATGATTCCTTTCATAGTAAGGCTGACCGCATCTACCGGATCGTGAGCGACGTGCAGACACCAACCGGGGTGCAGCATTTCAGCGGGCCGCCGGTGCCGGCGACGATTGGAATGAGCCGGGAATTGCCGGAGATCGAAAGAACCACTCGTCTTAGCCTTGGCGATAACTGGATGGTCATCCGGGGGGACAATGAGGCATTCGAGACGGACGATGTGGCCCTCGCCGATTCGAATTTTTTCCGGGTCTTTGATTTCCCATTGGTCAAGGGTGATCCGAGGAGCGCCTTATCGGGGCCGGCAAACGTTGTTCTTTCGGAGACGGTGGCGAAAAAGTTCTTTGGCTCTACGGATCCCATGGGTAAGGTGTTGAGATTGTCGCGCGGTAAATACCCATGCACAGTAACGGGGATCATAAAGGATATGCCCGAAAATTCGCATTTCAAGGCTTCGATGATCATTGCAGTACCAACTTTCGAACGCATGGATACAAGCTTGAATAGCGAATGGGACAACTATTCCTGGACGGCTTATGCTTTGTTGAAACCGGACGCCAGCGCGGTGGAGCTGCAGGCTAAATTTCCCGCCTACCTGGATAAGGTTGGTGGAGCGGCCTTGCGCAAAACGAAGATGACCCCCACCTTGCTGTTGGAGCCGCTGCGGGATATCTACTTGTATTCTTCCCGGGATGATGCGCGCAACGGACATATCGGTAATGTCTATATCTTTTCTATTA
>Ga0134126_10003352_pt1 | contig 20093 bp, 14 predicted proteins | sample KB31752_FD_96881 | JGI IMG/M metagenome (GOLD analysis project Ga0134126, IMG submission 96881) | Terrestrial soil microbial communities with excess Nitrogen fertilizer from Kellogg Biological Station, Michigan, USA - KB3-175-2 | ecosystem: Environmental > Terrestrial > Soil > Unclassified ...
CGCTTTTACCAGTTCGGTAGCACGACGTACTTTTTCCACTTCTTCTCCCTGTCCCGAAGCGCCGGAAGAATAAGAAAGCATCGCGATTCTTGGTTCAATGCCAAACATCTTACTGCTTTCTGCCGAGGAGATGGCAATTTCAGCCAGTTGTTCTGAAGTAGGCTTTGGTATTACGGCACAATCGCCGAAAACAATTACCCTATCCTGGAGACACATGAAAAATACCGAAGAGACAGTGGAAACTCCCGGCCTGGTTTTTACGAATTGCAGCGCGGGCCTGATAGTATGTTGCGTGGTGTTGATGGCACCGGAAACCATTCCATCCGCATCGCCTTTATAAACCATCATCGTTCCGAAGTAAGCGCCATCTTTCATAAAATCGGTAGCCATATCCATGTTCACATTTTTATCTTTGCGTAATTCATACAACGTATTAATATAATCGGGCAATAGCGGCGATTCCGCGGGATTAATAATATTTACGTTCCGCGTATCTAACTCGATATTCAAGCGTTGAAGGGAGGCCTCAATCTCATCTTTTCTGCCGAGTATGGTAAGGCGCACTACTTCCTGTTTCAGTAATTTGGCAGCGGCTTCCAGGATGCGGTCATCGCTTCCCTCGGGCAATACAATATGTTTCTTTTGAAGCGAGGCTCTCTTGACCAGTTCGTACTGAAACATGCGCGGAGTAATGCCTTCAGGATGAGAAGTCACTATCTTATCCAACAATGAAATGATATCAATATTTTTTTCAAAAGTGTTGATGGCCAATTCTATCTTCAAATTGTTTTCAGGATAAATTCTTGATTTCACTGAAGCTACTTTATTCACAGTTTCAAAAGTTCCCGTTGTCACCGTCGCTACCGGAACCACCGTGTCCAGACCTTCGACCAGCTTGACGATAGGCTCCTCAGGCGCCAGGCCACCGGAAAGAATAATACCCGCTACCTTAGGGTAATTTTTTGAAAGATTCGCCTGTATCATCGCAACGATTATATCGCCACGATCACCCGGAGTAACGATGAGCGTATTTTCCTGCAGGTGTGTAAGGCAATTACTCAATTGCATAGCGCCAACGATAAAATTATCTACAGGGTTGGACATATAATTTTCGCCGAACAATATTTTTCCATCAACGCCTTCTACAATTTCTTTCATCGTAGGACTACGCAGTTCGCTTGTATAAGGAATGATGGCAGTGAGCAATGTCTTGGGCAGGCGGCGACCAAACATTTCATGTAATGCATCTACATCCGGGGGATTAAGTTTGTTGGCAATCACAGCAAGCAACTCCACTTCCTTGTTTCTCAAAATCTGAATTGTGGAAAGTATTTTGCTGGTGACTTCGTCAGGAGAAAAGCCATCGCCTTTAGCAACGAGGATTAGTGGAACGGATAAATTTTTAGCGATTTCGACATTGGAAGAAAATTCAAACGACGCGCCTTCTCCTTCAAAGTCCATTCCATCTACCAGCACAAAATCATGAGTGTCTTCCAGCTTTTTATATTTGGTGATGATAGTGTCAATTACAAAAGCCTCATTGCCTTCACTGCGAAACTTCAGCAGTTCCGGATAGGTAAAAGCATAGCAATCATCATAAGTTGCCTCCATGCGAAAATGATCGATCATGGTCTCGATGTTGATGTCTTTATTATTGACGCTGTTCTCAATAATGACCGGCTTGAAGTAGGCTATTTTGCTGAGCTTTCCCAGGAGGGTATTCATCAGGCCAAGGGTAACTACTGATTTTCCGCTGTTCGGCTCGGAGGAAGCGATATAGATTGCTTTAGACATTCAGGTTTTCTTTATAGATTTTCGTTGCGCAAAAGTCGGTATTTTTTGCTTTCCGATATATGAGGATAATCAGGAAGAGATCGGTCGCAATTAATTGAATGGATCTTTTGTTTCAATTGATTTGAACACCAGCTTTGATACGGGGGAAGGTATTATTTACTTTATTGATGCTCATTAAACCGGAAGGATAAAACAAGATGGATTTTAAAGTTCTAATTTTGTAACTGAACGTCGCGGTCTTTATTGTTAAATAGTTGGCTGTATGCTTTATAAAATACTATGCTTTATATTTTCATTTGCAGGTTTAATGTTATGCCAATTTACCGATGCTCAATCGAATCATAATGTAGATACTGCCCTGGATTATTCCCAGCCGGCAAATCGAACTTCTTTACGAAGTTCAGCAGACAGTCAATCAACTATTTTCTCAGACACAAGATTGCCCAAACACCAAAAAGACACTTCCGAAAATAAAAGTAATTTTCTGACGAAGCTAAAAGACAATGGGGTTGTTTTTGGTGTTGCCGAATCATTGGAAGGATATTACAATTTTACCGGTGGACGGCGAGTTGGCTCAGCAGCCGCTTCCACATTTGATCTGAATGTAAGTTTTGATCTGGGTCAATTGCTGCATTTAGCAGGAGCAAAGTTCTATGCTGATTTCGAAGCTTATTCATTTCAAAATCCTACCAATTTATTGGTCGGGGATTTCCAGGTCTTTGACAAGAATACCGCAGATCCGTTTTTGCAAATGTTTGAATTTTGGTATCAGCAGGAATTCCTTCACAACACCCTTCGACTGAAGATGGGAAAAGTAGATGCCAATGCTGAATTCAGCCTCATCGACAACGGGTTGGATTTCATGACGAGTTCTGCGCATGTTACTCCTACATTATTCGTCTTTCCAACCTTTCCTGACCCGAAGCCAAGTGTCAATCTTTTTTTTACGCCGGGCAAATTATTTTATGCAAGTATCGCTGCTTATGCGGCAAACCGAAGTGATCATTTTCTTGATTTTTACGGTAAGCCTGCTTCAATTTAGCCCAGTTTAAACGGTACATTATGGATAGGTGAATCCGGTCTGACATGGAGCCACCTTTCCGGTAAAGCAGATGATGGCAATCTTCGTCTCGGCATTTGGAACCATACGGGGATATTTAACCGTACCAACGACAACAGCGCTGTGAATGGAGCCAACGGAGTTTATGTCGTCATTAATCAAACGTTATGGAAACCAATTTCTGAAAAGGAAACTAACAGGGGCCTTAGGACGTTCCTCGAATATGCCCGTTCCAACAAAGGAGTAGCGCCGGTTTATCAACATTTTGGTGGTGGGCTTTTATGGACAGGGATAGGATCAGGACGCAAGGATGATGAAATAGGTATTTGCACACAATATGGCCGGATCAGCCCACAGCCGGGATTATTGTGGAAATATGAGCAGACTTTTGAATCATTTTATAAATTTTTTGTGGCTCCCTGGTTGAATCTGCAATCTGATGTTCAATACATCGTTCATCCGGGAGGATCTTATGCCAATGCGCTGGTGGGAACCCTGGAATTGAACTTGCAATTCTGAATTGTCGATCGGCGTATTTTTCAATTAGAATTTTCAAAAGAAATGAAGTCTCAATTTTTTAGAACAGGTAATGATTCACACCAGCGTTTACAAAAATATAAATCCATCTTATTCCTTCGTTTACTGCCGGGCGCATAGTTTACCTTTTATTCAAAAAAATCCATTAGGTATTTCATTGGAATAGGTTATCCGGAAGAGGTGACACCTTTTCAAAAGGTGCCACCTCTTTGAGAAGACAAGCGTTTACAAAAATATAAATCCATCTTATTTCTTAGTTTACTGCCGGATGCATTGTTTCCTTTTTATTCTAAAAAAATCCGCCAGGTTTCTAATTGGATTATGCTTATCGGAAAATGTATTATTCTATTTAATGAAAATACAATTGTACGTATCTTCATTAAATGAATATGAAGCTTAAAATATCATTTATAGACGATATATCATTGTGGTTATTTTTGGTTCTTATTTTCTATTCATGCGCTCCTAAAATCACTTCGTTTACTGCTTTGCCTGCAGCCATAACAAAAGGCGATTCAGTCATGTTGAACTGGAAGATAAAAGGGACACCTACGCTGATGTATGACCAAAGAAAAATTTCTCGTCCGGGCAATGATAGTTTAGAAGTGTTAGAGTTTACACTGTCAGTCGAAAAGGGTAAAAAAGAGAAACACATCAAAAGACAAATTTCGTTGCTACCGAACGAAAGCACGGATAACGTAGTGCTGGCAACGAATGACGTAAAGGGCGACACCTTAATTGCTGAAGGAATTAAGGATACGGCTTTATGGTCGAGCTTCGAAGTCATCTCCGTTTCCTCCGCCTCTCACAGAAACTTATTGGTTATGCATGATAACACACAGGCCTCATTGGATAGCCTGGGAAATCCTTCAGATGCCTGGGAAGGGGCACCATATGCAGGTACCTGGAAAATAATGACGCTACTAACAGAAGCCGAGAAAAAAGATGCTACCATCATTCCGGGCCAGCTCGAAATAAAGGCGTTCATTCGTTCTTTTAAAAAATAAGTTATGGATAATCTAAAAGACAATGTAAAAACGGTAGTGCTGGTGATGATGGAAAACCGGTCTTTCGATCACATGTTGGGGCACCTTAAGTTAGAAAATCCTGCATTAGATGTAAATGGTTTTTCTGCCCCGCTTGAGGATTATAACAACATTTATAATGGCACCAATTATTATCCGTTTAATATGCCACATGATGTAGAATTGGATTTTGATGTGCCGCATGAATATGATGCTGTGGCTACACAGATGATGTTGAATAAAATTAACGGAAAGTTCTCCATGCAGGGGTTTGTAGAGGCTTATGCAAAAGTGAACGGAGTGGTCGTAAATCCCGAATGCACTCCGATGGGATATTTTAATTCAACGCAAGTGCCCATCACTGATTTCCTGGCAAAGAACTTTTGCGTTTGTGACAATTGGTTCTGTCCGTTGCCTACAAGTACACAGCCCAACAGGACAATGGCTTTTAGTGGAGATTCTTACATCTATAAAACGAAAACCCAACTCATTGGTATTCCTAATAATCTCTTTAGCTGGATGGATAAAAATTCCATCCGGTGGCGTGTTTATTATGATGGTCTTCCCTTCTTTATTCTTTATCCCGAACTCTGGCCATTAATATTGAGTGATCACTTTCGCAGGTATGAATATTTGTATTCGGATATGACACAGGAGGCTGATGCAAATAAACCGCAGGTGATCATTATAGAACCTTGCTATGAAGATGCGCCGCGACTGGGTTCCAAACATCCGAACGATAATCATGCTCCGTTGGCGATAGGATGGGGCGAAGATTTTATAAGAAGCACTTACCAGGCAATTACAGCAAACGAAATGCAGTGGCAAAACACAGTGATGATTCTTTATTATGATGAGCATGGAGGTTTTTATGATCATGTTGCGCCTCCTAAAATTTCTTACCAAACAAAAGGCACAGATACTTATTTGTTTGAAAGCATGGGCCCGAGAATTCCGGGAATTGTTATGTCGCCTTTCGTGAAACCCGGTTCGGTAAGTCATGAGCTTTTAGATCACACATCGGTACTTCAATTTTTAGCGGAAGTGTTTACACCCGGTCAAAGCTATTCTCCATCTGTAGATAGTAGAAAAAATTCCGGAATAATGAGCATTAATGCCACCCTGGTAAATGATATTGTCCTGAATCCCCCGTTAGCGCGCACCGTTGCGCTGGATGTACAGACAGCGCTTGGCAAGTCAGTTAGCGTGGCACCGCAAGGCGATATGCAATTATCATTTCAGCAGGCAACACTGAAATTATTAGAAAGTTCTCCTGAAGTAGCCACGAAATTTCCCGGGTTAATTCAATGGCGGGATTTACAGGCAAAATAGAAATTGCAACTATTTGTGTCATTACTGCTGGCACAAGAACTTTTGGAAAACTCATTGTGGAGGCAGCACATTGGTAAAATATTCCCTAAGTTTTCCAGGAGTTTTATAAGTCATATTCTCCTGAGTATTTTTTGTATTTCTTAGCATATCCAAACATACTTACCGCGTGATTCATTTTACCTTTGGTACAATAAAAATCCCCCTGCAGACGTAATATCCGTAAACAATGAAACGAAAATTTTTATCCGCTGCCATTATAAGCCTTCTTCTTTTTGTAAGCCTCAATTCTTTTTTGCCTGATATTAATACAAGTCTTGTTACAGATGTGTTGAAGCAGACCAATCAATTCAGGAAATCTGAAGGCTTACCTGTATTAACTATGAAGCAGGGACTAAACCAAATAGCTCAAAAACATAGCCAGGACATGGCTCTCGGCCGTGTGGCATTTGGCCACGATGGTTTTGGTGACCGGCAGGCAAAGGCAGGCAAAGAAATTAAAGGAATGCGCACTTTCGCAGAAAATGTTGCTTATGGCGCTAACACTGCGCGGGAGGTAGTAACGCTATGGAAAAACTCACCCGGGCATCGCCGCAATATGCTTGGTAACTTTAAATACATTGGTATCGGTACTGCAAAAGACTCCAAAGGCCAGATTTATTACACTGAAATTTTTGTGGACTGACGGTACTTTAGGGATAGGACTTTGCCAAAGATTGCCGGATTGTATTTTGGAAAAAATAAAATCGCACTAAAATACCTGTCGCCGTAGTTTGCTGTTTCTTCCGTTTAATAAGTGTAATAAATCCGCCCACCAGGTGTCCGTTTTCGGACACTTTTATTCCTTTTATTTTTATAATCCCTTTAATGGCAATAGTTTATTAAATGGCATGGGTGTTGACTCATAAGTCAGGGTGTTTTGTTATAGAAAATAAATTCTGATTTTTAAGTTCAATTTTTTGGGTGAAGGTGTAACCTAATTCCAATATACCGCGTATTACATCAGGCGGTGAGAAAGAAAATTGAATTGTAAATCCAGGAAATGAAAAAAAACCACTAACCCGGCATACAACGACCATTATGATAAAAAATCTTTTGCTGATTGCAGCCCGTAATTTCAAAAAAGATAAATGGTATAGCCTGCTCAATATTTTAGGCCTTACTATTGGCATTACTTTCAGTCTTTTTTTAATTTTTTATGTGCGCGATGAATTGAACTACGATCGTTATAATAAAAAAGCGGATCGCATATTCAGGATTGTTTCATACATCCAGGAACGCGATAAAAATACCAACTGGACATTAACACAGGCGCCACTTGCTGCAACATTAAAAAAAGACTATCCTGAAGTAGAAGAATCCACAAGATTCATGGGCAAGGAAAGGACATTGTTTAAATATGGTGACAACAATTTTTATGAAACAAAGATCTTTTATGCCGATAGTACGGTATTCAGGATTTTTACGTATCCCTTTTTAGAAGGAAATGCTGCTCATGCATTGACAGAACCCAACAGCATTGTGATTTCCAAAACCCTTGCTGATAAATACTTTGGAAAAAATAATTCTGCCATTGGTAAAACACTTCGTACTGTGTACGATGTATATAAAGTAACCGGTGTAATTCAGGATGTACCTCACAATTCTCATTTGCGTTTTGATATGCTGATTTCGTGGTCTTCATTACCCAAAAACCAAAACGGTGATGGCAACTGGGGCAATTTCAACAACTTTACTTATGTACTGCTCAGGCCGGGCACCAGTGCCGCTGCGTTTAATAAAAAACTGGTACCCATGTACGAAAAATATATGGCTCCCATATTTGCGCAATTCAATGTGAAGATGCACTACGGCGTACAACCAATAACAGAAATTCACCTGCATTCAAAGCTGGAGCACGAACCGGAAGAACTCGGTAGTATGTCTTACATATGGATATTTTCCGCAGTAGCTTTTTTTATGATGCTGATTGCAAGTATCAATTACATGAACCTTACTACGGCAAGATCTGCGCGCAGGGCAAAAGAAATCGGAATACGCAAAGTAACAGGTTGCTCAAAAAAACAATTAATAATGCAATTTTTGGGGGAATCTGTTGTTACAGCGCTTGTTGCCGTATTGCTAAGCTTTTTGCTCGCAATGCTGTTGATCCCTTCTTTTAACGCTTTATCCGGAAAGGAATTTACATTACACACCTTGTTTCAGCCGTTCAACATTTTATTATTGTTGGGAATTGGCGTGTTTACAGGTTTAGTAGGAGGAAGTTATCCTGCATTTTATCTTTCCTCTTTTCAACCTGTAAGTATTTTAAAAGGTGCGCTGTCAAAAGCATCTGGTAATATCAATCTCAGGCGTACACTCGTGGTGTTGCAGTTCTCTATATCAATGATCATGCTGATATGCACATGGGTTGTTTATTCGCAGCTTTCTTATTTACGAAAGAAAGACGTTGGCTTTAATAAAGACCAGGTAATGATAGTAACCGTAAATACAGGACAGGACGAGCGAGGTAAGATCAATGCAATGAATAATGATTTTAGAAGCGTGGCCGGCGTGAAGATGGTGGGATCGGGAAATTGCTATCCCGGAAATCCTAATATTAACTTTAATCTTTTCAGAATACAAACTGATAGCGGTTTCGTAGATAAGGCGGTTGAATGCTATGCCATAGACGAAAACTTTTTGCCGACATTAAATATACCTGTTGTTAAAGGCCGCAATTTCTCCGGGCTTTCGGATACGCTGCATAGCATTGTTGTGAACGAAGCCATGGTAAAGCATTTTGGATGGAAAGAAGCAATAGGAAAGCGCGTGAAATTTCCGGGAGATACTTCTTCTAATTACCTGGAAGTAGTAGGCGTGGTAAAAGATTTTAACCAGGAATCATTGTACAATCCTATCGCCCCGCTATTGATGTTTTATGGCCCTAATGGAAATATGATCCAATTAAAAATGAATACGGGAAATCTTAAAACATCGATTGCGCAAATTGGAAATACGTGGAAAAAATATTTTCCGAATTTGCCATTCGAATACAAATTCCTGGACGAAGATTTTAATTCGCAATATGCAGCAGACCAAAAGCGGGGAAAAATCTTTGCAGCTTTCTCCCTGCTCACTATTCTCATTACATGCCTGGGCTTGCTTGGGCTTACTGCTTTTACCACGCAACAGAGGCAAAAGGAAATCAGCATAAGAAGAGTAATGGGTGCCAGTATAGCGCAGATTGTAAGTCTTGTAACGGTTAATTATTTATGGCTGGCATTGATTGCTGCATTGATCGCTTTTCCGATAGCTTATTATTTTATGCATAGTTGGCTCAGTATATTCCCTTACAACCCTGGCCTATCCGTAATACCTTTTGTTCTATCTGCCCTGGTGATTGTATTAACTGCAGTAATAACGGTAATGTTTCATTCTACAAAAGCGGCTCTGTCAAATCCCGCGGAGAGTTTGAGGACGGAGTAAGTTTAGAAACAAGAAACGGTCTCTTAAATATAAGGAGATGATATTGCTTATTACTACATCATCCCGAACGTTTTTGTAAAGGTCAACCAACATTTCAATTACATTGGGGAGACTATTTTTCAAAAAGATTCCAGCGTTTTATTTGATAAAGTATAAATAAAACCTATTTTCATTCCTATGAAAAAAATTCTCCTATTAGTTGTCCTTTTCGCGGGCAAAAATTCGATAGCTCAAAACCCTTACTGGCAGCAGTACCTGCATTATTCTATTGATGCGCAGCTAAACGACCAGGATAAAACAATTACCGGTTCGGAAACAATTGTGTATAAAAATAATTCGCCTGAAACGCTTTCTCTTATCTGGTTTCATATCTATCCCAATGCTTACAAAAATGAATCAACAGCACTTTTTCAACAATTAAGAAATGACTCCGAAAGGAAAGAGAAGCTTAATAAGTATAGCGCCGGGTATATTACCAACCTTGCTTTTACTGCGAATGGAACGTCCGCGAAAACAGAACCACATCCAAACCAACAATACATTGATATTATTAAAGTACTGTTACCGCAGCCACTGGCGCCCGGCGATTCGGTAACAATTGCTACTCCTTTTAAAGTGCTGTTGCCATCTTATTTTTCAAGATCAGGCTTCGCTGATGGTGAGTTTATGGCTTGCCAGTGGTATCCTAAACCTGCAGTGTTTGATAAAGATGGATGGCACGAAATGCCCTATCTTGATATGGGAGAGTTTTATAGTGAATACGCTTCTTATAAAGTCAATATTACTGTGCCGGCTGCCTATGTCGTGAGCGCTACCGGAGTTTTGCAAACGTCGCAGGAGATGGAATCTTACAAAGCTATCGGCAGTTATAATATCGCTAACCCCGGTGATAAAAATCCACGCATGTATCAAACCACTTTTTCAGGACAAAATAAAACACTTAGTTATTATGCTGATAGTGTGCCGGATTTTGCCTGGTTTGCAGATAAAAAATTTGTGATTCAATATGATACAATTCAGTTAGCATCGGGTAAAATAATCGACGCATTCACTTTTTATCATAACAATAAAAATACTCCATGGAGTGGCAGTATTGGTTTTGTGAAAGATGCAGTACATCATTATAGCCGCTGGATTGGCGAGTACGATTATCCGTTAGTACAAGCCGTGGAAGGCCCCAAAAATAACTCGAGCGGTGGCATGGAATATCCTACTGTTACACTTATTACCAGCCCGGATGCTAAACCCGAGACCCTTGATGCTGTAATCACCCACGAGGTAGGCCACAACTGGTTTATGGCCATGCTCGGTACTAATGAGCGCGACCATGCATGGATGGATGAAGGCCTGAACAGTTATTACCAGTTCAGGTACGAGGCGGAGAAATACAGGATCAATAGCGTGTTTGGAAATCAAATTCCTGCAGAAGTTAAAAAACTTAGTGAGGCTAATTTCCAGGCAACCGTATATGGAGCTTTGGAGAAAATTCCAGTGGAACCTGCTCTTGAGACAACTTCGGGAAACTTCAAAAACAGCCAGGACTATGCATTAACGGCTTATGTGAAAACTGCCGAATGGATATACCTGCTGGAACAAAGTGTGGGAATGGAAAAAGTGGATTCAGCTTTTAAAAATTATTTTAATCTGTGGAAATTTAAACATCCTCAACCTTCGGATATGAAAGTCGCTTTTGAACAGTCATTGAATGGTAGCTTAACTACTTTTTTTGATCTGATCAATAAAAAAGGAAGCCTTACAAAATAGAATAATTTTGAAGGTCCCTAAAGTGAAGACGATGGAATTTCTCAAAGCTTGCGAATCACGTTCATTTTAGTGCGATAAAATTATTTATCTTGTGATAAACGTAGCACTAAATTTTTAATGATTCAAATCTTTTAAACATGTGGAAACTCATCACAGATTGCGGCAAACAGTTAACCATTCATTCTAAAGTGAGAGAAAAAAATGATGATTATCTTAAATTATATGAAATTGTAGAAGTAGAATTTGATCAGTATAAGCTCAAATTAATTGAAAAAAATAATGAGCCTGCCACTGAAGAAGGAAAGCCTGTAATTACCTGCCTCCAGTTAAAAAAATATGCCTTTGAAGTAGAACAAAAAGGATAAGCTTCGGAAGAATCGAGTGCATCCTCTTTCTGGTTACCGGAAGTCGCCGGAGAGATCGAAACGATTTTTACCCCGAAAACCAAAAACAGAAACCTGTCTTTTTTATTGGTTTACTGCTTCGTAAAAAAATGGGATCATTTGTTTTATTTTTCCGGATTTTAATTAAGGTACCCGAATTTCTGCGCAGTAATGTACCTATGCATTTGCCAATCCCAATCCTGCTTTTATCCGGTAAAGTAGCTTTCCTAAAAGCGGGATGTTCTGAACTGCTTTAAGCGTTTTCAATCTTAAGACCCATAGTTTGTTTTTCCATGATTTTCCGAGATATTTTTTTACAACCCGGCTGGCTTCTTTTAGTGAAAGATCGTATTGCGACGAACTGATTCCATCAGGTATCCCGGTTGCCAGTATTTCAGGGATGAATAAAAATTTCTCATTACGGATTCGCGCTACGAAGTCGAAGTCCATGGCAATCTTGTAGGAATCATCATACAAACCGTATTTGTCATGCAATTCTTTTTTTACGTACATGGTTTGGTGCGATAAACTCCGCATACCACGGTATAATTTTTTTACTTCGAAAGGTTTTCCTAACGTTACCCACATTCCACTCCTGTTGAGCCGGTATTTTCCATGGAGCCACATCAATGTTTTATCGGCATCGAATTTTTGAATAACAGTTTCAATTACATTTTTATCGTAAAGACAATCGCCGGAGTTGAGCAACAGAATTACGTCGCCACCGGCAATTTTTATTCCCTTATTAAAAGCATCCGCGATTCCGTTATCTCTCTCGTTAATAATTTTTCGGTAGGACGGACTTTCGTTTTTTGAAAAATAATCTTCCGTTTCATGGTTGGTGGAACCATTAATAAGAACGTGTTCAAACGGCAGAATGGTTTGTTCATCCACCGACCGGCAGGTGTCTAAAACTTCCTGCAGGTTATTGAAACAAATAGTTATGATTGATATTTTTGTCAAACTCAATTCAGAATTTTGTTGTTTAGGTGGCCAACTTATAATGGTTGCCCCTACAATACGTGCGCGTCGGGTTTATTCTTTTTCATTGCATAATAGATTATTGTCACTATCAATAATAATGCAACCAGTATGTTGGAAATAATACTTATCATTCGTCCGACAGTGAAGGATTCCGGCTCAAACCTCCATTCAATCTCATGATTTCCTGCGGGCACGTACATGCCGCGCAGTACATAATCTGTCTTTACATAGTCAGCCTTTGTGCCGTCTATAAATACTTTCCAGCCTTTAGGATAATACACTTCGCTAAATACAGCGAATTGAGGCGTAGGCGCAGAAAATCTGTAATCAATAGTATCATTAATATTCCTTACCAGTTTGATATAGGCAACAGAATCATATTTCGGCGCTGCCGTAATTGCTGCCTTGTATTTGTTCTCTACCACGGCAGTGTCTTTCAAATCGGTGCTGTCGAGTGCGGCCATCTCCTGGTCAGCATCTGTCACGTATTTGATTCCTTTTACGAGCCAGCAATTCCCATAAGCATTTGGATTCAGTTGTGCCATCGGCTTCCCTGTTTGAGGATTTTGTACAATGAAATATTTTGTATTCAGCATGTTGAATACATTCATATTTCCTTTGCTGAGCTGCCTTGTAATAATGTCATTATACAATCCCAGTTTAGCAGGATGGTAGCCTCCCACAGAATTGAGGTGATACGAAGTGATAGCATCATTAAATGCATCAACGGTTTGGTTGAATACTCTAAAATTTGCGTGGTCGGGATCTTTTAGTATTTGCAGATCTGCCTGGGTGGGTATAAAGGCAGCTTCAAAATCTTCCGGCTCTACGAATTTATTAGCATTCAAATAACGGGAGGCAACGCCCAATAAATCATATCCTGAAAGAATAATCAAAGCGCCAATAAGTATAGTGGCTGAAATCTTTTTCTTTAAATATAATCCCATCAGTAATACAGCCAATGCAATCAAAATAAATGATCTCAAAAGGTCTTTGCCCATCAGGCTTTGGCGATCGCTTTGTAGTGCGGATACAATACCGCGGCTTGTTTGCTCTGCTTGTTGTTCCAGTTGGGCAGAAGGCTGTTGTCCTTGTGGCACACGGGCCATCATATTTTGTTTGATGTTGTCTCTGAAGTTTTTATCATTGGGCCCGCTGAATGAAGCCATCATATAAAAACCGGCCAGTAAAACAAGTATAGCTCCTGTAATGATAGCAGTGGTCTTTAATTTTTTCCACGCCTCAGCAATATCAATATCTTTTGAAATCAGTTTGGTGACGGCAAGCACGCCCATCAGCGGAAAACATAATTGAGGAATTACCAATGCCATCGTAGGCGCGCGAAATTTATTGTAAAACGGGAGGTAATCAAAGAGGAAATAGTTAATGCCTTTGAGGTTGGCGCCATAAGCAAGTATTACCCCCACAATACTGGCTGCAATGAGCCACCATTTATACCATGATTTGATATATACGACTCCAAAAATAAACAGGAGGCATACGATAGCGCCAAGATATACGGGCCCTGAAGTTCCCGGTTGATCGCCCCAATAGGAAAGCTGGTCCGCGTATTGCAAAGCCTGATCTTCGGGTACGCCAAGTTCAGAGAATTTATTTACAAATTTTGAGTTATCGTTATACTCATCTCCTCCATTGCTGCCACCGTATAACCCGGGAACGATGAAAGTAAATGTTTCTCCAAAACCAAAGCTGTACCTGAATGCGTAATCTTTATCGAGTCCGCCTTTTGTCTTATTGTCTTTGACTTCCTGCGTTAATTCTGATTTGCCTCCACGCATACTTTCTTTGGCATATTCATAAGTAGGCATCATCGTTACGGCACAGCAGGCAAGTCCAAGAATTCCCGCCAGTAAACCGAGGACAGCTCCTTTGACAGCCACGCCCAAGCCCTTTTCGCGGTAGCTTTTAATAAGGTAGGCAACCGTCATAATGATCGCCATGATTAAAGTATAATAAACGATCTGCACGTGATTTTGCTCTATCAGGAAAAATGAAAACAAAGCCGTTATCGTAAACCCTATTAAATATCTCTTTTGATATAATAAAAGAAGACCGGCCAGTACAGCAGGCGCATAGCCTATGGATAGCATTTGCGTATTATGGCCTACCGAAATAATTATCGGGTCGAAAGTAGAATAGGCATATGCAAGGCCACCCATAATACTTATCCATGGATTGGCGCCGGCCACCACGCATAAAAAATAAAAGCAGATACAAGCCAAAAAGAAAAAGCTAATCGGGACCGGAAGGTTCAATGTCAACACTGATGTAAGATAACCGACCGTAATGGGTGTGCGTGGGTCGAAGGCTATCTGGTAAGCAGGCATGCCACTAAACATGCTGTTGGTCCATAGCGGATAATATCCATGATGATCTCTGAATTCAAAAGATTGCTGCGCCATACCGCGCCAACCCTGTGTGTCCGACTGTTGCAATACATCTCCTTGTAAGGCAGGTTTACAGTAGATGACAGCAACGATTAAAAAGATAACTATTGCAATAAGATGCGGAAATATTTTTTTGAAATTCGGATTCTTCATGAAGAGATTTTTCGTTTAGGAAGCAAAGTAAATGATAATTGGCGAATTCTGTATCTCAAGGCTCAAAGCTGATTCCTCGTCTCTGAATATTTTCTCCATTTTTCTGTAACAGATTCCATATCATCCGGTAAGGGGCTTTCAAATTTGACAAACTCATTGGTGCGGGGATGTATAAATCCTAGTTGCTGCGCGTGTAAGGCCTGACGCGGGCACAGCGTAAAACAATTATCTACAAACTGTTTGTATTTGGTAAATATCGTTCCTTTTACAATTTTATCGCCACCGTAGGTATCATCATTGAAAAGAGGGTGCCCGATAGATTGCATGTGCACTCTTATCTGGTGCGTACGCCCCGTTTCCAGCCTGCATTCTATCAATGTTACATAATTAAATCTTTCCAACACTTTATAATGCGTGACGGCGTCTTTGCCGTATTCACCTTCGGGATAGGTAGTAAATAATTTTCTGAATCTCTGGTGCCGCCCTACATGGGCGATAATAGTGCCTTCTTCCTCATCGAAATCACCCCAAACCAGCGCCACATAGCGGCGATGGACAGTATGGTCGAAGAATTGTTTGGCCAGCTTTGTCATTGCCGCCGGAGTTTTTGCCATTACTAAAAGGCCAGACGTGTTTTTATCAATCCGGTGAACAAGACCAAACCTTGCTAAATCCAGTTCATTGATATCCGGGTTTTGTTGCTTTAAATGCCACGCAACAGCGTTTACCAAAGTGCCGCCGGGATTGCCACTTCCGGGATGCACGACCATTCCGGGTTGTTTATCCACTACCATGATATCCTCATCTTCATGCACAATTTTAATTGGAATATTCTCGGGTAAAATATTATTGTTTTCCGGCAGGTAGTCCTGGTAAATGACGATTTTGTCAAACGGGCGAACTTTATAATTTGATTTTACAGGTTTGTCATTCAATAAAACTCTTTCGGCTTCAATAGCCTGCTGAATCTTATTCCTCGTTGCGCCTTCGATGCGCCCCATCAAAAATTTATCTATCCGCAGAGGTTCCTGCCCTTTGGCACAAATGATGGTTTCTCTTTCAAAAAGTTCTTCAGCCTCGTCCGTTATATCTTCCTCTTGCATGGGTTGTTTTTTTCGCCTGGCATTAAAGTGTCAAATGTTTTGTAATCAGATTAGTAAGACAAATCGAATACCATAATTTATATTTAACCAATAATCCTTTTTCAGTAAACAAATAAATATGACAAATTCTTATTCTGTTGATAAACGAGTAAACCATTTAACAAATAATCCGTTAACCAAATCAAATTTATCTTTGCAAATTAAAATCTTTGCATTGGAAAAACAGCATATCATTTTTGAAGACCTAGGAATTATTCATTACAAAGAGGCGTGGGATTACCAGGAAAATTTGGTTAAAAAAAACCTCGAGATAAAATCTGAAGCGAGAAGAAAGGTTAACAGTGGGCAGTTATTAGTGAACAGTAGCAACCCAACTAAAAACTATGAACTACAAACTACAAACTATTTACTTTTCTGCGAGCATCCGCCGGTTTATACGTTGGGTAAGAGTGGGCACATGGAAAACGTATTGATGAACGAATCTGAAATGGAAGAACGGGAAATCGAATTTTTCAAAACAAATAGGGGAGGTGACATTACCTTTCACGGTCTGCAGCAAATAGTAGGCTATCCGATTCTTGATTTGGAAAAGTTTTTTACGGACATCGGAAAATATATGCGCAGCCTGGAGGAAGTAATGATTCTTACCATTGGTGAGTATGGTATCAGGGGCGACAGGAGCAAGGGCGAGACTGGTGTGTGGATAGAGCCAGGGATTCCCGGGAAGGAAAGAAAAATCTGCGCAATGGGCATTCGCTGCAGCCGGTGGATTACGATGCATGGATTTGCCTTGAACGTCAATACAGATTTGAGCTATTTTAATAATATCATTCCCTGCGGCATTGTTAACAAACAGGTTACTTCCATAGAGAAAGAATTAGGATTTAAGGTAAATTTTGAAGAAGTAAAAGATAAGGTCAGGAAAAATTTTGCAAAAGTTTTTGAGGCTGAAATATTAATGAGTTAATTTTTATATAAATAGGAATTATCGATAAAAGTTTGTTTACTGGCAGTTGGTTACAGAGCGTAAAAAAACCTGCAAAATACATTGCAGGTTTTTTTATTAACAACAAAAATAATATTTGGCGGAGAGTTAGGGATTCGAACCCCAGGAGGTGTGACCCTCAACGGTTTTCAAGACCGCCGCATTAGACCGCTCTGCCAACTCTCCGGCGCAAATGTAAGGGTTGCATTTTATTCAAAAAATAAATTTTTTAATTTTTCTGGAATTAAAAAATGATTTGTTCATGAATGATAAATGAAATCATCTACTCATAAGTTTTTGGTGATATTGTGTGTAAACAGATTAGTGCGTTGGAATAGGTGTTTTGATGGGTACTGAATAGTTACCAATACAGTTCATTACCGATGATTTTTTAGTGTACCATATTCATGGCTTCAATTAACATACACCCGCTTAATTCTACTGTAAGGTCAACAGGACTGCCGCTTACAGGAGGCGTTTTCCAATAAGTTCCAAAATAAACGCCACCTACTTTATTGGTACCCTCTGTCCAAAGCGTTTGCGCATTATTGGTCAGAAAATTTACATAATTTGTTTTCGTTCCGGATGGTAACCCGGGGCAAAGAATCAGTTGGGTAAAATAACGTACAAATACACCTTTAAATAGTCCGCCATCGCCGCCGCCCTCGTCCTGCAACAATCTGTCGGTTGTGTTAATATCAACATTAATAGCATAGCCCGCTGCTTTATTGGCATCATTCAAATAAGTCGGATCAGCTGTAATCTTATACAATTCCACTGCGGCGCCGACAAATAAACCTTGGTCGTAAGTAAATTTCCAGTTATCTATAGCGCCGTTACCCTGACTATTCATGCCATCATATACCTGGCCTGTGCCCGGAACATACAAGGTAGACTTAAGCCAATCGTATATTTTAAAGGCCCAAACGGAGTCGTCAGGATTACCAAATTGTTCATATAAACGAGCTGCCAGGATGCATGCCGGTCCACTTGCAGGGGTATTTTTATAACCAAGTTGTCCATGGTTCCATGCTATTCCCCCGCCCATGGTACTGTTCCAGCCTGTTTTAATATCCGCCCAAACATCCTCTGTCGCATTTTTCCATTGCACATTGCCCGTGGCATCATAGGCTCGTAACATAGCTAAGGCATTCCAACCCTCATCATCATAGTAATAGCCTAAAAACGTATTGCCATTTTGCTTGTAAACACCATTATACCAATTATTTATTATATTCAAATAGGATTGACTTTTTGTACGGTTATAGGCGTCCACCATTACATCCAGTGCATGGGCCTGGGGCCAGTATTGAAACTGAGTATAGTTATTTCCGGTATTTTGACTATTAAAATAATTCCCCTGGCTGTTATAGAAATTATTTATCAAAGACTGGCTGCTACTATCGGCGGCTTTTGCCCAATCTATGGTTGATTGGGTAGGGATAGGAGCCGGGGTGGAATCTGCATTGTGGCTGCAACTAATCAAAGCCGTTGTACTCAATAATAACAGATTCAAATATAATATCCGAACAATCATATTCTTAATTTAAAATTTATTTATAAAAAACAGGATATGCCTGTTTTTTGGCACATCCTGTTTTTCTATAGTTTTATTGCGATATACTGTGCGTATAAGGACCGCTTGAATTCATGGTAACCGTTACGTTGATTGTAATGTTGGGAGGCGTAGCAAAAAATGCGTGGTCGAATTTAAAAGAATTATTCCATTGATCGCTTGTTACAGGTACAAGGTACCAAAATGATGCCGCAGTTGAACCTGTAGTTGGCGCATTATTATCTCCGTTCACACTGCCCCACCATTCGGTCGAAGGAGTACCATCAGCTTCTGTAACCATATATTCAAATTTATACCTGTCTTCCCAGCCCCAACTTTCCTGTTTCAATGTAAGAGGTGCATTATTAACCGTCCATACTCCCTGCCCCACATAAGGCACATTTACTAAAGTCTTTGTGTCATCATAGAATAAATTTACACTGTTTATTTGTGTCATCGTAGTTGAACCCGACGTAAAGTCAACATCAAGGTGGTAAACGCCGGTTGTGGCAACCGTACCACCAGTTGTGCCTTGCATTAAGACGCCATTATTGCCGATGTAATAATTATTAGCAGAACCGCTTAAAGCATCTGCAAACTGGAAGGGCTGCCCTGTCGTCAATTTTGTATAAATTTCAAATTCTCCGTTGCCGAGACTGGTAAACTCTTGTCCGGCTTCCGAACCTGAACCAGCCATATAGAGGCTCGTCGGAGGATTTGCAAATCCAGCCAAACGCGTAATTGTTATTTTTCTTGATTCCTGAGACAGTACTTCCTTAGTTCCTTTTGTTGAAAGCACCGTCCATTTTAACGTAATGGTGTCTGAAGGGCCAGCTCCTGCCAAAGCTGCAATTTGATTTAAAACTTTATGGGTAATGGTTGCCTGTGTCATCATTCCACCATTATCCGAAAGAACTTTATAAACTGGTTTTGAGAAATCTCCATTCGGTAAATCAAAAGCCACTTCATACATAACCATGCCTCCGTCGGCAGCCAATGCAGGCGCCCAGTCAAAGAAAACAGAAGCGGAAGAAGATGGTTGTAAAACAACCGCATCATTGTCGGCAGGGTCATAAAGTTTTTGTACTGCTGAAACATTAAGATTAAGAGACGATATATTTTTTGTGCATCTTATCAGGGCAAAGAAAGAAATTGCTAATACCGATAATTTTATTATAAATGATTTCATTTTTTTTTGTTTTTTGTTAAACAATTATTTTAGGTTTAATAGTTCGGATTTTGCGTGAGGTTCGGATCCAAATCCATTTGCGACTGCGGTATTGGCCACAAGTAATCGCGTTGCGGGTTAAATGTACGCTTGGTTAAACGGAGAAATCCGTTATCAATAGTCGGGTCGCCAAACTGCGCCCCGTGCGGATATCCGTTAAGTACCGTTTCGGATAATTTCCAACGCCTGATATCAAATACCCGGGTACCTTCAAGCGCAAATTCGCTCCGGCGTTCATTGCGAATAATAGAACGCAGACTGTCCTGGCTTACCGCCGGAAAATCAAGAGCACTGCTTGCGGTGAAACCAGCGCGAAC
>Ga0134126_10003353_pt1 | contig 20093 bp, 13 predicted proteins | sample KB31752_FD_96881 | JGI IMG/M metagenome (GOLD analysis project Ga0134126, IMG submission 96881) | Terrestrial soil microbial communities with excess Nitrogen fertilizer from Kellogg Biological Station, Michigan, USA - KB3-175-2 | ecosystem: Environmental > Terrestrial > Soil > Unclassified ...
CAGGACGTGCTGCTGTTCATCGACAACATCTTCCGCTTCACCCAGGCCGGCTCCGAGGTCTCCACGCTGCTCGGCCGTATGCCGTCCGCGGTGGGCTACCAGCCGACCCTGGCGGACGAGATGGGCGAGCTGCAGGAGCGGATCACCAGCACCCGTGGTCACTCGATCACCTCGGTGCAGGCGATCTACGTGCCCGCCGACGACATCACCGACCCGGCGCCGCACACCACCTTCGCCCACCTGGACGCGACGACGGTGCTGAGCCGTCCGATCACCCAGAAGGGCATCTACCCGGCCGTGGACCCGCTGGACTCGACCAGCCGGATCCTCGACCCGCGGTACATCTCCAGGGAGCACTACGAGACCGCCAGCCGGGTCAAGGCGATCCTGCAGAAGTACAAGGACCTGCAGGACATCATCGCGATCCTGGGCGTGGACGAGCTGTCCGAGGAGGACAAGATCACCGTGCAGCGCGCGCGGCGGATCGAGCGCTTCCTGTCCCAGAACACCTTCGTGGCGAAGGTCTTCACCGGCCTCGAGGGATCGTTCGTGCCGCTGGACGAGACCATCGCCGCGTTCACGGCGATCGCGGACGGCAAGTACGACCACGTGCCGGAGCAGGCGTTCTTCATGTGCGGCGGGCTCGAGGACCTCGAGCGCAAGTATAAGGAACTGACGAAGTAGCAGGAGCAGTGCGCAGGCGGGTCTGCCGGGCCGGGAGCGGGAGTAAGTACCGCGCTCCCGCGCCCGGCGGATCCAGCCAGCCAGCCTTTCGCATCAAGAGTGGAGGAGCCGCACCGTGGCTGAACTCGAAGTGGCGCTGGTCGCGGCCGACCGCGAGGTCTGGTCCGGCAAGGCGTCCATGGTGATCGCCAAGACCGCGGACGGCGACGTCGGCGTCCTGCCCGGTCACCAGCCGATCATGTCGGTGCTCAAGCCCTCGGTCGCCGTGATCAAGACGGTCGAGGACGGCGCGCCGGGGGAGACCCTGCGGGTGGCGCTGCACGGCGGCTTCATCGCGGTGGACGAGAACCGGGTCTCGCTGCTGAGCGAGGCGGCGGAGCTGAGCGGTGACATTGACGTCGCAAGGGCCGAGGAGGCTCTGGCCCGGGCCCGAGCCGGGGAGTTCGACCGCGATTCCGAGGCCGCGGCTGAGCGCGCTGAGCTGCGCTTGAGGGCGGCGGGTCGGGTAACCGCACAGTAGGTGCGCGAAAGTTCGTCGGCGCAAGAGATACTACGTATACGAGTCACGTCGGGTGGTAGTGCGTAGCACCGGGATCGGCGATGGCTGACTGCGAGAAGTTCGCAGCCTGACCGCGACGAGGCAAGGTGCGAGTGAGCGACGGCAACGGAGAATCGTGCACGCAACGGCAACGATGAGCGGCCTTGGCGAGCGGTGGCGGTGTCGGTGATGATCGTCACCGCACTGCTGGAGTGGCTCGCCGCCGTGGCCCTGGTGTTGCTATGTGCCATAGGCGCGCTGTTCACCCGGCGGGTGGTGATCCGCCGCCGTGGCGGCACTTTCGATTGCAGCCTGCGTCTGACCCCAGGGTCGGCGCGGGCTGCGGTGCATTTCGGGCAGTCTCACGCGCAGGCGAACGGCGAGGCGCGCACCCGCGGCGACGGCGAGTTGTACGGTGCGGGCGCAGGGGCGGAGATGGAAGCGGGAGCGGGAGCGGAACCGCACCGGCGCGGCACCCGTACCCCGCTGAGTGCGTCGGCGGTACGAGCGGGCCGAGGCTGGTCCTACGGAATAGCGCAATACGAGAATGACCGGATCGACTGGTACCGCATCTTCTCCTACGCGTACCGCCCGGCCGCAGTGCTCACCCGCCGTGATCTCGAAGTGGTCGCCCGCCGCGACACGGAGGGCCAGGAGGAGTTGGCGCTCTTCCCAGGCTGGACCATCGTGGAGTGCAAGTTCGGCACCGGCCTGGTGGAGTTGGCGATGTCGCCCGACGCGCTGACCGGGTTCCTATCCTGGCTGGAAGCTGCGCCGCCGGGCCAGGACGTCAGCCGCGTCTCCTGAACACGTCTACGTAGTTCGACGACTTGATCCGCCTTCGGCGGACGCGCTCCGCGGCTCCTTGCCCCGGAAATCGACTTGTCGGACGCATTAGCCTCTCCGGTATGGGGATTGAGATCGCGGACTACGACCCGCGCTGGCCTGCGCTCGCGGCGGAGTCAATCAGTGAACTGACGGAGGCGTTGCCGGGCGCGTTCACGCGGATCGAGCACTTCGGGTCGACCTCGGTGCCCGGGTTGGCGGCGAAGCCTGTCATCGACCTGATGGCCGGCGTTGAGGATCTCGCGGCGGTTGAGGCGCTGACCGACAAGCTGGCAGCGCTTGGCTACCTCGCGATGGACACGGGCATGTCTGGGCGGCTTTTCTTCTACCGCGATCGCGGTGGGCAGCGCACGCACCACCTGCACGTCGTGCCGGACGACACGCTCGACACGCGCAACGAGATCCTTTTGCGTGACTACCTGCGCCGCAGTCACGCCGATGCCGCACGGTACGGCGCGCTCAAGCGCGACTTGGCCGCTCGGGGTTCGGACGGCTTGGCTTACACCACCGCGAAGACCGAGTTCATTCAGCGGATCGTCGATGCAGCGCGAACCGAGCGCGGACTACCTCTCGTTTCCGTCTGGGAACGGTAGCTGTGACGAATCCGCAAATCAGGAGTCTTCGTTAGGTCGGTCCGACTCGCCGTTGTTCGCGGCCGGCTCGTCAGCCGCACGCGTCGCGCCCGGCTGCCACAGCACATCGCCGACGGTGCCCAGATTGGCGCTGCGGGCCAGGATGAACAGCAGATCTGACAGTCTGTTGAGATACTTCGCGGTGAGGATGTTCATCGTGTCCCCGTGCACGTCGAGCGCCTCCCATGCGGAGCGCTCGGCGCGGCGGGTGACCGTGCGCGCGACGTGCAGGAGGGCCGCGCCGGGAGTGCCACCGGGGAGAACGAACGAGCGCAGCTTCGGCAGATCGTCGTTGAAGCGGTCGCAGTCGCGCTCTAAGCGGTCGATGTCCTGCTGCTCGACTCGTAGGGGTGGGACTGTTCCTGATTCAACACCGCCGGGCTCGACGGCGACGGGGTTGCACAGGTCGGCCCCGACGTCGAACAGTTCGTTCTGGATCCTCGTGAGCACCGTCGCGATCTCCACCGGAAGGCCGCCGAGCGCGATGGCCACGCCGATCGCCGAGTTGGCCTCGTCCACGTCCGCGTATGCGATCAAGCGGGGGTCGTTCTTGCTGGTCTTGCTCATGTCGCCGAGGCTGGTCGAGCCGTCGTCGCCGGTGCGGGTGTAGATCCGGGTCAGGTTCACCATGTCGGCACTTTAGCCGCCTTCGTTGCGCGCTGTAGGCCGGGCCCTCGGGCGTTCAGGCGAGCCGGGTAGGCTGCGAGCGTCGGTTACCACCGAGTAGTGGCGTCAGGGGACACGCACGTCACGAGCGGGTTCTGTCTCCGGCGCAGGTGAACGCAGCGCGCACGGACGCGGCTGCCTGAGATGAAGGAGCGTGGCAGGGTGGCCAAGCAGCTCGCCGTGATCGGAGCGGGCCTGATGGGGTCCGGGATCGCCCAGGTGTCGGCGGTGGCGGGGTACGACGTCGTCCTGCGCGACGTGACGCCCGAGGCCTTGGCCCGGGGCGTGGCCGGTATCGAGGCCTCGCTGGGCAAGTTCGCCAGCAAGGGCAAGATCTCCCGGGACGACGCGGACGCCGCGCTCGGCCGGATCAGCACGACCACCGACCTCGGCGCGGCCGGCGAGGCGGACATCGTGGTCGAGGCGGTGTTCGAGGACATCGAGGTCAAGCACGCGGTCTTCCGCGAGCTCGACAAGATCTGCAAGGACGGGGCGATCCTCGGCACGAACACCTCCGCGCTGCCGATCACCCAGGTCGCGGCGGTCACCGAGCGGCCGGAATCGGTGGTCGGAATGCACTTCTTCTCACCGGTGCCGATGATGGCGCTGTGTGAACTGGTGCGCGGCTATAAGACCTCTGATGAGACGTTGGCCGCGGCTCGCACCTTTGCCGAAGCGGTCGGCAAGACCTGCGTCGTGGTGAACCGCGACGTGGCCGGCTTCGTCACCACCCGGCTGATAACGGCGCTGATCGTCGAGGCCGCGCATCTGGTCGAGACCGGCGTGGCGAGCGCCGAGGACATCGACCTGGCCTGCAAGCTCGGCTTCGGGCACGCGATGGGCCCGCTGGCCACGGCCGACCTGACCGGGGTGGACATCATCCGCAACGCGGCACGCAACATCTACACCGAGACGCACGACCTGAAGTTCGCGCCGCCGGAGCTGATAAACCGAATGGTCACGGCGGGGGCGCTGGGACGCAAGACCGGCAAGGGCTTCTACGAGTACGAAGCCTGACAGGCTGGCAGACTGCGGAACGACAGGTCCCCGTCGCGCCGTGGGTGGCGCGACGGGGACCTTTGCCGCGAACCGCGGATCGCGGTCGATCAGGCGTACGCGCCCGACACGGCGTCGGCCGGGGCCTTCGGGTCGGCGCCGTACTTGTTGTTGCCGCGGGTGCCCTCGAGGCACATGAAGACCAGCAGCACGATCGCGCCGATGAGCGGAATCAGGCTGATGAGCAGCCACCAACCGGAGCGGTCGGTGTCGTGCAGGCGCCGGGCGCCGACCGCGAGGCTGGGCAGCAGCACCGCGGCGAAGTAAAGGTAGTACAGGACCGGGCTGCCGATCGCCAGGTCGATCACCAAGCACACGACCAGCGCGATGATGTTGAACAGGACGAACTGCCAGTACTCAGCGCGCCGTGCCCTGCCGCTGAAGCCCACGTAGTTCTTGAGCACGGCAAGGTAGTAATTCATCGTCTCCCCCTCGCAGGTGAATACCTATGCCCGGTTTTACAGCCACCGATTCGGTGCCGGGTCGGCATGACGGTAGGGGGTTGACAACCCGCGTGTCAATGGTCGTTCAGCGAAACGTTTCCGGTGCCCGATGCGCAGGTGAATAAAAGGCTCCGGGGCGCGGATCGAGTGTCCGCGCCCAGGAGCCCTTCTTACCTTCCAGCTAATCCGTGCGTCCTGCGCGCCACGGCCAGGTGACGTCCCGTCAGCCGCGACCCGCGGCGTCGAGCGCCTGGCCGCGCAGCGTCCGCAGCGTGCCGTCGCGCTGCTCCAGCAGCAGCCGCCGCAGCGGGGCCGGAACCCTCGACTCGTCCTCAGCCAGCACCTCGTCAACAGCGTCGACGATGCGCTGCTCCACGATGAGGTACGGGTACAGCCCGTTGACCAATAGCTGGGCCATGTGCGGGGTGCGCTTGGCCCACAGGTCCGCGACGATCGCGAAGAACTTGTCCGCGTAGGGCGCGAGCAGTTCCCGCTGGTCCGGCTGGCGGAAGCCGAGCACGACCGCCATCAGCGTCTCGTTCGGCAGTTCGTCCGAGTCCACCATCGAGGCCCACGCCTTGGCCTTCGCCTCCACCGTCGGCATCGCCGCACGAGCCGACGCCGCGTGCCGCTTGCCCGCCGCGGTCGGGTCCCGTTCCTCCTCCGCCGCGATCTGGCTCTCCGGCGCGCGGCCGGTCGCCGCTAGCCGGTGCAACAGCGCCCAGCGCAGCTCGGTGTCCACCACCAGGCCCTCGACCTGCTCGGTCCCGGCAAGCAGCCCGGAGATCAGGTCCAGGTGCTCGGTCGAGCGGGCGACGGCGGCCAGGGCACGGGCCCAGGACAGCTGCACATCGCTGCCCGGGTGCGCCGCGAACAGCTGCGTGTGCGCGAACGAGGCCCACTTCGCCGCGCCCTCCTCGCGCCAGGACGCAGCCGCGTAAAGGTCGATCGCGGTCTTCACCTGCCGCTGCAGCGACTGCAGCACGCCGATGTCGGTCTCCCGCTGTGCGCCGGAGATGGCCAGCGCCACGTAGTCACGCGCGGGCAGCTCCGCATTGCGGACCATGTCCCAGGTCGACACCCAGCTCAGCGCACGCGGCAGCGACTCGGTGAACTCGCCGATCGACTCGACCAGCGTGGACACGGAGCGCTCGTCGAAGCGGATCCGGGCGTAGGAGAGGTCGTCGTCGTTGAGCAGGACCAGATCGGGCTGCTTGACGCCCACCAGCTCCGGCACCTCGGTCAGCGCGTCGTCGACGTCCAACTCGATCCGCTGCACGCGCACGAGGCCCTCAGGCTTGCGCTCGTAGAGGCCGACCGCAATGCGGTGCGGGCGCAGCGTCGGGTAGTCGGCCGGGGCCTCCTGCGCGATCGCGAAGCTCGCGAAGGCGCCGGAGTCATCGAGCGTGAACACCGGGCGCAGCGTGTTCGGGCCAGCCGTCTCCAGCCACGTCTTCGACCAGGCTCCTAGGTCGCGTCCCGACGCTTCTTCCAGCGCGCCGAGCAGATCCGAGAGCCGCGTGTTGGCCCAGGCGTGCCGCTGGAAGTAGGTTCGCAGGCCGCTGACGAATGCCTCGTCGCCGACATATGCCACCAACTGCTTGAGCACCGAGGCGCCCTTGGCGTAGGTGATGCCGTCGAAGTTGACGTATACGTCCTCGAGGTCGCGGATCTCGGCCACGATCGGGTGCGTTGAGGGCAGCTGGTCCTGCGCGTAGGCCCAGGTCTTCTCGACGTTCGCAAAGGTCGTCCACGCGCCGGTCCAACGGGTCGCCTCGGCAACGCAGCGCACTGACGCGTACGTGGCGAACGACTCGTTCAGCCACAGGTCGTTCCACCACTCCATGGTGACCAGGTCGCCGAACCACATATGCGCCAGCTCGTGCAGGATCGTCTCCGCACGCCGCTCGTACGCCGCGTCGGTGACCTTCGAGCGGAAGACGTAGTCCTCGCGGAAGGTGACGCAGCCCGCGTTCTCCATCGCGCCGGCGTTGTATTCGGGCACGAACAACTGGTCGTACTTCGGGAACGGGTAGGGCAGGTCGAACAGCTGCTGGAAGTAGTCGAAGCCCTTCTTGGTCACGTCGAGGATCTCCTCGGCGTCCAGGAACTCGGCCAGCGACCTGCGGCTCGCCACAGCCATCGGCACGACGGTGCCGTCAGCCGAGGTGTAGGTGTCACGCACCACGTGATAGTCGCCCGCGACCAGGGCCGTGATGTACGTCGAGATCCGCTCGGTCGGCGCGAATCGCCAGATCGCGCGCCCGCTGCCCAGCTGCTGCGGGGTCGGCGTCGGGGCATTGGAGAACAGCTCCCAGCCCTCCGGAGCGGTGACCGTGAACTGGAAGGTGGCCTTCAGATCCGGCTGCTCGAAGTTCGCATACACGCGCCGCGCGTCCGGCACCTCAAACTGCGTGTAGAGCGAGACGCCGCCGTCGACCGGGTCGACGAAGCGGTGCAGACCCTCGCCGGTGTGGCTGTACGCGCAGGTAGCCCGGACGGTCAGTACGTTATCCGCGGCCAGGTCGTCCAGTGCGATGCGCGAGTCGGCGAAGACCGATGCCGGATCGAGCTCGCGGCCGTTGAGCACGATCTCCTCGACGCTTGGCGCGACCAGATCGGCGAAGGTGGCGGAACCGGGCTGCGCGGAGAAACGCACGACGCTGGTGGACGCGAAGGTCTCCGGACCGGTGGTTAGATCGAGCTCGACTTCGTAGGACGAGACCGACACGAGGCGGGCGCGTTCGGCCGCCTCCTCGCGGGTGAGATTGGTACCGGGCACTTTGCTGCACGGCTCCTTACGCGTAGGTGCTGGATTGGTGTCTCGATCCTCGCACGGACGGGCCTGTTGAGGCATCGCGGAATCGATGCGGACGGCTGGCTGTTCGCAAGGCTAAACGTTGTATCCCCGTCGTTGAGTTAACGCTGCATCGAGCGGCGCCGTGTCATGGTGAAATGCGCACCGCGTGAATGAGGGAGACTGTAGTGACCGAGCATGAGGACGCAAGGGCCGTCGCCGACTTCTGGTTCGACCCGTTGTGCCCGTGGGCGTGGATCGCGTCGCGGTGGATCCTGGAGGTCGAGGACGTCCGGCCGGTGGACGTGCGCTGGCACGTCATGTCGCTGGCTTATCTGAACCAGGACCGCGAGCTGCCGGAGAACTACCGCAAGATGATGGACACCGCTTGGGGTCCAGTACGCGTGTGCATCGCCGCCGAGCAGGCGCACGGCAACGAGGCGCTGCTGCCGCTGTACAACGCGCTCGGCGAGCGCCGGCACCACCAGAAGCAGGAGTTCACCCGCGAGGTCATCGTCGCGGCGCTGGAGGAGGCCGGGCTGCCGGCCGAGCTGGCGGACGCGGCCGAGTCGACTGAGTACGACGAGGCGCTCAAGGCCTCGCACCATCAGGGCATGGACCAGGTCGGTTACGAGGTCGGCACGCCGGTGATCTCGGTCAACGGCGTGGCGTTCTTCGGTCCGGTCGTTTCGCCGATCCCGCGCGGCCAGGACGCGGCCAAGCTGTGGGACGGCGTGCTGGCGGTCGCGAGCACCGATGGGTTCTTCGAACTCAAGCGGACCCGCACCCGCGAGCCTATCTTCGACTGAGCTTTCGCCGAACTAAAGTGACGAAGGGTTCGTCCCGCTCGCGGGACGAACCCTTCGCTATGTGCGCGTGCGACAGAGTGCTGAGTTAGACGCGATCCTGAGTTACACGCGGGTGCGCTCAGGCTCGGAGTCGGCGATGTCGGTCTGCGACGCGATCGCGGCGGACCCGGGCTCTGCGCCCGGCACACCGAGGTCGGTCTCCGGCCGCGCAGGCGAGGGCTCAACGCGCAGGATGCGCGCGGCCCACACCGGCATCCACCAGTTCCACCGCCCGAACAGCGAGATCAGCGCCGGAACCAGCAGCGCGCGCACGATTGTCGCGTCCAGCAGGATGCCGGCGCCCAGCGCGGTGGCGAAGATCTTCACATCGGTGTCCGGGGCCGAGCCGAGCGCGGCCATGGCCAGGAACAGGATCAGCGCTGCCGAGGTGACCAGGCGCCCGGTCCGGCCGATGCCGGTGACCACGGCCTTCGACGTGGAGCCGGTCGCGTCGTACTCCTCGCGCATCCGGGCCAGGATGAAGACCTCGTAGTCCATCGAGAGCCCGTAAAGGAACGCGAAGACCATCAGCGGGATCCAGCCGGTGATCGTGCCGGTCGCCGGGATGCCCCAGATCGCGTTGGAGCCAAAGCCCTTCTGCCAGATCAGCACCAGCGCGCCGTAGACCGCGGCGAGCGAGAGCAGGTTGAGGATGACCGCCTTGATCGGCAGCACGATCGAGCGGAACGCCCGGGCGAGCAGCACGAAGGTGAGCAGTCCGAGCAGAACCAGCATCAACGGGAAGTTGCCGTAGACCGCGTGGATCATGTCCACCTCGACCGCGCCGATGCCGCCGATGAGCGCTCCGGGCACGGCCGTGGCCAGCGCCCCGCGCACCGCCCGCGTGACACCCTCGCCCGCGGTGCTCGTGCTTTCCGGGGTCGGCACGGCCACCACGAGCGCGGAGTCGGGCCGGCTCCAGGCCGGGCCGGTCGGCGCGGCGGCGAAGTCGATGCCTGAGATACCGGACACCGTGCCGGTCGTCGCCTGGGTGGTGGCGGACTTCGGCACGTAGATCTCGATCGGGGTCAGCACTCCGGTCGGGATGTTCGCGGCGCGCAGCATGACCACCGCGTCGTGCGCCGGGCCGCTCTGCGACAGCGAGTCGGAGGAAGGGTCGCCGATCTTCAGGCCGGTCGCGTTGATCGCCAGCGCGCCGAGCACCACCAGCGCTCCGATCGCCGCGATCCAGCGCCGCCGCACCACGAAGCGGGCCCAGGCGGTCCAGCTGCGTGAGGCCTTGTCCTCGTGCCGGATGCGCGGCCAGTCCAGCCGCCTGCCGATGCCGGAAAGCAGCGCCGGGACGAGCGTCAGCGTCACGCACACCGACACCAGCGGGATGATCATGCCGCCGTAGCCGATCGAGCGCAGGAACGGCACCGGCAGGATCACCAGCGCGAGCAGGCCGAGCGCGACCGTGACGCCGGAGAAGGCCACCGCGCGGCCGGCCGTGGTCATCGCGCGGCGCACCGCGGTGTCGTTGTCGTATCCGTGCGCCAATTCCTCGCGCCAGCGGGTGACCAGCAGCAGCGAGTAGTCGATCGCGACGCCGAGCCCGATCAGCCCGACCAGGAACTGCACGATCATCGAGACCGAGGTGATCTCGGTGATGCCCAGGATCGCCAGGAAGGCGGTCAGCACCGAGACCGCCGCGACCAGCAGCGGCACCAGCGCCAGCAGCGAGGCGAAGACGAACAGCAGCACCGCGAGCGCGCCGACGCCGCCGAGCAGCACCTCGTTGAGGATGCTCAGGCCCTTGCCAGACCCAGAGCCGTTGCTCTGCAGCGGCTGCTCACCGGTGATCAGCACGGTCGAGCCCGACGGCAGCGCGGCCGTCAGCTTCTGTTGCACGCTGGCGGAGATCTGATCCTGGATCTTGCCGGAGGACATGCCGCCGCCTCCGGGCGTGAAGACCAGAGCGTAGGTGGTGCGCCCGTCCGAGCCGATGAACTTGGCGTCGTGCGTGTTCGCGTAGTCCGCTACCCGCGCCTGCGGAATGCTGTCGAGCGAGCTGAACGCCGCGATCACCCGCGGGTCGGTCGCCGAGACGCCGGCCGGCAGCTTCACGACCGGAACCAGCGGCGTGGCCATGCCCCCGTTGCCGTACTCGGCGACGATCGCCTGGTTGGCCACATAGCTCGGCTGACCCGGCATCGCGAACGTCTTGTCGAGATGGTTGGACAGCGTGCTTGACGCGGCGATTCCGGCGATGAACGCGGCGATCCACAGGCCGTAGATCCATTTGCGGTGGGCGGTGACGAACGTCGAGAGCCTCTCCATGGCGGCCGATCCCCTCCTACTCCCGTGATCAGGCACCGCCTCTGCGCGCGGCGCACTATCCGAGAGCGAACCAGGAGCGCCTGGCTGGGTACTGTGCGGCTCCTGTGAGGGTCCTGTGAGAGTTCCTGGCGGCGCCGTGAGATTTCCTGGCGGCATTGTGAAAGGCGAGCCGGAAGCAGGGGTGGCGTCCTCATCCGGCGTTGATGCGGTGCCTGAGATCGGGAGCCGGATGGTGAAAACGGTGCCGCAATCGGTAATCGACCGCACTTGCGCCGTGCCACCGTGCGCTGCCGCGACCGATGCGACGATGGACAGGCCGAGTCCCGACCCGCCCGCGCCATCGCCTCGCTTGCGGGATGCATCCGCGCGATAGAAGCGTTCGAAGACCTTGGTCTGCTGCTCCTCGGTGAGACCGGGGCCGGCGTCGGCGACCTCGACGACCGCGGTGTCGCCGGTTTTCCGGAGGCTGATGGACGCGGGCGTGCCCGGCGGCGTGTGCGCGCGGACATTCGAAAGCAGATTCGCCAGCATCTGTCGCAGCCGGTCGGCGTCTCCGCAGACCTCGACGCGTTGCGCGGCCGCATCCACGGCGAATTGATCGCCGTTGCGCGTCTGTGCGCCGTCCTGCTCGACGCGCACGGTCACATCGACCGGCCACTGCGGCCCGGCGGCCTGGGAATCGCGGGCGGCGTCCCGGGCCAACGCGCCGAGGTCCACCGCGCCGCGGCCGAGCGGACGGCCGGAGTCCAGTCGCGCCAGCAGCAGCAACTCGTCGACCAGCACGCCCATCCGGGCCGACTCCGACTCGATCCGCCGCATCGCCAGCGCCAGATCCTCCGGCCGGGACGCGGCGCCGCGCCGGAACAATTCGGCGTAGCCGCGGATCGACGCCAGCGGCGTGCGCAGTTCGTGCGACGCGTCGGCGATGAATCGGCGCAGCCGCTCCTCCGAGGAGCGTTGCTCGTGGAAGGCCCGCTCAAGCCGCGCCAGCATGGCGTTGACCGAGGCGCCGACCCGCCCGACCTCGGTCACCCCGTCTGAAGGATCGATACGGCGGTCCAACTCCCCGGCGCCGATCGCGACGATCTGATCGCCCATCCGCTCGAACGGCTGCAGGTTCCGCTTGATCCGGCGGTTCGCCATCACCCCGACCATCAGGAACGCCAGCAGCCAGGCGACTCCCTCGATCTGCGCGACGTTCCGCATCGTGTCGCTGATGTCGCTCTCCACTCCGGCGAGCACCAGGTAGCCGTGCCCGTCCGGCAGCCGCGAGACCCGCACCCGATAGGTGGGGCCCGGCGGATGACGCGGGCCGTTGGGAGTGTTGACGCCGTAGAAGTGCGCTCCGTCGTGAGCGGAGCCCGAGCCGGGGGTTCCGACGGGCAGCACCGCGGGGATCGTCAGCCCGGTATTCGCCGGCTGCTGAAACCGGACCTTGTTGTCGATATCGCGCAGCTGAATGTAGATCGGCAGCAGCCCGGCTTTGCTGAGCAGGTGCCAGACCGAGTCGTTGCCGCCCCCGGTTGCCCCGGCCAGGGTGAAGTCCGGCGGCTGGCCTGGGGCGGCGCTCTGCAGGGTGACCTGGTCCACGAGCTGCGCGGTGCGGTCGAGCTCGCTGTCCAAGCGGTTTTGCAGCACCGTGTGCACCGCGAAGAACGTGCCGATCGCGGCGACGGTCAGCCCGAGCGCGAGCCGGGTGAGCAGGGTGTGCAGCAGCCGCTTGCGCAGCGTGCGGGCCCGGCGGACGCGCGGTAGGCGCATCGCTACTCCTTCGGCAGCCGCAGCGAGTAGCCGACGCCGCGGACGGTGTGGATGAGCGGCGGCCGCTCGCGGTCCACCTTCTTGCGCAGGTAGGAGATGTACGTCTCGACCACGTTGTCGCCGCCGCCGAAGTCGTACTGCCACACGTGGTCGAGGATCTGCGCCTTCGACATGACCCGGCCGGCGTTGATCAGCAGGTAGCGCAGCAGCTTGAACTCGGTCGGGGTCAGGTCGAGCAGGCAGCCGGACCGCCGAGCCTCGTGCGCATCCTCGTCGATGATCAGATCGGAGTACTCCAACCGGGCGTCTTCCAGCTCGGGACGAGTGCGCCGCAGCACGGCCCGGATGCGGGCGATCAGTTCGTCGAGCGAGAACGGCTTGGTGACGTAATCGTCGCCGCCGACTGTCAGTCCGGTGATCTTGTCCTCGGTGGCGTCGCGCGCGGTCAGGAAGACGACCGGAAGTTTCACGCCCTGCGAACGCAGCCGCCCGCACACTTCGATGCCGGTGTAGTCGGGCAGCATCACGTCGAGCACCGCGAGGTCGGGGGCGAACTCGGCGGCCTTGCTCAGCGCCTCGCGGCCGGTGCCCGCCGTCGCCACCTCGAAGCCCTCGTAGCGCAGCGCGAGGCCGACCAGGTCGGTGATCGCGGCCTCGTCGTCCACGACCAGGATGCGCGCCTCCGTCTTGCCGTTCTGGCGCTCGCTCATCGCGTTCAGCCCCCTGTTGGAAGTGCCGCGTTGCACTTACCACGGCCCGGCGAAAAACTACGCGTTCCCACTGTGCCGTACCTGGGGGCTTCCTGTGAGTCGCCTGTGCGCCCGGCTCGGCGCAAGACCGTGGGTGCGGGATGGGAAACTGTGCCCATGCGAATCTTCCTCGGCTCGGACCACGCCGGCTACGAACTGAAGACCCGCCTGCTCGACCGGCTCAAGGAACTCGGCCACGAGCCGGTTGACTGCGGGCCGCACGAGTACGTCTCCACCGACGACTACCCGCCTTACGTGCTGCGCGCCGCGAAGGGCGCGGCCGACGAGCCCGGCACTCTCGGCATCGTGATCGGCGGTTCCGGCAACGGCGAGGTCATCGCGGCGAACAAGGTCCCCGGCGTGCGTGCGGCGCTGGTCTGGAGCGAGCAGACCGCCACCCTGGCCCGGCAGCACAACGACGCCAACGTGATCAGCATCGGCGGCCGCATGCATCCGATCGAGGACGCGGTGCGGTTCGTCGAACTCTTCGTCGCGACCCCGTTCAGCGGCGACCCGCGGCATGCGCGTCGCATCGGCATGCTCACCGAGTACGAGCGGACCGGCGAACTGCCCGCGCTTCCGCAATAGCTCCCCTGAGCGCAGCTACGCGGCGGCCTGTCGCGGCGTCAGTTTCATGGGCGCTGATCTTCACTCCGCCAGCCCAGCGCACGGCCCCTGAACAGCGCCGCGCAGCACGCCTTTTGCTCGCACGCTCACTCGATCGGGTGATTGAAATGACGCCGCACTATGCCGAAGAGGCGCCGCGTGGTGACGCTGCGCGCACTGTCTCGATAGGGTCCCCTGCATGGCGGTGACGGCGTCGGTGGACCGCGCGGCGGAGGACCGGCCGCGCGCTCGGCCTCGTCGGCTCGGCGCGCTCAGGCTCTGGCTGCGGCACACGGCGCCGCAATCCGAGGCGCTCCTGCTGCCGGCGCTCATCGCCCTGTCCGTCGCGGTGGGCGTCCTGGCGCACCTCCACACGGTGTGGGCTCAGCCGGCGATGGTCACCCTGCCGCTGCTGCTCGGCGGCTTCATGCTGCGATTCACCGCGCAGCTGGTGCTGCTGGTCGCCTCGGCGCTCGTCGTCGTGGTCGACGCGCTCACCAGCCATCCCGCGCGCCCGACCCCGGGCACGATCCTGCTGATCGGCGCGACGGCACTGATCGTGCTGGTCATGTCGCGTGAGCGGGTGCGGCTCGGCGTGCGCGGCACACGCGGCGAGTCGATGCTTTTCGACCTGCGCGAACGGCTGCAAGCGCAAGGCCGGGTGCCTCTCCTTCCCCAGGGCTGGCACCTGGAGCTCGCCCTCAAGTCCGCCGGCGGCCAGTCGTTCGCCGGTGACTTCCTCATCGCGGCCCGCAGCGACGTGGAAAGCCTGGATCCCGAAGGACAGTTCCACGAGGGCAACGGCCGTCTGCAACTCGGTCTGGTCGACGTCTCCGGCAAGGGCCTTCAGGCGGGCACGCGAGCGCTGTTGCTCTCCGGAGCCTTCGGCGGCCTGCTCGGCTCGGTGCCCGCGCCGCAGTTCCTCGTCGCGGCCAATCGGTACCTGCTGCGGCAGGGCTGGGAGGAAGGCTTCGCGACCGCCGTACACCTCGTGCTCGACCTGGAGACCGGCGACTACGAGTGCTATAGCGCGGGCCACCCGCCGATCGCGCACCTGGCCGCGGGCGCGGGCCGCTGGTCGCTGTGCGAGACGCCGGGCCCGGTTCTGGGCGTGCTCCCGGACGCGGAGTACAAGCCGACCCGCGGCCGCCTCGAGTACGGCGACGGCTTGATGCTGTTCACCGATGGTCTGATCGAGCAGCCCGGCCAGGACCTCGCGATCGGCCTGGATCGGTTGCTCGGCGCTGCCGGCATGCTCCAAACGAAGGGTTTTGCCGGCGGCGCGCCCCGCATCGTGGATGCGGTCGCCCGCAAGACGAACGACGACCGCGCGCTGGTGCTCGTCTGGCGCACGCGCCCCACCGCGTGAGTCACTGATCGCGGAAGGGCAGATGGTTCCCGGCCCGCACGCGACGCAGCGCTGGTGCCGTCTCTCGACGACATGCCAGCGCTGCGTTGTTTTTGCCTTTGTCCAGCGGCGAGCGCTACGACACCGCCTTCAACAGCGTGTTGCACTCGGGCCCGGCCGTCTGGGCGCCGAAGTTACCGCCGACCGCGAGCGCGGCGACCGCGAAGTCCCCGTGCACCGCGATGGTCCAGCTGTTCGGCGTCTTGCCCTGGACCTCGGCGGTACCGGTCTTGCCGTAGGCACCGGACTGGGTCAGCACCCCGGTCAGGGTGCCGTTTGCGACCGCCTCGTGCATCAGCGTCTTGAGGCCGGCATCGGTGTTCGCGGGCAGCGGCGTCAGCGAAAGCTGCGACGCTCCGGGCACCAGGATCGGCTGCTTGAACGAGCCGTTCGCGATCGTTGCCGCAACCGCGGCCATTACCAGCGGTGAGGCGGTGATCTGGTCCTGACCGACCAGCTCCTCGGCGAGGCTGTTGGACGACGAGGTCGGCACGTGACCGTACACGGTCGGCTGGCCGAGGCCGACGTCCCACTTCTGGTCGAAGCCGTAGTAGTCGTGCGCGGTTTGAGCCAGCACGCTCTTGCTCACCCCGCTACTGCTTCCGAAGCGGCTGAAGGCGTTGTTGCAGGACTGCGCGAAGTCCCACAGGAAGGACTTGCCGACGCCGGCTTCTTGCTCGCTGTTGTGCAGCGTGATGCCGTCCGCGTTGAGCGTCGCCGGGCAGTCCCAGGTCTGGTTCAGGTCGGTGATGATGCCCTTGTTCAGCACCATCGTCGTAGTGATGGTCTTGAATGTGGAGCCGGGCGCGTAGTGGCCGACCATCGCCGTGTCCAGGCCGCCGGGCGGATTGTTCGCCACGGCCAGGATGTTGCCCGTGGACGGCTGGATGACCACCATCGAGCTGTTCGCGGCCTGATTAACCGCGCTCTGCGCGGCCGCCTGCACGTTCAGGTCGATGGTCGTCTTCACCGCGCTGGTGTTCACCGGGTCCGAGACTTTCGCGACGGTGGAGACCACGGAGCCGTCCGCGTTCTCGATCTGCACCTTCTGGCCGGGAGTGCCGTCTGAGGGCGGCGCGGCCTTCTCGAGCGCGCTCACGATCCCGTTCAGGCTCGGCGCGTTCGCGCTGGTGATCTCGTTGCCGTGACTGTCGACCACCTTGTTCGCGGTCGGCGGGATCTGGCCAAGGCCTAGCTTCTGGCCCGCCTTGAGCGAGGTGAACAGCACGCTCGGCTGCCACTTGACGAACCAGCGGGTGTAGCCGTCGATGCTCTTCGAGTACGTCGCCATGCCCGAGTTGTAAGTCCACGGACTCGCCGGCGTGCCGACCTGCGCGGCCACGTTGAACGTCATCCAGCCGGCCGCGCTCGCGGTGCCCGGCATCAGCGAGAGGCTGCTGACCTTCAGGTCGTTCTTGTACGCGGTCAGCTGCGCCAGCGCCGTCGTCGGGTCGTCGGCGATGTTCGCGGCGGCCTTCAGGTTGCCGTTCTGCCAGGCGGTCAGGAACGCGGTGCCGGTCTGCGTCGCGTCGGTGCCGGCGTCGGAGCCGCTGGGGGAGAAGCCCACGGTCGGCACCGGCTTGGCGCTGATGCCAGGCACGGTGATGTTGCCGGTCAAAATGAGCGCGGCGACCACGACGATGACGACCGCCACGCCGGAGCCGACCAGCAGTCCGCGGCGCTTGCGGGGCTTACTGGAGCGTCCGCCGCCGCCAGCCGGCGGAACGTCGTCGTAGTCGTAATCATCGAAGTCGTCGTGGTCGTCGTACCCGCGCACCGGCAGTATCGGTGCCTGGCCCGGCGGCGTCGGGTAGCTGTGCGGCTGGCGCTGCTGCTGTGGCGTCTGCAGCGGCTGGGTCTGCGGCGTCCAGTTCAGGCTGCCGCCGTAAGGCTGCGCGGATCGATCCGAGCCGCCGCGCACCGCCATGTCCGACTGCGGAGGCTGCGGGGGAAGCGGTGCGTCCGTGCGCGGAATCGCCTGCGTGGGCGCCGATGCAGCGTACGGCCGCGGCGGGCTCACGGGGGCTGGTATGACCTGCGTGCGGTCGTTCGCGCCGGGGATCGACGTGCGCGCGGCACCCGATGCAGGGCCGGCTGCGGCGGCCGGGCGCGAAATCCTCGTCGTCTTGTCGCCGTCCGCGGTGTTCTTATCAGCGCTGTTCTTCTCGACACTGCGCTCGTCCGCAGCGTTGGTGTCCGCTGTGTCCCTGTCCGCAGCGTCCTTGTCTGCAGGGCTCTCTTCCGCAGCGCTCTTGTCCGCCGGCCTCCGCGTCACGAGCTGCGTCGCGTCGTTGTCCGGCGTCGTCCGCAACGCTTGGGTCAGCGCTTCGTCCGCACCGCCCGCGCCGTCGGCAGAGCTCGAATCCGCCTCGGCGGAGCTGGCTCGCTCATCGAACCCCTTGGGAGCTGGCTCCGGCGGCTCCTCTTCGCCGCGGGGGCGGAACCACGAGTCCAGCGCGTCGTCCTGCTCCTGCGGTCCGCTCGCGGCGCCGTCCGGCCTGGTCTCGTCGGTCAATGTCCAGTCCCTCCCGTGGGCTCGCACGCTTCGGTAGGCGCGCACTCCAGAGCAACAGAGCGTCAGCCGCGCACGGCGCCGTCCACCCGAGGCGCCACAGCTGCACAGCGTCTTAACCACAACAGACGCGGCAGGGTCGCTCCTCGTTGCATCCTATATATGGTGCTTTTGCGCGACTGCCCCGGTTCCGAGCCTGGAAACCCGTCGGCCGACGACTCGCAGCTACGCAGTTGCCTGGAGTCTGGAGTGATGCCGCACTCAGAGGTGCGCGAGAACGTACCTGGCTTCCGGCCCGGCATAGACGGCGCCGAACCCGGAGTCCTGCACCACCACACCGAGCGCGATGTCGAGGTTCGGGTCGTAGACGACCATCCACGCGTTTGTCTTGCCGTCCTTGTTCGCGTCGGTCTCGGCGGTGCCGGTCTTCGCGTACAGCGGCCCGGACACCCCGCTGAAGACCCCGGCGGCGGTGCCGCTGGTGACCACTGCGCGCATCATGGTCTTGATGCTGGCGTCGGTACCGGACGGCAAGGAGCTCGCCGTGACCTTCGTGACGCCGTTGACCAGGTAGGGCTGGTGGAAGGAGCCGGTGCCGACCGTCGCGGCCACCGAGGCCATCGCGAGCGGCGAGGCGACGATCCGCCCCTGGCCGAAGTTCTCCTGCGCCAGTTCCGCGCCGCTGGAGCCGCCCGGCATGCCGAAGTACTGGTTCGATCCCAGGCCGATGTCCCAGGCCTGGTTCAAGCCGAAGTACGTCGACGCGGTGCCCGCCAGCTTCCCGCCCTCGAGCTGCTTGTAGAACTGGGTGAAGGCGTTATTGCACGATTGTGCGAAGTCGGTGATGAACGGGGTGCCCTGCGGCAGCGACTCCTCGTTCTTGCCGGTGCCGTCGCTGCTGTTGTGGTAGACGACACCCTGCACGGTGACGGTCAGCGGACAGGAAACCGGCGAGTACAGCGAGACATAGCCGTGGTTCAGCAACGCCGCGGTCGTAACGATCTTGAAGGTCGAGCCCGGGGCGAGGCCGCCGGTCAACGCGGTGTCCCCGCTGCCCGCGGAGTTGGCCACCGCGAGGATCGCGCCGGTCGAGGGCCGCAGCACGACCATCGAGCTGCGCGAGTGCATGCCCACCGCCGCGCGGGCCAGGGCCTGCACGGTCGGGTCGATCGTGGTCTTGAGCACCGAGGCGTCAACCGGCTTCTGCAGGGTGGCGAGCGGTGTGCTGCCGACCGCGGTACCAGAGGCGTTCACCACCTGCACCGCGACGCCGGCCGTGCCAGACCCCTTCGGTGCCTTCTTGCCCAGGGAGCTGGCAATGGTCTGCAACGAGCTGTCCGAGTACGAGGAGAGCTTGGTGCCCGAGGAGTCGACCACCTTGCCCACACCCGGCGGCACGGACACCACGGCGAGCTGCTGACCATCGGCGAGACCCGGCGCGAGGATCGACGGGTTCCAGCGGATCGACCAGCCGTCAGATTGCTTGTAGGCGACCAGACTTGAGTTGTACGCCCACGGCATCGTGGCGTTCTGTCCGGTCATGCCCACCGTGGCAGTCGCCGAGAACGACACGGTCCCAGACGGACTGGTGTTCGACCCGCCGCCGGCCGCCGTCCCGCCTGAATTCGTGCTCGAGCCGCTCGGGCTGCTCCCGCTTCCGCCGACGTTCGGGGAAGCCGTGGACGAGGCGGCGGCGACCACCGCGGGCTGCGGCTTAAACGCCAGGGCACTGAGATTGAGGCCCGACTTGTACGCGGTCAGCGCGGTGAGCGCGTCGGTCGGGTCATCGGTGTACTTCGCAGCTTCCGTCAAGTCGCCGGACTGCCAGGCGTTGAGGAACGCGGTCGCGGTCTGCTCGGCCGCGGTGGCCGGGTCAGCGCTGGTCGGCTGGAAGCTGGTGTGCGTAGGGGAGGGGGACGCCGCCGGGCCGCCAGCCGCGGTGTTCCCGCTCTTCGCGGGGGAACCGCCGCTCAGCGCCAGGTAGGCGATCAAGCCGAGCGCGGCGGCACCTGCGACGGCCCCGCCGGCCAGCACTGGCTTGCGGTTGCGAGCCTGCCCGCGCCGGTCGTGCGGATGCGGCTCGTACTCCGGGTAGCTGTACTCAGGGTCCTGCTCCGGCAGCCGCTGCTGCATCGGGAAGGGAGCGTCCTGCGGCTGCCCGTGGAACGCGGCCTGGCCCTGGCTGCGGTCATAGCCCTGATAGGGGGTTTGCGGCGCGGCCTGGAACGGAGCGGGCGGCGGCGCCGAAGCCTGCGCGTGGCCGTACA
>Ga0134126_10003354_pt1 | contig 20088 bp, 15 predicted proteins | sample KB31752_FD_96881 | JGI IMG/M metagenome (GOLD analysis project Ga0134126, IMG submission 96881) | Terrestrial soil microbial communities with excess Nitrogen fertilizer from Kellogg Biological Station, Michigan, USA - KB3-175-2 | ecosystem: Environmental > Terrestrial > Soil > Unclassified ...
CTAAAACAAAGCTCAAATTTTTTTTACTTTTATTTTTTTATTATTAAAAAAGTTCTTGACTCTATTTATATTAAATCGTTTTTTGCGGGTATTCAGGTACCAAAGCGCAGCATCCCGCTTTTGTGCAAGAATTGAAGCAATTGACGGTGATTCAAAAAAGATTGATCATCGATTTATTAATCTTAATAAGAATACCTTGTTCATGGGCGAACTAAAACAGCAAAATAATTTACGGGATAGTAAAATCATTTTGCTATACCAACGATTGACAAGAGAGACGGGACTGAAGTATTTGTAATTACATCAATTATCAACATTTTTATATGAAAAATATCTATTTGCTCTCACTGCTCCTTATTTGTGCATCATTTGGTTACGGACAGGAGACTAAACTGCCTGACAGCCAGCGAAAAAATATTACTTTGCTAATAGCTAAATATTCGCATGCCCGCGAATCAAGAGATACTATACTTCTTAAAAAGATACTTACAACTCATGTTGACCAACTGGTATCTACCGGCGAATGGAGATCAGGCATTGGCTCTGCAGTTGAAGGTATGATGAAAAGCTCAACCAATAATCCGGGAAGCAGAACCCTCAACGTTGATAAGATACGACTGCTAACACCGGTATGCGCTATTGTAGATTGCCGTTATGAAATAGCTAACGAAAATGGTAATACCAGGAGGATGTGGAGCTCGTTCATCGTGGTAGCGGATAAGGGAGTATGGAAAATATCTGCTATAAGAAATATGTTACCGGCGGCGCGGTAAAAAAGTCCAGGCCTCAGACGAATCTCCTGACAGGGGATTCATAGTGCTCAGCATCGGCAAATCATTGATCAAAATAAAAAACAGGAGTATTTGTTTGCCTGCCGACCAGTAGTTGGATTTACTGTTACGCTAAAAAATATTTTAAGAATGCTGTATGGACAAGAACTGAGGAGAATAATAAGTTTAAAAATAAAAAAAATCAATTTTATTTCCCTGCCTAACGGTAGGTAGGTTGGTTTGCTGCATTCAATGCTTAACACCGAAAGCAGAACGCTTTAAAACAGGTACCGACAATAGATAAGAAATAGTAAACGAAATATGTTGTCGGTATGAAACCTACATAATTCCATACTTTTAATTTACAATTTCGATACCGTGAATATAAACGGAAAACATTTTACCACCATTTCAACGGAAACTGAATTTGCTCGACGGTGCTTACGACCAGGTCGGGCTTGAATGCGTAATGGCTGATGTCTTCCTTTTTTGCAATACCCGACAATACTAAAATTGTTTTATACCCCATCTGGATACCGCCTTCTATATCTGTTTCCATAGTATCTCCTATTACTGTTGTTTCTGCAGTTTCCAATCCCAGGTATTTCCTCGCAGAGCGCATCATCACCGGGCTTGGCTTTCCTGTTACAAATGCCTTTCTGCCCGTAGAATCTTCTATCATGGCTGTTGTAGCCGCGATACCCAAATTGTTCCAGCCTGGTTTTTTGGGAGATGGATCCCTGTTGGTGGTAATAAATTTTGCTCCCGCAAGGATCATGTCGACAGCGCGCTGTACCATCTCTAACGTAAAATTTCTGCCTTCGCCCAGCACTACAAATTCAGGATCGGTATTCACAAGCGTGATTCCGTTTTCATGCAGGCTGGTTAATAAGCCGCCTTCGCCCAACACATAAGCTGTTCCGGTTTTACCCTGGTCACCTAAAAATTTACCCGTGGCCATAGCGCTGGTGTACACATGGGATTCGGTAACCTCTATACCAAATCCTTTCAGCTTACGTACCGCGTCGAGCCTGGTTCGCTGGCTGTTATTGGTCATGAAAGTGAAAGGTATTTTTTGCTTAAGCAAATAGTTAATAAATTTATCAGCCCCTTCTATCAGTGTTTCACCGCTATAAATTACACCATCCATATCTATCAAAAGTCCGTGTTTCATATTTTTCATTTTAATTAAAAAACGCTGCACATTTTCTTATCAGTTCGCAATTTAATGCATTACGTTGCAAACTTAGTCTTCAAATAGATTGTGTTTTCATTGCCGCTAAATAATTTTGGCAGGCATAAGGAATTGATTGCCGGAAGTTTATCCAATCGAACATAACTATCCCCACTTACAGATTGCACGTAGAAGATGACCGGTACGCAAGCCGGAAAATAAAACCTATGTACAAGAAAAAGTAGCTTTCGCAATATTGAATGCAAAGTAATTTAATGGTGGTTCTTTAAACACGAATATCGTTTCTCAAAAATTGAAATATATTCACACTCTTTTTTTGAAAGCCGGGATAAAAAAGAATTTCATTTAAATAAATTTCAATAACAATGGCATTACTCGATACATTACAATCGGAAGTTGACAAGATTTTGGGAATAGATTGGCAACTCAAAGACGCAAATGACATACCGGCATCCGAAAAAATAGAACTCGCCGATGGAGCTTTTAAAATTGAAGCAACATTTCTTTACGCAGATTTGGCAGAGGCCAGTGTGCTTGCCGAAAAATGTTCCTGGGAAACTTCTGCAAAAATAATTCGTGCTTATTTAGATATATCTGTCCGGTTGATACTGGCTCATGGAGGATCAGTCAGAAGCGCCGGGGGACACAGCGTCATGGGAATTTTCAGTGGCGAAACACCTAATACATCGGCAGTAAATTGTGCAAGAAAAATAGACTGGATGGTAGAGAAGGTACTGAATCCTAAAGCATACATGGCATTTCCGTCTATTCGAAATAATAAACTAGCGATCAGGCACTGTATCGGAATTGATACAAGTGATGCATGGGCTGTCCGTTCGGGAGTCGGCAATAATAATGATTTGATTTGGATAGGAAGAGCACCCGAATTTGCGGCGCAACTCTCCGGTATCGGAAAATATCCCTATTCGGTGTATACATCGAGAGATTGTTTTGCAAGGCTGGCAGATGTTGCAAGGAAAACAGGAGAATCAAATATCTGGTTGGAGAAAAGAATAAAATTTGGTGACGAGACACATACGGTTTACAGAACGAACGGTATGTTACGGCCTTAGAACAAACTGCCATTTTAGGAGTTTTAAGAATTACCCGTCCTGCGAAACCTGCGAGTGAAGAAACATTCTTTCTTTCCAAAGAGATTAAAGGCATATGACTACCGAAGTCCTGTTGATTGGATAACGTGTGTGGCATTGCCACGGTCATATTCGCATTTCAATCCAAAGTTAAGCGTATGTCTTTTTTGTCCAATAGATCCGCATCTTCGCTGTTATTTCAAAGATTAGCATTATCAAAGTTTTCCGGCAGAAAATTCACAGTTTATTACAGCAAACATTTAGAGGACATAAAAGGTCATATGAGCGGATAATTCCATAATCATTTTTAATAAAGTACAAATCACTCTTATAAGTTAGTTTACTGATCCTCTTTCTTCAGCAAGATGGATGGGCAGAATAGTAAAATCGCCCTAAAACATTAAATTGCAGAATAAAAAATCAATCCGGTAATCACTAATTCATATATACTATATTCACCAATCTCAAAAACTGATATAAATGAAATATCCACGCCTTCTTTCTTCAGGCGAAAATAATAAAGTGATTGTCCTTTCAGAATTTGAGGTGGCCAAACTTTATGTAGGTGATACCCGTTCCGATATTGGTTCAGAAGCCGAGAAAATGAAATATGCCAATAATATCAATAATTTGGTATGCCGTTTCGTAAGGCTTGATTTTGATGACGCGCTGCAAAGTGATATGCTGGTAATGGAACGTATCTACCCAATTGACTACAGAGCTTACGAAGTAGAAAAAAGAGAATTGTGGGTTGAAGTTTTTTTTGACGAGATGAAAGAATTGCACAACGCCGGTTTTGTACACCGTGACATCAGGCGGCCTTCTGAAATCTCAGGGCAGGCCTTCGATAATATCCTTCTTACCAACAACGGAATCCGGTTGATAGATGTAGGGATATCTGCTTTGCGTACACAAGTGGGCACCAGGCTGTTTGATAAGTATATTGAAATTGAAAACTCAGAGTTACAGGAATTTAAAACCTATTTTTTGTCCCGGTAAATGAGGTGATGCCTATATAACCCAATGATTTAATTGTTCCGTAAATTATTTTTTACGCCTGTCGGTGTTCCTTTTAAAGTAGATGCTATCGTCTTGTCTTGAAAGATGATGCAGATAATTATGATTTGCTATTGATACTTCATATAATCTTGAATTAGCCAACAAATTTGTAAAGCATGTGATTGATAAATCTATAAAAAAAGCCGATAATAATAAATTACCGGCTTTTTACAGAAGATCAAATTTGAATTTATTTTGATTGAACCAATTTTGCTTTTGGCAATTTGCTTTTTTCAGAAGATCTGATACGTGCGGCTCCTAAAGGTTTGTCTTTGGCAAACTCTATCAATATCGGCGCAGCCACAAAAATCGAAGAGTAAGTTCCGGTAACAACACCTATCAACATACAAAATGAAAATCCACGGGTAACTTCACCACCGAAAATAAAGAGCGCCAGCAAAGTAATAAATACGGTTACGGAGGTCATTATCGTCCTGCTCAATGTATCATTAATGGCACGGTTGATAATGGATTCTTTTGAAGCACCTTTCATGTTGTGACTGTCTTCGCGTATCCTGTCAAACACAATTACTGTATCATTCATCGAGAATCCGACTACCGTAAGGATTGCCGCAATAAAATGCTGGTCAATCTCCAACGGGAAAGGAACTATATTTCTAAAGAAAGAGAAAACGATCAACGCCACGAATACGTCATGTAATAACGAAATAATAGTTCCCACCGAGTACCTCCAATCCCGGAAACGTAGAAAGATGTACAAGATAATAGCAAAGATGGCGAAAATTACGGCCTTGACAGCACCTCGTTCCAGGTCTTTTGAAATTACAGGCTGTACTACCTGGTGGGCTTGGATATAATTTTTTGAGAAATCAGCTAAAGTAATATTGGCAGGCAACTGCGGTTTCAATCCCTGGAACAACCGGGCTTCAACCGCACTGTCAGCATTGTTTACTCCTATCAGGTATGAAGTGGTGATATCAAGATGTTTATTATCGCCCACCGTTTTTATTACCGGGTAATCGCCATCAAACGCAGTGTGTAAAGGACCGGCAATTGACTCCCTGTCCACATCATGATCAAACTTTACTGTATAGCTTCTACCGCCTTTAAACTCAACACCTTTATCAAAGCCATTGTGGAAAGAATAAAGGCCCAGGATTAATACTACTACAGAGATAGCATAAGCTACTTTGCGATACTCGATAAATTTATAACTGGCATGTTGGAATATTTTTTTGGAAAAACTAGTGAAGTACTTGAAATGCCTGTCTTTCTTACTCATCCATAAATCTGTAACAAGCCTTGATATTAAAATACCGCAAAAAAGCGAAAGAGTAATACCAAGCATCTGGGTAGTAGCGAAACCAAGTACAGGACCCAATCCAAAATAAAATAAGATCGCCGCTGTTAAGAATACCGTAACGTGGGCATCTATTACCGGTGCATACGAACGGATGTAACCATCATGAACCGCCAGGTGATGGCTCTTCCCACGCGCAAGTTCCTCTTTAATCCTTTCAAAAATGATTACGTTGGTATCCACTGCCATACCAATGGTGAGCACCAGGCCGGCAATACCGGCAGCAGTGAGCGTAGCGCCCAAGGCACTCAGGATTCCGATGGTGAATAAAAGGTTTAATATTAAAGCGATATTGGCCACCCATCCGGCGGTGTTATAGTAAACCAACATTAAAATGAAAATTACAATAAAGGAAATGATGAAGGCCAACATACCACCGTGAACCGCGGCCTGTCCCAGCGTAGGGCCTACAATCTGCTCCTGTACAATCTTTGCGGGTGCATCTATTTTACCAATTCTCAAAATGCTGGCAAGATCCTGCGCCTCCTGAACTGTAAAATTTCCACTGATTTCAGAGTTTCCCCCTTCGATAGGTCCGTTCACATTTGGAGCGCTATAAACGATATTATCCAACACGATGGCGATCGGCCTGCCTACATTGTCAGTAGTAAGTTTTCCCCAAATACGGCTACCGGTTGGCGTCATCGTCATTTTGATAGCAGGGCGTCCATGCTCATCATAGTCTGCCCTGGAATCTTCAACTCCCTCACCTTCCAGCTTTGCTTTATCGGTTCCGGGAACTGTTTTTATAGCATATAATTCAAAATAACGTTGACCTGATTTTTCGTTTTTCTGCTCAAGACCATACAAGAATTTAATATTAGGTGGAAAATTATTTCTAACCACCGGCATATTGAGGTATTGGTTGGCTAACGCAGTATCCTTTGCTTCTACATTCGCTATTGCAGAGTAATATTGTGTTTTACCATTCTGGCCTTGCTGTGGCCCTATAAAATGAATTACACTTGCCAGCGGATGTTCATGTGCAAGTAGTTTAGCAGAATCCGCCGTAGAAAGTTTTAACGAATCCGGAGATACGCCACTTAAATAATCTGCAAGGGATTTATCTGCATCGTCAATATTTTTTCCGATTTCCCCTATATTATAAACTTCCCAGAACTGCAGGTAAGCTGAAGCCTGTAAAAGGTTTCGTACCCGTTCTTCGTTTTGAACACCTGCCAACTCTACATTAATAATACCTTTATTAGCATCCAGGTTAATGGATGGGGATGCCACACCAAACTGGTCGATACGTTTCAGTAATACTTTATAAGTCTGATTGATGGCTGTTTTCGAAGTTGCCTGTAATGAATTTAAAACGGTTTGGTCATTATCAGATATCTTGATAGTCTTTCCTGCACCTGCAAATATTGATGCAAGAGGAACTCCGGGATTTTCTTTCTTAAAGGCTTCGCCAAACAGTGTAATAAAATCAGCGTCGCTGGTTAGTTTTTCTTCGTTGGCGGTCGCAAGGGCTTTTAACAGTTGAGGATCTTTGGGATTATTGCTCAAAGATTTTAATAGCCCGTCCAGGCTTACATTCAGCGTAACAGCCATACCTCCCTGCAGATCAAGACCAAGACTTAGTTCGTTTTCTTTACATTTTTGATAGGTTGTTCCTATTAAGGGATATATTTTATCATCCCGGGTGCTGTCAAGATAATGATGAAATGTGCTTTGAACCAGTTGGTCTTTCGCATCACCAGAGATACCAGGATGACTTCTGTCAACAAATTTTATCGCCTTGGCCTTCATTTCATTTTCATGGCTGTTGACCACCCAGGTAAAAGAAAGTTGATAAACGGAGATGAGAATTAGCATTATGGCAAAGAACCACACCAAACCTTTCAGTTTCATATCTTATTTTAATTTTTTTTAGAAGTTCGCAAAGATAGGGGTTTGCTATGAAATTTTTTGAGGATTTTCATTGACTTAAACACATTAAAAAAAAATTGAACAGCACCGCCGCGAAATACTACAATGAGTGCAATTTTTTGACGGCGCGCTCTCTTTACTTCAGTCATTAATATCATTAGGATTTTAAAATACGCTTGCGCCAAAAGACAGAATAAAAGAATATTTTATTTCTTTTTTAAAAGAAATAAACCATACATTTTCAGGCAATGTATCAATGATGTACTTTTGCGCAGATTTAAAAAAAAATATACATGCAACTTTCATCAATTTTAAACAGATTCAACGAGCCTGAAACAATTAAAATGGCCAAACTTGGCCGCGAACTAAGAGCTAAAGGCATTAATGTAATTGACCTCAGCCTGGGAGAACCCGACTTCAATACCCCTGAACATATAAAGGAAGCCGCAAAAAAGGCCATCGACGAAAACTGGAGCCATTATACTCCGGTATCAGGATATGCGGAATTGAAAGACGCCATTTGTAAAAAATTATTAAGAGATAATGGCCTCACTTATACACCACAACAAATAGTGGTAAGCACAGGCGCAAAACAATGCATTGCCAACACGATGCTGAGCATTCTTGACGATGACGATGAAATTATTATTCCTACACCTTATTGGGTTTCGTATTCAGAAATCGCGAGACTGGCAAGGGCAAAAGTGGTCTTTGTAACCGGAACTCCTGAAGCAGGCTTTAAAATAACGCCTTCTCAACTTGAAGAAGCTATTACGGCAAAAACAAAGCTTTTTATTTTTTCTACTCCGTGCAATCCTACCGGTGCCACCTATACCAGGGACGAACTGGAAGGATTAGCTAAAGTGTTTGAGAAATATCCGCATGTCAATATTATCAGCGATGAAATATATGAATACATTAATTACTCGCATGAAAGTGGGAAATATGAGAGCATTGCGCAATTCGATTCTATAAAAGAACGAGTAATTATTATTAACGGGCTCAGCAAAGGGTTTGCAATGACTGGCTGGAGATTAGGGTATATTGCTGCTCATCCGGATGTTGCCAAAGCTTGTGAAAAAATACAAGGGCAATTTACCAGCGGAACCAATTCGATAGCCCAGCGCGCTGCTATTACAGCTTTGGATTCGCCGTTGACCGCTACTTACGAAATGATAAAAGAATTTAAACGTCGCAAACAAAGAGTGTCTGAACTGTTGAGGGAATTACCAGAGTTAAAATGCGTAGAGCCGCAGGGCGCTTTCTATATCTTTCCTGATGTGAGGTATTATTTTGGAAAAAAACATGAAGGCGAGGTAATCAAAGATTCCAATGATCTTTGTATGTACCTTTTAAACAGCGCTCATATTTCGACTGTTTCAGGAGATGCTTTTGGCCAACCAGGCTACATCAGAATTTCATTCGCGAACAGCATGGAAAATATTGAAGAGGGATTTAAAAGAATTAAAGAAGGCCTGGGAAAGCTTTCTTAAAATCTATTTTTTCGAAGAAAAAGTAAACACACAATTATGAAGCGATTTTTTTCGATTTTAATTTTGGTAATTGTTTTAGTTGCGGCGTGGTTCCTGTTTTTCAGAAATACAAAAAAAGATGAGAAACCGGTCGCGGAACCGAAAAATGTCGTAAAAAAACATTCACCCGAATTTGATGAAAGTATCGCCAATGTGTTGGACGCTTATTTCAACATGAAAAATGCGTTTGTAGACGCTGATACTTCCGCCATAAAAAATGCAGTTTCAAAATTTATTAGTGCAACAGACAGCATTAAATTAAGCGAACTGAAATCTACCGATTCATCCCTGGTTATTGCGGCAAGGCAAAATATTAGTGACATCAAAGCCAATGCCCAACCTATTTTGCAAGAAAATAACATTACGGAAATGCGCCAGGATTTTAGCATGGTGTCTGAAAACGTATATCCCCTTCTGAAAGTGATTGGCTATGAAGGAAAAAAAGTTTATTGGCAAAACTGTCCTATGGCTTTTGGAGATGATAAGCCGGCGAACTGGCTAAGTAATACGGCTGAAATTAATAACCCATACCTTGGAAAAAATGATCCGAAGTATAAGTCAGGAATGCTTCATTGCGGTGAAAATATGGATTCCATCTATTTGAAATAAACGTTGGTTAAAAGAATAATGCCTGTGATACTTTTTCAATTTATTTACCAATAGAACGAAAAAACCGAATTTGAAATTCGGTTTTTTTGCCTGCCTAACGGTAGGTAGGTTTGTTTACTGCTGAAATTTTAATAAACCAACGTTTCTCCAGGCAATGAATTATTTCCCTGTAATCCCCCGGTGTGTATGCATAGAATTTTATCTCCCGAAGCAAAATATTTTTTTTGCACCAGGTCGTTTACGCCAAACATCATTTTAGCAGTGTAAACAAAATCCAAAGGAATTTTATGTTGATTGTAAAATCCATTCATAAAGGAAATTAAATCGTTTGTTTTTTTCGAATATCCCCCAAAATGATAATCGTCATTGAACTTATATTTTTGATGAGAAGTAACTTCTAATTGTTGAAGCCTGAAATCTAAGTCAGTGAAATTTTTTAAAACACCAAACCCAATTATCTCAGACCTATCTTTATTACTTTCAAGAATCCCTGCGAAAGTGGTGGCGGTACCCACCGGCAAACACACATGGGTAAAATTTTTATCAGTAAATAATTCAGATATTAATGACGCCCCATCTTTTCCTCTTATGCTAAAACCGCCTTCAGGAATAATTATCGAATCGCCATGAGCCGCCTTCAATTCATTTAAAAATTCATTTTCATTTATCCTGCGATAGTTTTCGCGGCTGATAAATTCAAGTTGCATTCCCTTCTGAAGGCAAAGCAATAAAGTTGGTGAAAGCATTTCGGGCCTTTCTCCGCGCACAATTCCTATACATGAAGTATTCATTTCCTTGCATGCAAACGCAGTAGCAGCAAGGTGATTGGAATAAGCGCCCCCAAATGTGATTATTTTTTTGCCAGGATTATTTTTAGCTTCTTCCAAAAAATAATAAAGCTTAAATAATTTATTACCCGATATTACCGGGTGTATTTCATCAAGCCTTAATAAATAAATGCGAACATTATTTTTCTCATAAAATTCATTTTTTAATTCAGTGATTTCAGGGTTTTTAAAAATAATTCCGGGTATTATGTCCCTAATTAACCGTTGTGGCATAAATATTTCTTGCTTACTTTAGCAGCAATTTAATTTAATAATTACTAATAAAAATTAAGAAATGAAACCTACACTTTTGATTTTAGCAGCAGGCATGGGTAGCCGTTACGGCGGTAACAAACAGATGGACGCTTTTGGTCCAAACGGTGAAACGATAATTGATTACTCTATATATGATGCGATCAAAAGCGGATTTGGGAAGGTCGTGTTTATCATTCGCGAATCTTTTGCAGAAGAATTCAGGAATCAGTTTGAAACAAAACTTAAGGGGAAAATACAGACAGAATATGTGATGCAGGAAATGAATTCATATATTGAAAATTTTGAATTTGCCGAAGAACGTACAAAGCCCTGGGGCACAGCCCACGCAGTTCTTTGTGCAAAAAATGTAATACATGAACCTTTTGCCGTTATCAATGCCGATGATTATTATGGCCGTGATGGTTTTGAAAAAGCGATAAAGTTTTTAAATGAAGAAGCATCACCTAAAAAATATTGCGTTATCGGCTATCAGCTTTCAAAAACAATTTCGGAAAACGGGTCGGTGAGCCGGGGCGTATGCGAAGTGGACTATGAAGGAAACTTAATAGGAATAAATGAGCGGACAAAAGTATTTCCTGAAAACGGAAAAATATTTTATACTGAAAGTGCTTTAACGGTGCCCATGCCACCTGATACTATTGTGAGTATGAATTTCTGGGGGTTTGATCCGAACGTGTTTGATTACATTCAAAAATTATTTATTAAATTTTTACAGGAGAATGCGGACAATCTGAAAGCAGAATTCTTCATTCCAACCATCGTTGATGCCTATATCGCTGAGGAAAAAGGTAAAGTAAAAGTCATTCCCACTTCTGCACAATGGTTTGGGGTTACTTACAAAGAGGATGCGCCAAATGTAAAAGAAAGCATAATGGCTTTAATCGAAGCTGGCGTGTATCCGGAGCATTTGTTTTAGCGGTAAACGATCAATCGCTCATGGAAAATTTACAATTCTAAATTTTCCATTAAATGATCAATTTCCCTTTATTTTATAAACAAAATCTTCCAGTTTCTTTATTTGCTTTACACGGTTAGTTCCTTTTAAAGAATTAACCGTTGGAAGTTTTATATTTATGTTATCCACTTTTTTTATTTGTCTTAATGCAGCATAAATATTGGTAGATTTGATAGCAAACACCACACCATCGGCATTGGTTTCCCTGCTGCTTATGATCCCTATTACTTCTCCATCTTTATTTATAACCGGGCCGCCACTGTTACCGGGATTTACAGAAATACTTATCTGGTAAGAAGTCGTATCGCCGTAATAGCCGGACTTCGCACTTAAATAACCTTCTCCGTAAACCACTTCTTCGCGCGGATATCCCAATGTAAAAATGGGCTCAGCAAGTTCTGCAGAAGTTTTAGGGAAAGTATAAGGAAGCCCTGTCACCTTACTAAAGGAGGTATCCGTAATTTTTAAAATCGCAAGGTCGGTCGTGTCATTGGTGTAAATTGCTTTAGCATAATACTGGTCGCCTTTTATATTTTCAACAATCAGGTTTTTTGCCTTATCAACTACGTGCGCGTTAGTTATAAGGTACCCATTTCCATCCACCAAAAACCCGGTAGCCCTGAAATTAGCTTCAAACTTAGGCTTTCCAGTCGCTGATGTGGTAGCGTCATTTAATTTGTGTTCTATCTGGTTTAATTTGTTCTCAAACTGGTTGAGTTTGTTATCTACCAAAGGCGTGATGACAGCTACCTTTTTGCTTTCAGTATATTTAGAGATAACAGTCGCTGTACTGAGTGAAACCACACCCGCAATAGCTGCCGCCACAGCAATAGTACGCCTGTAACGATTCCATAAATAAATTACTTTCGATTTGGTTTTTTCCGGGCGGCCCGTGAAAAATCCTTCATTTAGCAATTTGCTTTCTACCTTATCCAGGTTATGTTTCAGGGATTTTATTTCACTCATTCTATCCAGTTCGCTGAGAAAAAATGAATGTTCCGCTACAGTTTGGTCAATATCAGGATTATTTTTCCTAAGCTCTTCAAAAAAAACTTTTTCCTGCCCGGTCATTTCACCGTTCCGGTATCTCTCAATAGCATCTAAAAGTAAATTTTCTTCCATTTCAATCCTTGTCTTTATATTGTTCAAAAAATATTTTCTTCAATCTCACCAGGCATTTATATTTCTGCGTTTTGGCATTATCTGCATTCGTATATCGAAATAAATCTGCAATTTCAGGCATTGATTTTTTTTCTATATAAAATGCTTCCAGCAGGCTTTTACACGGTTCTCCAATCTTTTGCAATGCATTTTCCAATAATTGAAATTCCGCCTCTTTTTGCTCGTGAATTTCTAACTCATCTTCCACAGGCACAATTTCATGATTCAATTCAAAAGAAGGGTTAAAGCGTTGCTGATTTTGTAATTTCTTTAGCCAAAGCCTTCTGCAAACTGAATACAAATACGTTTGTAACCGACAACTCAGAACAAAAGAACCCGACTTTGCTTTCTCAAAAATTATTATCATCGCTTCCTGAAAAATGTCCCGCGCATCATCGGTATAGCCGTTATTTTTTATAATAAAAGCTTTAATGGCTGAATAATTATCGCGATAGATTGTTTCAATTGCGTTAGCATCATTGGCCGCAAGCGCTTCTAATAAATCATTATCCTGTTCGTACGTTTTTAACCCAGTCATAATTAATACTTACAAAGTGGAAAAGTAACCCAAATTAATTTTGAAAAAAATTTTTTTAACGGGTTACCTTTTTCAATTGAACGTATAAATGTGTATATTTTTAAAATTAAAAAATGAAAAAAATGAAAAAATTATTGCTTGTTTTCACAGTAGCAGCGTTTTTAACCGCTTGTAACGGTCACTCTTCTTCATCTGAAACAACAACTACTGACACTACAACTACAGTAACTGCTCCATCTGATTCTGCAGTAGCTCCGGCAAAAACAGATTCAAGCATGACAAAAACAACAGATTCGAGCGCTATGAAAATGAGCGCTGATAGCACTAAAAAATAATAATGGCTTTTTTGCTGCTATTATTTATATAGCATAATAGTTTTTTATTTGACTGGCAATCTAAAACCGTCCTCTTGGGGACGGTTTTTTTGTACCATTATATTCAGATAAGTTTTATAACATTTTTTAATATTTAGAAACGTGGCCTGAAATTGCCCGAAATATTTTAGTTTTGTGCCAGGTTGTATATGAATCATCTTCCACATTGATATCGTTTTAACAATGCGTCCATATCAAAAATATAGTGATGCACAATTGCTGCAATTATTGAATGACAGTGATGAGGAAGCCTTTACGGAAATCTATAATCGTTATTGGGAACAATTAGTTGACATTGGTTATTACTTCACTAAAGATAAACAATCTGTTGAGGAAATTGTAGACGATGTGTTCATGCGCTTATGGAAGAAACCGGGAAGTCTCCAAATAAGATCCCTCCGCGAATATTTAGGCACGTCTGTAAAATTTGGGATATTTAAGGCGCTTTTAAAAACAAAAAGACGGCAGGCACTTTTTAGAAATTATGCAGCACCAATTTTGTCTATAGAAGAGGAACAGCGCATCGATGCAAAATTTACAGAGGCGTATATAAACTCAATTGTAGAAGATCTTCCGGAAAAGTCAAAATTAATATATAAATATAGCCGTGAAAAGGGAATGAATACAGCAGATATTTCGAAAAAAATGAAGATAGGGCAAAAAGCTGTCGAATATCACATTACCAAGACTTTGAAAGTGCTTCGAAATTCATTCAATTTATAATAAACAACATAGTAAAGTTTCAATTCGAGTTTATTATTTATTTCAATTCATCTTATTATTCGTACTGCCCAAGGCTCAAAACCGTGAATCATTATTTTTTAAAAACTAACTGTTTATTATAAAATACGAAGTTTTTTCCTTCATGCTCCCTGCCTACCGGCAAAGGCAGATTCGCGACTTTGTGGGATTTTTTTCTTCTCACTAAAACACAAAGGCCACAAAGTATCTATTTCTGCGAAATGATTTTATGAGATGCCAGTTCTAAAAATTTATCGAAAGCAAAATAAGTATTCTGTCTGCGAAACTTATTTTTCAAAAGAAGGCTTTTAGAAATTCACTAATTTACCCCTTGGGAACTATATAATGGTAAGTGATACCTCCTTTAAATGCAGTATTTAATTTTAAATGCGCGCGTTAAAAGCTTTTTTTTATTTTTTTCTTCTTTTTAGGGTTTGGCGCTTCTCGTGGGTTCTTTATAATGATGTTGCTGATAATATAGTATTTCATTGATACATAAAATGGACATAGAAAAAATTTCAAATCTACTTGAGAAATTTGTTGCAGGAACGGCAACGCCTTCTGAAGAAAGTGAACTGCATGCCTGGTACAGGCAGCTAAAATTAATTAAGGACGATAGTGTCCCGATATTATTATTAAATGAAAGTGAAAAAGAACAATTAAAAGGAAAAATGCTTCAGGATATGTTGAAGCAAATTGGCAGTCAATCTTCCGGAAAAGTAATTCCTTTTTATAAAAAGCAAGGGTTTATAAGGAAAATTGCTGTTGCGGCTGTGTTTTTTATAGTTGCCACGAGCATTTTATTTATCTATAATCCCCGCAAACAATCACAGGTAGCACTTGCACAGAATAATTTGAAAGAAGATATTGCTCCCGGCCATAATGGGGCAATACTGCATCTTTCAAATGGTAAAACAATCGCATTAGACAGTACAGCAGATGGTGTTATCGCTCAACAAGGTGACTTAAAAATAGTCAAAAAGGATGGTAAACTTACTTATATCGGAAAATCCGACAAGGTAGTTTATAACGACATTGTTACTGCAAGGGGGCAACAATGGGAACTTGAATTACCTGATGGCACTAAGGTTTGGTTAAATGCTGCAAGTTCCATCCATTATCCTTTATCCTTTAAAGGTAAGGAGAGGCTCGTAAAAATAACCGGCGAAGCTTATTTTGAAGTAGTTCACAATAGTGCTCAACCATTTAAGGTACAAGTTGGTAATATGGAAATTGAAGATATTGGAACAGCCTTCAACGTCAATGCATATGCTGACGAGCCTTCAACAAAAACTACATTGGTAGAGGGCAGTGTAAAAGTTTCAACGGGGAACAACTCTAAATTGTTGACACCAGGTCAGCAAGCAATTACACAAGAAAATAATTCCGTGCAGGTAAAGAAAAATGTTAACGTAGAAGAAGTCATTAGCTGGAAAAACGGGCAAATGAAATTTGAAAATGAGGATCTTCAAACGATAATGCGCCAAATATCCAGGTGGTACGATGTGGACATAACTTACCAGGACAACATTCCCCATAAGATATTTAACGGGGGAATATCAAGAAAATCAAATTTATCCGAACTTTTAAAAATACTGGAATTTGAAGGAGTGAATTTTACTCAGAAAGGCAGGAATATTATTGTAAACCCTTAAAATCTTTAAATACATGAAATAGCAAACTCAACCAACTGGCCTGCTTTCAAAAAAATGCCGGAGGTGCTTGCGACACGACCGGCTCGTTTGAGTCGCCAACTCCCGATATAATGGGAAAACAAACTTCGATAGATTGCTTAATTAACCGATTGCTTAACTCAAACTTTACAAAAGTATGAATTTTTATGCTCTGTATTCCTCTTGCAACATAAAGTGGAGGAATTTATCTAAAACAATTTTGGTGATGAAATTGACGACTGCAATAATTTTAATCACCTGCTTGCAAATAAGTGCTGCGGGAATTGCACAAAATAATATCACATTAAACGAGAAAAAGGTGCCATTACAAAAGGTGCTCAAGCTTGTTGAAAAGCAAAGCGGCTTCATATTTTTTTATGAAAAAGCCACATTAAATAATGCACCCGATGTAAGCATTCATGTGAAGAATGCAAGCGTACAGGATGTACTAAATATTTGCTTTAAAGATCAACCTTTTGATTTTACCATTGAAGGAAATACTATTGGTATAAAAAGAAAGGATATTACAAAAAATAATGTTGTTCCTGGCACACTTACGGCAGCGACAATACAGCCGCCACCTGTCATTATTAGCGGTAGAGTTACAGACTCAACCGGAACCCCATTGGGTGGCGTAACTGTGCATCTTAAAGGTACACAAATAGAGACTGTTACCGATAATAAAGGCAACTATTCATTAACCGTATCTGAAAAGAAAGGCACTCTTGTTTTTTCTTATGTAGGTTATGACAATAGGGAAATAGCAATTAACAATAATTCAATAATTAACATTACTCTTAGGGTCAAAGTCTCTTTATTGGATCAGGTAGTAGTTATAGGTTATGGTACTACTTTAAAGAAAAATCTGGTGGGCGCCGTTGACCAAATTACCTCAAGTAACTTCGAAAACAGGCCTGTTGGAAATGTTGAACAAGCCCTCCAGGGAGCATCACCCAACCTTATTATTCAAACCTCAAGTTTTAACCCTAATGGCAACAACATGAATATTAACATTCGTGGTGTTGGCACGTTGGGCAGCAATACTCCGTTAGTAGTGATCGATGGATTGATAACGGATTTAGTGGCATTGAACAATTTGAATCCTATGGATATAGCCAGTGTCTCTATCCTGAAAGATGCCGGCAGTGCTGCCATATACGGTTCCCGTTCTGCAAGCGGTGTTATTTTAGTTACCACCAAGCAGGGGAAAAAGGATGGAAAAATGACGGTTAGGTTGAGCGGACAATATGGAGTGACATCTCCCCACTTATTCTTAACTCCCGTACATGGCTATGAAAATGCCATTCTGAAGAATGAGGCTAATGTCAACGTGGGCATAGCTCCTCTTTACACTCCGGCACAAATTCAAAATTTAGCTACGGGCGACAGTAAATGGATATTTGATCAAATATTACAAAATGCTCCGCAACAAACCTATACCGCAAGCATTTCCGGCGGGTCAAAAGTATCGTCATACCTTATATCAGCAGGCTATTTCGACCAGGGAAGTAATTATATAGGACCTGATTATGGGGTAAAAAGATATAATTTTCACATAAATCAAACGACTGAATATAAGCGGTTCAAATTCACGGGAATTTTGGACTACACACACCAAAATACCAGGGATTATACCGGTGATAAAGGTTTTGTAATAGCTGATGCACAGCGTACACCCGTCTATAACACCTATGTCATGAAGGCGCCCAATGGAAAATATTTGGTCAACGATGTGCTTTCCCAATACAATCCTGTAGGAGAATTAGAAGCAGGAGGCGTTTCATTGAGCGATAATGATGCCATTAATGGAAGCTTAAACGGAGAGCTAACCATTATGAAGGGATTGAAATTAAAGGGCGTGTTCGGCGGAACACTGCGTTCCGGACATACCTATATTCATCGTTTGCCGGTACCATTCTATGCCAGCGCTGACGCTACTATTCCGATTGATACTTTAAATCCAAGAGGAGATACTTATGATTATAATCAAAAAGTATTAATGACAAACACCCAGGTTTTGTTGGATTTTGACCGTACTTTTAATAGTGTACATCATGTCAGCGCGCTTTTGGGAGCATCTAATGAGTCTTATACCAGTCAGGCAAACTCTATTCAAAAGTACTACACTGACCCGGTTTTGGCAATACCCGTTTCAAATACGATCCTTGACCCGGGTAGTAGTTCCAATACGCCCAGCAATACCGACCAAAACAGTATTACTTCAATGTTCGGAAGGGCAAGGTATTCCTACATGGAACGTTATTATGCGGAGTTTAATTTTCGATATGACGGTTCGTCGAAATTTGCGGCAGACAAACGGTGGGGATTCTTCCCTTCCATTTCATTAGGATGGAGAGCTTCCGATGAATCGTTCATGACGGAATATAAAGAGCATGTTGGAGATTTAAAAATAAGAGCTTCTTACGGTATATTGGGAAATCAAAATGTAAATGATTATCAGTATCAAACTGTTTATAACATATATAATGACATGTATGCTTTCAACGGTTCGCCTGTTTCCGGAGCCGGCTTTACGTTTGCGAATACTGATTTAACCTGGGAGAGGGCGGCGACAACCAATATCGGTGCAGATTTTACCTTCTTCAAAAACGCTTTAACCTTATCTGCCGATTATTTTTATAAAAGAACATCAGATATTTTGTTAACGCCGACTGTCCCTTCTGTTTATGGAGGAGCTGTTCCTGCATACAATGCAGGTATTGTTGGAAATCAGGGATGGGAGGTTTCTATTGGTTATCAAGCTAAAACAGGAAACTTCTATCATAATTTCAACTTCAATATTGCAAATACGCAAAACAAAGTAATATCATTTAATGGGGTGCAAATTCATACGGAAGATGTTGATGCGGCAACTATAATTGAGGACGGATTGCCTATTAATGCATACTATGGCTATAAAACCGATGGATTTTTCCAAAGCTATGCAGAAATTCAAAACTCTCCCATACCTTCCGGTGCTACCTTACGACCAGGAGATGTAAAGTTTAAAGATTTGAGTGGTAACGGTACTATCGGTCCTGAAGACCGCACCGTATTAGGTGATGCTTTTCCTCATTACACTTTTGGGTTTACGTACGCGCTCACATGGAAAGGTTTTGATTTGAATTTCCTGGTTCAAGGTGTTGGGAAGCGTTCCATGATGCTACGCGGCGAAACGGTAACTCCATTTCAAGGCAACTATGGATATACCATGTACACTAATCAGTTAGATTATTGGACCCCTGTTAATCCCAATGCGCGGTATCCTGAGCTGACAGCTCCGGGCTCAGCTTCTTATGCAAATAACTGGCAGAATCCATCAACTTTGTTCGAATTTAATGGGGCGTATGCCCGTCTAAAGAATATTGCTTTTGGCTATACACTGCCTTCGCAAATAACTTCTAAACTCGGTATGCAAAAATGCCGTGCCTATATTAATGCCCAGAATTTACTCACGCTTGCGGCGACAAAATTCACGGACCCTGAAACTACCGAATTTAATTCAAATATGGGAGTTGGCGGTGCTAATAGTGTCCGTAATTATCCTACACCTATTTACTATGGTGTTGGATTCGATATTGAATTTTAAAGCAGGAAATTAAATTATTAATTAAGAAATTATAAATTATGAAAATTAAGTTTCTAAAGTACGGTATAATATTATTATTGTCGTTTCCTTTCTTTAGTTGCTCAAAATTGAACCTGGCTCCTACCAATGAGTTTACTGAGTTAAATTATTGGACAACTATAGATAATGCGAATTACGTGTTAAACACGGCTTACTCCCAAATGTTCAACAGTACAGCCATGATTGACAATGAATTTCTGACTGACAATACTTTTGAAGGAAGGGGCGGTGATGAAAGCGAGATTGTTACCGGAGTTGCTAACGCATCAATCGGGCGTTTTGCCAATGAATGGTCCTCTTGCTATGCAGGTATAAAAACTTGTAATATTTTTATGGCTAATGTGGGAAATGTACCGGAAATGCCGGATTCATTAAAAAGTTTAATGATCGCGCAAGCCCGTTTTATCAGAGCATTTCTTTATTTCCGATTGGCAAACTGGTTTGGAGATGTGCCTTTTTTCAC
>Ga0134126_10003355_pt1 | contig 20088 bp, 21 predicted proteins | sample KB31752_FD_96881 | JGI IMG/M metagenome (GOLD analysis project Ga0134126, IMG submission 96881) | Terrestrial soil microbial communities with excess Nitrogen fertilizer from Kellogg Biological Station, Michigan, USA - KB3-175-2 | ecosystem: Environmental > Terrestrial > Soil > Unclassified ...
TGCTGGGCCAGAAGGCCGAGGAGACGGGCGTCGTGGCTGGAATGAGCGGAAGCCCCGTCTATGTGGACGGAAAACTTCTCGGTGCGCTGTCGTTGAAGCTCGGGACGTTCACGAAGGAGGCCATCGGGGGCGTAACGCCGATCGAAGAGATGCTCGATGTAGAACGCGATTCGGCGCAGGTGCCGTCGCATGCCGCCGCCGTGCGCACGAATACGCCCGGCGATTTAGCGCAGCGCGTTGCTCTTCCCCAGCAGTTTGCCGTGCCGGCCGACGCGGGCGGCGGGCAATATCTCGAGCCCATCGCCACACCGCTGATTACCACGGGACTTTATCCAGACACCCTCGCACGATTCGGCAAGCAGCTGTCGCAATGGGGCATGGCGGTCATGGCAGGCGGCACCGCCCCGGCGACGCCGCAGGACCAGAACGTAAAGCCCGGCGACATGGTGAGCGTGGATTTGATCCGCGGAGACCTTTCGGCGAGCGCGGGATGCACAATCACCACGGTCCAGGCGGACCGGATACTAGCGTGCGGGCACCCGATCTATGGATTTGGGTCGGTGGCGATGCCGATCTCGCGCGCGCACGTGCTGCTGACGCTGGCTTCCGCGATGTCGTCCACCAAGGTGATCAGCACCGGCGGCTTAATCGGCACTCTGACGCAGGATCGCTCGACCGCGATCATGGGGCGACTCGGCGCCGGGCCCGCGATGATCCCGATGGAAGTGACGCTGACGACTCCTTCGGCCCAGAAGGCGTTTCATTTCCAGGTCGTCGAAAGCCCGCAGCTCACGCCGCTGCTAGTGGCGCTCGCGGCATATAACGGAATTTCCGGAAGCCCGGCCTATGGCGAGGGCTCGACCCTGCAACTCGACGGTGACATCGAACTGAAGGGGCACACGCCGGTGCATCTGGAGGACCTCTTCGCGCCCACTGACACTCCGACGCCGAATGGCCTGCTGGTGGCATTGAGCGTGCAAAACGCCTTCACGAGCATCTTTTCGAATCCCTACGAGCAGCCGAAAATCGAACGGATTCGGCTGAACGTGAAGGCCGTCTCCGAGCGGCGCTGGGCCGTGATTGACAGCGCGTGGGCCGAAAAGAGCGAGGTGCGGCCCGGAGAAACGATTGCAGTGAAGGTTCTGCTGCGCCCGTATCGCGGCGCGCCCTTCATTCAGGAGATTCCGGTGACGGTTCCGCCGCAAGCGCAGCGCGGCACGCTGCAATTGCTGGTGAGCGACGCCGAAACGCTGAACCGCAACGTGCAGTTCCTGGCCGCCAACTCCGCGGCCCAACTGCCCGGACTCGAAGAGTTGATCCGGCTGATCAATCGCGAACGGCACAATGACCGCCTGTACGCGACCCTGCTGCAACCCACGCCCACGCTGCTGGTGCAGGACAAGGAAATGCCAAACGTGCCGGTCTCCGAAATCAGCGTGCTCGACCAGCGGCGCAGCCCGGAAGGGGCGCGCGTGCTGTATCAGTCCACGGCCGGGGAATGGTCCGTGGAAATGCACCAGGTGATTGCGGGCGAGGACACCCTCACGCTTACCGTCCAGTGAAGGCTCGGCAAAGGAGCTCCTACGGAATGAAACGGCGAACCATGATTGTGTGCCTTCTGGCAGCAGGGATTCTCGCGTCGCCGGCGGCGCGCGCCGAGCACACGCATTACTGGCGTCAGTCGGATCTGAGCGAATTCAGCAAGGGCACGGCGCACGGAGTGGCTGTTCGCAGCGACGGAAAACTCGCGCCGGCGCCGAAATTCTCCGCGTTTGCGGATCCGAATCTGGCCTATCTGTGGGCGCTGCAACTCGATTCGCACAAAAGGCTCTACGCGGCGGGCGGATCGGATGCCAAGGTGCTTCGCTTCGATAGCGCCGGCAAAGCGACAACGGTCTTCGAATCCACGGAGCTGTCGGCACAGGCCATCGCGTTCGATGCAAAGGACAATCTGTACGTCGCCACTTCGCCGGACGGAAAAGTTTACAAGGTAACGCCCGAAGCGCAGAAGAGCGTCTTCTTCGAGCCAAAGACGAAGTACATCTGGGCGCTGGCGATGGACGCACGCGGAAACCTATTTGTCGCAACCGGGGACAAAGGTCAGGTGTTCGTGGTCAGCCCGGATGGAAAGGGCCAGATTTTCTATCAAAGCGATGAACGCCACGCGCGCTGCCTTGCATTCGATTCGAAGGGCGACCTGCTGATCGGCACCGATCCCGATGGCGAAATCCTTCGCGTGAAGGTGAATCGCGAAAAGGATGGCCTGCCAAAGGCTGGCGAGTCGTTCGTGATCTACCAGACGGACCGGGCCGAAGTGACCTCGCTGACCGAGGACCCGCACGGAAATCTCTACGCCGCGTCGGTGGGCCAGGAGCCCCACGCGCCGCGAATCACGGTTTCGCCAGCGCCGACCGCAACCCCACAACCGCAGGCGCGCGTCTCCGCGGCGCCTCCGCAGCAGCAAGGAATCCTGATCACGCAGGCGCCGCAGCCGCAGCGGCTCGTGCCTTATCCTGTGCTGCCGCCGACCGGCGGAGGCGCCGAGGTGGTGAAGATTTCGCCGGATGGCTCACCCCAAACGCTGTGGACATCGCGCGAAGACATCGTGTTCGCAACGGCGTTTTCCCCGGCATCGCACAACTTGCTCCTCGGCACGGGCGATAAGGGCGAGGTACTCGAACTCAACCGACAGGGAGTTTACTCCAACATCGCGCATACGGAATCGGCGCAGGTAACGGCCCTCCTACCCGCCTCGGACGGACGGATTTTTGCCGCCACGGCAAATCCCGGGAAAATCTTTTCGCTGGGGCCGGGATATGGAACCGGCGGTAGCTTCGAATCCGATGCATTCGACGCGAAGATATTTTCGCATTGGGGCCGCTTGACGTGGTGGGGCGAAAACGGCGCGACCGGCGGCAAGGTGGAATTCTACGTGCGCTCGGGAAATACATCGAGCCCGGAGAAGAACTGGAGCGCGTGGTCGGGACCATACAAAAGCCCGAACGGCAAAGGCATCGAATGCCCGCCCGCGCGCTTCGCGCAATGGAAAGCCGTGTTTTTGGATACCGATGGCGGAGGCGAGCCAAGCATTTCATGGGTCGAGCTCGCCTATCAGCCGAAAAATGTCGCTCCTGAGATAGACGACATCGCAATTCAGGATCCCGGCATTCGCTTGCAGGAAATTGCGGTGCCGGCAGCGCAGCGCGGCAATCGGCCCGTTCCGCTGCGAATGCCGCGGCGAACCAAGGGCGCGCTCTCCGGCCCGCCGGCGGAAGCGGAAGCCGCCGAGAACCGGAAGATCGAGATTCCGCCTCAGGGCTTCGAGGATGAAGGCTATCAAAGCGCGATCTGGTCGGCGCACGATGAAAACGGCGACGATCTGGCGTACACGGTCTATTACCGCGGTGAAGGCGAGAAAACTTGGCGGCTACTGAAGGATAAGCTCACGCAGCCTTACTACTCTTGGGACACGACGACGATGCCCGACGGCGCGTATTATTTGAAAATCGTGGCCTCCGACGCGGAGTCCAATCCGCCGGACCAGGCGTTGACGACCGAGCGCACGAGCGATCGCTTCGAAATCGCGAATGCCCCGCCCCGCGTGGAAAATCTGCGCGTCACAACAACCGCAAACGGAGCGAAAATCACGTTCGACGCCGCGAGCACGTCTGGCGCAATCGCGCGTGCACAATACAGCGTGGACGCGGGCGACTGGAAGGTCGTCTTCCCCGCCGGCCTGCTCTCCGACGCGCCGCACGAATCCTACGAGTTGGATTTGAAGGGCCTCGCGGCCGGCGAGCACACGGTCGCCGTGCAAGTCACTGACCGCTTCGAGAACGCCGCAGCGGCGAAAATAACCTTCAGCGTGCCGGGTGGTTCTTCGCACTGAGCCGCACGAAGCAGCTATCGCAACCGCGAGGAGTCAATTATCCCAATCGCGAAGCGATTGAAGCGGCTCAAACCGCTCCACGGCCGCGCCTACGCAAACGCCGCCGCCCTCCATCTGCTGATCTATGTGGACCACGCGTGCATTGCAGCGGACGCGCTCCGGGCTGCGCCCGGTTAGTTCACGTGGAAGCGTGAAATACACCTCGATCGGCTCGCCCACCTGCAGCGGCATGGGGGCCCTAAAATAAATTCCCCGCTCGGAAAGATTGATCGTTTCCCCTTCGATCGTTCCCACCAGCAGCGGGCTGCGCTCGGGCTGAATGCCGCTATTACGCGCCAGCGCCGCCGCGCTGCCAACTTTTATCCCTTCCGCGATTTGAAATTGCAGCGGCATGCTAACGGACTTCCTTGGCGAAACACGACGCTCTCTTCCGGACATGGTTTCCTCCCGGCAATTGTGCCGTCGTCAGTTTGGATTGATCGCAGGAAGGGGTGCCGCGAGCATGCCGCCGCGGGATAGGTGAGTCAAGCTTTCTAATGTGGCTGAGTAAGTAATCGTGCAGCACCCCGCAGCAGGCGCGGAACGAGCTGTGCCATAATGCAACGCGATATGAGGGCGCAGGCACAATCTCCCGTCGAAGCTCCAGGCTTCGAAGCGATCCGAGAGGCCCACCGGCGAATCGCGCCGCGGATCCATCGTACGCCCGTCGTGACCAGCGCGACGATTGACGAGATTGCTGGTGCGCGCGTCTTTTTCAAATGCGAAAACCTCCAGAAAACCGGCTCGTTCAAAATTCGCGGCGCCACGAATGCCGTGTTCTCGCTGTCAGACGAAGAGGCGCGGCGCGGCGTCGTTGCGCCGTCGTCGGGCAATCACGCGGCCGCACTGGCGCAGGCGGCGCGCTGGCGCGGCATTCCGGCGTGGCTGGTGATGCCGTCGAATTCATCGCCCGTGAAAAAGCGTGCGGTGCAAGCCTACGGCGGCGTGGTGACTGAATGCGAGCCCACGGTCGAATCGCGCGAGGCCACGGCCGCGACCGTGATGGGGAAGACCGGCGCGCACATGGTTCATCCCTATAACGACGTCCGCGTGCTCGCGGGCCAGGGAACCGCCGCACTGGAATTGATTGAAGATATGCCGGACCTGGACTATATTCTCGCTCCGGTAAGCGGAGGGGGGCTACTGGGCGGCACCGCAATCGCAGCGAAGCACATGCGGCCGCAGATACGCGTGGTTGGGGCGGAGCCTCTCAATGCCGACGACGCGAGCCGCTCGCTGAAATCAGGCGCGATTGCCGCCGCTGCCACGACGCACACGATTGCGGACGGCCTGCGAGCGACGCTCTGCCCGCTCACATTCGGCGTGCTGCGAAAGCACGTGGACCAAGTCTCGCTAATCAGCGAAGAGGAGATCGTGTCGACGATGTTGCTTCTGTGGGAGCGGCTGAAGCTAATCGTGGAACCCTCGGGCGCGATTGCCGCCGCCCCTGCGCTGCTGCGGAGGATCGGGGCAGAGGGTCGGAAGATAGGGGTAATCTTGTCGGGGGGCAATCTCGATCTGAATGCGCTGCCCTTCGGCGCGGCGAAGCGCGAGTAAGCGTCGGCATCGCGGCGCGCCCTCCTCAGTCGTCGCCGGCGCGCCAATCCGAAGGCGGAAACGCTATCTTCCAGAATTCCGGCGAGGGCGAATCGAATTCAATCGCCGTATGGTAGCCCTCCGGGGTCGCGCGCGCGGGCCGCGACACTTTGCAGGCAATTTTTTCTCTCGTATTGGAATTTTCCAGCACCAGGCGCGCATCCACTGGCACATTGCGATCCAGCACAACAATAGCTCCGCGGTCGTGAACGCTCAGCGTGATTCCCGTCAGCGTGGTGACCTTCCCCTTGATTGCCAGATGAACGCTCGTTCGCACGCGCAGCAGGACGCGCCGCTCCCGGCGCGAGTCCTCGCCGCCAACCAATGGCGCGACCACATTGATCGACGCGGCCTCGGCGCGCATTACCTCCGTTGCAAATCCCGAGGAGGATACGATCCGCTTCCCGGCGTGCGCAGACCCGGTCCGCCGGCTTTTCGACGCTTCAACTTTCAAGGCAATCCCCCATCCTACAAATCAACGCCCCAAAAATCGGTATTCCCTGAAGACAATTCCACTCCCAGGTCCCATCCGTCGGGACGCTGCGTTCCTTTCCAGACGACGGTTGCATCGCTCGAAAGCCGCGTGGCCAAATTCGTGAGGCGAAGCTTCTGCTGAGGATTCATTTCCGCCGGGCTCACAAGCAGGCATCCATACGGATTCACCACGCGCGTGTAACCGGATTCAAAGCGCAGCGGCCCGCTCCCGCCGTTCCATTCAATGCTCACCGGCACGCGGGAATTCATGCGGTTGCCGCGCCGCTTCGGCCTGGTCCGAATATCCCTGGGAAGGTCTTGCGTCAAAGGCATGCTGAATGACTCTCCGGTACGACTTGAAGCGACATTGAAACGCTCGGCCCCGAAGTAAGCGCGATCGAGCCGAACGAAAGCGATGCTACGAGCGCGCGGTGAGCGGGTCAATGGTACCAACCGACAGGAACGCGACTGTACCGGGGGACAGCGGCGTACAGTTCGCCAGATGTTCGTGCGGCGAAATTCCCGCGAAGCTAACCCGCCGCCTCGCGATCCAGAAACCAGCGGACCTCGCCAGAGAGCTTGATCCGTGCGGCGGGATAATCACTTTTCTCCGGCGAGGATTCCGCACGGAGCGCGGCCACGATGGCGCGCTTCCCCGCACCCGAGACGAGAAAGATCGTCTTGCGGCCGCAATTGAGAACCGCGGGCGTGAGCGTTAACCGCCGCCGAGGGTTCGCCGGGGCTTCCACCGCCATCACCCATCGGCTGCGCTCCTCTAGCGCGGGCGATCCGGGGAAAATCGAGGCCGTATGGCCCTCGGCGCCAAGGCCCTGAAGCTGTACATCAAACGCAGGCGCGCCTGCGGAGAAAAAATCGTGCAGTTCCCTTTCGTAGGCGGCAGCTGCATCCTCCGGGCGCGGCAGTTGGACTGGAAACGGATGCACATTCGCGTCCGGAATCGGCACGCGGGTGATTAAGGCCTCCCGCACCAGCCGATAATTGCTGAGCGGATCATCGAGCGGCACAAATCGCTCGTCGCCCCAGAATAAATGCATGCGATCCCACGGCGTGCGATCGCGGAAGGGAGCCGCCGCCCACAGGGCGTAGAGCCGCGCGGGGGTGTGGCCGCCAGAAAGCGCCACGGCGAATCGCCCGCGTTCTTGGATCGCAGGCCCTATCGCGGAAAGGAGCGCCTCCAGTGCGGCGCCACTAAGTGCGTCGAGATCAGGGTAGACGCCGATGTTCATCTGCATGGATATAAGTCCGACTCGCCACGCGATCGGAGAACGAAGTTATTCCTTCGACGCCGTTTTCACCGCGTGACCGCCGAATTCATGGCGCATCATGGCAAGCAGCTTATTCGCGAAGGGCTCCGGGTCCTGAGAGCGGAAGCGCACATCCAGCGCCGAGGAAATCACGGGCAGCGCGACGCCGAGGTCCACGCCTTCGACCACGGTCCAGCGGCCCTCGCCCGAATCCGTCACATACGCGCCGATGTTTTCGAGCGACGGATTTTTCGAAAGCGCGTCCACCGTAAGATCGAGCAGCCACGAACGAACCACGCTGCCGAATTGCCAAATTTTGGAAACTTGCAGCAGGTCAATGCCGAACTCTTTCTTATGCCGCAGCAGATCCAGCCCTTCGGCGTACGCCTGCATGATGCCGTATTCGATTCCGTTGTGGACCATCTTCACGAAGTGCCCCGCCCCCGCCGGGCCCACGCGTCCCCAGCCTTTATCGGCCGCGGGCGCGAGGGTGCGAAAGATCGGCGCCAGGCGCTCCACCACGGCGGCATCGCCTCCGATCATCATGCTGTATCCTTCGGCCAAACCCCACACGCCACCGCTCGTGCCGCAGTCTATAAAATTTATCTTTTTCGGAGCCAGTTCGGCGGCGCGGCGAACGGAATCCTTGTAATACGAGTTGCCGCCGTCAATGATCGTATCGCCCGCGGCAAGGCCAGGCAGCAGCAGGCGAATTGTTTCGTCCACCGGCGCTCCGGCGGGAACCATCAGCCAGACGGCGCGCGGCGCCTTCAACTGCCCGAGCATCGCATCGAGCGACGAACTGCCCGCCGCGCCCTTTTCGGTCACGCGCTGCACGGCCGCGGCGTCGCGGTCGAAGCCCACCACGCGGTGGCCGCCGCGGACGAGCCGCTCCGTCATGAACGCGCCCATTTTCCCCAATCCGATCATGCCAAGTTCCATCGCACTCTCCTTATGAAAGCCCCGGACGATTCTGCTACACCGCGACGCCGAGCTTACCCAAATCTTCCTGAAGCTGGCGCACGTTTTGAAACTGAATCGTGTGCATACCCAGTTCGCGCGCGCATTCCAGGTTCAAGCCGCGGTCATCCACCAGAACGCATTCGGCTGGCGAGCGCTGCGCGATCTCCAGCGCCAGGGCGTAAATCTTCACCCCCGGCTTGCGAACGCCCAGATAGCATGAGCTAAAAAACGCCTGAAAATAGTCGCGCAAGTGAAATTCACGGATTCTGTATTCGTTGATCTCGCGGGATTCATTATTGAGCGAAGCCAGCAGATAGCGGCGCCCGCGCGCCAGGCGTGCGAGAAACTCGAGCGACTCCGGGAAGGGGCGTGATTGCGCGAACATGAACGCCTTGAATGCCCCGGGCGTGAACGACCTTTCACGGTAGAACACAGTGCGCCGCAAGTAGTCGTCCAACGTGATCTGATCCGTCTCGAAGGCGTTGAGCATCAGCTCATGGCGATCCTCGAACTCGGCCCAGTCCAGTTGGAATTTGTCGACGGCGGCGCGACGGGCATCGCGATCCCATCCATTCGTCAGGATCACACCACCGTTATCCCAAAAAAGAGTGGTGACTTCCGCTTGTGCCATAGGACTATTATCCGCCGCCCGGCGCCGCAGCGGCTCGGCGAATCTTCATTATCCGAGTTCCGCGGCACCAGCACAAATCGGATTCGGCCGCGCGACCGCGCCGTTCGCGGGACGAGTATGATGGGAACAGATGAAGAAAGCGGCAGCCGCGGAGGGCGCGAACGTGTTCACCGTGGGCCATTCCACGCGGCCCATTGAGGAATTCATCGCACTGCTGCGGCGAAGCGGCGTCCAGCGCGTAATTGATATTCGGACGATTCCGAAATCGCGGCACAATCCGCAGTACAACCGCGAAGAACTCGCGCAATCCCTGCGCCGCGCGAAAATCGCTTACACGCACGTGCCGGCGCTAGGCGGTCTGCGCCGCGCGCGAAAGGATTCCGTGAACACCGGCTGGCGCAGCGCAAGTTTCCGCGGCTTCGCGGACTACATGCAAACGCCCGAATTCGAGAAAGGCCTCGCTCGCGCCCTCAAGTTGATGAAGACAAAATGCTGCGCGCTGATGTGCGCCGAATCGGTGCCCTGGCGGTGCCATCGGTCGCTGGTCGCCGATGCATTGGTTGCGCGGGGGCTCCGCGTGAAGGAGATCATCGGCAACACAGCGCCGCGGGACCACCGAATCACGCCCTTCGCCCGCGTCCGCGGCACGCGAGTCACTTATCCGGAGTCCGCAACAACGAGGAAAGCCGGCTAATCGTTTCTCGCCTCGATCGAAAGCACGTGAATCACCTTGGTTTTTGGATCCAGCACGCCCTTGATCTCGACCTTCTCGCCCGCAAACTGCTCGCCCTTCGCCTGATCATCTATTTTGTACACCGTATCGCCTTTTTGCAGCACGTATTGCCCGCCGCTCCGCTTGACGCAGGAGATCGAGCAGTCACGCGCGGTTTTTCCCATGCGCCGCGATTTGAGCATCTCCTTATGCGAGCGAGTGAGCGAATGAACGTTCATGGCGCACTGCGAATCCGCGATTTCGCCCCTGAAAACCTCTTCCGATCCCGTCCGCGCGCTGAGAGTCAGACCGCACAGCACGAACGCGCATAAACAGAACATTACGATTGCCTTTGCAATTCGCATTGCGTATTCCTTTCCTTTACTCGACTCGCTGCTTTAATCCACCTTGGGCAATACGACCACCTTCATCGTCATGCCCTCGTGGTTCCCGCCGCAAATCACGGTGCAAATTGCCTCGTACTCGCCCGGCTCGTCCGGCGCGGTGACCTTGAATTCCTGCACGCCCGGCTTCAAAAGAAAGTCCCACCCCGAAACCCGCGTGTGTCCTTTCACTCGCAATAGCGTGAATCCATGGATCGAGCCGTCGCGATTTCGCGTATGCGCTTTCTTTGCGGTGATTCGAAGTACGAGGGATTCTCCCGCCGTCAGCGACAAAACCGGCGTCGCCTGCCCCGGCAGTTTAAACCGGCTGTCGTGATCTGCCAGGATTTCGATTACCCGCGGAGAGGATTGCGCGGCGGCGCTATGCGAAGCAATCAGCGCCATCGCAGCAACACCGCACGCAATTCGGAGCGCGCGCCACAGCGATCGTTTTGTTCTCATGGTGCCTTTACTCCGTCATGTACCGCAGGATGAGCTTCACGTCTCGATCGGTAAGCGTGGCCCGCACCCGCATGTGCCTCACGATGGTGGCCATCATGCGCGGAGGAAACTTATGCGGCGCCATGTGGCAGCGGCCGCAGTTCGCGCGAAACCGTTTCTCTCCCTCGATGCGCATCATCGGAGGATCGTCCTGCTTCGAACTCGCCGGCGCGCGATCGGAGGCCTTTGCCCTTTGCTGTTGCTGCGCGGCGGCGCCGAAAACAGCGACCGAAAGCGCCGCCGCGAGCAGGCACACTGCTAATTTGCGAGTCATTGCGTTTCCCCCCGCCCCAAGGGCAGCACGAAGCGATAGGTGAACCCCATGGTCCACACGTTCTCGTTGCCTGCGGAGCTAAACTCGCGGCCATAGTTGCTCGTGAAGCGCAGATCGTCTCGAAAATAGTAATTGAGTCCAAATTCCGCCTGCCGCGTATTCACCGACGGCACATCGTCATCCGCCAACTCTCCAGGAAGGAACTGCTGCGCCCTGGCGACTAATTGCACACGGCGAAGCGCCCCGCCCCAGAGTGATACGCCCGAAAGGCGGAACGCGGGCTCGATCCAATAGCCGCTCCCCCGCGCGGAGCGTGCATATTCGGCGCGAACATCCAGCGGGACGGCGGAAGGCTGCCAGGCGAAGTGAAATCCGAAATTATTCGAGCGCTCGTCCTGCAGAAGATGCTGGAACGATCCTCCGATTTCCAGCCGCAGGCTCGGGATAAAGGCCCCGAGCCGTCCGCCGGCCATGCGGGCCGAATCGAATCGCTCCGTCGAGCTGAGCGTCGAAAAATATGCGGCATAATTCAAATTCAGCTGGTCATTCACGGCGAACCCGCCGCGCAGCATCCCTCCAGTTCCCGCACCGCTTGGTCCCGTGCCGATCGGCAGAATCAGGGGATCGGATTGCAAATCGCGAATCCAGATCGGATAGAGGCGCTCGTTATATATTCCGAATGGCGTTAGGAACCTTCCGACCGTGACGGTCACATACCGATTCGCGATGAAATCCACTTGCGCGTAGTCCAGTTCCTTTTCGACCACCCCATGGAACGAGTTGCTGCCCGGCGGCGTCGCCAGATCGGACTCAAATGTCGCCCGAGATTCAAAGAGCCAGCGGCTGCCGATCGGAACCAGGAGGACCGGCGCAACAAGCGGGCCAAGATGCGGTTCGCCGCCCTCGAAGCTAGTGATAAATCCCATCCCGGCGCTGAAAATGGGAACGGGGCGAGGGGAATCGAGCGTCGCAGCGGCCGTGCCCAGTGGATATGGCGCTTGCTCCGGCGCGGGGTCGGATTGAGCGTGAAGCGAGGGGCTGGCCGCGAATAGAAACGCCAGGAGCGTGGTCGCAACCGCAGCTCGCGATCCGAAATGCCCTCTTCGAGAGCCTTTGCGCTGGATTTGGTCCTTCACTCGCCCATCCTCTGGCGCGGCGGGTTTGGTGCCGCGCAACCCAATGATCCGGGTAGAGGTTGGCGGATGTCATCAACGGAATGTCACAGGATTGTCATAGGGGTTTCGGATTTGCAGGGTTCATCCAATGGCGATGGTAACGTAACGTACTGCATCTGCTAGACTTGCATCCCATTGGCGCGTCTGAACCACCGCTTTCCTGTGCCGCAAATGCAAATAGCAAAGGGAGTGAAAAGTGCCTCAAAGTTCGGGGGTTAGCGGCCGACCGGCGGGTCCGCGGCGGTGCTGGTGCTGACGGGCCGCGAGGTTGCGGCGCGAGGGCCGGTGGAAAGGCTGTGCGCCCCGCTCCACATGAGCTGCAAACCGGCAAAAATGGCGATCAGGGCGATCACCGTCTTCAATTTTCGTGCCGGGACACGGCTCGCAAAGGCGCAACCCAGCAGCACGCCTGGTACCCCGCCCAGAAGGAGGCTGGCCAGGGCCGCCCCGCTGATCGAGCCCCATTCCCAATGGAATCCGCTTCCTATCACCGCTAGCACCAACCCGAAAAGCAGGTCCGTGCCGACCACCTGCGGCGCGCTCATCTCCGAATAGTTCAGCAGGAGCACCGTCCCCAGCGCCCCCGCGCCGGCGGACGAAAAGCCCGCCTCGACTCCGATCGGCATCGCAAGCCAGGGCAGCCACTTCGAATTCTTTTTGACGAACTGCTGGTTCTGCAGCGGTCGGGCAAACGTGATGCTGGACGACGCCGCGAGCAGCGCGCCCAGGACGATAACCACTACCGGCCCATACTCGTCTCCGCGAAACAGCCGAAGAAGGAAGGTCCCTATCAACAGGCCCGGCACGGCGCCCTGCAACAAAAGCCACAGATAGCGCAGGTGAACGTGATTCCCGGCCAGGTAGAAGGGCGAGGCGATCAGTCGCAGGATACCGGCGAACACGAAAGCCGTGCCCACCGCGACGCCCGCCGGAAGCCCCGAGAGCAAGATCAGCGCCGGGACCGTGAAACTGCCGCCGCCAATGCCCGTCAGGCCCACGGCCAGCGCGATCAAAAATCCGACCAGGACCTGCATCAATCTTCTCGCTTGGAGAAGGTGTGAATCCCACACTCGAGCTTTTTGCCGCCCCAGCGCCCGCTGCGCGGATCGGCGCCGGCCGCAGGCAATGCCGTGCACGGCTCGCAGCCGATGCTGCGGTATCCGGCGTCGTAGAGCGGCAGGTACTCGATTTTGTTCCCGGCCGTGTAGCTCCACACCTGCCCCCACGTCCAACCAGCCAGGGGACTGACTTTGAGGAGCGTGGTGCCCGTGGGCAGCTGATGATGCTCGACCAGCTTCAGGTTCTTGCGCGTGGGCGATTGTTCGCGGCGCAGGCCGGTGAACCAGATGCTGTAATCCTCAAGCGCGGCGAAAAGCGGTTCCACCTTTCGCAGATGGCAGCAGCGGCCGGGGTCCGTACGATTGAGGATGCCGAATTCGGCCTCCTGCTGCGCGACGGACTGCTTCGCCGCCAGGTTCACAAGGTTCAAGCCCCAGAGCTTCGCCATCTGGTCGCGATAAGCGTAGGTTTCCGCGAAATGATATCCAGTATCGAGGAAGAGAACCGGAATATCCGGAACGCGCCGGCGCAGCAGGTCGAGAACGATCATATCCTCCGCCTGAAAGCTGCACGTGATGCAGGCGGGCCCGGCATTTTCGGCAAGCGTGCGCTCGATCAGGGATTCCGGCGAGGGTTCCGCGGCTTCCCGAGGCGCTGATTCGCTTAGCTGCTCGCTCATTCCTCTTCCCTCCATAGGCCTTCCTGGGCATCGCGCCATTGCCGGACCTGCGCCAGAATGCGCGCGGCGGCCTGTTTATCGTTCTCGTTCGCCGGTTCCAGGGTGAAGAAAGCCTCTCGGCCGAAAATGGCGCGAACAGCCTGCTGTTGGTTGCCGGTGTCGCTGGCCGGCGAAAAGATCGCCACGGTACCCGCCATGCGGAACGCCTTCGCGACAGCGGCAAGCTCGTCGGTGCGAAAATCCGAGGGACCGGCAAGCTGCACCTGCCATCCTTCGTCGAAGAGCACGCGCTCAACCAGTTCCGCCACTCCCAGTCGCCCGCCGAGCCAGACGGCCGCGGGCGGATGCCCGAATCGCCGCGTACGCTCGATGCCTTCCACACGCCCCTTGGATTTCAAGCCGTGCAGCGGCCCGCCCACGTCCGCGCTGCTGGCGATGATTCCCGCGGCGACGGTGGCGTTGGAGATCGGGTCCATCAGGATAAAACTGCCCGTGGCGTGATTTTCCTGGTAGGCGTCGAAATAGAGCGGCAGCGCGCTGCGAATATCCACCACACCGATGTCGTTCATTTCGAGGCTCGCGGCAGGGGCGTGATCGAGCGTATTCACGTCCACGCGGTGGCGAACCTGGCGAATGCGCGCGCGCACGGTGCGCGTGGTGTGCTTCAGCAGATAATCCTTGTGCAGATCGAGCCGGTCGCCGTGCATCCAGACGAGCGTGGCGCGAAATTCGGCGGACACGGCCGGCAGTTCGCTTTCGACGGCGAGCATATCGCCCCGGCTCAGATCAATCTCGTCCTCGAGCGTAACAGTGACCGAGCTCTGCGGGCCTGCTGCCTGCAGATCGCCGTCGAATGTGGCGATGGACTTCACGCGGGTTTTGACGCGCGATGGCAGCGCCATCACCTCGGCGCCAGGCCGGAGCACGCCGGAGGCAACCTGCCCGGAAAATCCGCGAAACGCCGAATCGGGCCGGATCACGTACTGCACCGGAAAGCGCAGGGGGCTGGATTCACTTTTCTCCTGCACCGCAACTTGCTCGAGATATTCGAGCAGCGATGGCCCGCTGAACCATGGCATCCGCGCGCTGCGATGCACCACGTTGTCGCCTTCGAGCGCGCTCACCGGCACGGCATACACCGTGGCCGGGCCGAGCCGCTCCGCAAGCTGGCGGAACTCCGCCACGATGCGCTCGAACACCTCCTGCGAGTATGCCACCAGGTCCATTTTGTTTACGGCAGCGATGATGTGCTGCACGCCGAGCAGGCTCGCGATATAGGCATGGCGGCGGGACTGGCGCAGCACGCCCTTCCCCGCGTCTATCAGAACCACGGCTGCATCCGCCGTGGAGGCGCCGGTGGCCATGTTGCGCGTGTACTGCTCGTGGCCGGGCGTATCGGCGATGATGAATTTGCGGCGCGGCGTGGAGAAATAGCGGTAGGCGACGTCAATCGTAATGCCCTGTTCGCGCTCGGCGCGGAGGCCGTCGGTAAGCAGCGAAAAATCAATCGGCCCGCTCGACCGATTGATCTTGCTCTTTGCGACAGACGCCATCTGGTCTTCGTAGACCGATCGGCTGTCGTAGAGCAGCCGTCCGATCAGGGTGGATTTCCCGTCGTCCACACTGCCGGCGGTGCTGAATCGCAGCAGCCCTTTGCGAACGGAGCTGTCGTTGCCGCTGGCGGGCGCGGCAGCGGGTTCTGGGGCCACGGTGGTCATTAGAAATAGCCCTCGCGCTTCTTCAACTCCATCGAGCCTTCTTCGTCGTGGTCAATCACGCGGTTTTCGCGCTCCGAGCGGCGGAACGAAAACATTTCGTCAATGATCTTCGGCAGCGTGTCCGCGTCGGAGAGGATCGCCCCCGTGCACGGAACGCATCCCAGCGAACGCATCCGGCACTGCACCATCCGCGGCTTTTCGCCGGGCAGCAATTGCGTGCCGTGCTGCAGAAGCAGCACCGAATTGCCGCGCACCACCGCCTCGCGCTCTTTCGCGAAATAGAGCGGCACGATGGGAATCTCCTCCGCCTGGATGTAGAGCCACACGTCCAGCTCGGTCCAATTCGACAGCGGGAAAATCCGAATGCTCTCCCCCTGATGGTGCCGGCCGTTATAAAGGTTCCAGAGTTCCGGACGCTGATTTTTGGGGTCCCACTGGCCCATCGCGTCGCGGAAGGAATAGACGCGCTCCTTGGCGCGGGATTTCTCCTCGTCGCGGCGCGCGCCGCCAAACGCGGCGTCGAAGCCGCCTTCTTCGAGGCCATCGAGCAGCGAACGCGTTTTCAGCAGGCCGCAGCATTTCTGCGTCCCCAAGGTGTACGGGTTCGCGCCTTCGTCGAGGGCCTTGCGGTTGGTGTGGACGATCAGCTCGGCGCCGATATGCCGCGCGTACCAATCGCGGAACTGAATCATTTCCGGAAATTTATAGCTGGTATCAATGTGCAGCAGGGGGAACGGAATCTTGCCGGGATAAAAGGCCTTCTGCGCGAGGCGCAGCATCACCGAGGAATCCTTGCCGATGGAATAAAGCATCACGGGGCGGGCAAACTCCGCCGCCGCTTCTCGAAGGATATAAATGCTTTCGGCTTCGAGTGCCTTCAGGTGATCGGTTGAGGTGTCAACGGCCAAGGGCTTCTCCCAAAAATAAAAAAACCCGCCAGCGGATTGCCTCCGGTGGCGGGTTGAAATTAAGTCCAATTATGTCAGGAACTTAGTTCACTCTACCCGGCGCCCCCGAAGGCATAGACATTGGGCGGCTGGTACAACAGATGCAACAACACGCCTTCGGAGAGCAAGAATTCATCTCGCGATAAGCGTAGTCGAGATAAAGCGACGTGTCAACGGGATAGCGCGGGCGCATTTCGGAAGTTGGGATAAATCGCGAAGCCCCTTTACCGTAGATTAGAATCGAATTTGCGTTGCAAGCAGGAGGGTTAAGGGTATTTCTAATCCCCGTACCGTAGATTAGAAATGGCGCGGGCGGAGATTGGCGGGGTTCGCTTCTCTGCTTGCGCCGGCGATGAATTAGCGTGAACATGCAGCCGCAGGTTATCATATGGTGATCTATTTGTCAAGGTATAGTACTAGATAAAATTGTGAGACGTGACTGGTGATTTGTGGAACACCGGCCCTGCGCCGGCGGGCGCGCGACCCAGCAGGATGGGTCGCGCTGCCGCGCTTGCTGGGGATCAGGCTACGCGGCGGCTGACGGCGGGGGCAATGACGCGAACTTCCGCCATGAGCTGCTCGAACTGGTCCGGGTAGAGCGACTGGACGCCATCGGAAAGGGCGCGCTCGGGATCGGGATGGACCTCGATGATGAGGCCGTCGGCGCCGGCGGCGACCGCTGCGCGAGCCATGGGAGCGACCTTGTCGCGGCGGCCGGTACCGTGCGAAGGATCGGCCATAACCGGCAGGTGCGAAAGCTGCTTCAACACGGGAATGGCGGCGATATCGAGGGTGTTGCGCAGCGTGGTATCGAACGTGCGGATGCCGCGCTCGCAGAGGATCACGTTGTAATTGCCGCCGGCCATGATGTATTCGGCGCTGAGCAGCAATTCCTCGATGGTGGCGGAGAGGCCGCGCTTCAGCAGAATGGCTTTCGTGGTTTCGCCGAGTGCGCGGAGCAGATGGTAATTCTGCATATTGCGCGCGCCGACTTGCAGGATATCCACATAGGGCAGCATGACCTGGATCTGCGACGGGTCCATCACTTCGCTGACGACGAGCAGGTTGTGCTTATCCGCGGCTTCGCGCATGAGCTTGAGGCCCTCTTCGCCGAGGCCCTGGAAGGAATACGGCGAGGTGCGGGGCTTGAAGGCGCCGCCGCGCAGGACGCGGGCGCCGGCTTCGGCCACGCGCTTGGCGCTTGCCTGAATCTGCTCGCGCGATTCGACGGCGCAGGGGCCGGCCATCACCACCACGTCGTTGCCGCCGATGGAGACACCCTTTCCGAGGTTCAGGACCGAGCCTTCCGGCCGGCAGCTTCGCGCGGCCAGCTTGAAGGGGTGCGAGATGTAAACGATTTCCTCGACGCCGGGCGCGGCGCGCAAGGCCTCGAGTTCGCTGCGATGCTTATTGCTATTGCCCACGACTCCGATCACGGTTCGCTCCTCCCCGCGAATCAAGTGCGCCTGAAAGCCGCACTCCTTGATGCGGGCCACTACGTGGCCGATCTGGTCTTCGGTTGCATCACCCAGCATATTGACGATCATTTTTTCGTTTCCTCGCTTCGAAGATGTCGTTGCTTTTATGACGTGGCGCCGGCCGTCCGCTGCGCCGAGCGATACGAGCCCAGGATGCAGAGTTCGACAGCCAACTTTTCCAGTTCGGCAATCGCGGCGCGCGCTTCCGGATCGCGCAGCGAAGCCTGCAAGTCCAAATAAAACCGGTATTGCCACGGGCTGCCATGCACCGGGCGGCTTTCGATCTTCATCATGTTGATGCCGCGGCGGGAGAAGGGCTCGAGGGCATGGTGCAAGGCGCCGGGGCGATGATCCAATTGAAAGGCGAGCGACAGCTTATCGGCGTCCTGCTCGCCTTCGGCGGAGGCTTCGGGCGAAAGCAGCAGGAAGCGCGTGTAATTTTCGGAATTATCCTCGAGATGCTCGCGCAGAATCTGGCCGCCATAGATTTGGGCGGCGCGGCGCCCGGCGATGGCGGCGCGCGCGGGATCGCCCGCCTGCATCACATGGTGGACGCTGCCGGCGGTATCTTCGGCGACGACGCGCTTGAGGCGCGGATGCTGGGTGAAAAAACGTTCGCACTGGGCAAGGGCGACGGGATGCGATTCGACGATGGCGATCTGCTCGAAGCGCGAGCCGGGCAGCGCGATCAAATTGTGAATGATCGGGATGATCACCTCGGCGATCACGTGCAGCTTGCTTTCGATCAGCAGGTCGTAGGAACGGTAGACCGATCCGGCGAGGCTATTTTCGATGGGGGCGAGGACGTAATCGGCGACGCGGTCGTTTACCGCGGAGAACATGGCGTCGAAGGTGGGGCGCGGGACGAGCGAAATATCCTCGCCGAGCAGCTTTACGGCGGCTTCCTCGCTGAAGGCGCCGCGTTCGCCCTGAAAAGCGACGCGCGATTTGGGCGCGATCTTCACGAACGCCTCGCGGCGGCGCCGGAGCGGCGCGGCGGACGATTCGCGGCCGGTTCCTCGATCGTGCCGCAGCCGTGGCGCACCTGGGTACGAATGGATTCGTCCAAAATCACCTGATAGATTTTCTCGACGGCGTCCTTATCGAGCGGCCCGGGATTGAGGCCGGCCATGCGGGCGAGGATTTCGCGTTCGCGGGCAGGGACGCGGAGCGCGACGCCTTGATCGCCCTTCAGCTTGCCGACCTCGATGGCCAGTTCGGTGCGCAGGTTCAAGAGGTGCAGCAGCGCGGTATCAATCGCATCAATTTTCCTGCGCCAATCGTCGATTCTCATGTCGCTTGCGCCTCCGCGCGCAGGCATGGCCCGCGCGCAACAAAAAAGGCCGCGTCACCTGTTAGGTTCGCGGCCCGGAAGATCGAAACCTGCTGCGGATTTTAGCTTGGCTTACGTTTGATCCGCGCGCGTCTCGCCGGCCCGCTCCCCCGCGCAGAGGAAGCGGTACGTAAAGGCGAAGGTGTAATACAGATGCATCGCGCGATCCAAGTACCCTTTCACGCCGGCTTGCTGACTGAGCGGCAAATATACGCAATCAGGCGGGGGGCGTCAAGAATATTTGAGGGAATATTTGAGGGATGGCATGCGGAAGCGGCTACGGAGGTTAGCATGCCTGGCCTTTATTTAATCCGCGGGGCGGCCGGAACGGGCAGGTCCTCTTCGGCGGACGAGGCGGCGAAGGCGATGGCGGCCTGAACGTCGCCCGGCGCCAAGCTGGGGAAATCAGCGAGGATTTGCTCGATGGAATCTCCATCGGCAAGGCTGGCGAGCACCGTTCGCAGGGCGACGCGCGTTCCTTTGAATACAGGCTCCCCGCCGCAGATTTGCTGGCCGCGGACGATGCGTTCCTGAAATTTATTCGGGTGGACAGCATTGTTAGGCAAGGCGACGACCTCAAATCGTTCCCTTCTACTATCACCAGCACGGGTCCGTGACGTTCTCCGGGGCCCTTTACAGGAAATTTCGGCGGGGCAGGACGCTGGCCCAATCGCCGGGGGCGATCTTCAGATGCGGCTCCTGCAGGACGAGGAAGCAATTGGCCTGGGCGACGGCGCGAAGGTCGCCGGAGCCTTGCCATGGGAGGGCTTCGACGAGCGGACCTTCCTTTGAGAACGTGACGCACGCGGGGAGGAAATGCGCGAGGCCGGGCTTTTCCTCAGCACCGCAGAGCAGGCGGGCGTGAAAAAGCGGCAGCGGGCCCGGCCGGGCGCCCGCAAGCGCCTCGATGGCGGGCGCGGCGAGAATTTCGAACGTGACCATGGTCGAAACCGGGTTTCCGGGGAGGCCGAA
>Ga0134126_10003357_pt1 | contig 20084 bp, 17 predicted proteins | sample KB31752_FD_96881 | JGI IMG/M metagenome (GOLD analysis project Ga0134126, IMG submission 96881) | Terrestrial soil microbial communities with excess Nitrogen fertilizer from Kellogg Biological Station, Michigan, USA - KB3-175-2 | ecosystem: Environmental > Terrestrial > Soil > Unclassified ...
CGGATCGATCTCGCTGACTGCATCAGGCCCGCTCGATCCGACCCATACTGCATGGTCGGAGATCGCCACCCAGTCCGCAGTCTTGCCGACACGAATCGTTGCCGTCGGCGTGAGCTCCTCGATCGATCGGTGCAAGCCGGTCGCAATTTCCCCGGCAGACGCAGCCAACGACCCAACTGCCGCGATCGCGACGACCGCCACCGCCAATCTCTCACTATGCATGGTGCGTGCGTTCGCCGATGGCATGAGGACCCCCGAGCTTCCGCCGCCAATGAACGCTATTTGCCTGCGGCGATGCGCGGTATGATGCCCCGAAACGGATGCCGCCTGCATCCAATTCATCGAGGGTGATCCGGTGCGAATTCACGACACGGTGACGATGGCCGCGGGTGCGGCATTGATCTTCTTTGCCGGCGCGGTCCAGGCCGCCGGTCAACGCGACGATGCCGTGTATCGGGCGGTCGAGGCGAGCCGTCCGGGCGCGATCGAGCTGCTCAAGCGCATCGTCGATGTCGATTCGGGAACCGGTGACATCACCGGCGGCGAGCGCGTCGAAACAATCCTCTCCGAGCCCCTTCGAGCCGCCGGTGCAACCGTGCGCACTGCTCCCGCCGAAGTGAAAGGGGTGGCGCCGAATCTGATCGCCGTGTTTCACGGCAGCGGCAAGGCCAGAATGCTCATCATCGCTCACGTCGACACCGTGTTCGGTCCGGGCACCGTGGCGAAGCGATCCTTCCGGGTCGAGGGTGACCGCGCGTACGGTCCGGGAGTGGGCGATGAGAAGGGCGGTGTCGCCAGTGCCGTGACTGCACTCGGGATCCTGCACCGTCTCGGGTTCAAGGACTACGCCACGATCACGCTTCTGCTCGACGGCAGCGAGGAGCGGGGCTCACCAGGCTCCACCCGGCTCATCAAGACCTTGGCGCGCCAGAATGATGTGGAATTCAACATGGAGCCGGGAGATCCGCCCGACGCGCTCACCGTCTGGCGCAAGGGGGCTGGAGACATCGTCCTGCAGGTTCGCGGGCGCGCCGCGCACGCAGGCATGGTGCCGCAGAACGGCCGCAATGCTGCCATGGAGCTGGTCCATCAGATTCAGGCCCTGCAAGGGAAGTTCCCCCGCAGTGGTGACGGTACCACCGTCAATCTCACCGTGATTCGCGCGGGCGACCGCACCAACATCATTCCCGATTCGGCCACGGCGACTTTCGATGTGCGCTTCAGAAAGCCCGGTGAATTCGAGTCCATCGTGGGTCGCATGAAGTCCTCGCTCGCGCCCGTCAGCGTGCCGGACACGACGGCGTCGATCACATCCGAGGGCTCGGCTTATCCGCCGCTCATTGACAATGCGCAGGTGGAAGCTCTGGGTCACCGCGCTCAGGCAATCTATGCCGAGCTTGGCAAGACTATCGCCCTTTCCGGCAATGGCGGAGCTTCGGAATCGGCGGTGGCCAACTCGGTCGGCACACCCGCGCTCGATGGTCTCGGCTTCGTCGGCGCGGGATTCCACACCGATCATGAATGGATCGATGCCGGGAGCATCACGCCCCGGCTCTACCTCTTCACGCGACTGTTGATGGAGACCGCCCGCTCAACACCGCAGAAGTAGAGTCGCGAAGGACACTCCGGGCCCCCTCCCGCTCGTCAGAGGAGAGGGGGCCCAGCCGGCAACCTTCGATCCCTCACGCCCCCTGCGTTTTCGCCTGCAGGTGCTGCACCACCTCGAGCGCTTTGGCAACGTGCTCAGGCGGGGTGACATTGCTGATGACGCTCACGATCTTGCCGTCCCGGGCGATGACGAAAGTCGTCCTGTCGGCGAATCCGTGGCCGATCTCGACACCGCGTACATCCTTGATACCCGGCGGTCCCTCGTGAACATCGATCGCGTAGGACTTGGAGATCGCGCCGCCCTTGTCAGACGCCGTGGGGAATTTACCCGCGCAGTACTTGGGGTCGGCCGAAAAATCGTTGAGGCGCTGGATGCTGTCCAGCGACACACCGATGATCGTGGCGCCGGCGGCCCTGAACTTCTCACTCTCCTGCGCAAACGTATGCGCTTCGAGATCGCAGCCTCCCGTGTAGGCGGAGGGGTAGAAATAGACGACCACGGGACCCTTGCTCAGGGCCTTTTTGAGCGAGAACGTGAAGGTCTTGCCTGCAAGCGAAGCCTGCGCCGTGAACTGGGGCGCCGAAGCCCCCTCGTGCAAGCCCGCCATCGCCGGGAGAGCCATGACGCTCATCAGAAGCGTACCGAACAGCAAACGTTTCATGTCGAACACCTTGAGTGAAGCCGCCAGAGTGCTCGCGACGGCCGTCTCATGCGACCGGGAGCGGCGCACATTGTATAGGAGCGAGACGGGTTAGCCGATCTGCCCGCAGGAGGGGACCCTGTGAGAACCCTGGGGCCGCGATATGGGACATACCGCTGAATCGGCGTCGGTAGGGCTTTGCGCCTGCACCCGCCCTTGGCGACTACCGGCTCGTATCCTCTATGAATCGGATATCCCGATCGGCTGCATCCCCGAGCAGGGCGAGCGCGGCACGGTAGGCCGGACTCTCATAAGCTGCTCTCGCCTTCGCGAGACTGTCGAACTCTATGAGCACCGTGCGCTGAGCGAGGCCCGCCTCGCGCACGTCAGCCGGGAGACCTCTCGCCACCATTCGCCCGCCAGCCGCCTCGAGCGCCGGACCTGCGACCTTCGCATACGCAGCGAGAGCATCGGGCCGCCTCACCTCTCGATAGAACGTGATCCAATATGCCTTGGCCATCGTCATACTCTCCGGATTCGTACGCGTAGTGTCAGCTTCAATCGCGCGCGGCGGTGACGACAATTTCAACTCGGTATGCCGATGATGCGAGCGGCGCCCCCACCGTCGCACGCGCAGGCGCGCAACCCGGCGCGACCCACGCATCCCACACGGCGTTCATTTCGTTGAACGTGCTCATGTCGGCCAGGTAGATCGTCGCGGCGAGCAAACGCTTCTTGTCCGTGCCTGCCTCCGCGAGCAGTCCATCGATGGTTGCAAGAATCTCTCGCGTCTGACCCGCAACGTCGGCCGAGCGGCTGGACGCGACCTGACCGGCCAGATAAACCGTATTCCCGTGTACGACCGCCTGCGACATACGCGGGCCGGCTTTGATGCGCGTGATCATGTCATGCTCCTGTGCTGCAAGCGGTCAATTCTACCTGATCGCGACGGTTGCTGAATCGGTCGAGCCACCGCAACCCTCGTCCCGGCGCGGCCGACAGCCATGAGCCGCCGCTTGAGGAAAGCTTCTCGTGAATTTGTTAGACTCGCGGAAAAGATCCCATGGATTGCAGACTCCCTCTATGACTCTTTCGCGCGGAACCGGGCGGATCGAATCAGAGCGGCTCATTTTGCGACGGGTTGATGAGAACGATTTCGCGTTCTTCCGTCAACTGAACGCCGATCCCGAGGTAGCGCAATATCTGCCGCACGGCAAGCCCCGGTCAACTCAGGAGTCGATCGCCTGGCTGCAGTCTCTCCTCAGATCCTACGAAGACCTCGGGTTGGGTCAGTTGGCCGTGCTGCGCAAGTCCGATGGCTTGCTGATCGGACGCTGCGGGCTGAGCGATCTCGCGGTGGAAGCCAAAGCAACCGCAGCCACAGTCCCGCGCGGATGGTATCAGCGCGCGGCGGCACCTGCGGCTGCTGACATCGTATTCGAGCAGGAGCTCGGATATACCTTCGATCGCAGCAGTTGGGGACAGGGCTACGCGAGCGAAGCATCGCGTTGTGTTTTCGATTATGCCCGGGACGTGTTGCAGCTGCCGCGCGTAGTTTCGCTCATCCACCCGCAGAACGTCCGTTCCCTCCGGCTGGCCCAACGATTTGGAGTGCAACACGAGGACACCGTAGAAGTCTCGTCGCGCCTCTATGAGCGATTCGCGTGGCCAATGGCTCGAGGCGGTACCCGACATGCCGAGTGACCTGAGAATCGCCACCGCCCAGTTCGAGAACCGCAGCGGCGACAAAGCCTTCAACCTCGCAGCGATCGAATCGCTGTCCGCGCGGGCAGCACGCTCAGGCGCGAATATAGTCGCCTTTCATGAGTGCTCGATTACCGGATACGGCTTCGCGCGGCGGCTGTCGAAGGAGCAGCTCTGGAACCTGGCGGAAGCCATTCCTGCTGGGGCGAGCATCGAAGCCCTGACGGGAATTGCCCGCCGCCACGGCGTCGCCGTAGTGGCGGGGCTGTTCGAGCGGGGCGATGACGGCGAAGTGTACAAGGCTCAAGTTTGCGTCGGTCAAAGCGGTGTCATTGCGAAGCATCGGAAAATCCATCCGTTCATCAATCCGCACGTGAAGCCCGGCAACGCGTATACGCTCTTCGAGCTGAGCGGCTGGAAATGTGGAATGCTGATCTGCTACGACAACAATGTCATCGAGAACGTCCGTGCCACGGCGCTTCTCGGCGCAGAGATCATCTTCATGCCGCATGTCACGATGTGCACGCCTTCGACACGACCCGGAGCGGGGTTCGTCGATCCCGCGCTGTGGGCCAACCGCGAGAGTGATCCGACTTCCGTGCGCGCCGAGTTCGATGGCCTCAAAGGCCGCGCCTGGCTGATGAAATGGCTGCCGGCACGGGCCTACGACAATGGCATCTTTGCCGTGTTCTCAAACCCGATCGGCATGGATGACGATCAGCTCAAGAACGGCTGCTCCATGGTCATCGACCCCTTCGGGGACGTGCTCGCCGAGTGCAGGCGCCTCGATGACGACATTGCGGTTGCGACCTGCAGTCATCAGAAGATTGCGCTCTCCGGCGGCCACCGTTATCGCGAGGCGAGGAAGCCGGAGCTGTACCGGGACATCCTGGGCGCGGAGCACCGCTCGAAGCAGACAGTGCCGTGGATGTCGATGCCGGAACCGGGCGAATAAATCCCGAACTGTTTCGTGCCGCGCCGCATCGTCCTCGCCACGCTCGGCTCCCTGGGAGACCTGCATCCCTTCATTGCCATTGCCTTGCGCCTCAAGGCACACGGGCACGAGCCGGTCATTGCGACCAGCCCCAATTTCCGCCAGAACGTCACGGCAGCCGGCATCGGCTTTCATGCGGTGGGACCGGATCCGGATTGCATCATGCGCGACCTCGGGATGGATCTCGCCCTGTTCGGACGCGCAGTGATGCGGGACACCATGGTCATCCTGGAAGGTGCGGTGTTTCCCTATCTGCAGCAGATGTATGACGATCTTCTGCCGGTGGTCGATGGCGCAGCACTCGTCCTTTCCAGCTCGTTGCTCTACTCCGCCCGCTTCGCCGCGGAGCGACTCGGCGTACCCCAGATGGCGGTCGTGTTGCAGCCGATGGTGTTCGTGTCCGCCTATGATCCGCCGGCCATAAGTCCCGCTCCCTGGCTCGCACCGCTACTCGTGAAACTGGGTCCGCGGGCGACGCGCGCGGTGTATGCGCGCGCCAAGACCATCGCAACCCGGCGGGCAGGTCCCTTGTATGCGTTTCGCCGGCACCTGGGGCTACCGGACTCGAGCAGCGACCCGCTGTTCGAAGGCCAATTCTCGTTGCACGGCACATTTGCCGTCTATTCGAGCCTCTTGGGCTCCGTGCAGCCAGACTACCCGCCGAACACACTCGTCAGCGGATTCGCCTTCTACGACGGCAATGTCACGCCCGCGCTCGATCCGGAGCTGGAGGATTTTCTCGCCTCCGGCCCTCCTCCGCTGGTCTTCACGCTCGGTAGCTTCGCGGTGGAGTTCGCGGACGATTTCTACAGGACCGGGCTCGCCGCGGCGAGCGAGCTCGGGCGTCGCGTGGTTGCCCTCACGGGGCCGCAACACAGCGAGTCGTATCGACAGTACCGTACATCGACGACCTACATCGGCGGCTACGCGCCTTACTCGCTGCTCTTACCCCGCGCGCAGGCCGTCATTCATCATGGCGGTATTGGCACCCTCGGCCAGGCCCTGCGAGCCGGCAAACCTCAGTTGGTCGTCCCGCTTCTCACCGACCAGTTCGATAACGCCGCGCGCGCGGTACGCCTAGGGGTCGCGCGAACGATCTCTCGAAGCCGCTACACGACGCGCCGCGTAACGGCGGAGATGCGCCGCCTTCTGGAAGACCCCTCGTTTGCAGCACGAGCCGCTGAGGTGGGAGCCGTGATCTCTTCCAACCAGGGTGCAGAGCAGATTGCTCAGGCCATCGACAAATTCTTCGGTCAGCCCGCAAATAGCCGATAAGTAAGAGTGGTCCATACCATTGCGCAGATGAGCAGGGCCAGCATGACGGCGGCGCTACCATAATCCTTGGCGCGCTTGGACAGGCCGTGGTGCTCGAACGAAATCCGGTCGATGGCCGCTTCGATGCTGGAGTTCAGCAGCTCCACGATCAGGACCAGCAACACCGATCCGATCAGCAGCAGGCGCTCGAGGGCACCGAAGGGCAGCAGCACTGCGAGGGGCAGCAGGCATGCCGTCAGCGTCAGCTCCTGGCGAAAGGCGCTCTCCTCCCGCACTGCAAACACCAACCCGCTCCAGGAATTCTTGCCGGCCTCCCAGGCGCGGGTGAGCCCACGGTTGCCTTTGTGCGGGTTGTCCTCGCTCGAGTATTCGGTGTCGCCGTCCTTCATCAAGCCCGACTCGCGTTGGCCAGAGGGGACGACAGCTTGGCAGCTCGCGTGCGCGGGTGTAAGTGGGTGACGAATTGCTCGGTTGCGGCCCGCCAGGAGAACTTCTGCGCATGAGCTGCCGCGTCTTCACGGCGCAGCTTCAGCGCTTCGAGGCAGGCCGTGCGCAGATCCTCGTGCATGACGCCCGCGGTTCTGGCATTGCCGATGACATCGAGCGGACCCGTCACCGGATAAGCCGCGACGGGCAGGCCGCAGGCCATGGCCTCGAGCAGTACGAGCCCGAACGTGTCAGTCTTGCTGGGGAACACGAAGACATCGGCCGAGGCGTACACCTGCGCCAGCTCGTGCTGGTTGAGCACACCGAGATAGTTGACGTTGGGAAACCGCGCCCGCATGCCTTTCAACGCGGGCCCCACACCGGCAACCCACTTGGATCCCGGCAGATCCAACTCGAGGAAGGCTTCGATGTTCTTCTCGACGGCGACCCGGCCGACATAGAGGTAGATCGGTGGCTCGGTCTTCAGCCGCTCGCTGTGCTGGGGCTTGAAGATCTCGAGATCGACACCGCGCGACCAGGTCACGACGTTTGTGAATCCGTACGACTCCAGGTCGCGCTTGACCACTTCGGTAGGAGCCATCACGGACTCCGAAGGCCCATGGAACCAGCGTAGGAAAGCATACGTCCATGACAACGGAATGCCGGTGCGCGCGCGGACGTATTCGGGAAAGCGTGTGTGATAGGCAGTCGTAAACGGCAGGCCATGCGTCAGGGCAAACCGCCGCGCGGCCATGCCTAACGGGCCTTCGGTTGCGATATGTAGCGCGTCCGGGTCGAACGCCGAGAGACGCCGCACGACCTTGCCGCCGGGAAACAGGGACAGCCGGATGTCGGGATAGGTGGGACACGGCAAGGTGGAGAATTCCAACGGCGTCAGGAAATCGACCAGGTACCCCATCGCCTGGAGCTCGCGCGCGGTGGACTGCAGCGTCCGCACGACGCCATTGACCTGCGGATTCCAGGCATCGGTAACGATCATGATTTTCACGGTTCCCCTCGATTCGGTGAGCACTCTGCGACGGATCAGGCAGGCACCGAGTTGCCGGCAGGCAGCTCGTCCGCGATGCGACCCAGGTTCATCGGCACGGCCAGGCGACTGCGCCAGTGGATGAGATGAAGCTTGCCGTAGAAGTCCTCGGCCAGCGCGGTCAGGCTCTCCACCCAGTCACCATCATTGCAGTAGAGAATGCCGTTGATTTCGCGCATCTCAGCCTTGTGGATATGCCCACAGACGACTCCGTCGCACCCTCGCCTGCGGGCTTCTTCCGTCATCACGTGCTCGAAGTCTGAAATGAAGTTGACCGCGTTCTTCACCTTGTGCTTCAGATACTGGGACATGGACCAGTACGGAAGTCCCAGGAGCTGACGGATCGCGTTGAGCCAGCGATTGAGCTTCAGGAGAACCGTGTACATCCGGTCGCCGAGATGCGCGAGCCAGCGCGCGTGCTGCATCACGCTGTCGAACAGATCGCCATGCACGACCCAGAGCCTCTTGCCGTCTGCCGTCGTATGGATCGCCTCTTCGATGATGGCAATTTCGCCCAGGTGCAGCCCGATGAACTGACGAACCAGCTCATCGTGATTGCCCGGGACGTAGACGACCTTCGTACCCTTGCGTGCGCTGCGCAGGATTTTCTGCACGACATCGTTATGAGCCTGCGGCCAGTACCAGCTCTTCTTCAGCTGCCAGCCGTCCAGGATGTCTCCGACCAGATAGAGCGTATTCGCTTTGTGCGTACGCAGGAAATCGAGAAGATAGTAGGCCTGGCAACCCGGGGTGCCCAGGTGGATGTCGGAAATCCAGATCGTTCGAAAATGGTAGTGGTCGTCTGCCGCGGACACCGTCGGGTGGCTCGCTTCCTATGACAGCACGGAGTAGACCATGGTTACGTGACGGACTGATGACAACTCGGGATCACGGGCAGCGCGATGCTCTGCAGGCTGCGGTATCCGCCGTACTACCGTCCACCTACTGCTTTCGGATCGATCGGCGCACAGTTCGTCCGGCCGGACATCACACAGTCCTGTAGCCGGGACATGCGGCCGAGCTCGCGGACGAGGAGCATTCCGCCGAGCACGAGCAGCAACATGATGAGCAGTCCTATGAGCGCAGGCCATCGCGAATCGGGCGCGCGCGGGACGCCGGGCTCATCCGTCCCGCGCGGCAGGAAGTGCAGCTGCGGTCCGTTCAGGAGCGCGGCGAGTGCTCGCCGACTCGACATAACCACTGTCCGGACGCTCGGTGCCCATCCGGCGTCTCACGTAGTTTCCTTATTACAATCAATGTCTTGCGATAAGAACCGGGGACTCGGGGCCTCTCGCCCGCCCAGCTGCGCAGCCCGATAATATACGTTGATGAGCACCTCCCAGTATCGCTGCGGCGATTTCCTGGTCGATCTGAGCAATCGGCGCTTCCTGCACCAAGGGCGGGAAGTTGCGCTCGAGCCCCGGGTATTCGCGGTCATTGCGCAGCTACTGAAGCGATCGAATGAGCTCGTGACTCGCAATGAGCTGCTGGATGCGGTGTGGGGCCATCGCTACGTCACGCCCTCGACATTGAACCGACTCGTCGCATTGGCGCGCCGCGCTTTCGGCGACGATGTTTCAGAACCGCGGTTCATACAGACGGTCCACGGCGCTGGGTACCGCTACGTCGGTCCGATATCTCACTCTGATGCGGAGACGCTGACTGTCCGGGCACGTTTCGAGCCACCGTTCGCGGCGCGCCTGCCAGCGCGGATCGAGGCGCTGATCGGCCGTGAGGCCGAGCTCGCAGCGCTCATCAGGCTTCTCGAAGGAAATCGTGCCGTCACGGTCCTCGGCGCTGGCGGCATGGGGAAGACCCGTTGTGCGCTCGAGGCCGCACGCCGCGCCGCCTCGGCATACGCGGACGGCGTCTGGTTTTTCGACCTGTCTCCGGTGGACCATGCCAGCGAGTGGTTGAACATGCTCGGCGCGGCACTCGCCATGCCAGCCGCGGCGCCGGAGGCGCTGATGCCGCAGCTCGGCGCGCTGTTGCAGGATCGCACGGCCCTCATCGTTCTCGACAACTGCGAGCGGATCGCACCGGACCTGGGCTCGCTCGTATTCCAGCTGCTGCGCACGACCAACGCGCTCCGATTCCTCACGACCTCGCAGCGCCCGCTCAACCTCACCGGTGAGCATACGCTGCGATTGCCACCCCTTCGGGTGCCCGCCTCCGAAACCTGCGCCGACATGACGCCCGAGAAGGCCCGCGCTTACGCCGCGATTCAATTGCTGCTGATGCGCATTCGCGCCACGCGCCCGGATTTCGACATCGATGACGGCAATGCGGCGGTGCTGTCCGAGATCTCGTTGCGACTCGACGGCATGCCGCTGGCGCTCGAGCTCGCTGCAGCGCGTTTCACGCTGCTCTCGCCGCGGCAGGTGCTCGAGCGATTGGTACAGCGCTTTCGCTTCCTCGAGAGCGACTCCGCCGGCCGAGATCATCGTCACCGCAACCTCAGCAGTCTGCTCGAATGGAGCTACGGGCTCTTGTCCGCCGAGGAGCAGCGGCTACTCAACTGGACGGCGGTATTCGTGCAATCGTGGTCCACCGAGGCGTTCGTGGCACTGGCCACGGCGCTCGGACACGAGCCGGAAACGGCGATCGACCTGCTGTCGGGACTCGTGAGCCATTCATTGGTGAGCGTGCTGACTGATGTGACGCCACCGAGATACCGGCTGCTCGAAAGCGTGCGTGAGTATGCGTTGCTGCAGCTGCGAAGCGGCGCCGAGGAACTCAACGCACGTACTGCCCACCTGGATGCGATGGCGCACGTATGCGCCAACTCTCGTGAAGAGATGCTGGCTGGGCGCGCGACCGAGCGCATCGAGCAACTGGTGCTCGATCGAGGAAATATCGCCGCAGCCCTCGAGACGGCGGCGGCCGCCGGGAGAGACCATCCGCAGGCGCTCTGCATCGTCGGCTCGCTGCTCCTTTACGCGAAAGGCCACGGCGACTATATGGCCATGTTCCGCTGGTGCCAGCAGGTACTCGACCCTTCGTCCGAATTTCCGGCCGAGGCGCGCGCCCGCGCGCTGCTGACGCTCGGTGTGGTGCAGGTGTATCTCCAATTCAATGAGCCGTGGATGCCGCATGCGCTGGCCGAGGCGGCACGGATCGCCGCTGAGCGCGGCGATTGGTGGACCGAGGCTTACGCACTCGGACACTCGGCACTCGATTACGCCAACACAGGGCGGCCCGACGAAGCCGAACCGTACGCGATTCGCACCCGGGCCGCTGCCGAGCGACACGATGACGACCTGCTGCGCGGCCTTGCCGCCCTCGCGCACGGTTGGGTCTGGCTGGCGCGCGGGCAACCCGCGCGTGCGGTGACGGAGCTTTACGCCGGCCGGGACCTCGGCTGCGACCCGCATCAGCGTCACTTCGTCGGAACGTATCTGGGACTTGCCCACTTTGCGCTCCGCCACTACCCCGAGGCGGCGCGAGTGTGGTCGACCAGCCTGAGCCTCAGCATCCTGGTCGGCAACGTGCGCGGCATGGCCGGCTCCATCGAAGGATGCGGCTACCTGGCCTGCGTTGCCGGAGAATGGCGCACGGCTGCCCGGCTGCTCGCGGCCGCTCGCGTCATTCGCGAGCGCACCCAGCTGCCGCTATTCAGCTTCTGGTACCCGCATCTCGAGGCCACGATGGGCGATCTGCGCTCGCACCTGAGCCCCGCTGAGCTCGAAGCCAGCTGGCAGTCGGGAGCGGCGCTGCGCCACGAGGATGCAACCAACGAAGCGGCTTCACTCCTGCGCTCGTACTCCACCGTGGCGACGCCGCCCGAAGCTCAGGCAGGCGCGAATCGCCCCGCAGGATCATAGCGACGGCGCAACGCCTGCAGGCGCTCGGCGGTCGCCGGACCCAGCTGATCGGGCACGCGCCCATCGTCGCGATCACTGAAGTTCGGAAACAGTCGTGGTAGGGAGCCGACCGCGATGCTCTCGTGGAGCGCGCGTACCCGCTCGCGCATCAAGGGAAATTCGTCCGGCCATTGCGTGGCGCCGATCAGGTTTACGAAAACATCCGCGTCACGCTGCGCGAAGGGTGTTTCATCGGCTGCAACGCGCGCCACCGCGCCGCCGAGGTGCTGCACATGGATCTCCGAGAGCGACGTCGGTAGCGAGAGGGCCGCTGCAGCGAGAGTCTCTATGGCAGTGTCAGGCAGTGACCGGTAGCTTGCCGTCTTCCAGTAGTGATGTCGGCCCGAGGGCGCGCCGGCGTCCTGCAGGTGCTGCCATTGCACGTACGGCATCGGACCGAGATGATCCACGATTGGCGAGCCGACGCGTCGCAAGGGAGCAAGTGTATCTTCGGCCAAGCTCAGTTCGCCTGACCAGCAGAGAGCGGTGATCGCGACGGGGCGTCCGTACCAGGCTGCATCGAGGAACGGCAAGGTCGGCGCGTGCATGAGGGCAACCAACCCGCAGAAGGCGTCCGGTGCCTCTGCCGTGAAGTCGCGAAATGTCCGCAGTAACAGCGCCGCTTCTTCCGCCGGCCGCACGACCACTCCCGCATATACCTGACGTAACGGGTGCAGTGCGAATTCGAACCGGGTCACGACGCCCAGGCCACCACCGCCGCCCCGCAGCCCCCAGAACAGATCCGCATGCTCGTCCGCGTTCGCGCGAACGAACCGGCCGTCGGCCAGGACGACCGAAGCCGCTCGGAGGTTGTCGATCGCCAGCCCGAACCGGCGCATCAGCCAGCCGGCACCCCCACCGAGAGTGAACCCGCCTACCCCCGTGCTCGAGACCAGTCCGCCGGTCGTTGCCAGCCCGCAGCGTGCCGCTGCGACATCGACGTCGTGCCACAACGCGCCGCCCTGTATTTCGGCCGTGCGACTGTCAGGGTGCACCGAGACCGCTCGCATTCGAGACAGATCGATCAGCAGCATCTCATCGGCGATACCTCGACCGGCGACGTTGTGCCCGCCCCCGCGGACAGTAACGGGCAGGTCGTACTCGGTTGCGATGCGCAGCGCCTGGGTCACATCCTCCGCGTCCTCGCAACGTAGAATTCCCGCCGGCCTGCGATCGACGGAAGCGTTCCAGCAGCGGCGCGCGACTCCGTAGGCCACATCATCCGGCAGGAGGAGCTGACCGCGCACGTGACTCTGCAGCGCCTTCACGGCCTCGGGCTGAAGCGGGCTCGGATTCCGCGCCATGGCAATTCCCCCAACCGATGAATGGAGTCTCGGGACACATGCTACTACCGCACGGTACCGGCCGCTGTGCCCGTCGCCCGGGCAATGTACCGCGCGGCGGCAGCGGCGGAGCGCTCCCTCACGAAACCCTCACAACCACCTTGCTCCGTGGAAGGGAGGTTGCCCTTATCGTTCGCCAATGGTTCGGCAGCGTGCCGGGCCGCCACCAACCGATCGAGGTCCATACCATGAAAACGAAGCCAGCGGGGAGACCCCGGACTACCGTTGCCGCCCTCCTGATCACCGGCTTTACCGCCCTTGGCTTATCCGGCACGAGCCATGCCGGTTGCGTCCCCACCAAATTGTCCGAGGCACTCAAAGCCAGGCCCTCCGCGGCAATGAATGTCGGTGCGGGCGACTTCGTACGCGTCTCCGACAGCGATTCCGCGCGCACGATCGTCGGTCTGTGGAAGTTCGAGATGATATCGAAGAGCACGCCGACCCATACGAACCCGATGCCCGATGGAACGCTGATCGACTTTGGCACGGCTGCCTGGCATGCCGATGGAACCGAGATCCAGATGTCCGGCATTCGCGATCCGCGTGATGGCGATGTCTGTCAGGGAGTGTGGCGGCAGGTTGGAGACGGAACCTTCGTCCTCAACCACGTGGCTCTCGCCTGGACCAACGGAACCTACACGGGTCCGGTCAGCATTCGCGCCGAAGTAACCGTCGATCGCAGCGGCAGGCGCTACAGCGGCATGTTCGCAACCATCGTTTACCTGGCGGCGCCCGTGGCGGGACACGAGTTCGATCAGAACACTGTTCTCGCCAGCATCACCGGCACCTTTACCGCAACGCGAGTGACTCAGCGGTAGCGTAAAGCGGACACTGCCGCAGTCGCCCTGCATCCCGGGGACTGCGGCAGTGTCGTTCGTCCGCCATCGGGCCATGCGCGCATGACAGCCCCCAGTGTGAGCGCCCGCACTTCTTGGGTCCGCGCGCCGAGAACTGCGTCACGTCGGCAGAGTTGCCGCACGCGGACATCCCTATATTGCCGTACATTCTCTGCGGCATCCGGCCCATCGGCCGGAACCGCGCCTGCCCCTGTGCTCGAGTCACGCACACAGACAGCAGACATGGACACTTCAGCAGTAGCCGCCCGCACGCCCCACCCAGTGGCCGTGCCGGGGTGGGTGGACAGACTCGTCTTCGCTTTCGCCGTGTACGTCGCCGTCGGTGCGGTGTGGATGCTCAGCGGTGCAGGCGGACCGAAGGTGTCGCTCTGGCTCGGACTTCTTTACAAGATGCCGGCCGAGCTCATTGCCATCATCGTTGCGTTCGCCACGGCTCGGGGCATGGTGCCCGGGCCTTCGCGCTCGGCATGGTGGTACCTCGTAGCTGCACTCACGCTGTACCTCATCGGCGACTGTATCGGCCTTACCTCCTGGCTGATGGGTACCGATCCCTTCCCGGGTCCTTCCGACATCCTCTACTGCGCGTTCTATGTGCCGCTCGCGGCCGCAGCGCTGTGGCTGATCCGGGCTGCAGCAGTGCGCGTGCCCTGGGTCCAGCTGTCCCTGGATGCCACGATTTTCGTCGTCGGCTTCGGCGCCTTCTTCTGGTTCTTCGTGGTCGAGCCCGCTGCGATACACGCGCAGCTCGGAATCCTCAAAGAGGCTCTGAGTGAAGCCTATCTGGCACTCGACAGTTTCTGCCTTCTGCTCCTCGGTGTGCTGCTCCTCACCGGCTCGGACAACGGCGGATGGCGTGTTCCATCGTTGCTGCTCACCGGATTCGCCACCATGTTTCTCGGCGATATCATCTGGTCCCTCGCAAAGGTACGCGGCTACTACCTGCCTGGCGGTGTCCAGGACGTCCTCTACCTGGCCTCTTACCTGCCGATGGCGGTCGCCGGGCGCGCGCAAATGCGCGCGGTCAAGCCATCTCTCCGCGAGACATCACGCACCTCGGGTGCGCTGGCGCGCTCGATGCCTTACGTGGCCATGGCGGTGGCATTTCTCGTGCTCATCTATCTCAGTCGCGGAGGACTCGGCGGCCAGGCGACTCTGATGATCGGCGTTGTGTTCGCCCTCACCCTGCTGCTCATGTTCCGGCAGGCGGTAGTGCTGCGCATGGCCGAGGAGCACTACGCCTCCCTGGTCGCGAACGCCTCGGATGTGATCATGATCATCGGCGCGGACGGAGTGGTGCGCTTCGCCTCGCCGGCAGCCACGCGAACGCTCGGCCTCAAGCCGGAGGAAATCACCGGCAGAAGCCTCACCCAACTTTGGGGCGGTGAGGACGGCGAGCGATTGCGGAGCTTTCTCGAAGAGATTGCGCGCACGCCTTCCGGACCGGTAGGTCCCGTTGAGTTCCGCATCGAGCGCGCCGCGCGAATCATCGAAGGCGTGGGGAGCAATCTCAGCAACGATCCGGCGGTGCGGGGCTTGGCTCTCAACTTCCGCGACATCAGCGAGCGCAAGGTGCTCGAGGAGAAGCTGCGCCAGCTTGCGTTTCACGATCCGCTGACCCTGCTCGCGAACCGCAATCTCTTCCGCGACCGCGTGCAGCACGCGCTCACCAGAGCTCAGCGCGGCGATGAGTACGCCGCGGTCATGTTCCTCGATGTCGATAACTTCAAGAACATCAACGATTCGCTCGGGCACGAAGCAGGTGACAGACTGCTGCAGGCCGTTGCTCAGCGCATCATCCAAACGAGCCGGTCTTCCGATACCGTCGCGCGGCTGGGAGGCGATGAATTCGCCGTGCTCCTGGAAGGGATGGGAACGCCTGCGGACGTGAAACGCGTCGCCGATGCGCTGATCGAGTCGCTCGGAGCGCCTTTCTCACTCGACGGCCGCGAGGTTCGCGTGACCGCCAGCATCGGTGTGGCGTTCTCTGCCATCGATACGACCGCCAAGGCGCTCCTCAGCAACGCCGATCTGGCCATGTACCACGCCAAGGCAGCCGGTAAGAACCGTCACGTCACCTTCCAGCCCCAGATGCAGACGTTGCTGCATGAGCGGCTGCGGCTGGAGGCGGACATCGGCCGGGCGCTCGCCAACGAGGAGTTCTTTCTCGAGTACCAGCCGATCGTGGACCTCGGCACCCGGGTCCTGCTCGGTGTCGAAGCCCTGGTTCGCTGGCGCCATCCCGAGGTAGGGGTGCTGATGCCCGCAAGCTTCATCCATGTGCTCGAGGAATGCGGCCAGATCACAGCCCTCGGGCGTTGGGTGCTGAGGCAGGCGTGCCGCGACGTCTGCGCCTGGCGCCGTTCAGTCGCCGGCGGCACCGACCTGCGACTCGCGGTGAACATCTCGGCTCGTCACCTCCAGCACGGCGAGCTGGCTCGCGATGTACGCGAGGCGCTCGAATCCACGGGGTTCGAGCCCGGCAATCTCGTGATCGAGCTGACCGAGAGCACCATGATGTACAACACGGAAGTCAACCTCGAGCGCTTCCACTGCCTCAAGGCGCTCGGTGTGAAGGTCGCGATCGATGACTTCGGCACCGGCTACTCGTCATTGTCTTACCTGCATCGCTTTCCCATCGACATCCTGAAGATCGATCGCTCGTTCGTTCAGGGCCTGACCAGCTCCGATCAGGACCCGGACCTCGCGCGCGCGGTCATCACTCTCGGTGAGACTCTGGGACTCGACACCGTCGCCGAAGGTATCGAGCTCGAGCCGCAGGTCGCGGCTCTTCTGGCCCTCGGCTGTGTCGCCGGACAGGGATTTCTCTTCGCCCCGGCACGCTCACTCGAGCAGCTGGCGAACAGTCCCTTCGTGGCCCGGCGCAACGAGATCTGGACTGCGCAAGCGCTTCGCGAGGAGCTTTCGGCAACGGGGCGCTTCCAGGCGCTGCAGGCCAAGCGCTCGTAGACGCACGGTCACGCCGTCCCAACATCAGACCCAGCGACCCGGAGGGAGCGCAACGGGCGCGCCTCGCAATCGAGGCCAAAGTAACTGCGTTTTGACGCTGCGCGCTCTACGGCGGTGCGGATGGCCCCCCGATGGTCACCTGCCTGCTTTCGTTTCGCGTGTCGGCCAATTGATGAGGGCGACTCCCAGGACCGCGGCGGCGAGTCCGATGGCAAGAGGCGGACTCAACCGCTCGCCGAGGAACAGCACGCCCAGGAGTACACCGACACCGGCTCGCAGATAGCTCTGGCTCGCGACGTCAAGCGAGCCGAGCGTCTGCGCCAGCCTGAAGTAAATGAGCAGCGCGAGGCCGGTACACAACATCGAGAGCGCGAGCACTGCCACGATCACTCGAGCGTCCGGAACGAGGGTCCAGGGTTTTTCAACCACCAACGCTGCCGGGACGAGGACGATCGTCGCCCAGCTCATCGTCCCTGCAGCAGTTGCGGCCACGCTGAGATGACTGAACCGCTTGCCGTAGATCGCCGCACCTGCATAGAGGACCGCTCCGGTCAGGCAGGCGAGCTGACCCAGCACCTGATCGCCCAGGCCGCGCAACGTATCGACTCCCAGGATCAGGACCACGCCCATGATTCCGCTACATGCACCGAGCAGCTTGCGCACGCCGAGCGGAGCGTGCCCTCTGAAGAGCCAGGTGAAGACGAGCACGAAAATCGGGGAGGTGGAATTCAGCACGCTTGCGAGCCCCGCATCGACGAATTGCTGTCCCCACGCGAGAACCGTCCAGGCGCCGATACTGTTGAAGAAGGCCTGAGCGCCGAGCATGACCAGCGTGCGGCGATCCCGGGGCAACCTCTCTCCCCGGGCTGCGAGAACGACATGGAGGAAGAGGGCGGCTCCAAGCACTCGTGCGGCAATCAACGTGACGGGCGGTATCTCGGCGATCGCGATCTTGATGAACAGATAGGACGATCCCCACAGCAGGGCCAGCAATGCCAGGAGCGCCAATTCGGTGCAGAGACTCCGCGCCACTTGCATGCCCGACACAGCCCTCGCCATCTGGCTCGGGAAGCCGACAGCAAGTTATCGGGCTGCCGGTCACCCATGTTTCAGTGGTGATGGAATTATGAAAAAACACCGCTGTCCGGTGGGGATTATGTACACGTGCACAGCTCTCAGATCCGAGCTGTATTCTGGCTTTCAACACTGAGGATCGACGCCCCGCGGACTTGATAGGTACATGTCCCTAGCGGAGAGCGTGTCGGCGTATGCCAACATACTGCTCGACACGCGTGCGGCCTGCTCTGGCGATCCCGGACGAGGCGAAATCAACAGCACGTCCCGGCGACATCGAGGGAGCGTTACATAATGAAGCCTTTCCCACACCGTTATGCGGCATCCGCCCGAGCCGGGGCCATCGGCAGGGTCGTGATCTCCGCTCCGGCCGTGCCGCTCAGCGACACGCCACCGCGGCCCGAATTCGACGGTCCTGGGGGCACGTGGTCACCGGAAATGCTTCTGTGCGCGGCCGTGGCCGACTGCTTCGTCCTGACCTTCCGCGGCGTCGCTCGCGCGGCGCACTTCAACTGGACGGCCCTTGAGTGTCGCGTCGAAGGGGTGCTCGAACACGTCGGGAATGCGACCCAGTTCACACGCTTCGCCATAACCGCACGACTGACCCTGCCACCGGGAGCCGACCAAACCAGGGCCCGTCTGCTCCTCGGCAAAGCCGAGCACGGCTGCCTCGTTGCGAATTCGCTTCGCGGCGAACGGACGTTCGCGATGGAGGTCGTGAGCAGCAAGAGCGAGAGCGAGTCCCCCTCTCGTCCAGCGGCGCAAGCCATCGGACACCGCGCCGCTTCGAGAGAGCTGCAAACGGCCGCGCGGCAGCTGCGGTGAATGGGAACGGGGCCGCATCCGCATTTATACGGATCGATTCAGAACCGGCTCTCCATTATGTTATCGGGCAGTAGAGACGGGGGGTCTTAAGGCACGGGGCACTATCCGTGTTCCGAAGAGCAAGATCGAGGCAGGCAAGCCCGAGGCAATCAAGACCGGGGGGATATCCTGCGGTATTGGGGCGGCGCTCGTAAGGGGCGCCGCCCATTCTTCCCTTCCTCAAAGCAGGTTCTTGTGGAATCGGCCGGCCTTCATGATGGCTGCGAGGGATTGCCCCTGATGCTGCAGCAGCTGCAGATCGGCCACCGGATCGCCGTCCACGAGAAGCAGATCCGCGATGGCGCCGGGCTCGATGACCCCGAGGCGACCCGGCATGCGCACGATCTCGGCGCCGATGAGCGTCGCGGAGCGGATGGCCTCGAGCGGACTCACCACCTCTGCGCGCAGCAGAAATTCCCGTGACTGCTCTTCCTGAAGCTGCCCGAGAAGGTCGCTGCCGAATCCGACCTTGATGCCTGCCTTGCGGCAGATCTCCAGGGACTCGAATCCTCCCCTGAGCACCAGGTCGTTCTTCTCGAGCTTCTCCGCGCTCATGCCGAACTGCGCAGCACGCTCCTTCATCGTGACATACGCGACGAGATTGGCGACGAGGTATCCGTGCTTGCTGGCGAGGAGCTCCGCCGTGCGCGTATCGATGAGATTGCCGTGCTCGATCGTACGCACCCCCTGCCCCACTGCCCGTGTGATCGCCTCCGGTGTGTACGCGTGCGCCAGCACGTAGCGCTTGAATGCCTGGGCTTCTTCGACGGCCACGGCAATTTCGGGGATGGAAAATTGCCGTGAATCCAGGGGATCGTAGGGCGAAGCCACGCCCCCCGAGACCATGATCTTGATGGCATCCGCTCCCTGGCGAAGCTCCTCGCGAACTGCGGCGCGGACTCCATCGACGCCGTCAGCGATCGCCATGGTGAAGCGCATCCCGTCACAGCAGCGGCATGTCCCTCCCGTATCGGTGCGCCGGCGCATGTCGGAGTGCCCGCCCGTCGGACCGATGGCGCGTCCGGAGATGAACAGGCGTGGCCCGGGCAGGTATCCCTTCTCGACCGCCTCCTTGATTCCCCAGTCGGCACCGCCGGTATCGCGCACGGTCGTGAAACCGCGATTCAGCATGCCTAACATCAGCGGCGCGGCGCGCGCGGCGAGGAGCGATACCGGAATGTGCTCCAGCATCGAGACGTTGACTTCGCTCAGATAGACGTGGACGTGGGAGTCGATCAGCCCGGGCATCAGGGTGCGCCCGCCACAATCGATGACGTGTGCGGACCTGGCAGTGATGGTCCGATCGGAAACTTCCTTGAACTCACCGTCCTCGACCAGAACCTCATAGCCTTCGCGGGCTTCCTCGAAGCGCGGGTCGAGCAGACGGGCATTTCGAAACAGATAGCTTCGGGGCTGGTTC
>Ga0134126_10003359_pt1 | contig 20078 bp, 15 predicted proteins | sample KB31752_FD_96881 | JGI IMG/M metagenome (GOLD analysis project Ga0134126, IMG submission 96881) | Terrestrial soil microbial communities with excess Nitrogen fertilizer from Kellogg Biological Station, Michigan, USA - KB3-175-2 | ecosystem: Environmental > Terrestrial > Soil > Unclassified ...
CCAGGTACATGAGCTGAAAGAGGATAAGCAGCGTCCGCACCAGCCGGTGCGATGCCTGCGGCAGCTCCTCCGGCGTGGTGAGAAGGTGAGTCACCGTGCTCGCTACAGGTTCCGCCGCCGAAACCAGACCGGCCGCCACATCGGCCGCGGGTCCCGCACCTTCAGCCACAGCCGCCACGGACCGCGGATCGCTCACCACCGGCGAAACCGGCGCGATGAATCGATAACCGCGCCGCGCCAGAGTCTCGACGAACCGGGGATTGGCCGCATTATCTCCCAAGGCCTCGCGGATGCGGTTCACCGCCGAGTTGACCCCGTGCTCGTAATCGACAAACGTCCCATCGGGCCAGAGTCGCGCGCAGATCTCTTCTCGCGTCACAACTTCTCCTGAGCGCTCGAGCAGCATCATTAGCAATTGGAACGGCTGGGCATTCAGCCGCAATCGGATCCCCTGGCGGCGGAGCTCGCCGCTGCCGGCATCGGCCTCAAAGACGCCGAAGCGGTAGCCGCGCTCCGGATTGCTTCCCATCGGGTTACTGCCCATCGGGTCACCGCGAGCTGGAACGTCATCAGGCATTTTGCACCAGTGTACTTGATGAAGAACCACGCGCAGGAGGCCCAGAGCCGGTGAGGATTCCAGAGAACCCATGGCCGATCAATCACTTGGCCGGTGAGGAACATGTGCGGCCGGGTGAGGTTCCATGCATTGCTCCAGGCAAGGCGTGTCGGGCATGATGCGGGCATGGCACGATCATTTCGCAGAATCTTAAGGGCTTCAATCATCGGAACCGCACTGTCGCTGTCGGGCATTGCGCTGGTCCGGGCCGACGCGCCTTCGAGCAGGGCGACCGCCGCCTTCGACGCCTATGTCCACAAGGTCGAGGCCCGCCTCGATCAACAGCACCAGTCGCCCTCCAGCTTCCTGGCGCCCGAGGACCGGCAGCGCCTGCGCTCGGGTGAGGTGCTGATCGAAAAGCTGGTTCCTGCAGATCGGCGGAACTTGCCGGGCGCGATGCTGCATCACTGGCGCGGTACTGCCTTCGCGCCCGGGGCCACGGCGGCAGACTTCGAACGCATGATGCGCAACTTCACCTCCTACCCGCAAATCTATGCACCGCAGGTAATTCGGTCCGCAGTGAGCGCGCACGACGACGACCGCTACGCAGTCATCATGCGGGTGCGTCAGAAACACGTCCTCACGGTTGTGATGGACACCGCCTACGACGTCCAATTCGGCCGTCTCGACCCTCTCCACGGCTGGAGCGCCTCGCGCAGCACGGCCATTCACGAGATCGCGGACGCCGGCACTCCGAAGGAGCACGCGCTCAACGAAGCCGACGGGCACGGATTCCTCTGGCGCCTGAACACCTACTGGAGCTACGAAGAGCGCGACGGCGGTCTCTACCTGCAGGTTGAGTCGGTGTCGCTCACACGTTCCATCCCAACCGGCCTCGGCTGGGCCGTCGGACCGTTTGTTGAATCAGTGCCGCGCGAGTCGCTGGAATTCACCCTGCGCAAAACCCGCGAGGCGCTGAAGCCAGGACCAGCCACACCTAGCGGAGGATCGCGATGAGTTCTCGATCTGTTGTCCAAATTGTGAATGCGTCGTCCGCTTCTGCGCCGAGGGTGAACCGATCGCTTACGGCGGCGGCGGAGAAGCGGCTGCTCGAATGGATGGCTCATCGCGCGCCGCAGTGGGTCACCTCCGACGGGCTGACCGCAGTGGGACTAGCGGCCCAGATCGCCGCGGGTGCGTGTTATGCGCTGGCGCGGTGGAACCGCTATGCACTGCTGGGCGCATGCCTGTGCATCGCGCTGAACTGGCTGGGAGACAGCCTTGACGGCACGCTGGCGCGAGTTCGCGGGAGGCAGCGCCCCCGCTACGGCTTCTATGTAGACCACGTTGTCGACATCTTCGGGTCGGCGGCGCTGATGGGCGGTATGGCCCTGTCTGGCCTGGTGCACGCATCGGTAGCGCTTGCGATGTTGATCGCGTTCCTGCTGCTCTCCGGTGAGAGCTACCTGGCAACGCACACGCTGGGGTGCTTTGAGATGTCGCAGGCGTACTTCGGGCCGACGGAGATCCGGATCCTGCTCGTGATCGGCAATCTCGCCCTGCTGCACAGCCCGTATTCGCGCCTTTTCGGCAACACCTGGCTGCTGTTCGATGTGGGCGGGGTGATTGCGACAGCAGGCATGACAGCGATGGCGTTGATCACCGCCGCCCGGCACACGGCGGAGCTGTATCGCCGGGAGCCGCTGCCATGAACATGCTGATTCGCTGGGGCAAGTTCAACGCAGTGGGCGCCATGGGTGTTGTGGTGCAGCTTGCCGCGCTGGCGGCCATCAGCCGCCTGTGGCCAGGGCATTATCTTTGGGCGACCGCGGCGGCGATCGAGATCACGCTCGTACACAATTTCGTCTGGCACCTGCGCTGGACCTGGTGCGAACGGAGGGGGCGCGACCAGAGCGGGCGCGAACGGAGTTTGCTGGAACAGAGCGGCCGAGAGAGCGCCGCAGCCCAGTGCTGGCGCTTCCATTTGTCGAACGGGTTGGTGTCGATGCTGGGAAACCTGGCGTTGATGCGGCCGTTAGTGAAGGTCGTGCATTTGCCGGTACTCGGGGCCAACGCGGTGGCGATCGTCGCCTGTTCCCTGCTCAATTTCTGCCTCGCGGATCTATGGGCGTTCGCCGTCAAAAGTAGCCCGCTGGACGCTTGAACAGCGAAGGGCCGCGCGCGGCGGCCCCTCGTCGTCCCTGCGTTAAGCCACGGTCCAGTTAAGGCCGCAGCGGTGGAATCCCCTTCATCAGGAACAGGTCACGATCGCGCAGCGTATCGGGTCCCGAGGTGACGGTGGTGTTGAGGTGAATGAGCGGGAAACCCGGCTCGTTGTATTTGGGCCACTTGGGGACGCCTGGGCCGTTGGGATCGCCGTTCTTCGCGAAGTTGGTCCAGTACGTCATCATCTGGTCGCTCAGCTTGCGGTCTTCGGGACGCACGTTCCAGCCCGGGCGCGTATCGAGCGTGCCGAACACGTACTCGATGTCGTCGGAGTGGAACGCGAAGGTTCCGGGGTGGAACTTGCTCGGCGTGGCCGCCAGTTCGAAGTGATAGCGATAGACGGGCGCGCCGCCGGTGTTGCGATGGGCCTCGAGCCACTTCCAGGTACCGAAGGCGATGAACTGCTCGCTGCCGTAATCGATGGCGGAGCGCAGCGCCTGTGCGTCGGTGTCGCCGGGATAGAGCTTGAGGAACTCCGCGGCGCGATCCCCGAAGTTCTTTTCGGCCATCGCCTTCCACTGGGCCACTGTCATGCCGCGCATGGCAAAGAAGCTTCCCTCGTCGGCGTTCCATCCGGCGAGCAGCGGCACGTGGGCCTGCATGGCAAGGGCATAGGTTTCAGGCACCGGCTCGGTGAGGACCTTTCCATCGACGTCGGGCGGGAATCCGACACCTGGTTTTTTGGCCGCGTCCAGGATGGTCTGGGTGGGAAGGGCGCGCAGATCGGCGAGCGAATTAACCCCGAGCTTGCTCACGAACCCATCGTCGGTCTTGACCCGGTCGGCCACTGCCTGCCCGCCCAGGCTCAGCGCGCTGGAAAATGCCGCGCCGCTCTCGCCAATCGCCTTCTGAAACAGCCCCTGCGCCATGGGGGAGGCCATAAGCGTACTGACTGCGAACGATCCTGCGCTTTCGCCAAAGATCGTTACGTTGTTCGGATCGCCGCCGAAGCCGGCGATGTTGTCCTTGACCCAATGGAGCGCGGCGATCATGTCCATCATGCCGTAGTTTCCGGCGGCGCCGTCGCCCTCCTTCATCAGGTCGGTGGTGGCGAGGAACCCGAACACGCCCAGGCGATAGTTGATGGTGACCAGCACCACGCCCTTCAGCGGAAGAAAATCGCCATTGTGGCGCGGCTCGTTGCTGCCGCCGCCCGAGTATCCGCCGCCGTGGATCCAGAACATGACCGGCAGCTTCTTGTCGCTGGCGGCATCGGCCGGCGCATAAACGTTCAGGAAAAGGCAATCCTCACTGCTGCCGTTGTCCTGGAACACCATGTCCTGAAAAACCGGGTTCTGTGCGCAGTGGGCGCCATATTTGGTTGCGTCCCGTTCGCTGTCCCATTTCGCAGCCGGTTGCGGAGCTTTCCAGCGCAGGTCGCCCACGGGAGGAGCGGCATACGGAATGCCAAGCCAGGCGCGGACTTTGGCGTCGTTGATTGTCTTCCCATGTACCGGGCCTTCCTGGGTCGTGACGGTGAGCGGATCGGCCGCCGAGGCTTGCGTAGCAACGCCGATGAGCGCCACAGCAGACAGCACACACGCCGCCTTCCAAGCAAAATGGATCATGAAATTCCTCCGAGTGATAACGATAAAGGGACGATCTGGACGGCGTACAGGTTTCAGCGCCATGGCAGAGGACATGGCAGCTATAACCTGGGGATTCATCCGGCGGAATTTCCGCGTGCCCGTCGCGCTGATTCCGTGGCATAATGGCGCGGTCCAAAACCACCATGGTTCCTGCGTGGGCAGCCCGGTCTGGATTTGTTGCCGGCTCGTGCAAGGCACCTCCCGGCGTCCAGCACTCCTTCCCACGCGATCGCGCAACGCAGCGGCCGGTCAAGGTTTCTTCCTATCCGGCCGATGAAGAAGGCAGAGATTGATCTACCGGAAAATTCCGGCATCCTGGAGAAAGAATCGACGTCTAACGGGAATAGAGCGGAACCGCCTGTTGCGGGGCTCCGTACCGATGTAGAGCCGCAACCAACGCTCCTCGTCCGGTGAGGCGAAGAAAGGCAGGCGCATGATGCAATCGCTCCCGCGAACCGCATCCAGTCCGCAGAATGAACCGCAGCCCCAGACGGTTCGCCTCCGCCCCGCGATGGAAGAGACGGTGTACCGGATGGTGACGGTCGGCGCAATCCTGCTGGTGCTCGGCAGTCTTTGGGTGTTCTGACCCGCCACTGGCAAACCCCATCTAATATTGCTTCCCAAGACGCAGACTCGCGTCATCGTGCGCCTGCGAGTTGCAGCCTTCGGGTGGCGTCCCTTCGATACCAAATTCCGACGAAACCATACACTGCCGAGGCCCCGCTCTGCGATAATGGGCTGCTTCGCCGGGACGCCTTCCGTATTCGGACTCGCTTCCCCGTCTTATCTCCAGAGATCGTTCCATCCGGCATCATCCAGGAAGGTGTGAATTGAAGGCTTCCGCGGCCCCTGTCGTCACTGCGCTCACTGCTTTGTTCTCCATCGGGTTCGGCCTGAACGTCGCCCGCGCCCAGGGCCCCTCCACCGAGCAGCCCGATAAATACACGTGGCTCGAAGACATTCACGGCGCGCGCTCCATGGCCTGGGTGAAGGAGCACGACGAGCGTACGGCGGCCGTGCTCGAAAAGGATGCCAATTTTGCGCCGCTTGAGGCAGAGGCGCTCAAGGTGCTGGAGTCGCCCGAGCGGCTGCCCATGCCGCAGCTTCGCGACGGCATGATTTACAACTTGTGGCGCGACGCGAACCATGTGCGCGGCATTCTGCGGCGGACCACGCTCGAGGATTATCTGGCGGCCGATCCTAAATGGGAGACGGTGCTCGACTACGATGCGCTGGCGAAGGCGGATAAGCAGAGTTGGGTGGCGCACGGGTTGGACTGCCTGCACCCCGACGACACGCTGTGCCTGGCAGCGCTATCGGCTGGCGGCGAGGATGCTGCGACGTTTCGCGAGTTCGATCTCAAGTCCGGCAAGTTCGTCGAAGGCGGGTTCGTGCTTCCGCGCGGCAAGCAGGATGTGGCCTGGATGGATAAGGACACCCTGCTCATTTCGCGCGACTGGGGTGCGGGCACCATGAGCCAGGCCGGCTATCCCATTACCGTGCGCGCATGGAAGCGCGGCGAGCCACTGGAGAGCGCCAGGGAAATCTTCCGCGGCGGTGTAACGGATAACGGCTACGGCGATCACGCCGAGGCCCTGGCGGACGGTCAGGGGAACCATGCGGTAGTGATCGTGCGCAATCTCACCACGTTCACACGCGAACACTATTTGCTGGTGGAAGGCGCGCCGAAGAAACTGGCTCTGCCGGTCAAGGTTGAGCTTGAGGGCATGCTCGACGGGCAGTTGATCTTCTCGCTCGACGAGAACTGGACGCCTTCAGGTGGTAAGGAAATGGTGCAGGGAACGGTCGTTGCCGTTCCTCTGCAGGCGGCGATGCAGGATCAGACGCATCTGAAGCCGGCTGTGATTTTTGCTCCGTCTAGCGATGAATTTGAGCAGCAGATCGCCATTACGAAGAATCGGCTGCTCATGACGACGCTCAAGCACGTGCAGGGGCGTGCGTACATTTACACGCGCGGCAACGACGGAAACTGGACGGCCACGCGGCTGGAGCTGCCCGCAAACCAGACGGTGAACATTGCCGCGGTGAGTCGCACAGACGATCACTTCTTCATCGGCCTGACGGGGTTTCTGAATCCGCCGGCGCTGATGCTGGGCGACGCCGCGGATGGCTCGCTGAAAGAAGCCAAGGCGCAGAAACCTTTGTTCGACGCGAACGGGCTGACGGTGGATCAGCTCGAAGCGACCTCAAAGGATGGAACGAAGGTTCCCTATTTCGTGGTGCATCGCAAGGACATGAAGTACGACGGCAACAATCCGACGCTGCTGACGGCATACGGCGGATTTCAAGTATCGGAGACGCCTAACTATTCGGCGCCCACTGGAAAGCTGTGGCTGGAGCGCGGCGGCGTGTACGTACTGGCGAACATCCGTGGCGGCGGCGAGTTCGGCCCCGCATGGCACGAGGCCGGCCTCAAAACCCACCGCCAGCGCATCTACGACGATTTCTACGCGGTGGCGAAGGACCTTGAGACGCGCAAGATCACGTCGAAGCGGCGGCTGGGGATCGCGGGCGGTTCCAATGGCGGCCTGCTCATGGGCGTGGAATTCACCGAGCATCCGGAGGCATGGCAGGCTGTCGTCATCCAGGTGCCGCTGCTGGACATGCTGGCGTTCGAGCACTTGTCCGCCGGCGCGTCGTGGGTGGGCGAATACGGTTCGGTATCGGTGCCGGCGGAACGCAAGTTTCTGGCGTCGATTTCACCGTATAACCAGTTGCGGCCGGGGGTGAAATATCCCGAGCCGCTGATCTTCACCACCACGAAGGACGACCGCGTCGGCCCGGTGCATGCGCGCAAGTTTGCGGCCCGGATGGAAGAGTTTCACGAGCCGTTCTTCTATGACGAGATCACCGAAGGCGGCCACGGCGCCGGCGCGGACAATAAGCAGGAGGCGCGCACGCGGGCGGAGATGTACACGTATTTAATGATGAAGCTGATGGATTGAACGTGGTGTGGTGAAGCAGGTCCTTCGTCGCTGCGCTCCTCAGGATGACAGGTTTTTTTCTGAGGGTAAGCGACCACGGGTGCAATGAGGCCGAGACATTAGACTTGTTGGCGATGAGAAAACTTCTCCTTGAAATGCTCAAAGGATTCCTGATGATTTTTGTGCCCAAGGCGCTCGTGTTGACGCTGTGCCTCTCGCTCCTTCCCTTCCCTGTTGCCGCACAAACAGGCGCGCAGGCCCCTGCGTCGGCGCAACCTTCGCAGTCAGAGAAGGTTCTCGGCTATTCGGACTTCGGTCGGCAGGCGCAGGTGGAGGCGAAGTTTTTGGCCGTCCCGGACGCGAAGCTTGCGGGCGAGGAACTGAAGACGCTGACGGCCGAGCCCCATATTGCCGGGTCGCCGGAAGACCACAAGACCGCGGAGTTTGTGGCGGAGAAGTTTCGCGCGGCGGGGCTGGAGACGGAGATTGTGCCGTATCGCGTGCTGATGAATTACCCCAAGCAGGTGAAGGTGGAGGCGTTCGACGCGGACGGCAAACCGCTGATGGTGGGCCCGCAGAAGGAAGAGGTGCCGGGCGATCCGTATGAAGACAGCACGCGAATCGTGATGCCCTTCAACGGCTCTTCTGGGTCTGGCGACGTCACGGGCGAAGTGGTGTACGCGAATTACGGCAGGCTCGAAGACTTTGACGAGTTGGCGAAGCAGCACGTCGACCTGCGCGGCAAAATCGTCATCTGCCGGTATGGGGCGAACTTCCGCGGAGTGAAGGTGTACATCGCAGAGAAGCGCGGAGCCGCCGGAGTGCTGATTTACAGCGATCCGCAGGATGACGGGTATTACAAGGGCGACACGTATCCCGACGGGCCGTGGCGGCCGGCGAGTGGCGTGCAGCGCGGCAGCGTGCAGTACCTGTTCAAGTATCCGGGCGATCCTGAGACGCCGGGAGTGGCTTCGACTCCGGACCTGCCCGATGCGCAGCGTGTGAGCCCCGATGGGAACCAGCCTCGGATTGTTTCGATCCCGATCAGCTATCACGATGCGGAGCCGATTCTGAAAGCGCTGAAAGGGCCGAGCGTTCCCCAGACATGGCAGGGTGCGCTGCCGTTTCGTTATCACGTGGGTCCGGGCGGGGTGAAGGTGCACCTGGTTTCAAAGCAGGACTATCAGCGGCGCACGATCTGGGACGTGGTTGGCAAGGTTCGCGGCACGGAGTTTCCCGACGACTGGGTGGTCGTGGGCAATCATCGCGACGCGTGGGTGTTCGGTGCGGTGGATCCGAACAGCGGAACGGCTTCAATGCTGGAAGCGGTGCACGGAGTGGGCACGCTGCTCAAGAGCGGGTGGCGGCCGAAGCGGACGTTGGTCTTCGGCAGCTGGGACGCGGAAGAAGAAGGGCTGATTGGCTCAACGGAGTGGGTGGAGCAGCACGAACAGGCGCTGGAAAAGGCGGTGGCTTACTTCAATGTCGACGTGGCGGTGAGCGGACCAAACTTTTCCGCGTCAGCGGTGCCGAGCCTGAAGCAGTTTATCCGGCAGGTGGCGCAGGCGGTGCCCAGCCCGAAGCCGAACCAGAGTGTCTATGCCATCTGGAAGGCAGCGGGGAGTGAGGCGAATGAACATCCGCCGACGAATGCGCCGCCGCAGGCCGATGTGCGGGTGGGCGACCTGGGATCGGGGTCGGACTTCACACCGTTTTTGCAGCATGTCGGCGTGCCCTCGACGGATATCGGGTCAGGAGGGCCGTACGGGGTTTATCACTCGGTTTTCGATAACTATGCGTGGTTCACGATGAATGCCGATCCGGATTTTGTATACCTGCAGGAGATGGCGCGGGTGCTTGGCGTGGAGGCGATCCGGATGGCGGATACGGACGTGTTGCCGTATGACTACGCGACGTATGCGAAGGATATTACGGCGTATCTGGAATCGGCGAAACGAAAGGCGGCAGAAGACAAGCTCGAGGGCCTGGACTTTGCACCGGCACTGGCAGCGGCCGGTCAGTTTTCGGCCGCGGCAGAAAAGGCGCGCGGGATGGAAGAGCATCCGGGTGGTGATATGGCGAAGCTGAACGCGGAGCTGCGGCAGACTGAGGCAGACCTTACGACGCGGGCGGGTTTGCCGAATCGGCCGTGGTACAAGCACATGATCTACGCGCCAGGTGAGTACACCGGTTATGACGCAGTCGTGATTCCGGGCGTCAACGAGGCGATTTCCGCAAAGGACGCCAAGCGGGCAGAGCAGCAATTGGGAGTGCTGACAGAGTGCCTGCAGAAGGCGGCGAAAACGCTCGGGGCGTTATAGGTCGGGGTCAAGACACACGTATCGTATGGTGCGAACGCTGCAACATTGACTCGCCATGGCATTTGCGGTATGTTGCTGGGTCAACATTTATTTTCATTCTGTAAACAGCTACAAATTGCCTATGTGGTTGATTATTATAGGGATTAATTGGCATATTGCGCCTGGCCTGATGCGTGGAGCAGAAAAAAAGAGGGGGAGGGGGGTGGGGGGGGCGACCTTTTCCTCTCGAAGGTGGAAATTTCCCCCATTTTCGTCTGAATTCCCCGGTCCGTGACCGATTGCCTGCTTTACGAAAATGCCCGGCGGAGATGACTCCGTCGGGCATGCTTTTGTACCTGTAGATAAGCATGGCACATTCGGAGGGAAAACCGGAACGGTCTGCCAAGTATATTTTCTGTTTTGTTTCAGTGGCTTACGGTGGTTTTCCAGATGGGAGGGGGTTGACAAGCGTTTTGCGAAGCACCGGGAGCAGTGCAAATGGAGGGTAGAACAGCGCGGCTTTCCCCTTCGAAACGCTCAGGGTCAGAATGACAAGGTGTGGGGTTGGGGTGCGAACAGCGGGTCCTTCGCTGGGCTCAGGATGACAAGGTTGGAGTTTTTGCGACGCTCCAGTAGAGCTAGGAGGAGAAGCAGGTCCTTCGCTGCGCTCAGGATGACAAGTTCTTTGATATCCCCGCTCAGAAGGACGGGGGTACCACATTGGTGGCGGGGAAGGTGACCCGATCAGGGCATGGCTTTGGTCGTTTGATGCATTGTTTTCTGCTGGTTGCGGGTTAGAGTGGGAACATATTCACGCCGCAGTTGAGAGGCATCCGGGGGGATTGGAGAACACAATCCGAGGGGAGCGCTGCGGTTGTTTATGCCTGAAGGAGCCAGAGGGACCATGCACGACTTCTTTATCGGATTGGCATTTATCGGTATGGTGATTAGTCCCGCCGTGGTGGCCACATTTTCCCGAGTCGGGATGGAAGATGACGAAGCTTAAGAATACCGGAGATCGTTTTCCCATTCGAGAGGGCCCATTGAAATGAGCGATCTGCTGATCGGACTGGTATTTGTGGCGATGCTGCTGTCGCCGGCAATTGTGGCGCGCTTCAATCGACACGAAGACGAAGAATAGAGCCCGGCGCAATGCCGGGTTTTTTGCGTTTCCGATTCCTTCCTTTCCGGCCTCCGATTCCTTCTGAAAAGAGGCGAATCGATTCCCTGCCCGAAGAAACTTCCTTTTTTTGCGGTCCGGTGCGGGCTCAACTGCAGTGATTTGGATCACTGCCGGAGTGTTGACCCGAGTACCGGGCGCTCGTATCGTAAGAGGTAGAAGGCATTCATGACATCCTCTTCAAAGAATCTGCGGATCGGTATTGCAGTAGCGATCATCCTGGGGACAATCGCGTGGCTGGCGAGTACCGGCTACAACCAGAGCAAGAGCTATTACGTCACCATCGCTGAACTGCACAAGATGGGCGATAAGGCGTACACGAGCAATCTGCGCGTGCAAGGGTTTGTGAAGCCAGGGTCGATTGAGCAGAATGGGACCCATGTGACGTTTGTGCTGGACGAGTTCGAGAGCCACTCGCCGAAGGCGGGGACGGGCAAGTTGCTGCAGGTGAACTACAAGGGATCAGAGCCGCCGCCAGATACGTTCAAGGACGATGCGCAGGCGCTGGCTGTGGGGACCTTCGGGCGGGATGGGGTGTTCCACGCCAACGAACTGCAGGCCAAGTGCGCCAGCAAATATGGTCCGCAGCAGCCGGGTCAGCCGGCGATGACGCCGAACAAGACGGCCTCGACGCAGGCCGCGCCCCGGACGACTGCGGCGGCAGCAACGCCTGCGCCGGTTTCGGCGAACTGACGGCATGAACGGCCCAGCAAGCGCGGGACCGTGCGCCCGAGTCGACAACGTATCCAAATTATTCGGCACCTTTGCGGCGCTGCGCGGCGTGAGCGTGGAGCTGGAACCGGGCAAGTGCTACGTACTGGTGGGCGAGAACGGCGCGGGCAAGTCGACGCTGCTGCGCATTCTGGCGGGACTGCTACGACCGAGCTTCGGAACCGTGAAGCTGTTCGGCGGGCAGGAACCGCAGGAGGCCCGGGACCGGATCGGCTACATGAGCCATGCGCCCATGCTCTATGACGAACTGACCGGGCAGGAGAACCTGCGCTACTTTGCGAGGCTTTACCCGGGGCGGCAGTGCCTTGAGCCGGCCGAGGTGCTTCGGCAGGTGGGGCTCGATCCGGATCTGACGCGCACGCTGGGACAGTATTCGCAGGGCATGCGGCAGAGGACTTCCCTTGCCCGCGTGCTGCTGTCGATGCCGGAGCTGCTGCTGCTGGACGAACCGTTTTCGAATATGGATGTGGAGTCGGCGACGCAGATGGTGCGTCTGCTCGCGCAGTTTCGCCATGGCAGCCGGACGATTGTGATTACGACGCACCAGCGGGAGCTTGCGGCGCCGATTGCGGATTATGTGCTGGCGCTGAAGGCAGGGCGCGTGGCTGCGTTCGAGCCGGGGAGTCCGCGGCTATGAAGACCAACGGCGCCCGTTTTCTTGAGAACCTGGGGATCGAGTTCGAGCTGCGCGAGTACGAGGTGGACCCGGAGGACCTGTCGGCGATCACGGTGGCGAAGAAGATCGGGATGCCGCCGGAACAGGTGTTCAAGACGCTGCTGACCACCGATGGGCAGAAGTCGCATGTGTTTGCGGTGATTCCGGGGGACGCGGAGCTGGATTTCAAAAAGCTGGCGCGGGCCGCGGGAATGCGACGTGCGGAGATGGCTCCGCTGAAGGACGTGCAGCCGTTGACGGGATATATTCGCGGCGGCGTGACGGTGTTCGGCGCAAAGAAAGCGTACCCGGTGTATGTGGACGAGACGCTGATCTTGTTCGACAAGATAAGTGTGTCAGCGGGAACGCGCGGGACGCAGTTGATACTGGCGCCGGAGGATTATCTGCGCGGGGTGGAAGCGCTGGGCGAGCCGGTAACGACGACGGACTTGACCAAGCCCCATGCGGAGGGGCACGCATGATGCCGGCGCTCTGGACGCATATTGCGAAAGACCTGCGGATCGAGTGGCGATCGCTCGATGCGATTATCTCGATGCTGTTCTTTTCCGGGCTGGTGGTGGTGCTGTTTTCGATCGCATTCGATCCGCGGGGCGAATTTGCGCAGCACATTGCCGGGGGCGTGCTGTGCGTGGCGACGATGTTTGCGAGCGTGAGCGCGCTGAACCAGGCATGGTCGCGGGAAATTCGGCATAACGTGATGGACGCGCAGCGGATGGTGCCGTCGCCGGGATCGGAGCTTTACCTGGCGAAGGTGCTGGTGAATTTTCTGTTTGTGAGTATCGTGCAGATCATCCTGGCGCCGTTCTTTTTTATTTTTTATAACCTGCACGTGGCGGGGCAGGGATGGCTGCTGGCGCTGGTGTTGCCGCTAGGCACGTGGGCGCTGGTGAGCAACGGAATCTTCTTTGCCGCGCTGGCGATGACGAGCCGCAACCGCGAGCTGTTGTTGTCGCTGATTCTCTTCCCTATCTTCATTCCGGCGTTGCTGGCAATGGTGTCAGCCACGGGGGCTATCCTGACCGGCGAGAGCGACCCTGGGTTATGGATCAAGCTGCTGGTAGGTTACGACGTGATTTTCACGACGGTAAGCTGGCTCCTTTTCGACACCATCTTTCACTCCGAATAGGTGTATGCGCGGCATTGTCCGCCATAGCAGGAAAGACGCGCAATCGCGCGGCGCGCGTAACGCCTAGAAAACCCCGTCAGAGTTTCTGCTATCTAAAGCCTTTGAGGCGTTACACAATGCGCCTGCCGGCACGTTGCATGGAAGCAATGGTAAGCGGCAGGCGGATGAGACGCCGGGGCCCGTTCGAGATGGTTAGCGGCGACCCCGTTTCCAGCACCGCGCAACGGCCATTACCGGCCTGAAGCGCAGGGAATATGGAGAGGGGCGAGGAACTTTGTATATATATCCCTTGCATTATCGCCTGCTGACAGCCTGGTTATTCATGATTGGCCGCTCGCTCGGCTGACTTATTGCTTATTCATTGACCAGCCCTCTGACTTAGATCCGAGAGTTACTCGGTATGGGAATGCTCGCACCGTAAACGCCTGTTGGAAAGCATACCGCAGGCGAGTACGACATTGCCATTGAGTACGAGCTCGGAGCTGGACGCGCCCAAAGATAAGTAAAGTGTAGCGAGGCGGCGTCTATGCAGGATGAAAGTCTCGATGTTTGCAGTTAAACCGATAGCTATACTGTCATTCGCATTTCTGATTTCCCCGGTGATCGCGCAACAAGCGCCAAAGCCGAGAGTCGTTCACTTCACAATCGTGGATGAGACAGGCGCGCCCGTTCCCGATGCGAATCTCACGATCCGAGTGCAGGGGATGAACGAAGTGCGGCTCGCGGCAGACGACAATGGTCGAGCGAGCTGTTTCCTGCGCACCGGCTCGCCGTATCACATTCACTCGGAAAGGGCAGGATTCTTTCAAAGCGATCAGGATGAAAGCGATTCCACGACGACGGATGTGCGGATCGTTTTGTCACACGCGCAGATGGTGGTTCAGAGCGTGGATGTGAAAGCCTCGACGGACGGAATCGATCCGCAGGAACTAGCGGACACAACGTCGATGGAAGTGAAGGACCTGACCAATATTCCCTACCCTGCGGACAGGGATATCCGGCAGCTGCTGCAGTATTTTCCGGGGACCGTGGCGGACCGCGACGGGAAGATGCATGTGGCGGGATCGGATTCAGGATCTGTGCTGGATATGCTGGATGGATTCGACATTCGCTCGCCTTACGACGGCCAGCTATCGATGCGATTCAGCGCGGATGCGGTGCACTCGATCGCCAAGCAATCCACCCGCTACCCGGTGGAATATGGGCGCAACACCGGGGGGGTGATTGCGTTTCGAACTGGGATGGGCGACGACAAGATCCGCTTCAATGTCACGGACTTTATTCCGCAGTTTGAGGAGCAAGAGGGGCTGCGATTCGAGAATTTCGTGCCGCGCGTGACGCTAAGCGGACCTATCCGGCGCAACCAGGCATGGTTTTTCGATGGGCTTGAGACGGAGTTGGACATCGACTTTGTGCCGCAACTGCCGAAAGGGGCGCAGAACAACTTTACGACGCGGGGTAGCAATCTGCTGCGGACGCAATGGAATCCGAGCCCGGACACGATTGTGACGACGGGGCTGCTGTTCAACGATTTTCACTCGCCATACAGCGGCCTGACACCGGACACGCCGCAGGAAAGCACGCAGACGGTGAACACGATCGCGTGGTTTCCATACACGCGGCTGCAGCACAGGTTTGGAGGAGCCCTGCTCGACACGGGCTTCGGAGTAGTTCGATTCAACTCCGGATCGCGAGCGCACCCGGGGGACCCGTTTGCACTCGAATTCGGGCAAAGATCAGGATCCTACTTTGAAACGGATTACAACCAAAGTCAGAGCGTGCAGAGCAACGCCGTTTACTACTTTCAGCCGCGCCTCTGGCTGGGCGTCCACGATCTGAAGGCGGGACTGGACCTGGACCAAACGCGCTATACGCAAGCCACGCAACGCGACCCGGTGCAGTACCTGGCGGGGAACGGCACACTGATACGGCGCAGCACGTTTCCCACGCTACCGGCATTTACGCGGCACAACCTGGCGGCCGGCGTTTTCTTCGAGGATCACTGGACGACGGGGAACCGATGGCTGTTTGAGCCGGGAGTGCGCTTCGATTGGAATGAGGTGACGCGGCAGCCCACGCTTTCGCCGCGCGTATCGCTGGCGTGGATCCCAGGCCGTGCGAAGGACAGCACGAAGATTGCCGCAGGGATTGGGATTTATTACGAACACACGCAACTCGATTACCTAGCGCGGTCGCTGTATGGAACGCGGTATGACACGTATTATGCGGACGACGGAACGACTCCGCTGGGTCCGCCGATGGTCACGTCATTCGCGTATGACGAAAAAAAGCTGGAGCAGCCCTACGCAATCAACTGGAGCCTGGGCCTCGAACAGCAGCTTCCGGGTCACGTGTATCTGAAAGTGAACTTCATTCACAAGAGTATCCTGCACGAGTTTACGTACCAGGATATGAGCGGATCGACGACGGCGAGCGGAAGCTATGTGCTGACGAACAATCGCATGGATCGCGTTGTGGAGGTCGACATCCAGGCGCGACATACGTTCGCCGGCGGGTACACCTTGTTTGGCGCATACACGCATTCGTCAGCGCGAACCAACGCGGCGATCGACTACACGCCAGGCATTTCAAACTGGGGCCCGCAGCAGAGCGGGCCGTTACCGTGGGACACACCGGACCGGGTGGTTTCATGGGGCTGGCTGCCGCTGCCACTCATGCGCAACGGCTTGCAGTTTGTTTATTCGCTGAACTGGCGAACCGGATTTCCGTTCACGGCGCTGAACAACAACCAGCAAGTGATCGGGGCGGCCGATGGGTTCCGCTACCCGAATTACATGGCGTTCGATCCTGGGGTGGAATGGAAGCTCCACGTTCACGGATATCATTTGGCGATGCGGGCGGTGGTTGAGAATGCGACCAATGCAGCAGACCCGTTCTTTGTGAACCAGTATGCGGATTCGCCGAATTTCGATCATTTTTACAATTCTCCAGGACGGGCGTTCACCGTGAGGCTGCGCCTTCTGGATACCAAGCACCATAGCGGCCTGTTCCACTGATGTCGAGGCAGAGGAGGACAAAGGCCGGATCCGATGGATCCGGCCTTTGCTTGTGCTGCGGAGACAGTGCCGCGGCGTAGTTAGAAGGTGAAGCGGGTGGCGAACTGGAACTGACGCGGGCTGTTGACGGTGCTGGTGACCTGACCGAAAGCCGCTGATTCGGAAGGCTGGGTGTTGACGGCCATGATGCTGGGTACATAGGGCTGGCCAAGTTGCGCGTGGTTGGTGATGTTGTAGGAAGAGATTTCAAAGCGCAGTTCCCTCTGCTCGCCAAAGGAGAATTTCTTGTAGAGCGAGAGGTCGAGGTTTTGCGCACCCATGGTCCGCACGTGATCAAGGTACGCAGGGGCAGTACCGGGCACGAGCGGGCTGGCGGGAAGGGCGAAGCATCCGGAATTAAACCAGTGGCTCTGCGAGTGTGAGGCGCCTTTGCTGGGATCGCAGGTCATGTCGGCACGCTGGTTGAAATAGGAAGGCTCAATGCCGGAGCCGGGCGAGGCGATGGGCACACCCGTGCTGAGATAGAGGATGAAGTTGCCGGTCCATCCGCCGAGGACGGCGTTGCCCACGCCATTGAGGTTGACGGCGCGGCCCTTGCCGATAGGCAGATCGTAGGAGGCGGTGCCGGTGAACTGGTACTTCACATCCTGCGGGCTGACGGAGTGCTCGAGGTTGAGGTTCTTCCAATCCTGCGGTGCGCCGTTATGCGCGCCTACGAACGAGAGGGGCGGGTTTCCGTCGTCAGTCAACAGCTTGGCCCAGGTCAACGCGGCGAGCGTGGTGAAATGACTCGTCAAGCGCTTCTGCACCTTGGTCTGAAGCGAATTGTAGGAGGAATCGCCGCCCGGATAAGCCGAGACGTTCACGCCGTTTCCGGCGCCATAGCTGCCGTTTCCGAACTGCGGATAGGGCTGCAATGAAACCCAGAGAGGGACCATGGGGGCGCCGTAGTTTGCGTTGGTGGGCGGAAGGATTGACGCCCATTTGTTGGGCACCATCTGGCATGCCGGATCGGACGTATCAACGCAGAGCGATGCGCCGTATCTGGCGATGGTGCCGAGGTCGAGCATATTGAGATCCACGGAACCGAGCGGCAGGAAAAGCCCGCGGCTGCCGACATAAGCGGCACTCAACACGAACTCGTGCGGAAATTCATATTCGAGTCCGAAGTTGTAGTCGTAGGTGGTGACGGTGCGCTGCGTGTGCAGCATGGTATTGAGCGTCTGGCCGAGGTTGTTGCTCAAACCGGCGGGAGCAGTGGTGAAGATGGGGACGACGCCACTGGGGAATGGGTTACTGACGGAATAGGGCACGGTGAAGTTGTCGAGGCCGCTCGACTGGTTGGTGCCGCAGGCTGCCGAGCCGTTGTAGACGGTGTTGCCGTCGGCGTTGTAGCAGGTGGATTGCCAGTTGCTGACAGAGGAGAAGCCGTCGCTGTTTTGCGATGCGCCGCCGACCATCTGCGCGCTGGGTCCGTAATAGAAGCCGCCGCCGGCGCGGACGACGAGGTGCTTGACGGGCTGCCAGGCAACTCCGAGGCGGGGACCGAAGTCGCCAAGGTTGGTCTGGAAGGGTGAGCGGTCTTTTCCGTTCACGTAGACTTCAGCGCCTTTGAAGTTGACCCCGCTCACCGAGGCGGTGGCGTTCGGCTCGAAAAACTCGAGGCGGTTGTGGCGCTCCGTACGGCCGCCGAAGATATCCCAGCGAAGGCCGGCGGTGACGGTGAGAGCTGGATCGGGACGGAATGTATCCTGCACGAACGCGGAGTAATAGGGATTGGACTCTGCGACGAAGAGGTCTTTCGTGAAGTTGTAACCTTCGCTGCCAGGGGTGGAACCCATTCCGATCAGGAAGGACGCGAAGTCGCTGCCTCCGTTGCCCGTGCTGACGGAATCGTCGGTGGCGGAGGTATCGAACGCGTAATCGCCGGAGGAGGATGGGGGCTGGCCGACGTTGAGGAAACGCTTCATGTATTCAAAGCCGGCGCTGATTTCGTGCTTGCCGAGCATCTTGGTAATGGAAGCGCTGGCGTCGTTGTTCTCGCTGGCGTATTGGAAGGTGTTCCAGTTGGCCGTGCCGCCGATGCCTCCGCCAACGTCCCAGAATTCAAAGATGGGCAGGGTCTTGTAATTCTGCTGCGCGGCAAGAGCAGCCGGGAACCCCAGTTTGGTGATGTCGAAGCCATTCTGCCGAGGATCTCCGCCCTGATTTTCATAGTGGCGGGTGAACGAATAGCGGAGCTGGAGAACGGTGGTGGGGTTGATGGTGTAGTCGTCCGCCAGCAAGAAGTTGCGTGCGTTGGTGATGTTCTGCGCGTAGTAGAGGTCCCACATGTTGCCGAATGCGTTAAAGAGCGCACTAGACAGGCGGGCGAAGGAGAAGCGACCGAAGATGCGTTGTTTTTCGCTTTGCGTCCAGTCGATGCGGACATCGAAGCGCTGCGCGTCGCTTGGATCGAGCCCGGGCGCGAAGAAGTTGTTGATGGCGCCGCCCTGGGCATCGCAGGAGCTCGCGCTTGGCTGATTGCACTTCGGGAAGTTTGACAAGGCCGCCAAGGCTGTGGGGTTGGGGTTGGGTATCTTGTTGCCGGGGAAGGGCTGTCGTGTGCCGTCGGGATTGTCAGGGCGGGTTGGGTCGTAGATGGTGAACGGGTCGGCGGAAAAGTCGCCAGTACGCTCGGCCGTGGTCGGCACCGTGAACCAGTTTGAGCCGTCGAACTGCTGCTGTTGGGTGGCTTCGTAGTCGGTGAAGAAGAACAGCTTCTGGTGGAGAATGGGGCCGCCGATCGAGGCGCCTTCCTGGTAGCGGTGGTAGTCCGGGATGGGCTGACCGGCTTGCTTGTTGAAGAATTCGTTGGCCGCCATGGCATTGGGACGGAAGACGCCAAAGGCATCGCCATGAAATTGGGCGCCGCCGGATTTACTGGCCACGCTGATGACACCAGCCCCGCCGCTTTGATAAGAAGCCGGGGTGTTCTGCGTTTCGACGCGCGTCTCCTCGACGGCATCTTCGGGAAGATCGAGCGCGGGCATGATGGCGCCGGGGTTGTTTTCCGCAATGCCGAGCGGGCTGCCGTCGACCATGTAATAGACGGATCCGATGATCGCGCCGTTGATGGTGTAAGACGAGACGTCGATGCCGGGGCGGCCGCTGGTAATGCTGGAGATGGACTGCGAACTCGAGGAGTTGGGCGCGCCGTTAGCGGGGGTGACTCCGGGGCTCAACTGAACAAGGTCGTAAACATTGCGCGTGAGCAGCGGCACGCGGTCAATGGTTTCGGCGCCGATAAGCTGGCCAACGGTCGAGTTGCTGGTGTCAACCAGGGCGGTGCTTTCGCTGACCGTTACGACTTCATTCACCGCGCCGACGCGGAGGGCGAAGTTCACGGTAGTCACCTGGTCCAGGGTAACGGTGACGTTCTTCTGCAGAACGGTTTCGAATCCTTTGGCGCCGGCGGTGACTTGATAGAGGCCGGGGGCGAGCGAAACGAACGAATATAAGCCCGCGGCGTTGGTAGTTGCGGTAATCCGGGAGCCGCTCGCAACGCTGGCGGCGGTGACGCTAGCGCCGGGGACGATGGCGCCCGTGCTGTCTGCCACGACACCGCTGATGCTGCCGCGGCCACCCTGCGCGCAGGCCGGAGCGCAGAGGCCGGTGAAGATCGCGGAGAAGAGAAATATCTGCAACATCCGCATGGCTCGCGATCTTATATTCGTTCGTTTCGCTCGCCC
>Ga0134126_10003360_pt1 | contig 20071 bp, 17 predicted proteins | sample KB31752_FD_96881 | JGI IMG/M metagenome (GOLD analysis project Ga0134126, IMG submission 96881) | Terrestrial soil microbial communities with excess Nitrogen fertilizer from Kellogg Biological Station, Michigan, USA - KB3-175-2 | ecosystem: Environmental > Terrestrial > Soil > Unclassified ...
AAATCCGCAAAGCAGGCGTCGAAAAAGGAACCTGACTCGCCGCTGACGGACGCGCTCAAAGAGCGCCTGGCCGATCTCCGCAAGCGCGGCTTCAATCGCCTCTACCAGAACGGCAGCATCTACGAGTTCTCAACGCCAGAGTCTCTGCTCGAAATCGACTTTGCCCAACCCGTGTTTGCACTGGTGGACCGCATCGTTGTCTCGCCCGACAATCGCGCCCGCATCGTCGATGCCGCCGAGATCGGCTATCGCGAAGCCTCTGAAATCATTTTTGAAATCGTCCCTCGTGACCCGGAAAAATCCGAGAGACGCAAGCTGCGCTTCTCCGCCGCATTTGAATGCGTCAACTGCCATCGCGCCTATCGCGAGCCGGAGCCGCGCCTGTTCTCCTTCAACAACCCCTACGGAGCCTGCCCGCGCTGCCAGGGCTTTGGCAACACCATCGACTTCGACCTCGACCTCATCATTCCCGACAAATCGAAGACACTCGACGAAGGCGCCATTGATCCGTGGAACCGCCCCAAGTACCGCCCGTACTTCACCGAACTCAAGCGCGCGGCGAAGCAGCACGGCGTCCCCACCGGCGTCCCCTGGTTTGACCTGACGCTGAAAGAGCAGACCTTCGTACTCGAAGGCGCGGGCAGCTTTCCGGGCGTCCACGGATTCTTCGAGTATCTGGAGCGCAAGAAGTACAAGCTGCACGTGCGCGTCATGTTGTCCAAGTACCGCGGATACGCGCTTTGCCCCGAGTGCAAAGGGCAGCGCCTGCGGGCTGAGGCGCGCGCCGTGCGCATTGCGGGCAAGAACATCTGCGAGGCCGCCGCGCTCACCATTCGCGAGGCCAGTGAATTTTTCAGCCGCCTTACACTCTCTCCCATGCAGGAGGAAATTGCCGGGACCATCCTCACCGAAGTCCGCCAGCGGCTGCATTTTCTCGACGCCGTGGGGCTGGACTACATCACGCTCGATCGGCTGGCCTCCACGCTTTCCGGCGGCGAGGCGCAGCGCATTCAGCTTGCTACTTCGCTCGGCTCGCAGCTTGTCGGCTCGCTCTATGTGCTGGACGAGCCTTCCATCGGCCTGCATACGCGCGACACCGCCCGGCTCATCGGAATTTTGAAAGACCTGCGCGACCTCGGCAATACCATCCTCGTAGTGGAGCATGACCCTGACGTGCTGCGCTCGGCAGATTATCTGCTCGACCTTGGCCCCGGAGCGGGCGAGTTCGGCGGGCGCGTGCTGGCCGCCGGCACGGTCGAAGAAGTGGAGCGCAACCCCGATTCGCTGACAGGGAAGTACCTCTCTGGCCAGCTCTCCATTCCAACGCCCACGCACCGTCGCGAACCGAACCAAAGGGACTGGATCACGCTGCGAGGCGCACGCGCCAACAACTTGCGCGGGCTCGATGTGGAGATTCCGCTGAATATGCTGGTCGCTATCACGGGCGTCTCCGGATCGGGAAAATCGACGCTGGTGCATGATGTCCTGTATCGCGTCGTCTCACATCGGCTGGGGAAAACCGAGGGCGGCGATCCATCCAATCTTTACCGCGACATCCAGGGCGTGGAGCGGCTGAACGACATCGTGCTGGTTGATCAGTCGCCCATCGGGCGCACCCCGCGCTCCAATCCCGTCACCTACATCAAGGCCTTCGACGCCATCCGCGAGCTGTTTGCCGCGCAACCGGAGGCGCAGCGCCGCGGCTATGGCGCGGGACATTTTTCCTTCAATGTTCCCGGAGGCCGCTGCGATGTGTGCGAGGGCGACGGCACCGTTACGGTGGAAATGCAATTCCTGGCTGACGTGGAATTGCCCTGCGAAGAGTGCAACGGCACTCGTTACAAATCCAGCACGCTGGAAATTCGCTACAAGGGGAAGAACATCCACGATGTGCTTGGCATGACGGTGAAAGAGGCACTGCGCTTCTTCGCCGGTCAGCACAAGATCGTCGAAAAGCTCGCGGTGCTCGATGAAGTTGGCCTGGGATACGTCCGGCTCGGCCAGTCGGCCACCACGCTTTCCGGCGGCGAGGCCCAGCGCGTCAAGCTGGCCGCGCATCTGGCTTCGGTTCGCAACGGCAACGGCAGAAAACTCCAGAGCCGCGTGCTTTATATTCTGGACGAGCCAACCACGGGCCTGCATTTCGACGACGTGAGCAAGCTGCTCGTCGCGCTCCGCAAGCTCATCGACGGCGGCGGCTCGCTCATCGTCATCGAGCACGATCTGGACATCATCAAATCCGCCGACTGGGTCATCGATCTCGGTCCGGAAGGCGGCTCGAATGGCGGCACAATCGTCGCCACAGGCACGCCCGAACAGGTGGCCGACACGCCCGCTTCGCATACCGGATACTGGCTGAAGCGGGTGCTTCCGGCGCGTGCCGAAACCGTGTGTGTCGAAACGGAAACAGAAGTAGAGGTGTAATGCGTTTCACCGTGCGTTCCAAATTTGCCGCGCTCACGTGCGGCGTTCTCTTTCCGTTCATGTCGTTGCCCCTGCTCGCGGCGCAGTCCGCTCCGCTGCCTCCGGGCACCAGCCTGAACGATGGCGCGCAGGTTTCCTCGCAGGCCAGCCCGCTCGACGCCATCGAGTCGGACATCGCCGCAAAGCGATACGACCGAGCCAGCGCTCTGCTCGATTCCTATCTTTCGGCGCATCCCACCGACGCCCGCGCTTTATTTGACCGCGCCTACTGCGACGATGCGCAGGGCAAGACGGCCTCGGCGAAACAGTATTACCGCAAAGCCATCGCCGCCGACCCCAAACAGTTTGAGTCGCGGCTGGCGCTGGGCCTGATTCTGGCGCAGGAAGGCGACCCCGGCGCGCGTGAGCAGTTACAGGCGGCGGCCACGCTGGAGCCCAATCCGCCCAATGCCCAGGCCAAGGCGCAGGCCCTGCGAGCCCTGGCCCGCGTGGACCGCAACTCCGATCCCGCCGTCGCAAAGCAGGCCCTGATCGACGCTCTGCACATTACTCCCGAAACGCCTGACGACACGCTTCTCGCGGCGGAGATTGCGGAAGCCTCAGGCGACAAGCCAATCGCGGAACAGGCCTACCAGCGGGCTCTCAAGGAGAATCCAGAGTCTTCCGCCGCAATGGCGGGACTGGCGCACTTGCTGATGCAGGAGAAGAAGTATTCGCAGGCGGAGCCGCTGGTGAAGGCCGCGCTGGCGCGCGATCCGGACGACCCCACCCTGAATGCCCAGTACGCGGCCCTGCTGGCGGCGGAGGGCAAGCCGAAGGATGCGGTGGCGGCGCTGGAAAAGCTCCACAGCCTTGAGCCAACGGACCAGGGCATTGCCCGAATGCTGGCCGACGGCTATGTCCAGGCTGGTGAAGCACAAAAGGCCGACGCCGCCTACGCCGGGCTGCTCGCCGCCACCCCCAACGATCCCGATTTGGAATCGGCCCGGGGGCAGGTGCTCATCCGGGAAGGGAAGTATCCCGAAGCCCTTGTTTTGCTGCAGAAAGCCGTGAAAATCCGCAAAGATGATCCTGACGCATGGGGTGGGATCGCGTTCGCGGCATCGAAAACCCACCAGCCGGACCTGGTGCTGGAGGCGCTTGCGACGCGATCAAAATTAGCGGCGGAAACGCCGGCAACTTACTTCCTGTGGGCAACTGCGAACGATAGTCTGCATCGCACAGAGCAGGCGTTGGAGTATTATCAATTGTTCCTCAAGTCGGCTTCCGGAAAGTTTCCGGACGAGGAATGGCAGGCCCGGCAGAGGATTTTGGCCCTGAAGAAGTAATGCCAGTTGACGTTCCGTAGCGCCCCTAAGGAGGTGCGTTATGCGGTTCGTTTTGATTCTAGTAGTTGCAGTGTTAACGAGTGTCCCCCCGGCGTTCGCGGGAAATCAGGATAAGGTTCTGGGCGCTCAAGAGCTGGCCGCAATGGCCGCGAAGGCCAAACAGGCCACCCCGCGGGAGCGATGCTACCTTTATGCCAAACTGGTCCGCGCCATGACCGAGGTGGCCGGCCGGCAATTGGATAACGGAGACGTTTCAGACGCTTCCGCCTCGCTGAAAACCGTCCAGGACTACACCTCAAAAATCCATGTGGACCTCACCGATCATTCCAAAAAACTGAAGGACGCGCAGATCATGATGCGCCGCACCGCCTTCCGGCTGAAGGAACTGATGATGAGCGGAGGGTTGAGCGAGCAGCCCGTGCTGCAAGCGACCCTGAAGCAACTGAACCAGGTACAGTCCCAGATGATGTTGGCGGTCTTTCAAAAGTAAGGATTTTCGCCCTCAAGGTTTGCTCGACGAGGGAGCGCCGCTCGTGACTCATACTTTCCGTGTGCCTTCGCTCATCGACATAAAATGGTGAGAGTGAATTCCCGCGCCGGAAAGTGGACCGATGAAACTCGAACTCGCACGTACTGCGCCCCTTGAAGTGGGCGCCGATCTTCTGGTGGTGTTTGCCGCCGATCAAAACTCCAACAAGGACAAGAATACGAAGCCCGACTTGGCTCTGCTCACCTCGGACGATAGAGTGAAGCGCGCCGCTAGCCACGTGCTCGATGGAGGAGAATTTAAGGCCAAGCCGAATGAGACGCTGCTGCTTCATGCTCCGGCGGAATTGAAGGTGACGCGGCTATTGGTTGTTGGGCTGGGTGCGTCCTCGAAAGCTAAGATTCATGATCTGCGCAAGGCGGCGGGAACCGCGGTTCGCTTCGCAAAAGCGCGCGGCTGGCGGTCTCTGGCCGTCCTTCCGCCAGAGGCTTTTGATGCTGCGGAAAGCGCGCGGGCCATTGCCGAAGGCGCGGTAGTCGCGGATTTCGATTCCGATACGTATCGCACCGACCGCAAGGATTCGACCATCGCGTCGCTTACGGTGCTCGTTTCAGGCGGCAAGCAAGAAGAGGCTGCGAAGAGCCTGCGCGAGGGCGAGATTGTGGCCGAGTCGCAGAACTTCGCGCGCACGCTTATCAATGAGCCGAGCAACCGCATGACTCCCACAATTCTGGGTCAGCGCGCGGCGGAGATGGCCTCGGAGTTCGGCCTGAAATGTGAAGTCCACGGCGCGGAGAAGCTGCGCGAACTGAAGATGGGCGCGTTTCTGGGCGTGGCGCAGGGTTCCGACGAGCCTCCGGCGTTGATTGTGATGCGGTATGAACCGGAGGACGCGCCCGCCGAACCGGTGCTCGGCCTGGTGGGCAAGGGAATCACCTTCGATAGCGGAGGGCTCTCGCTGAAGCCCGCCGACAGCATGGAAAAAATGAAGTACGACATGGCCGGAGGCGCATCCATGCTTGCCGCCATGCGCGCCATCGCGCAGCTTAAACCGAAAGTCAGGGTCCTCTGCGTGGTCTGTGCGACAGAGAACATGGTTTCGGGCAAGGCGCAGAAGCCGGGCGACGTGCAGATCGCGATGTCGGGAAAATCCATCGAGGTCCTCAACACAGACGCCGAAGGCCGGCTGGTGCTCGCCGACGGTCTCTTCTACGCGCGACAGCTCGGCGCAACCCACCTCATCAACGCGGCCACGCTGACGGGAGCGGTGGCCATCGCCCTGGGACAGGTCAACGCGGGAGTGTTCTCGAACGATGAGCCCACCTACCAGCGATTTGTGCAGGCGCTGGAGAAGTCCGGCGAAAAATTCTGGCGCCTGCCGGTCGACGAAGAGTATCGCGACCAGATCGTCTCCTCGATTGCCGATATCCGCAACACGGGCCTGACGCGCTACGGCGGAGCAACCAACGCGGCCATGTTCCTGCGCGAGTTTGTAGACGAGACCCCATGGGTCCATCTCGACATAGCCGGAATGGCCTGGCTGGACGCCGACAAGCCATGGATCGCAAGGGGACCAAGCGGGATCTCCGTGAGAAGCATTGTGGAGTGGGTGCGCGGGTTTGGAGTGTGAACAAAGTGCGGCGGCTTCAGGCTTTCAGATCGTGAGGAAACTATTATGAAGCGCATATTGCCCGGATTGCTACTCTTCATGATCTGTGCGGCTCAAGCTCAGAATAGAGATGCAGACCTCTTGCCTCGAGCTATCAATTGTCTGGCCGCCAAAGGTTTCCTCCCGCCGTCTAAATCGGCGCAATCGACCTTCGGTTATCTCCTGGATGAAAAATCGTATCCTGGCAAAGAAACGCTCTACATCGTCGATTACGCGAATCCCTCATCACTCGACGGCTCTGTGTTTACCATCTTCGTCACCAAGCAGGATCGACATCCTGATTTCGACATACAAAATAATGCTCGCTTCGTATTGTCCAGTGGTGGCACTGACGGAGTATCGTTTGTGAACCCGCCTCTCGGCGGCACTTGGACTCAGAAACATCTCGTGTCTGCCATTCAAGCGATCGAGAAACAGCCCAGATTCACGAGTTCGATCAATAGTCAGCCTACAGTCGATTCTTTGGACGGTTGCAGGTCCTACAGTGATCTGCCGATCAAGAGAAGCAGAAAATGAAATATTGCGATCACCAGAATCGGGAGCCAATGATGAAGACCATGGACGTAAGGAAATTCAAGGCGCAGTGCCTTTCCCTTATAAACGAGGTTTACGAGCGCAACGAGGAGGTCACCATCACTAAAGATGGAGAGCCCGTGGCGACGCTGGTCCGATGTGGCCCGGATGAAACCTTCGGGTTTGTGCAGTGCAAGGGAAGCACTGTCGGTGACCTGGTTTCTACCGCCGATGCAGGAGAACGGAATTCCGGGAAGTGACACGTGATCCCGCGTAGTCAAAACCATCTGGTAAAAACAGAACTACAATAAATCCATGGAACCCCTAGTAATCGCAGGCAAGGCCTTTCAGTCGCGGCTCATTGTGGGCACGGGCAAGTACAAGGATGGCGCGGAAACCCAGGCGGCCATCGAGGCCTCCGGCGCGGAGATGGTCACGGTCGCAGTCCGGCGCGTGAACCTCGATCGCTCGAAGGAATCGCTGCTCGATTTCATCGATCCGCAGCGTTATTTTCTGCTGCCCAATACCGCTGGCTGTTACACGGCAGACGAGGCCATCCGCACCGCGCGATTGGGCCGCGAAGTTGGGCTTTCCGACTGGGTGAAGATGGAAGTGATCGGGGACCAGGCCACCCTCTACCCCGATGTTCAAGCAACGCTTGAGGCTACCCGCGTGCTGGTGAAGGAGGGCTTCACGGTGCTGCCTTATACCTCCGACGACATTGTGTTTGCGCGTCGCCTCATCGATGCCGGAGCGGCGGCCGTAATGCCGTTGGCCGCACCCATCGGCAGCGGACTCGGCATCCAGAACCGCGCCACGCTGCGAATTCTCCGCGAGAAGATCACAGAGGTCCCGCTGATCGTGGACGCCGGTGTGGGCACGGCCTCTGACGCCGCGCTGGCTATGGAAATGGGCGCGGACGGCGTGCTGATGAACACCGCGATTGCGAGTGCAGCGAACCCCATCCTGATGGCCGACGCCATGCAGCACGCGATCCTGGCCGGGCGTGAGGCATTCATTGCCGGGCGAATGCCGCGCAAGCTCTACGCCACGGCAAGCTCGCCGCTCGAAGGTGTTTCCCGGTAAAGATTGTCTTGGTTTCTGCTCGCGGTACGCTAAAATCAGCACTCTCTCACCCCAGGGTGACGCCGTCCTTCCGCCGTTCGCCGCCGCCGGCGTCTCGCCATAAGCCGTCCATTTCAGTGGTAGCAAAAGCTGCAAAAGGGAAAGCTGAGGTTGACCATGTTAAAACCGGTACGACGATTGGTTATGTGGATTTGCATCGTCACTGCGTCACTAATTACAGCGCTTCTTTTTGTTAGTTACGTCAGAAACAGTGAATTCAGAGCGGCGGCTGCGTGGCACAAGGCTCATGGCAATGTCGTCTTCGTCGATGGACACAAACTCGACCTGCCTCAAGATTGGTGGGAAAAGAGCAATGGTGAAGGCAGAAAGTTCCTCGTTGTAAAGGCCTCCAGAGATCTAACTCACCTATCGCAGAGCGGAATCACCGTCGATCAGAAGGGTGTCGAAGAGAGCAGGGGAAGCGGAAAAGAAATTCGCAAGACGCTCGAATTGTTTGTGGATAGCGACAAGAAAGGAAATGATGCCGCTCAAACTTCAGTGGTCGTTGTCAAGGCTATATCGACAAATATGTACTGTCTGAGGGCATCGCTAGGCAGGAAGGATGTTGAGCTGCGTTGCAATGTCGTTGGGGCACCGATCGTCATTCAATCCATTGGACCGCCGGAGACAGAGAAGGAGATAGAGACGATCCTTTCAACGTTCAATTGATGCTATGGAAATCAGACAATGAAGGCCCAACAGAAGATACATACTCGTTTCAGATTGATCGTAGGTTAAACTCCACCCATGCGCGTCTTCGGCATCGACTGCGGAACGGAGATCACCGGCTACGGCGTGGTCGAGTGGGATGACGCGGAGCGCGCGCCCCGGCTGATGTCGCTGGGCGCGGGCGGCATTCGACTTTCCAAAAAAGATCCGCTGGAGCGGCGTCTTGCGAGGGTGTACGCCGAGTTGACGGCCATGCTCGAAGCGCATCGTCCCGACGTGGTGGCGATTGAAGAAGTCTTCTATTCCGTCAACGCGAAATCCGCGCTCAAGCTGGGGCAGGTGCGGGGAGTGGCGCTGCTGGCCGCCGCCAACGCCATGCTGCCCATTGCCGAATACGCTCCGCTGAAAATCAAGTTAACCGTCACGGGTTATGGATTGGCGCAGAAGGAGCAGGTGCAGTTCATGGTGGCGCGGCTGCTCAATCTGGCCGAGCCGCCGGAACCGGCCGACGCCGCTGATGCATTAGCCATCGCCATTTGTCACATCCAACATGCGCAGACGCTGGCGATTCAGACAGCGAATCTCTGAACTGAGGAATCTATGCAAACCGAAAACACCAACACCGTTCGACTTCACCGAGTGCTTCGCGCAACCCCAGAGCGGGTCTACCGGGCATTCCTGAACGCCGACGCCATGGCCAAATGGCTTCCGCCCTACGGATTCACCGGCAAGGTCCACGAAATGGACGCGAAAGTCGGCGGCGGCTACAAGATGTCATTCACCAACTTCACCACCGGCAGCAGCCACTCGTTCGGCGGCACATATCTTGAGCTGCAACCGCACGAGCGTATCCGTCACACCAGCCGCTTCGACAATCCCGGCCTTCCCGGCGAAATGCAGACCACCATCACACTGAAGCAGGTCTTTTGCGGGACCGATCTAAGCATCACGCAGGAAGGAATCCCCGCGATGATCCCCGCCGAGGCCTGTTACATGGGCTGGCAGGAATCGTTGACATTGCTCGCGAAATTGGTGGAAGCGGAGATTCCCGACCAGCAGTAATACGCCGGACGGTGGCCCACTCAAGCGTAGCTTGAGTGGGGAACAAGACCGATTCGATATTTGCAGCGATCAATCCAGCGCGTGCAGGTCTTTGCCCGGCTTGAAGCGCACGGCGCGGCCCGGCGTAATGCTGACTTCTGCGCCGGTGCGGGGATTGCGGCCGATTCCGGTCTTGCGTGGACGCACGTTAAACACGCCGAAGCCGCGCAGCTCGATGCGGTCTCCGCGGGTCAGCGCGCGCTTGAGACTTTCAAACACAGTTTCGACGGCGGCCTCGGCTTTTACGCGGGGCAATCCGGTACGCTCAATCACCTGATGTACGATGTCCTGCTTAATCAATGGCTTTCCCCCGAAACACGGCTTGCGGTCTGGTGTTTCCAGTCTTGAGACGATGCTAGAAAGGTTTCCCGGCATTGTCAACGCGGGCAGACGTTTCGTAAGATGCAATTTCACCGCGAGATGCGGATTTTTGCACGGGTGAGTGACCGGAAGGCCTGGAGCCGGCCGGTGAGGGGGATTTTCTGGCGATCAAGAGTGACCGATGGATTCGCGAGCAGGCGTTGAAACACGGAATGATTGCTCCGTTCAGCGAAAAGCAAGTGCGGGAGGGAGTCATTTCCTACGGGCTCTCCTCCTATGGATACGATCTGCGCGTGTCGAATGAATTCAAAATTTTCACCAACGTCAACAGCGCGATCATCGACCCGAAAAAATTCGATGAACGCTCGTTTGTAAGCGTCGAGGCGGACTCCGTCATCGTGCCGCCGAATTCGTTTGCCTTGGCGCGCTCGGTCGAGTATTTTAAGATTCCCCGCGATGTGCTGACGATTTGCGTGGGTAAATCGACATACGCGCGGTGCGGAATTATTGTGAACGTGACGCCGTTCGAGCCGGAATGGGAGGGATTTGTGACCCTGGAGATTTCCAACACCACTCCCTTGCCGGCGCGGATCTATGCGAATGAGGGTTTGTGCCAGATCTTGTTTTTCCAGTCGGACGAGCCCTGCGAAATCAGCTACGCCGATCGCAAGGGCAAGTACCAGAAGCAGCAAGGTATCGTGCTGCCGAAGCTTTAGCCTGAACCGGAGACGCGCTTCCCGAAGGTTCACAACTTAAAGCCATGGACGCCGCGGCCCCTGAAACCGGCGAGAACAGTCTGGTGAATGAGCGATGCCCGTTCCAGTTTCCGCCGCAAAGTTGCGCTTGAAAATTGGGCTTCTGGATTTTGAACCGTTGCGCGTCGCCGGTTTTGAATTCGTGTGCGAACCTCTGCCCCACGTCACCATTGTGTCCACCACGCTGCCCATGGCCCTGGACAGCACCGACCTGGACATGGTGATGCTGGGACTGCGCAAGCCCCGGGAATCCTTTGACCTGCTGGCAAAGCTGAAGGCCGCTCAGCCCCACCTGAAGATGATCGTAATGGGCGCGGAAACGGACGAGGAGACGATCATCAGCGCCATCGGCGCCGGAGCCAAGGGCTATCTGGAAGAAACGGCCAGCCCGGAGCAGGTCATCATGTGCATCGATGTGGTAGCGTCCGGCTCCATCTGGGCTCCGCGCAAGATTCTCTCCGCGTTTGTGGACCGGATGCTGAACCCTGCCGACAACAAGCCCGTGCGTCGCCATCATGTGGCCTTTACCCAGCGCGAAGAGGAGATTCTCGACATGCTGCAAGCCGCCCGCTCCAGCCGCGAGATCGCCGTGGCCCTCGGCATTGAGGAGCGGACCGTGAAGTCCTATATTGCCAAGCTCGTGCGCAAGGCGGGCGTCGAGAACCGGGTCGCTCTTTCCGTCTGGGCCGCAAACCGCGAGAACCCCTGAATCATTCCGCTCATTGTCATTCCGACCGAAGCGAGCGCAGCGGAGGAACCTGCACTTTCGTCTGTGAATACACTCGAAACACCATCCTGCTCAGATGGTTACTTTTGGACACTGACCTTTCGTTATCTTGCGGTTAACATCTTCAAAGATTAGAACCATAATTAGCAACAACGCAGATCTGGGGAACGGGGCTGAAGGAGACAATCCGCAGCCCCCTTTTTTCGCCCTCTTTCCAGATTTCCAGAGATTTCTTCCTTCCTATCAACCCCATAACGCGAACCAGCATCTATGCTTAAGGTATTCAGGCTAAAAGCGATGCGCGCCTGAAAGGGCCTCGACTACGCATCGCGCGGTGCCCAGCCGGACTGGTGGCACTCCCGGACATCTGCCGGAGAAGGAAAAACAACAATGAAGAAGATCATCGTAATCCTCTGTGCTGCGGTCTTTACGGTTGCCGCCTACGCGGCTTCTAGTAGAGCCGACCTCAATGAGCGGCTGGACAAGGCGCGCGCTGTCGTGAATGAACTCTCCAACACCCCTGACAGCGGCATTCCGGACTCGATCCTGGAAAAAGCCGTCTGCGTGGCCGTGATTCCGAGTCTGAAGAAGGCGGCATTCGGCATTGGCGGGCAGTATGGGCAGGGAGTGGTTACCTGCCGCACGGGCAGGGGATGGAGCGCGCCGGTGTTTATCCGCGCGGCGGGCGGCTCCTACGGATTCCAGATTGGCGCATCGGGCACCGACCTGGTACTGGTGGCGGTGAATGAGCATGGAATGCAGGACCTGCTGAAGAGCAAGTTCAAGATCGGCGCCGACGCCTCGGCGGCGGCGGGTCCGGTGGGCCGCCACGCGAGCGCATCGACTTCGATCAACATGAGCGCGGAACTGATGAGCTATTCGCGGACCAAGGGACTCTTTGCCGGAATCTCGCTGGACGGAACTTCGATCAGCCAGAATCAGGCGGATACGGATACTTACTACGGCGGCTATCACAGCTTCAAGAGTATTTTAAGAGGCGGAACGCCGGTTCCCGCCGGAGCGCAGCCCTTCGTGCGGTCCGTCGCGAAGTACTTCCACGCGGCACAGGATTGAGCCTGCGTTCTTCCCATTCAGCCCGGTCCCTGGACCGGGCTTTCTTTTGCCGGCCCCTGCCTGAACGCGACTGATGCATTCAAAATAACCCTCCGCGCGTGATATCTCTGTGGAATGGGCATGGGACCGGTTGCCGGGTATCTAAGCGACAGCTACGTCTTCAAGTGGCGAAACCAAACCTTTGCCGGCGACCTGGTCTTCGCTGTTCCGGTTGCGTTCTGCCTCGCCATGGGGCTCGGCGTCGGCCATCCAGCGGCTGGAATGATCGCGGCTGGCGGCGCTATGACGGTCGGGTTTGGCGCCAAGCAGAGCATTGATCGCTCACGGCTGCTGCCGATGATCTTCGCCTCGCTGGGCATCGCGTTCTCGACCTTTGTCGGCATGGTCGCGGGGCATGACAACTTCATTCTGGTGGCGGTGGCGGCCTTCTGGGCATTCGGCTACGGAATGCTCACTTCGCGTCCCGGCGGCTACGGCTGGGTTGGGCAACAGTGCGTCGTCGCGCTGCTGGTGGGCTCGGCGTTCCCGTTTTCTCCACGCCTGGCGGCCGCGCGGGCGTCTCTGCTGCTGGTCGGAGGCATCGTGCAGGTGCTGTGGTCCAGCGCAGCTCTGCGCCTGTTTGGGCAGCTTGGGCGCAACCTGCTGGAGATGGCCCATTATCTGCGCGAAGAAGAGACCGCGCTGCGCGAAGCTGTGCTGTCGGTGGCGGCCACCGTGCGACAGAGGCGGTTCCGAAACCAGACCGTGGCCTATGCCATGCGGTTGATGGTGACGGTGGCGGCAAGCACCGAGATTTACCGGCGGCTGCACTTCGCCAGCGGCTACTGGGTTCCCATGACCGCCGTGCTGGTGCTCAAGCCCGGGCTTACCGATACCGTGAGCCGCGCCATTGCGCGGACCCTGGGAACCGTCGCCGGGGCATGGGTCTTGAGCCTGATTGTGGCGCAGTTCGCGCCGTCCCTGATGGTCGTGGCGGCGGTTACGGTGCTTTTTGCGTGGCTCTCCTATGCAACGCTGAACGTGAACTATGCGCTATTCGCGGCCTGCCTCACTGGGTACATCGTGTTTCTGCTGTCCCTGGCCCAAATGCCGGGGGTCGAGATTGCGCACCGGCGGGCATTTTGCACGGCTGTGGGCGGAGGTATTGCGCTGACCGTCCGGCTGGTAGTAATTCGGAGGAGCAGGGCCCAGGTGTCAAGTCCCTCCATAGGCTAAACCACACAAAATAAAACGAGATTGCCATGCATTTGAATTATCCGAACCTGCTAAACTGGATAAAGAGGCAAAATTCAACACCGAAGACGCAGCCAAAAGCTGCGCCTTTTCGTTGGTACGAGCCAAGTCTATCGAGTTGAGCGTCAGCCGGTCCCTCCACAAGCGAGGTGCAAACCGTTTATTTACAGGATGATAGCCAGAACACCTTTCTTTTCAGGATATTAAAGCGAAATCCCAGCTAACTCCTTTGTTTTCAGGATCAATAAATCGTTTTGAGCATGATTCCGCATTCCAGGTCGCAGACCGCCGAGAACCATAACCCCTTTGTTTCCAGGATCAATCGCCTAAGTCCTTTATTCTCAGGATCAAATTTGTTAAACCCTTTGTTTTCAGGATCAACACCGAAAAGTTGAATTTTCTTCTAAGGCGTGAGGACTGCGGTTCTCAAAAAGCCGAAATCGCCCGACGGAGAGGTGTGAACATCTTTCAGTCGCCGCGTGTGAACGATTACCGTATCGATATACCAGAGATCAAGCGCGGGCAGATCGCGGGAGAGAATCTGCTGGACCTTGACGTAATCCTCGCGCTGCTTGGTCTGGTCGAGCGTGGCGGCTGCGTCGTTGAGCAGCGCATCCAGTTCGGGATTGTCATAGTATCCGCGATTGCTGCCATGCGGCGGAAAGCTGGCGGCGGAGTAGGCATAGCGGAAGATGTCCGGCTGCTCGTTGCCGCCGATCCAGCGCGACGAGGCCATTTCAAACGCGCCGCGCGTGAGGTCGGCGTAGAAGGTTGCGAACTCGTAGCTGCGCAGGTCAAGCGCGATTCCGACGCGGGCAAACTCCTGTTGCAGAACGTTGGCGAGCAGGCGGGTGGTTTCGTCGGTTGAGGTCTTCATGCCGATGTGAAAGCGTATGCCGTCGGCTCCTCGCGTATATCCAGCCTGATTGAGCAGCATGTTGGCGGCGGTGGGATTGTAAGGATATTTTTGGGTATCGTTCGTCCATGCCCAGTGCTGCGGCGGAAGCAGGCTGTTGGCCGGAATGGCCTGATCGCGCATCAGCGAATGGATGATGAGCGGGCGGTTGACAGCCATGGCAATGGCGCGGCGCACGCGCACGTCCTTGAGGTAGGGCGTGCGGAGGTTGAAGACGAGGTAGGCAATCTCCGAGCCGGGACCGATGCTGACAACAAGGTTGGGTCGGCGCTTGAGCGCGTCCGCCATGTCGGGCGAAAGCGCGTTGACGGCCACGTCCGCCGAGCCTTTCTCCAGCTCAAGCGCGCGGGTGGTGGCGTCCGGAACCACGTTGAAGTGGAGATGCTCAATGTGCGGCCTGGCCCCCCAGTAATTTGAGGAGCGCTCCAGCACAACGTCTTTATCGATTTGCTGGCTGACAAATCGATAAGGGCCAGTGCCAATAGGGTGCTTCCAGAAATCACGCCCGCTGCCGTAGGGCACGATGCCGATGCCGCCGTTGCAAAGGTTCCAGAGCAGCCCGGGGTCGGGCTGGCTGAGATGCAAGACGACGGTGGCGGGATCGGGCGCGTCCACGCTGGAGATGAATTTGTAGGCTCCGGCCTTGATGGAGAGGATGGTTCCGTTGAGTACGGAATCGAGCGTCCACTTGACGTCGCGTGAAGTGAGCGGGCGGCCATCCTGAAACTGGACGCCGGTGCGGAGATGGAAGATATAGGTTGTGGGATTGGGAACTTCCCAGCGCACCGCGAGATCGGGGTCGAGCCCGAAGTGGTCGTTGCGCTGGACGAGCGAGTCGAAGATGAGCGGGTCAATGCGCTCGGCTACGGCGTCGGTGCCGATGCGTGGATCGAGGCTGTTGGGGCTGTTCTCAATGAGCACCGTTGCGGTGTTGGCGGTAGGCCGGGGTCCGCAGCCGCAGAGTAGAGCGAGAAGGCAGGCAAGAGCGGTGCAGAGCATGCTGCGGCTAGACATAGGTGATCTCGCCGAGAACCGCGGGGCGCGAGGCGCCGGTGGCCGCAGGAAGATTGCCGGGGAGATGATGCCAGGTCTGCCAGGCGAGTAGCGCGAAGGCCACTGCTTCCTTGGCTTGAGAAGGAAGGCCGGTGGCATCGCTGGTGGTTACGGAGTAGCCAAGCGGATTGAGGCGCTGGCGGAGCATCTTCATCAGAGTATTGTTGCGCGATCCTCCTCCGGAGACGATGAAGTCCGCTGGAGCGTTGTCAATGAGGGGTTGGGCGAAGCGCTCGCAGGCGAGGGAGATCGTCTCCACGGTGAGCGCGGTGGCGGTGGCGATGGCGTCTTCAGGTGTGCCTTTGGCTTGCTTGCAGGCGCGGAGGAAGTCCGCCGCGAAGGCAGCACCGAATTGCTCGCGGCCCGCTGACTTCGGCGGAGCTTTTCGGAAGTAGGGCTGGCGCAGCAGGGGTTTTAGGACCGGGGCTAAGACGCGCCCGCGAGCGGCAATGCTTCCGTTGCGGTCGTATTGCTTTCCGAAAAGCTGGGCGGCGAGAGCGTCGATGACCATGTTGCCGGGGCCGGTGTCGAAGGCGATGAGCTGATCGGCGTTCGCGCTGGCCGGAATTGCGGTGAGATTGCCGATGCCTCCGATGTTTTGCAGGATGCGGGCGCGTTTGGGATGGGCGAAGAGCACGAGGTCGAGCAGCGGGACAAGCGGCGCGCCTTGTCCTCCGGCGGCCATATCGGCGGGGCGGAAATTGGACACGACGGGCGCTCCGATTTCAGCGGCGATCAGCGCCGGCTCCCCGATTTGCCAGGTGCATGCGATGGACCTTCCGGCATAGGGCGCGCGCTGGGCCTGATGGTAAATGGTCTGGCCGTGGCATCCGATGAGGTCGAGCTTGGCGGGATGAAGCTTGAGCGTGGCGCGAACCGCTTCGGCATAGGCGAGGCCGAGTCTCCAGTTGAGGCGGGCCAGCTCCGCTGTTGAAGTCTGGGTCGCGTTCATGGCGGCGAGCACGGCCTTGCGCAACGCGGCGGGATACGCGGCGCCGTGATGCGCAAGCAAGCGGATGCGGGGAGCGGGGAAAGCGGGTGTGACGCGCACGAGCGCAACGTCCACTCCGTCGGCGGAGGTTCCGCTCATGATGCCGGCAACCGTCATGGCGCGGGCTGTGATTTTATCGCGCGGCGCGGTCACTGGACTTCTCCGGCGAATTTCTTCACGGCCTCGCGAAGGTTCCCGATTTGCGCGGGCGATGGCGGCCGCGGCATCTTCGCATCGAGCAGCCGGTGCTTGGATTCAGTCACACGCCGGCTGGAGGAGGCAACGCGCTTGCGGAAGGCTGGGGAACGCTCGGCTTCTGTAAGCAGCGCTTCATAGGCGCGCAGGATGAGCGCCGGATCGCGGCAGATTTCGATGAGATCGGTGCCGGCGAGTACGGCCTGGACGGCGGCTTCTTCAATGGAGCAGTGAGCGAGAATGCCGCCCATCTCCATATCGTCGGAGAGGACGAGCCCCAGAAAGCCGATGCGCTTTTTGAGGATGGTACTGATCCAGTAGCGGGAGATGGAGGCGGGGTTGGGCTCGGCGGTTTCAGGATAGGCGGCGTGCGCAACCATAATGAGCGGCAGCTTTGCGGCGAGCGCGCGGAATGGGGCGAGGTCTTCGGTCCAGAGCTGATGCCATGTGCGATCGATGCGCGGTGTGGCATGGTGCGAATCGAGCATGCCCCCGCCGAGTCCGGGGAAGTGCTTGCCACAGCCGAGGATGGCTTCGGCGTTCAAACCCGCGAGGAATGCTCCGGCATAGGCAATCACGTCGTCTGGATTTGCGGAGACGGCGCGGGTGCGCATGACCGCGGTCGAGGCGGGTAGAGCAAGGTCGAGCACCGGAGCGAAGGTGGTGTTGAAGCCGAGAGCTTTGACTTCGCGGGCGATCAGTCGTCCGTGACGAGTAAAATTTGTAACCTTGCCGGTTGCGAATACGGCGGCGGCCGAGGGCATGGGTGCGATGAGGTCGCGGAGGCGGTCGACCAGTCCGCCTTCGAGATCAACGCAGCGGAAGAGCGGCGCTCCGGCGGCTTCAGTTGCTTCGCGCAGCAGAGCCGTGACTTGCGACGGCTCCTCAATATTGCGGCGGAAGAGAATGACACCGGCAGGCCCGATGAGCTTGATCCACGCGCATTCGAGCGGTGACAACTCCAGCCCATCGACGCCGACAATCATGAGCTGGCCAATCTGTTCGCGAAGGTTCATCGGCCCGCACTCCCGACTTTGATCTCTTCCTTTAGTTCGTCGAGCAGAGTCAGCGCCTGCAAGGGCGTGAGGGAATTCACGTCGGTCTGATCCAGCCTGTCAAGGATGCGCTGCGAGAGAGGCGTGAACATGGTCATTTGCAGCGATGCCTCGGTCTCCACGGCGACGTTCTGCCGCTCGGAGCGTTCGTGCTGCTTCAAGACTTGCCGCGCGCGATGAATGACCTGCGGAGGCAGACCGGCGAGACGCGCCACATCGATGCCGTAGCTTTTGTTCGCCGGACCCTCTTCAATCGCGTGGAGGAAGACAATGCCTTGCGGAGATTCTTTGACGGCAACGCGCAGGTTTTTGAGCTTCGTGAGTTGCTCGGCGAGGATGGTGAGCTCGTGATAATGCGTGGCGAAGAGGGTGCGCGCGCCGACGTGGGCGTGGAGATATTCGACCGTCGCCCATGCGAGGGCGAGGCCGTCAAAGGTAGAGGTTCCGCGGCCCATTTCGTCGAGAAGAATGAGCGACTGCGCGGTGGCGGTGTTGAGGATGGTCGCGGTTTCGGTCATCTCGACCATGAAGGTCGAGCGTCCGCGCGCCACGTTGTCGCTGGCTCCAATGCGCGTGTAGACGCGATCGACGATGCCGTAGCGCATGCGCTCGGCGGGAACGAAGCAGCCCATTTGCGCGAGGATGGCGAGCAGCGCGGCCTGGCGCAGATAGGTGGACTTGCCGCCCATGTTGGGGCCGGTGAGCAGCAGCAGGCATGAGGATTCGGTATCGAGATAAAGATCGTTGGGGATGAAGCGGCCTTCTCCCGCTTCATCCATCAGGCGCTCAATCACGGGGTGGCGTCCGCCGATGATCTCGAGCACGGGACTGGATTCGAGAATGGGCTGGGTGTAATTGCGCAGCGCGGCCAAGTGGGCGAAGCTTGATAGGAGGTCGATTTCCGCAACCAGAATGCTGGTTTTGCGAATGCGGCTCGCGTTTTCCATGACGCGGCAACGCAGCTCGGCGAAGAGGCGCTTTTCGATTTCAACGGAGCGCTCCTGCGCGGTAAGAACTTTGATTTCGTAGTCCTTCAATTCGGGCGTGGTGAAGCGCTCGGCGTTGACGAGAGTCTGCTTGCGTTCGTAAGCCTGTGGGACGTTGGCGAGGTGCGACTTGGTGATCTCGATGTAGTAGCCGAAGACGGAGTTGAAGCGGACTTTGAGCGACTGGATACCGGTGCGCTGCCGCTCGCGCTCTTCAATGGCGGCGATGGAGGATCTTCCGCTGTGGCCGATGGCGCGCAGTTCGTCGAGTTCGGCATTGATGCCGGCGGCGATGACTCCACCTTCGGCGAGCGTGACGGGCGGCTCGCGCATGAGCGTGGAATGGATGGCGAAGCAGATATCGTCGAGCGGGTCGAGTCCGGCATGAGCGGTCTGCCAGAGCAGACTTTCGAGGCGGGCAACGTGGATTTTTAACTCTGGCAAATGTTTGAGCGAGGCGGCGAGGGCCAGTACGTCGCGCGGCCCGGCGCTGTCGAGCGAAATGCGCGCGAGCAGGCGTTCGAGATCGAGTATGCCGCTGAGGGATTCGCGGATTTGTTCGCGGAGGATGAGGTCGTGCTTTGCGGCGGCGACGGCCAGGTAGCGGTTCTGAATTTCTTCGGGGTCGAGCAGGGGGCGGAGGATGGAGGCGCGCAGCATCCGCTTGCCCATTGGCGTTTTGAGGCAATCGAGCGTGCGAACCAGGGTGGCGTCGCCTCCGGACTCGCTGAAGATGGGCTCCAGCAATTCAAGATTGCGCACCGTCACCTGGTCGAGGTGCATGTGCTGGCTGCGCTCGTAGAAACGAATGGAGTCCACGTGCCCGGCGTCGTTCTGTTGCGTATGGCGGACGTAGTGGACGACAACTCCGGCGGCGATAGCGGCGACGCTGTGCTGGCGCAGGTCGAAGCCATCGAGGGAGGCGGTACCCATTTGCCGCTCCAGCAGCGGGACGGCGTAGTCGCGCGCGAAGGCCCAGTCTTCAACGGAGGTCCGGGTTTTGATGCGCTCGACGGCTGCAGCCATCGAGGGGTCTTCACTGAGCGGGGCATTGGGGGCGGCGAGGATTTCGCTGGGGTTGAGGCGGCCCAACTCGTCCGCGCAGGAGGCGATGGCGTTTGCGCCGGTAAATTCAGTGACGCGGAAGTCGGCAGTGGAGAGGTCGAGCCAGGCGAGCCCAACCGCTCCGGCTGCGAAGTGAATGGCGGCGAGATAGTTGTTCTGGCTCGATTCGAGCGAGGGGTCGATGGCCGTGCCCGGAGTCAGCACGCGCGTTACATCCCGGCGGACGATTTTCTTCGTCAGCTTTGGGTCTTCGAGCTGCTCACAGATGGCGACGCGATAGCCCTTGCGGAGGAGGCGCGACAGGTAGCCGTCCGCCGCGTGCCAGGGAACGCCGCACATGGGCACAGAGCGTTCGCGGTCGCGGGCGGTCAGGGTGATTTCGAG
>Ga0134126_10003361_pt1 | contig 20069 bp, 21 predicted proteins | sample KB31752_FD_96881 | JGI IMG/M metagenome (GOLD analysis project Ga0134126, IMG submission 96881) | Terrestrial soil microbial communities with excess Nitrogen fertilizer from Kellogg Biological Station, Michigan, USA - KB3-175-2 | ecosystem: Environmental > Terrestrial > Soil > Unclassified ...
GATGAAGAAATACATGAATTACCTCGGCGTGGGGGTGGAGCCAACCGGCGAGTTCCTGCACCAAATCCGGCGTGCGACGACGAGGTCGGATTTCTTCCGAGTGTGTGACGAGTTTTTGAACCACGACCAACCGATGCCACTGGAACCGTTCTCGCTTGCGGCGAACAAAGCGGAAGTTGCGACCAATGAATCCTCCAGGTAGGGCGCGACGTCTTCTTCGCGTCGCGGGGAGAAAACGGAACTCCTTCCGCGTACCGCGCACAGCCGGCCCGGTCCGGCCACGAACCATCTTTCCGACGGAATGCTAATCGCCTTTCACAAGCCTTACGGCGTTGTTTCGCAGTTCACATTGAGTGGTTCTTCAAATCGCACTTTGGCGGAGTTCGGGTTTCCGAAGAACGTCTATCCCATCGGCCGCCTCGATGCGGAAAGCGAGGGGCTGCTGTTGCTGACCGATGAACCGGAATTGAACGAACGATTGCTTCATCCGCGGCACGGACACCGGCGTATTTATTGGGCGCAGGTCGAGCGCGTTCCGACCAGAGAGGCGCTGGCGGCACTCGAACCCGGTGTGATGGTCCAGGGACGAAAAACCCTGCCGTGTCGCGCGTGGCTGCTCGATCCGCAACCCAATCTGCCGCCCCGCGACCCGCCGATTCGGTTTCGCAAGAATGTTCCCGATTGCTGGATCGGCCTGGAACTGGTTGAAGGAAAGAACCGCCAGGTGCGGCGCATGACCGCGGGCATCGGCCATCCGACGCTGCGATTGATTCGCGCACAGATTGGCGGGTTTGAGCTGGGCGGCCTGCCCCGCGGAACATGGAAGGTCGTCACACCGGCGGAAAGGGAAGCGATCCTGGCTTGAATAGAAATTCCCCTTTTCTTTCGCGTCTGCCGCCTTACGCTGTCGCGCCACTGGCAACATGGGCCTGAAATTCTTCAACACGTTGACACGATCGGTGCAGGAGTTTGTGCCGCTCGACCCCTCCGGCAAAAAGATCGCCATGTATTGCTGCGGACCGACGGTGCATGACTTCGCGCACATCGGCAATTTTCGCACGTTCGTTTTCGCCGACCTTGTCCGCCGCTATCTTGAGTTCAAGGGCGTTGCCGTCACGCACGTGATGAACATCACCGACGTGGAGGACAAGATCATCAAACGCGTTCGTGAATCGGGCGGTTCGCTTCACGATTATACCGGCAAATATGAGTCTGCGTTCCTCGCAGATTTGGAAACACTTGGCTGTCTTCGTCCGCATCAGATGCCGCGCGCGACAGAACACATTCCGGACATTATTTCGTTGATCGAAAGACTGGTTGCTCGCGGCATCGCCTACCGGGCGGCGGACGGCTCTGTCTATTTCAGCATCGAGAAATATCGCGGTTGCGGCTGCCGCTACGGTCAGTTGGTCAATTTGAATTTCGATGAAATGCGCCCGGGTGAGCGGGTGAGCAGCGACGATTACGCGAAGGAATCCATCGCGGACTTCGCGCTCTGGAAGGCGCGAGTGGCGGAGGACGGCGACGTGTTCTGGCCGAGCCCGTGGGGCGAAGGCCGACCCGGCTGGCACATCGAGTGCAGCGCGATGAGCATGAAGGTCCTCGGCGAAAGTTTTGACCTCCACCTAGGCGGCGAGGATTTGATTTTTCCCCATCACGAGGACGAAATCGCGCAGAGCGAAGGCGCCACCGGCAAACCCTTTGTCAAATACTGGCTGCACGGCGCGCATTTGTTGGTGGAGGGTAAAAAAATGAGCAAGTCGCTCGGTAACTTCTACACCTTGCGTGATCTCACTGAAAAGCACGGCTTCAACGGGCGCGAAATCCGTTACCTGCTCCTCACGGCGCATTATCGCGAGTCGTTCAACTTCACTCTTGAAGGTCTGCAGGGCGCGCGGAAGTCGCTGGCACGGATTGAAGAGTGTTTGAGCAAACTCCTTGAGTCTTGGGATGAAGTTGGGGGAAACGTTCACGCCCCACCAGACGCGACAATTGTCAGCCGGTTTGCCGATGCGTTAGATGATGATTTGAATGTTTCAAAAGCGTGGGGGGCAATTTTCGATTGGATTCGCGAGCTGAACCGTTCTATCGCTGGAGGAAAACTTTCTCGGGATCAAGCGGCCACAGCGATAGTCACTTGGAAACTTGTAGATTCGGTATTCGGGTTGAGCTTCAGGCCGGAATCTTCTCTGCGCATGAGCGAGGCAAAGGGTATTGTTCCCTTTGGATTGCTGATAGATTTGGCTGGCGAAACAAGCGCGCCTGCAGAGGTTAAACAGCTTGCAATGGAGCGAATAAAAGCGCGAAAGGCCAAGGATTTCAAACGCTCCGACGCGATACGTGACGAGTTGAAGGCAAAGGGTTGGGTGATTGAGGACACGCCGAAGGGCCCGCGATTGAAGCGCGCCTGAATGCCGCTGCGCCCGGGGGAAAGGACCCAATGGAGAAGGAAATTTGCTCGTCAAAAGCCAAAAAGCCGTTACATTGTGCGCTATCGTCGATGAAAACTCGCAGAAAGAACCTCTGGCTTGCGTCCAGTCTGGGCCTTCTGGCCGCCCCGGCCATTTTCGCGTTAGCGGAGCCAGCGCCCTCGACAAATCTTCCTGCGGCGACTCCGCCGCCCTTGCCGCCCTTGCCGCCGCCGCTTCGTTCGCTCACCAACGGGCAACAGAACTTTCGTTTTGCCCAGTTCACAAATGGTCAGCAACGTTTCCAGGCGATCGCGGGGGTGACCAACGCGCCCGGCGCGCCGGTGGTGGCGCATGTGACCAATTTCGCCGGCCGGCCCGTGCGCCCTCTGCCCGGTGGGCCGTTTCCTCCGGCGCAGGCGCCGGTCACAGCGAAGCCCTTGCCGCTGGTCGCAGACAAGGACGTGAAGGAATACACCGCCAAGCCGGGCGAAGTCAGCGCTCAACTTGATTTCACGCTGACAAACCCCTCGACCAACGCCGTGACGGTCAACGAAGTGCGCACCTCCTGCGGCTGCACGGTCGCGAAGCTGCCGAGCCAGCCGTGGGTGCTGGAGCCCGGAACGAACGGGCAGATTCACGTGACTGTCGATCTGCGCGGCAAGCGCGGCCAGATCACCAAACTCGTGTACGTTTATGGCGCGACCGGAACCAAGACGCTGACCGTAAAGGTGGACATTCCGGACGGGCCGGCCGGCACGCCGCCCGGGACCATGGTTGACCGCACGAAGAACATCCAGGTCGCCACGGCCGACCGGCAGGCGGTGTTCAAGAATGATTGCGCGAGTTGCCACGCCGCCCCTCTCACAGGCAAACTGGGTGCCGCCCTCTATGAGAAGGCCTGCGGCATCTGCCACGACTCCGAGCATCGCGCTTCAATGGTCCCCGATCTGCATCACCTGAACCATTCCACGGATCGCATCTATTGGAAGGTCTGGATAACGCAGGGCAAATCAGGGTCGTTGATGCCCGCATTTGCCCGGGCCGCCGGCGGTCCGCTGACGGACGAGCAAATCAACTCGCTTGCGGTTTATTTGGCCGAACAAATCAGTTCCCGCACCGCCGCGGCTCCCAGTGCGCCCTCCGCGAAGCTGCCGGCTTCCCAATGAAGTTGTTTCGCGGTTGCCGCTGTCGGCCCGGCCCCGTCTGACATGAAAGGGGTTTTCATCACTTTTGAAGGCACCGAAGGGAGCGGCAAGTCCACGCATGTTCGGCTGCTCGCTGAGCGGCTTCGGGCCGAGGGCAGGATTGTCCGCGTTTTGCGCGAACCAGGCGGCACGCCGATCGGCGAGGAAATCCGGCACACGCTCAAGCACAGTCAACGGAATCACGCAATGACTCCGGAGGCAGAATTGCTGCTCATGAACGCCAGCCGCGCCCAGCTCGTTCGCGAGGTGATTCGTCCCGCGTTGGCTGCGGGCGAGATCGTGTTATGCGACCGGTTTTATGATTCAACCATCGCGTATCAGGGTTACGGCCGGCGGCTGGACCCGGGAATGGTACGCGCAGTCGTCGGGTTTGCGGTCGGCGACACGCACCCCGACTTGACGCTCTTCCTTTCGGTGCCTGTGGGAATCAGCGAGGAGCGGCGTCTCGCCCGTCAGCAGGCAATGCTGCTGGATATTTCGCTCATCACCCAAAAGCCGGAGGAATGCGCCAAGCTGCCATTCAGTGAACCGTTACGGGACCGCATGGAAGAAGCCGACCGCGAGTTTTTTGAGCGAGTCGAGAAAGGGTTTAATGCTATTGCGGCCGCCGAGCCGGAGCGCATATGCACGATTGACTCGACGGGACCGCTGGAGTCCGTGAAATCCGCCGTCTGGGAGCGAACCGAACAGTTGCTTGCTCGACCGAGTAGACGCGCAACAAGCCGTTGACAAAGCCGGTCATTTCGCTACCTTTGCGCGCCCGAGTTTGAAGAAAAGTTGAATTTATGCCGAACACCAAGTCAGCCATCCGCCGCATGCACAGCAACGCGCGCCGGCACCTACACAATCAAAGCGTCCACTCGCGGCTCAAAACTCTTGAGAAAAACTATCTCTCGCTCGTGACAGCTGGAAAGCGGGACGAGGCGTCCCCCGCGCTGCGCGCGGTTTCGTCGGCACTGGACAAGGCGGCCAAGAGTGGTGCAGTGCATTCGAACAATGCCAGCCGCAAAAAATCGCGCCTTTCAGCGCGGCTTGCGGCCATGAAGTAACGGAATCTTCCGACGGCAGGGGGCGTTTCAAAAAGCCCTCGTGAGTTTTCCCGCGAACACAGGGCGGGTCGCCGCGGCCCGGTTATTCAGCCCTTGTAAACGATCAACACGCCGAAGTCGGTCATCAGTTTCTGCGAGCCGATGTCCAGATGGGTGTAGGCGAGAGTGTTGATGCTCACAATGTTTTCGTGGCCGACCTTCGCGAGGAATTCACTGACCACCTTGTCGAAGTTGTCGTGGCCGACTTCCACGCACTCCGTGCGCTTGATGGTCTTCACCCGCAGCGTTTTCTCGGATTCCTTTGCGGCGACTTCCAGCGGCGGCGGCGGTTTTTGGATGAGCAACTCGGTGGGCGTGTCGTGGACGGGTACTGAAAAGTGTTTTTCCTCGCGGGCAGCGGCGGATGAAGCGATGGGATTCATGACCTTGACGGTCGCCGGGTCCGCCTCGGGGATGGTGATCGTATGGTGGCAGGCGGGGCATTGTATCTGCGTTCCCGCCAGGGAAGCGTCGGCTTCCAGTTCCTGGCGGCAATTGGGACAAACAAACGTCACATCCATAAGGACCTCGGGGGTTGGAGTTGAATATGCCTGAAAGTAGATCTCCGCAGCCGGGAATTCCAGCGCAAAAGTGTCACTGATACGTCTTTTCCAGTTGCTTGATGCGCGGGTAAACCGGTGAATTGGTCGGCGTGCGCTGCTTGACGGAGGCGAAAATCTGCCGAGCTTCCTGCGGGGCGGTGGAACTGATCAACACGAGGTAGTCGAGTTCAATCGCAGCCAACCGGGGATCACTCACGTAAGGGCGATAACGCTTGAGCCAGTTTTTCAGTCCGGCGGCCCCCTGCTTTTGCGCGGCCTGCAGCGAGGATTCAAGATTGGCAGGCAGTCCCGTCAGCGTCGTTGGCGCCGTGACAACTGCTGCAGGTGGCGGCCCGCCACCACGATCTTCAACCTCTTTCCTGGCTTTCACCTGCTCCCAATAATTGTACAGTTCCTTGCAACCCCAGACGGCGGCGATGATCAACAGAATTCCGAGGACCTGTCTCATGTTTCCTCCACCCGTTCGATGCGCGCGCCGAGTTGTTTCAGTTTCTGGTCGATCCTCTCGTAGCCACGGTCCAGATGATAAATGCGTTTCACGAGTGTTGTCCCCCTGGCCACCAGTCCTGCGATGACCAGCGCGGCGGAGGCCCGCAGATCGCTGGCCATGACCGGAGCGCCACTCATCGGCCGGCCCCCTTTCACGATCGCGCTGGGCCCCTCGATTCCGATATCCGCGCCGAGCCGCGCCAGTTCGCTGACATGCATGAAGCGCGACTCGAAGATGCGTTCTGTGATGATACCGATGCCGGGTGTGAGTGCCATAAGCACCATCATTTGCGCCTGGGCGTCGGTGGGGAACCCGGCGTACGGCAGCGTGGTGATGTCCACGGGTTTCAATCTTCCCCCGCGTTTCACTTTTAACGCCGGACCACATCGCTCCACCTTCACGCCCGCCTCGCGCAACTTGTCGAGCACCGCGTGCATGTGGTCTGGACGGGCGCCCAGCAGTGAAACCTCTCCGTTTGTGGCCGCGGCGGCGATGGCAAACGTGGCGGCTTCGATTCGGTCAGGGATCACGTCGTGCTCCGCGCCGTGCAATTCCTTTACTCCCGTAATCGTGACAGTCGGGCTGCCAGCCCCGACAATTCGGGCCCCCATCGCGTTCAAAAAACAGGCCAGGTCCACGACTTCCGGCTCGCATGCAGCGCTTTCAATGATGGTCACACCGTCGGCCAGCACGGCGGCCATCATCACGTTGGCGGTGCCGAGCACAGTGGGTCCGGCGCGACCGCCAAGGAACACGTCGCCCCCGGCCAATCGAGGTGCGCGGGCGCGGACGTATCCGCCTTCGATTGTGATGCGCGCGCCCAACTGGCTGAGCCCTTTCAGGTGCAGGTCGATCGGCCGAGGACCGATGACGCAGCCGCCCGGCAGTGAGACGCTCGCCCGGCGCAACCGGCCTATCAGGGGGCCAAGAATGCAGATCGACCCGCGCATTTTGCGGATCAAATCGTAGTCGCCAACCCCTTTGATTTTTGCGGCATGCACCGTGAGAGTATCGCCGCTCAGTTTCACCTTCGCTCCGAGGGACGTGAGGATCTGGCCCATGAATGTGACATCACTCAAATCCGGCACGCGCCGGATGACGCACGGTTCGGCGGTGAGCAACGTGGCAGCCATGATCGGCAGCGCGGCGTTCTTCGCGCCGCTGATTGTCACCTCGCCGTGCAGCGGCACTCCGCCCTTGATCGAGAGACTGTCCATGAAAATCCTGATGTTTTTAATCCGCCAACAACCGGCGCTCAGACGCGTTTCACACTGGCCACAAGAATTCTTGGCCGGCCACTGTAATCGGCTTCAATTCTTTCGACAACCCAGTTGTGATCGGCAAAGATTTCGCGAATACGGTCCGCCTGTCCGTCGCCGAATTCCAACATGATCCGCCCCGCGGGCTCCAGGTATTTCGCCGCCTCCCTCGCCAGCCGGCGATAGAAGTCGAGCCCGTCCGGTCCGCCGTCCAGGGCCAGGCGTGGATCGTAATCGCGAACTTCCGGCGCCAGTGTGTCAATCTCCGCGACCGGGATGTACGGCGGGTTGGCCACGATCAAAGCAAACAGCACGCCGGTCGGCAACGCCGCAAAAGCGTCCCCCAGATGAAACCTGATTTTGTCAGCGACGCCATTCATTACGGCGTTGTCTTGCGCGACCCGGAGCGCTTCGGCTGAGACATCCACGGCGTGAACCTGCGCGGCGGGACATTTGGCAGCCAGCACGACGGCGACGCAACCGCTGCCCGTGCCAAAGTCCAGTGCGATGGGATGGACGGACGGCCATGCCGAAAGAAAGTCCCAGGCACGTTCGGCGAGCAACTCGGTCTCGGGTCGCGGCACGAGCACATCGCGGCCAACCTTGATCTCCAGCCCGCAAAAAGAGGCCGAACCAAGGATGTGCTGCAGCGGTTCGCGAGTGCCGCGCCGCCGGACGAGTTCGCGCACGGATTCGAGATCGGCCTCGCTGAGTTTCCGTTCAAAATCGAGGTACAAATTCAACCGCGGTACACGAAGCACGTGGGACAGCAACAATTCGGTTTGCAGACGGGGCGACTCGACCCCCTTTTTGGCGAGAAACTCGGAACTACGCTGAATGACTTCCAAAACCTTCACGCCGACAAATTACGTTCAAAGCGAAAAGTTCAAAGTTCAAATTGCGGAGGGCGCCTCGCCAGCAGTCCTTGCCACCGCCTTTCACCTGAGTTCTTCCCGCTTGCGCGGCGTGGCACACGCTCCTATTTTCGCGGCATGAAACGAATTCTCCCCTTGCTGTTGGGCGCGGCCTGTCTGAGCGCAACCTGTCTGGCCCAGGACAACGCTGCACGTGCCGCCGCCGAACGCGAAGCGGCGGAGGAACGCTACAAACTTCTGAATTCCGCCGTGGACGCGTTGACCACCGGCCAGGCGGACCTGCAGCGCCGGATCAGCGCGCTGGCGGACGAGGTCAGGGCCGTGCGCGCCCAGGACAACAAGGTTGACACGAGTAAATTTGTGACGCGTGAAGAATATGGCCGCCTCACCAAGGCCATCGAAGAGATCGAGCAGAAACGGGAGGCGGACAAAAAATTGATTCGGGAGGAGTTCGAGCAACTGAAAAAGGACATCACGAAAATCCTGAATTCACCCGCGCCGACCGCAACGTCCAAAAGGAGCAAAAACCTGTCCGGGACGGAAAAGACCGGGGACAAGTCCGCTGAGAAATCGTCGGACAAACCGGACAAGACCTCCGAGGCCCCCCCGCCGACGCAGGAGGGTGTCTGGTATGTGATCCAGCCGGGCAACACACTCAATGCCATCGCCAACGCGCATAACGAGGAGTTCAAAAAGAATGGCAAAAAGACCTCCATCAAACTCATTCAAGATGCCAATCCCGGGCTCAAACCGACCACTTTGAAAGTTGGCCAGAAAATTTGGATTCCCGTGGTGTCCGAATGAGGCGCCGGGAAATAGGACGAGATGCCTGCACGCGCAAGGGATTCCTTGCCGTTGCTGAACAGGATGGGCCATCGAAGCAGATTGGAACATGAGAACACTGCGCCGCATTCACCTTTATCTCGGCTGCTTCTTCGCGCCGCTGCTGATTTTTTATGTTGCCACGGGCTGGTACCAGACCGTCAATCCCGACCGCCGCAAAGGAGTTGGTGATTCAACCGATTTCGTCAGCCGCCTGAATCGCGTTCACGTCGAGCAGTATTATCCCACCGATTCGGCGTCGGGTTACTCGACCTACCTGTTTCGCTGCCTGGTGGTCGCGATGGCTGTCGCCCTGATTATCACGATCGTTCTGGGCATCATTCTCGCGTTTCGAACCATCCGCCACAAATGGCCCGTCTGGCTTTCGCTCGCCCTGGGTATCCTCCTCCCCATTGTCATGTTGTGGCTGGGGCAAAAGCATGATTGAGGAATGAAACTCGCAGTGCTGTTGTTGCTGGCGACGATTACCACACTCGGGCTGGGCGTTCTGCTCGCGCTGCAACTGCGTTATGTTATAACCGACCGCCATTTGAAGGTGACGCTTTTTGGCGTTTCTCTGCGGCGTATCAATCTGTCTGACATTGAATGCGTGTCCAAACGGCGATCCGGTCTGGCCGAGAGGTGGCATAACACGCTGCGTCCTTCGCACCGGGTCATCGTCGTCCGGCGCCGGCGCGGATGGTTCAAGGACTTCGTCGTTACACCAAAGAACCGCTATGTTTTTAAAACCGAGTTGGAACTGGCCATGGACAGGCTGCCGCAAATGCAGACGGGAGGGGGGTCGAAACCGGGCAGTGCATCGCGCTTGATTTCATCGCGTCACTAGACGCTCCCGAACACATCCGCACGCCCGTTGTGCGACAGGAGGGTTTTCGTGCAAGAAAGCGGCCCCCATTGTTGTGGAACGCTCTGCGTGCCGGGCCGTGTTGGAGCCTTCCCTCGCCACTCCGCTCGAAGAACACCCGACCGCAGCCGCCTCAATCTAATAAGCCCGTCCCACGCGCACGGAACGCCACTAAACAGATTGGTTGCGCGCGCGGGCAATTGGTTTACTCTCCCGACCTTGATGCCATTTCGATGAAAGACGAAACCATTGACATCGAATATCAATTCCAGCTGAGCAGCGGAATCCGCAAGCAATTCACTGTTCGATTGAAAAAGCCGGATTTGGAACTCGTCACCGATCGAAAAACCGTCCTCCCGGACTGGACAAAGCTGGAACACCATCAATGTCCCAATTGCCCGCTTGACCCCGCGCGGCACCCGCATTGCCCGATCGCGGCGAACCTGGTGGACGTCATCGAGGCGTTCAAAGAATGCCTGTCGATCGAGGAGGCAGACATCACCATACGCAGCGAGTCACGCGGGTATCACAAGCGGGCGACGGTTCAGTATGGCGTCGGCTCGCTGATGGGGCTCTATATGGCAGTCAGCGGTTGCCCGGTCATGGACAAGTTGCGGCCGATGGTTTACACGCATCTGCCGTTTGCCACCGTTGCCGAAACCATGTTCCGCGCCGCCTCCACCTATCTGCTGGCGCAGTATTTTTTGAGTCAACGCGGACGAGACCCCGATTGGAAGCTGGAAAGACTGGTTCGGATTTACGAAGATATCGGCACCGTCAACCAAAGTTTTGCCAGGCGGCTGTTGAGCATCAGCCCCAAGGATGCCAGCCTCAACGCGCTCGTCGGGCTCGACTGCTTCGCCACCGCCACGGCATTTTCCATCGTGCAGGACAGCCTGCGCGAGATTGAGCCGCTCTTTCGCGCCTACCTGGACAAAGACGGGGTGCGCTGACCGAGTCGGCCGCTACAAGGATGACGTGTCCGGCGTCTCCGTTGCGGGCAAATAACGAAGCTTGTCTTTTCGGCCGGTTGAGCTAATTGTTCATAAGCTCATCGGCGATTTTCTGAAAGGCCTGTTATGCGACAGACAACGATCGTTCCTGCTAGGCGCGTAGGCCGGGCGGCGCCTGTTGGCTTCACGCTTATCGAACTGCTCGTCGTAATCGCGATCATCGCGATTCTCGCGGGTCTGCTCCTGCCGGCACTGGCCAAAGCGAAGACCAAGGCGCAAGGCATCATGTGCATGAACAATGATCGCCAATTGATGCTGGCGTGGCGGCTTTACGTGGACGACAATCGAGATACGCTCCCATTTGCATACGTTGACGACAATCCTGCCAACAAGAATTACCGCTACGCCTGGGTCCACGGCATCCTAGATTACAACAACGCAAACCCCGCCAATTGGGACGTGACGAACACCATTATGCGAGGAGCGATCTGGCCTTACACGGGCGGTGCACTTCAGATATACAAGTGTCCGGCTGATGTCGTCCGGGTCAAACCAACGACTGGCCCGTTTAAAGGACAAAGTATTCCCCGTGCTCGCAGCATGTCGATGGACGCGTGGATGGGGATGAACGAGGGGGTTTACACCTGGTTTGGCGACAAAGTGGGCAACAGATATTTTTGGAAGTATCTCAAAATGTCGGACATCGTCGATCCTGGACCCGCGATGTCGTGGGTGCTGATCGATGAACACCCCGACAGCATCAACGATGGTTTCTTCGTTGTTGACATGCGCGGCTATCCGAATCCAGTGCAGGCAATGTTACCCGACTTTCCTGCAAGTTATCACAACAAGGCTGGCGGCCTGTCGTTCGCCGATGGCCACGCAGAAATTCATCGGTGGCGCGACCCACGCACAACTCCACCGGTCAGGCATGTGGTTGTCCAAACAGTCAATCAGGCAAACAACCAAGATGTTGTTTGGCTCTGGCAGCACACAACAAGTTTGCAATAACTTCGATTCTGATCTCGCTGCCGGCTTCAGAATGTCAGCTAAAAAACGACCGGGGCGGGGATTATTTGCGAATCGTACGCGACGACCGAAGAACTCGCGGCTCTAAATCTGAAAATCCACCGGGCGCGTGAGTTTGTTCAATACTTTGAGCTGGAGGTCCTCGAAAATCACCAGTGAGTTTGCCGGTATGCTGTGGGTCAGAAACACGTTCGCGCCTATCGTACTCGCTTCGCCCACGACGGTGTCTCCGCCCATGATGGTTGCGCCTGCGTAGATCGTCACATGGTCTTCGAGGGTTGGATGCCGTTTCTGGCCGCGCAACGTCTGGCCTCCGGAGAGCGATCGAGCCACCAGCCCAACGCCCTGATACAACTTGACGTGATTGCCGATGGTCACTGTCTCGCCCACAACCGTGCCGGTGCAGTGGTCCACGAAGAAATGCGTGCCGATCTTCGCTCCGGGGTGAAGGTCCATGCCGGTCCGGCTGTGCGCCCATTCGGTCATGATGCGCGGGATGAGCGTGACGCGCTTGCGGTAGAGTTCATGCGCCAGCCGTTGGACCGCGATGGCTTCGATGAAAGGGTAGGCGACGATGACTTCCTCCTTCGTCAATGCGGCGGGATCGCCGTTGTAGGCGGCTTCGACGTCCGTTTGAAGAAGTTCGCGCACCCGTGGCAGGCTGGCCAGAAAATCTCCGGTGAAACTGCGCGCCATCGGCCGCAGTTCCTTCTTCTTTGCGTCGGGTGGAGGCGCGTATTCGAGGCTCTTGTAGATTTCATCTTCGAGCCGCTCCCGCACCGCATCCATCAACGCGGCGGTTTCCGCTTTCAACTCCGATGAGTGAATCAGCTTGTCGTCGAAGAAACCCGGAAAGAGCAGGCGCAGCAGATCGGTGGTGATGGCGGCGATGGCGATCTTGGAGGGAAGGTTTTTGCCGTCGAGATGGTTGATGCCGCCCACGCGCGCATAGGAGGCGAGGAGCTGGTCGGTCAACTGGGTCACCGTCAGGTTGTTCACGAAACGGAGTATCCCGCAGGGCGGGATGAAACGCAAGCGGACGGCGGAAAGGAAAAAGCCGGGGCCTGAAAAGGCTCCGGCCTTGAATCGGGTCGGGAGGAATTATTTCGAAGAGTCCTTTTTGTCGCTGTCCGCGTTCTTCTTGCGATTGCGGACAAGGCCCGCCTTTTCGAGCTTTTCCTTGTCTTCCTTGCTGACCTTGGCGCGCTCTTCCTTGTTGAGCCTGCCGTCCTTGTTGGTGTCGTACTTTTCCAGCAATTCTTTTCGCAGTTTGCGCTGCTCTTCGGTCAGCTTAGGACGCTTCGTTCCGCCGTTGTCGGCATCAGCCGCGCGTAGAGCCGGCGCCAGGATCCCGAGCAGCGAAAGGCTGAGTGCCAATGTGAGTATTTTTTTCATAGCTTGCTTTGTCGATGGTGATCATCCGGCGCCGCGCCGGACAAACCCCACCATGATTTGTTTGAGTGTTGGACGCCGGGTCAGGACGAAAGGTTACGGGTCGATTTGCCCGCCCGGGGTTCCTCCAAGGCCGACGATTGCTTCGACCACCCGCGGGGGCCCGATGCCTTTCATGCAACGGAAATCGATCGGGCATTCACGTCGGAAACAGGGCGAACAGGGGGCGCCCGAGTCGACCACCCGCCAGCGCGGGTCGCCGGGCAGGGCGGGGCCCGTCAGTTGCGGCGATGTGCTGCCAAAGATCGCCACCACGGAAGTTCCGAGCGCCGCTGCCGCGTGCATCGGACCGGTGTCATTCGTCACCAGGACTCGGCAGAGCTTCAGGCACGCGCAGAGTTCCCGCAGTGAGGTGCGTCCGGACAAATTCACAAATCGCGGACGGAATTTCCACTGGTTCGCCGTTTTCCAAAATTCCTGTTCGATTCTCTCCGCAATGGCGATATCGCCTTCGCCCCCGAAAACCACCACGCCCCAACCCGGCCAGGCCGCCGCCTCTCTCGCCAACCAAAGAAAGTTATCCAGCGGCCAGCGTTTCGCGGGTCCATATTCCGCGCCCGGATTAAGGCCGAGCCAGTGCGCATTGTCCGCGAGTTCGAATTTTTGTCGTGCGGCCGCGACTTCGCCGGCCGTCATTTCGAGAAGGGGCGGCAGCGGGTCCGGGTTGGCGCCGAGTGCGGATACGAGATGCAGATAGTCACGGATCTGGTGAACATTCGTGCCCGAAGCAGCGCTCCGCATTTCGTGATTGCAGGAACCTGCGGAGGTGGAGCCGGTGCCACGGTGGTCACGGGCGACGAGCTTTTTAATTTCACCAACCGAACGTTTTCTCGTCGCCGTGCCACCGGCGCGCGAAGCAACGGCATTCGTCAAAAAATAATTCCGTCCCGGACGCCCGTAACCAATGCGCTGAGGAATACGCGCCAGCCACAGCTCCAGGGCCGAGCGATGAGAGTTGGCGAGGGTGAGGCCCGTTCGAAAATGTCCCGCGCGAAGTTTTCTCGCCACGCTCCAGAGGGTGTCCCGCTTTGAGAAGGTCACGATGGCGTCCACAGCCGGGTGATGCGCCCACAATCCGGCCAGCTTTTCGTGCGTGAGGAGTGTGATGAGGGCGCCGGGCGTCGCCTCGCGCAACCGGAGCAGGGCGGGAGTTGTCATCACGGCGTCGCCGAGCCAGTTCACCCCGCGCACGAGGATTCTTCCGAGGTGCGCGTCGTGGATGGCGTGGGGCGCAATCACGGTGTGTTCGGAATTGATGCAGTCGAATCGGTGGCCGCAACGGAAGCGCCGGTCCCGGTTCTTCTCCACTTTCCCGGCTTCCAGCGGTTGTGCACCCAAAACCAGTTCGCCGGATCGCGGCGGACGCCGATTTCCAACGCGCGGTTGACATCGCGCATGATGGCCTCGGAGGAACGCGGCCGGCCGCCTTCGTGGGTCGCAATTTCATCACCGACTTCGACGCGCCAGCGACCCGGCGAGACGCGATAACAGATCGCGGTGAAAACCGGGCAATGGTATCGCAACGCGAGCACCGCCGGCGCGGCGCTCGTGGAGCAGTCGCGTCCTAAAAATGGCAGCCGCAGGCCGTGGTCGCCCGCGTGTTGATCGGCAAGCAGGCCGAGCGCGGTGCCGCCGCGGCTCATCACGGTCTTCAAGGCGCCGGCGTCAGTGCGCCGTTCGAAGTAGAGGCAGCCGGATTTTTCGCGGAGCGATTGCAGGAGCCTGTTCAGGGCGGGCTGGCGCAGGGCGCGGTAGGTGGTTGCAAACTGATAGCCGGGCGCGAACGACGCGCACCGGGCGTAAAGCTCGAAGTTGCCGAAGTGACCGATGGCGATCACGCAGCTGGCGGGCGTTTCACCGGGCGCGGCCGCGTGAAGCTTTTCCACGCCCGCCGCCTGCACGACCTTCTTGATTTCGTCGTTGCTCATGGCGGCTGTTTTCACCGCGCAGGCGAAGTTTTCGCCAATGCGACGGAAGTTCTCTCTGACCAGGGCGCGGATCGCGGTCGGGGATTTTTCGGCGCCGAGGCACAAACGGAGGTTGTCCAACGCCACGCGCCGATGCCGTGCGTCGAGCGACCAGGCAAGCGATCCACCCGCCCGCCCCAGATGCGCCACGACGCGCAGTGGGAGCGCCTGCAACGCAGCGACGACCGCGCGCGCCAGGCAGTAGAGCAGCAGGTCCATTGTTCAGCGAAAACAGATTTTCTGCACGCAGTCGTGAAAGTCCTTGGCTCCGCTGAGAATCTTGATCTCGACCCGCATGAAGTAAATCGAGAGGTCGCGGCGGTCGATCTTCGGAAAGCGCACGGCATCCTTTTGCGTCGTGACGATGGCGTGGGCTTGGCGTTTCTTGCTCCGGTTGATGACATTCAACACCTCCTGTTGAGTGAACCGATGGTGGTCGGCAAAACGCTTCGAGTAAACGAGCTCGCCGCCGATCTGCGAGAGGCTCAGTTCGAAGCTTTCCGGTTGTGCAATCCCACTGAGCGAGGCGACCTTCCGGCCCTTGATCAGATCGAGGCCATGTCGTTCGCCCGTGAATACGTCTTCGAAGTAAAGCGGGTGATGCACACACTCGATGATCCCGGCGGTGCGGTTGTGTTGCGCAATGCGCTCACGGAGCGCGGCCGTGTTGCCATCGCTCTTGGTGATGAAGATGACATTGGCGCGCGACAGGTGCGAAGGCGGTTCGCGCAAAGATCCTCGCGGCTCCAGGTGCTCGTTGCCAAACGGCTGCTGGCAGTCAATCAGCACCACGTCCTGCCGGCGACCGCGCAGCTTCCAGTATTGGAATCCGTCGTCGAGCAGCAGCGTGTCGCAGCCGAATTTTTCAATTGCGTAACGTCCGCTCTTCACGCGGTCCTTGTCCACCAGAACGATGACATCCTTGAGGTTTGACGCCAGCATGTACGGTTCGTCACCGGCGGTTTCCGAATCGAGCAGCAGAGACCGTCCGTCCGACACAATGCGCGGTGGCGTGCGGTCCTGCCGGAACAGAAACCGGTCGATCAACCGCTTGGCCAGCGGCGGCGGCTTCGAGCGGTAACCGCGCGAGAGGATGGCCACCGTGCGGCCCTGGTCCCGGAGTTCGCGCGCAAATTTTTCCACGACCGGCGTTTTGCCGGTGCCACCCCAGGTCAGATTGCCAATGGCGATGACTTGCACGCCAAGCGTGAAGTCGCGCAGGATGCGGACGTTGTAAAGAAAACGGCGGATTTTTTTGAGGACCTGATAGATTTTAGAAAGCGCAAGCAAGGCGACACGCATCATTGCGGCCCGCTTGCCACGGCGTTGTTCGGAGATGACTTCGAGGACGAAGGTTTCCGCCGCCTCCGTCCAGTCTCGGACTCGCTCGCGCATGTATGCGCAGTCTGCCTACAGGCGGAGCGCGAAGCAAGCGGGCAAGGGCGCGGCGAAGAGCAGGTCGGTCCGGACAACTGTTGAATCAAAATCCGTTTGCCTTTGTGTCCGATTTCGCAACACTCCCGCGCATGAGCAAGACGAACAAGTTCGCCGCCTACCCGCGTCTCAATCCGCTCGGCGTGGGCGGACGCATCTCTGCCGCTGACCTGGTCGAGAAGACGTTTCTTGCCTACAATGCCGGGCGCCTGCGCGAAGCGGCCAGATTGCTCGCGGAAAAGATGCTGCCGGAGGATGGATTCGTCGGCATGAGCCTCACCGGCGCGCTCACACCGGCGGGCCTGGGCAAATCATGCCTCATCCCCCTCATCAGGGCCGGCTTCGTGGACTGGATCGTCTCCACCGGCGCGAACCTTTACCATGACCTGCACTACGGCCTCGACATGGCGCTGTACCAGGGTTCGCCATTCCTTGATGACGTGAAACTGCACCGCGACGGCGTCATCCGCATTTACGACGTGTTGTTCGATTACAACGTGTTGCTCGACACGGACGCGTTCGTGCGGGAAGTCATCCAGGGTCCGGAATTCCAGCGCACGATGGGCACCGATGAGTTCCATCGTTTGCTCGGCAAATACGTTCACGAACGGGGCAGGAAACTTGGCTTGAAGGATTCGAGCGTGCTCGCCACCGCGTACGAATGCGGTGTTCCGATCTTTACCAGCAGCCCCGGCGACAGTTCCATAGGAATGAACGTGGCCGCGATGGCGTTGCGTGATTCCAAACTGCTGTTTGACGTGAATCGCGATGTGAATCAGACCGCGGCAATTGTATACGAGGCAAAGTCCACTGGCCACACGTCCTCGGTTTTCATCCTTGGCGGCGGCTCGCCAAAAAATTTCATGCTCCAGACCGAGCCGCAGATCCAGGAAGTGATGGGGCTTGCGGAAAAGGGCCACGATTATTTTCTGCAATGCACCGACGCGCGCCCGGACACCGGCGGGCTGAGCGGGGCAACGCCGGCCGAGGCCGTGAGCTGGGGCAAGGTAGATCCCGACACGCTGCCCGATTGCGTCGTTTGCTACACCGACTCGACCATCGCGCTGCCGTTGCTGACCGCATGCTGTCTGAGCCGCGTGAAACCGCGCCGATTGAAACGCCTCTGTGATCGTCGGGACGAGATTCTGGAAAATGTGCGCGCCAAATACCTCAAGACCGGCAGCATATCCAAAGTGCTGACCTCGCGCAAAATCGCCAAACGCGGGAGCAGCGTCGGGATCAAAAGGAAATGATTTTGCCGCCGAGCGGGTCAGCGGGGTGACTCGCGACGCAGCGGGTCGTCCCGGGCAATGCGTCCGTGAACAGCATCCGCTCAGAGCGCTTCCTGATGTCACCAACCTGACGCTTGCATTCCGTTGGAGAGCGATTCATCCTGACCGCCCGTTTCATTTCGGGCGCACCAATGTGCTCCGAAGACGCAGTCACATGAGCAACTCGCCGGACACCGGTTTGGATTTGGAAGATCTGGAGCTGCAGCTCCTGCCCGCCTGGGCCAAACAGTCGCCGTCTGCCAATCGCTACGCCAGATACGAAGGCGGCGAAAAGGACTCAGGACCTCAAGATCGCGACCGGCGTGAGCGTCGTGGCCGGGGCCCGCAAGACCGCAGGCCGGGCGGAGACAGGCGCTCAGGCGACTCGCGTCGGTCCCGGGACGACCGCGGCCGTCCGCCGCGGCGGGAGGGATTCGATCGTTCCGAAGCATCGCTCCGGGAGGACAAACCGGAGGTGGTCTTGTCGTTGCCGGAAGTGACCGTGACGATCGTACCGGAGGAAAAGGGGGTCGAATCACTCGCCCGGCAGATCAAGCTGACCGGCCGCGCGTATCCGGTCTTTGACATTGCGCATCTGATTTTGAAGCGTCCGGAACGTTACCGCGTCACCTTCGGCGCGATCAAAAAGCCCGATGGGCAGGTTCCTCAACAGCTTTGGCTCTGCAATCTGGACGACACGATCTGGCTTTCCGAGCGCGATGCGGTCAGTCACGCACTCCGCCGGCACTTTGACACGTTTTACAAAGCCGAACGCATACCAACCGACCCGCCCAAGGGAACGTACACCTTCGTCGCACAATGCAGTTTGAGTGGCGTGGTTCTTGGACCTCCGAATTATCACGATTATCAGAACAAGTTGCGCAAATTGCACTCCGAACGGTTCGCCCGGATGCCGTTCGAGGCTTACAAGTCGAAGGTGCGAATCGTGAAGGACGAAGCCGTGGTTAAAAAATGGATCGAGGAACAAAGCTTCAAGACGGAGTTCAGCTGCCTCAACGTGCCTGAACCGAAAAAGCTCGGCAGCCGTGAAGACGTGGAAAGGCATTTTAGCGAAGTGCATTCGGGAAACATCATCAGCGCGGTTGAAGCGCACACCCTGTCCGGATCCGCGGCGCAGCAGTTGCCGACACCCGCGTTGCGCCAGTTGCTGCGGCGGGCCTGGGATGAACAGGAGCGGTTTCCGATCAAAGTCGTCACCACGCTCAGCCAGCAGCTTGCCCCGCATGGTCTGCAATTCTTCAAGGTCAACAAAACCATCACCCATGTGGCCGTTGCGCGCCCGCACTATCTCGATCTCGATGCCACGCCCGTGTCGGAAGGAATCAAACGCATTGTCGATCACATCAACGCGCGTCCCGGGTGTACTCGCCGTCGGCTGATCGAGGCGCTTTCGCCCTCGCCGACGGTCGCAGCCACCGTGGCGGCCGGTGCGGACGGGACTCTTCCGGCGGGCCGGCAGACGATTGATTCAACCGCGCGTCATGCCGCAATGCAGGAGCCGACCCCGGAACAAACAGCCGTGATTGCGGATTTGCACTGGCTGATTCATCAGGGGCACGTGATCGAGTTCGCGAACGGTCGGATCGAGACCGCCAAAAAACCAGTTCCGAGACCGCCCAAGCCGGCCGAGAAACCCGCCGCAACCGTGCCGGGGCCGGTGACAGCCGACGACGCGCTTCCCAAAAGCCGTCCAGCGACTGCGGAGACAGGGTCGCCTTCACAAGCCGGTACGTCGTCCGAAGATATCCCGGGGACTTTGGAAACCGGACAACAACCGGGGGGGGAGCGAAGTGGCGGCATCTGGGACCGTTGATTCGGGTGCGGGAACTGGCATCGCGCCTTCCGAGGCGGCGCCGCGAAGCGATCCTGCGACCGCACCGGCAGGCGGCGTATAGCGGTCAGCGTTGCGCCCTTCGTTACCGTGTCGCCAACTCCTGCGGCGGAATATCAATGCTCGACAGCGTTTCGCCCGCCCGCGAATAATCCGCCGAATTTTTCGCATGAAACAAAAAGCCTACGCGCGCGCGGGTGTTGACATCGATCTTGGGAATCGCGTCAAGTCGACGCTCCCACGGCTGCTCGCGATCACGCGTCGCCGCGAAGTGCTCGGCAAGGTCGGCGGATTCGGGGGTCTTTTCGCGCTCGATACCAAGAAGTATAAACAACCCGTGCTTGTCTCGAGTGTTGATGGCGTCGGCACCAAGTTGAAGATCGCATTCGCGATGGGCCGCCACGACACCATCGGGCAGGACCTGGTCAACCATTGTGTCAACGACATCGCCGTGTTGGGCGCCGAGCCCCTGTTCTTTCTTGATTACCTCGGCACCGGATTGCTTGAACCGCACGTTTTTTCAGAAATCATCA
>Ga0134126_10003362_pt1 | contig 20059 bp, 19 predicted proteins | sample KB31752_FD_96881 | JGI IMG/M metagenome (GOLD analysis project Ga0134126, IMG submission 96881) | Terrestrial soil microbial communities with excess Nitrogen fertilizer from Kellogg Biological Station, Michigan, USA - KB3-175-2 | ecosystem: Environmental > Terrestrial > Soil > Unclassified ...
CCGATCTCGCCAAGCTTCCGCCCGGCGATCAATCGGTGGCGCAACGTCTGTCGGCCGCCGAAAACGCGATGAAATCGCTGGGCGTGGCGCTTGCCGCGCTTGGCCACCGCGACGACAGCATCTCCGGCGATGCGAAGCAGGCGCGTGAAAGCTCCGAGGCCGCGCAGAAGGCGGTGAACGAGCTTCGCGATAAGGTGCAGAATGCGGCTAAGCCGAGTGGCGTCGAGCCCGAGGCGCTTGACGCGTTGCAAAAGCGCGTGACCGCGCTCGAACAATTGGTGAAGGACGCGCGCGAGCAGATCGCGAAGGCTGCCCAGAGCAGCGCGGCAACGAACAGAGCGGCGCGGCTTGCCTTGAATTCGGCGGCGTTGCGCAGCGCCGTCGAAAGCGGCGCGCCCTACGCTCAGGCGTTGGAACAGGTGAAGGCATTGGGCGTAGACCCTGCAAAGCTCGCCGCGCTTTCACCGTTCGCGCAGAGCGGCATTCCGAGCGCGGCTTCCCTTTCGCGCGAACTTGAGGATCTCTTGCCTGCGTTGCGTAAATCGTCCGGGGCGGACAGCGACACAAGCGGCGGCTTCCTCGAACGTCTGCAGGCGAATGCCAGCCGGCTGGTGCGCATCCGGCCCGTCGATGCGCCATCCGGCGATACGCCGCCGGATGTGTTGGCGCGCATTGAAGTGCATGCGGCCAAAGGCAACATCGACGGTGCGCTCGCCGATCTTTCAAAACTGCCGGATGCGGCGCGCAAGCCGGCCGAGGGCTGGATCGCCAAGGCCCGGCAGCGGCAGGCCGCGCTTGCCGCCGCCCGCGACCTCGCCCGCGTGAGCGCGCTCGCGCTCGAGAAGTCATGAGGGCCGCATGATTCGGGTGGTCCTCTTTCTCATCGCGGTCGCCGTCGCAGCGCTCGGCTTTGCCTGGGTCGCCGACCGGCCGGGTGACGTTGTCGTCACGTGGCTCGGCTATCACATCGAAACCTCGGTGAGCGTGGGCATCCTGGCGGTCGCGGTGATTGTGCTGCTGCTGCTGCTGTTGTGGTCGCTGCTGCGCGGGGTGCTGCGCTCGCCCGAGCAGGTATCGTTTTTTTTCCGCCATCGCCGCGCCATGAAAGCGTATCTCGCCGTCAGCCGCGGGCTGATTGCAATCGGCGCCGGCGATGAGCGGCTGGCGCGCAAGTCCGCAGACGAGGCGGCGCGGCTCGCACCGGGCGATTCGCTGTCGCTGCTGCTGATGTCGCAGTCGGCGCAAATGGCCGGCGACCGTCCGGCGGCCGAGCGCGCCTTCCGCGCCATGGCCGCGCGCGACGATACCAAGCTGCTCGGCCTGCGTGGTCTTTATGTCGAAGCGCAGCGCCGCAACGATCCGCTGTCCGCGCGCCGCGTCGCTGAGGAGGCAACCAAAGCCGCGCCCACGTTGGCCTGGGCTGGGCAGGCGGTGCTCGACTATCGTTGCGCCGATGCCGATTGGGCCGGCGCGCTCGATGCGCTCGAGCATATGCGATATTCGCTCGACAAAGCCGACTATTGTCGCAAGCGCGCGGTCTTGCTTACCGCTCGCGCGCAAGCGCTTGCGTCAAGCGATCGCGATCGGTCGCGCCGGTCGGTGCTGGAGGCGGTGAAACTTGCGCCCAACCTCACGCCAGCGGCAGCAATGGCGGGCCGGCGGCTTGCCGAATCGGGGGACCAGCGCAAAGCGCGTCGGATTCTCGAAACCGCATGGCTGGCGAACCCGCATCCCGATATCGCGGAGGCCTACGCCGATCTGCGTCTGGGGGATTCGGCGCGCGAGCGGCTGGCACGCATTCAGAAGCTTGCCGGCAAGACACCTGGAGAACGCGAAGGCGCGCTCGCGCTCGCACGTGCCGCACTGGACGCGCGCGAATTTGCTACCGCGCGCTCTTCCCTCGCGCCTTACCTCGCCTCGCCGACGGGCCGCGTTGCGACGCTGATGTCCGAGATCGAGGAAGCCGAACATGGCGATAACGGGCGCGTACGCGAATGGATGGCGCGCGCCGTGCGTGCGGCTCCCGATCCGGCCTGGACGGCGGATGGCGTCGTGTCTGACCGCTGGCTGCCGGTGACGCCGAGCGGCCGCCTCGATGGCTTCCAATGGAAGGTGCCGCTTGCTGAAATCGGTTTCCAGCGGCCGGCAATCGAGATTGAGCCGCCGCCCTTGCCGGCAACCGAACCGGTGGAGATCGCGGAGGCGGAATTGGCGCCCCAGCCGAAACCCCGGCTGCAAGCCGATGCCGCGATCGAGCAAGCGCTGCCCGCAATGCCGGCGCGGAAGTCCATGGCGCCAAAACAAAAATCCAAGCCGCCCGACCCGGTGATCCCGCTGGTGCATTCGCCGGACGATCCAGGCCCCGACTCCGCGCCGGACGGCGATCCCGTGCCGGAACGGTCTTCCTCCCCCGATGCGTGGCACCGCATCCGTCAATTGTTCCGGTAGTGCTACCGGCCCTTCGCGGCGAGGCCCACGATTGCTTGCCATTGCAGGCTCACGCCGATATCAGTGGCCCGCTTCAGCCGGCGTAGCTCAGCGGTAGAGCATCCGCTTCGTAAGCGGGAGGTCGGGGGTTCAAATCCCTCCGCCGGCACCAATTTTGGGCCCAGGTGGTGGCCGGGGTGGCGCATATTTCCACCCCTGATGCGCTAAATTTTACCGTCTTTGGTTGCGGAAAATCACCAAGGCAACTGTGATTTTTCCTCCCGCAAAGAACCATTACCGGCCCTCCGCGTTGCCGGATCGAGACTTCCCGGGCGCATCGTCAGCAAACGAGGAATTTTCGCCATGTGGCTCACACTTTTTGGCATCGTCACAACCCTGGCCATTGGTTTTGCTCTTGGGGCGCTTGTCCTCGAAGACGCTGAGGAGAAGGCCCGATCTTGAGCGCGACTATCGGTAGCGACCCACTTTGGGCGGCCAGGATGGCCGCCCAATTTTCTTAAAAAGCATAGGCGCGGCGTTGCTATAAGCACGGCATGCCGTCGCTTCTTTTATCAAGGCGCTTTGCGCCCTTGTTCTGCTGCCAGTTCTTCGCGGCGTTCAACGACAATTTTCTAAAAACCGTGCTGGTCTTTCTCATTCTGTTTCGCGCCGGCAACGCCAATGCCGCAGCGCTGATCTCGCTGGCGAGCGCCGTATTTATCGCGCCATATTTTTTCTTCTCGGCGCTCGGCGGCGAATTGGCCGATCGCTACGACAAAGCGCGCGTCGCGCAGGCGATCAAGTTTGTCGAGATCTTCGTTGCGGCAATTGCGGTGTGGGGCTACGCGCGGCAGTCGCTACCGATCCTTTTTTGTGCACTCGCGGGCTTCGGCGTGCTGGGCGCTCTGTTCGGGCCGGTGAAATACGGCATCTTGCCCGATCATCTGCAGCGCGCCGAATTGCCGGCCGGCAATGCCCTGGTCGAGGGCGCCACCTTTATCGCCATCCTCACCGGGACCATCGCCGGCGGACTCGCGCGCGCCGGTGAACTCACCGCCATCGCGCCGCTGCTGGTCGGCGTTTCTCTCGCGTGTTGGCTCTCGGCGCTGTTCATTCCGCCGACTGGCCAAGGCGCACCGCATTTGAAAGTCTCCGCCAACATCGCGGCCTCTACCGCCCGCAATATCCGCTATTTGCGCGCGGATTCCCGCCTATGGTGGGGCGCGCTGTTGACGAGCTGGTTCTGGCTCTCCGGGATCGTGGCGCTCTCGTTGCTGCCGCCGCTGATCAAGGTCAACGTCGGTGGCAATCAGGATACGGTGACGGCTTTTCTTGCCCTGTTTTCAGTCGCCGTCGGCATCGGCTCCGGGCTGGCGGCCGTCATCGCGCGTGGACGCATCGTGCTCATGACGTCGGTTGTGGGCGCTGTGCTACTCGGCTTGTTCGCGATCCATCTCGGGCTTATCGCGAATGCCGCGGGTGTGATTGCCGTAGCGCGGGCGCCCGGCGCGGTGTTTGCTTCCTCGCTCGGACTGCGAGCCGCGATCGATCTTGGCGGGATGGCGATCGCGGGCGGGTTGTTCATCGTGCCCGCCTTCGCGGCCGTGCAGGCTTGGTCGGATGCCGCTTATCGCGCTCGCACGGTGGCAGCGGTGAACGTGCTCAACGCCGCCTTCATGACCGGCGCGACGGTCGCAATCGCGCTGATGCAAAAAGCCGGCGCGACCGTGCCGCTGCTGTTCCTAGGGCTTGGCGTGGCAACGCTCTTGGTGGCGCTGGCGATCTGGCGAACGATGCCGAAGGCTTAAACGCCTCAGCATCCAACCGACTCCATTCGTGCCGCTATTTACGCATCGCCAGCACGCGGTCCACCATCTCGCCAGCGACACCGAGGTAATTCGCCGGGTCGACCAGCGCTTCCAGCTTCTTGCGGTCGGCATGCTTGCGGATTTCGGCGTTCTCCTCCAAGAGATCGATCAGCGGCCGTCCGGTTTTCACCACCTCGCGGCAGATGTCGTAGACGACATCGTGCGCGTAGTTGCGTCCCATCTTATCGCCGAGCCCCATCATCACCGCTTCCGACATGATGAGGCCATTAGTGATGTCGAGGTTTTCGCGCATCTTCTTCTCGTTCACCTGCAAGCCTTCGACCAGGAAGCGCGTCTGCGCCAATGCGCCGGCCGACAGCATGAATATCTCCGGCAGTGCGATCCACTCGATTTCCCATGGGCCGGTGGCGCGCTCGTGATCCTCAATCATCGCCTCGAGAAGCGCGGCAACAAGCTGCTTCACCATCGCAGTCTGCGCGGTGATGTAGACGGAAGAGATCGGGTTGCGCTTCTGCGGCATGGTCGAGGAGGAACCGCGGCCCTGGTGGAAAGGCTCATAGACCTCCTCGACTTCCGTCTGCATCAACAGCTTCACGTCGAACGCGATCTTGCCGCAGGAGCCGGTGACGAGACCGAGGAAGCAGCCGACCTCCGCGATGCAGTCGCGCACCGTGTGCCAGGAAATTGCGGGCTGGCCGAGCTTCAATTCTTTCATCAGCTCGGCTTGAACCTTCAAGCCGTCCTTGCCGAGTGAGGAGAGCGTGCCGGCGGCGCCGCCGAACTCTCCCACCAGCACGCGCGACTTGAGTTCTGCCAATCGCTGCTTATGACGCTCGAAAGCGGCGAGCAGGGTCGCCATCTTGTAGCCGAAGGTGATTGGCACGGCCTGCTGCAGGTTGCTACGTCCGGCCATCGGCGTGTCGCGGTATTTCTTCGCGAGTCCCGCGAGCGCATCGCAGATGGCGTCGATCTCCTTGCCGACAATGTCGAGCGACTCGCGGATCTGCATCACGGCGGCGGTATCGGTAATGTCCTGCGTGGTGGCGCCCCAATGTGACCATTCGCCAAGGCTGTCTTTGCAGAGCTTCACGAGCTGTTGGACCACGGGAAGTACCGGGTAGCCGATCCGCTCGGTCGTCTCCTTCAGCTTGGCCATGTCGATGAGCTTGACGTCGCAGTGCTTGACGATCTCGTCGCAAGCGTCCTGCGGGATGATTTTCAGCCGGGCTTGCGCAACCGCGAGCGCCTTCTCGAAATCGAGATATTTCTGCACCCGGTTTTCATCCGACCACACCTGCCGCATTGCGGGCGTGGTGAAGATGTCGCGGAACACCGCGGAATCAAGGATCGTGGACGGCATCGGGGGCTCCTTAAGCCAATTCGGCGCGGACATTAGCGATTTCAGTAATCCGGGCAATGGCGCCACGCGTGGGCGTTCCCTCTCCCCTTGGGGGAGACAATGGAGAACGCTCAAGCATTAGCGAGGCGCGAGCCGGAAGAGCGTGAATGCGATATCAACCAGGACCCCTTTCCGCGCTCGTTTCGCCATAGGCCAGCTCGGTGCGCTGGCCGTCTTGCATAAAGCATGCGAATGCGGAGCATTCGCTATGCACCCTCTCCCCAAGGGGACACGGGAAGGGAGCACGCGGCGCGGTGCCTACCCCAACTGCTCCTTCATCCAGTCCGCGCTCTGCGAGCGCCAGCGATAGGCGCGATTGGTGGCGATGTGGTTGCCATCTTCGATCATCATCAACGTCGCCTTCTTCTTGACCTCGCGGGCTAGCCGCTCGGCATCGGCCGCGGGCACGATGCGGTCGTTGCGGCCATTCACGATGAAGATCGGGCAGGTGATGTTCTGCGCGATGCCAACGAGCGAAAGCGTTTTGGCGTTTTCGCGAGCCTCGGCTTGGCTCTTGCAGTGGCTGCGCACGCGAAAAGCCTCGCGCGTCAGTTCCGGCAATCCGTCCCAGGCCGCGGCCCAATCGAAGGGCCCACCGAGCGCGATGCAGGCTCTGATGCGTTTCTCGAACGCGGCCGCGCGCGGCGCGTAATAGCCGCCCAGGCTCACGCCCCACATGCCGATGCGCTTGGCATCGAGGTCGGTGCGCGTCTCGACGAAATCGATCACCGCCTTGACCGGCGTTTCGTAATCGCCGCGGATGGCGAAGTCATATTGCCCCTCGCCCTGACCTGGACCATCGAACATCAGGGTGGCGATCCCGCGCGCAAGAAACGGCGCCTCATAGGCTTCGCCTTCTTCCTTTGTTGAATCCAACCCCACAGCCATGACGACCACCGGCGGACGCTCGATTCCCGGCGGCTTGCGCAGGATGCCGGCGAGCGTCTTGCCCTCGTATGGAATTTCAACGCGCTCGCCCACGGGCCTGAGGTACGGCAGCGCCGCTTGCCGGCAGGCGACCGCTTTCATGTGCGCCGCCTTCATTTGCGGCACGTCATGCACGAACAGGAACGCCGCAAAATGGTAATAAACGCCGGCGCGCTGAAAGCACTCGCCGGCGGTCAGGTGATGTTTGCGCTCGAGTGCTTCGTGGGCGAGCTGCTCGTGATGGGCAGCGCGCGCCGACCAGGCGGCGCACCACTCGTCGTAGCTTTTGAGCGCGTCCGTGACCTCTTCGAAATCGGTGAGCACCACGCCATTGGCGACGAAGCGCGGGCCCCAATGGGCAATCGCGGATTTGACCTGGGGATCGGTAGACATGGCAAATTCCTCGGGCGGTTCTTCGGCCAGTTCTGTGGCCTGTTCCTTAGAGCTTACGTGAGAAATCAGCCCGCCGTCTCGTCGCGGCGGTACCAGGGCAGGAAGCGGCGGGTGCACCAGACGACCGTGAGCTCGCAAGCGACGCCGAAACCCGCCAGCAGCAGCACGCCGACGAAAGCTTCGTTGTGATGATAGGCGCGGGAGTTATAAAGAATGAAGTAGCCGAGCCCGCCGACCGAGAGAAAGAATTCCGCGACGACGGCGCCGATCAGCGCGCGGCCGGCGGCAAGCCGCAAACCTGCGAGCAGATAGGGAGTGGCGGCCGGCAAAACGATCTCGAGCGTCATTCGGACGCGCTTGGAACGGAACGAGCGGGCCACTTCAAGATATTCGGCGGGAACCGAGCGGGCGCCGTCGGCGACGTTCACGATGATCGAGAAGATGGCCGCAAAAATGATGGTGGCGATGCGCGCCGCACCTGAATAGCCGAACCACAACGAGAACAGCGGCAACACAATGATCATCGGCAGGGCGTAAAAGCCGTTGACGTAGTGGCGGATGACACGCTCGACCGCGGGACTGCGCCCCATCGCAAGACCGATGAAGGTGCCGGCCACCAACGCGATCGCCAAGCCTTCGGCTACCGCCGACAAGGTCTGGCCGGTGGCGGCGAGGAAAGCGGGATCGACGATTACGTGTGGGATCGCCATCACCACGGTGCTCGGCTTGGCGACATAGGCCGGCGCGAAGCCGCGCACCACGAATTCCCATACCGCCGCGATGGCAAGGCCGGCGATCAGGCGCGGCAGCAAGGTCCCGCCCTGCGCGGCGGCCTGCGCCTTCGGCTTGGGTTTGGGCGCACCCGACTTGGCGGCTGCTGAAATGACAGCTTCCGTCATGCGCTATTGTCTCCAGCGCGCGAAATGGCGCTCGATCTTGAGGCCGAGTCGCATCAACCCGACGCCGATGAGGCCGATCACCAGGATGGAAGCAAAGACGCCGCCGGTGTCGAAATTCTGCGAGGCACCCATGATGAGCTGACCCAAGCCGGTCGAGGACAGAAAGAATTCTGCCGCCACCATGCCGACCAGGGCGCGGCCGATCGCCTGGCGTACGCCGGTCATGATGTAGGGCAGCGTGTAGGGGAGGATCACTTCGCGCCAGAGCGCCCACTCGTCCGAGCGGAAGGATTTCGCCACCTCGATCATCTCGGGCTTAATGCTGCGCGCGCCTTCCACCGTGTTGTACAGCACCGGAAATACAGCGAAGAGAAACACCACCAACACCTTCGGCGTGAATCCAAATCCCATCAGCGAGAGGATGAAGGGGATCAGCGCCACCATCGGCGTGGCGTAGAGCGTCATGATGTAAGGCTCGAGGCCGATCCGCAGCACGCGCACGCGCGCCAGCAAGATGCCGAGCGGAGCCCCGACGACCACCGCCAGGACGAAGCCCGTGAGGAACAGCTCCGCCGAATCCAGGAATTGGCTGAGGAAATCGCCACCGACAATCAATTGCCAGAGCCGCACCAGCGTCTCCGAGAACGGCACCATGAATGCCTGGCTGGTGCTGCGTCCCGCGATCTCCCACAGCGCGATGCCGGCGAGCAGGCTCGCCCAGAACGGAGCATGGCGGCGGAGGAAGCTTGTTTGCACTGGCTTGACTTCACCTGACAACGGGTTTGCGACCTATCTCCGTCATCCCGAGGCGCCCGGCGAAGCCGCGGCTCGAAGGATGAACGGTCATCACCCTTCGAGGGCAGCTTTCAGCGGCCATCTCAGGGTGACGGAGTATGGTCTGTGCTTACAGCCGCGACGATAAAGCGTCACTTCACCATCGCGTTGGCATCTTTCCAAACGCTCGGATCGACCAGCGCCTGATAGGTCACAGGCTCCTTGCCCGGCTTGATCGCGCCGATTTTCTTCATGAGCTTGGCCACCGCCTCAAGCTTGTTGCGGGGCAGGCCATCGTCCTTGGCGGCCCAGAAGTCGATGTCGAGAAAGCGCTTGAGAGCGGCTTTGCAAACTTCCTTGCTGTGGCCGGTCATGGTTGCGACCTGCGCGACGGCGTCGGCATTCTTCGGGTCCTGCATGAAGTGAGCGGCCTCCACCATGCCGGCCACCGCGCGCACGATGGCGTCGCGGTTCTTGGCGAGATTGTCCTTGCGCACCACCAGCATCAGGTAGTGGCTGGTCGGATTGGTGTTCTTCATCGCCAGCAGGATGTTGAGCTTCTTGCCCTGATGCTCGATCTCGGCAAGATCGTCGAGGTGCAGCACGGCGTAGTGGAGCCGGCCGGCGAGCATCGCCGGGCCGGAGCCGGAGCCGAGCGCCACCTGCTTCACGTCCGAGATCTTTACGCCGGGGCAGCCGACCAGCATTGAACGCAATGCGACCGAGCGCGCGCCGCCGATCGAATCGACGCCAACGTTCTGGCCGACGATGTCCTTGCAGTTTTTGGTGCTCTCGGTGGTGCCGAGGACCCAATCGGGGTTCGGCATGCCATAAACCGCGACCAGCGGCACGCCGGCATTGGAGATTTGATTGATGACCGGCGGCGTCGGCGACCAAGCCATATCGACATTGCCGGCGACCACGGCGCGTGCTGCCGCGGTGCCGTTATCGAAGGGACGCAATTCAACATCGGCGCCGTGCTTTTTGAAGAAGCCCTGCGTCTCCGCGACATGCGCGATGGTCACGGAGAAGATTGGCGGAATGCCGGGCAAAGCGATGGTGAGCTTCTTGCCTTGCGCCGCGGCGGGAGATGCGGCTGCGATCGCGGCCAGCAGCGCGCCGCCAACGAGCAGGGTCGAGAGCTTGCGAAACATGGGTATTCCTCCGGTGGTAGCGTTCAATTTGTTGTCGTTCTTCGGCGTCTCAGCGCTGAAGCTCGAATTCCGCCGCGCGCGCTTCGCGCATCAGCGTATTCCATACCCGCTCGCGCAACTCGCCGAAGCGGGGATGCTGCAAGGTCGCGCGCGTGCGGGGGCCTGGCAGGTCGATCGTGATGGTTTCGTGGATGCCCGACGGCCTGCCCTTGAGCACGATCACGCGATGGCCGAGCAGCACGGCCTCTTCGATCGAATGCGTGACAAAGATCATGGCGGTCGGCCGCTCCTCCCAAATGCGGAGCAGCTCGAATTGCAGAATCTCGCGGGTCTGGGCATCGACCGCCGCGAAGGGCTCGTCCATGAGCAGCACGTTCGGTTCTAGCGCCAGCGCGCGGGCGAGGCCGCAACGTTGCTGCATGCCGCCGGACATTTGATAGGGGAACGCCTGCTCAAAACCGGCGAGCCCGACCATCTTGATGAATATGGGCACCTTCCGGTCGATTTCGGCCTTGGTCGCGCCGGCCATGCGCAAGCCAGAAGCGACATTATCGAATACGGTTTTCCACGGGAACAGGCCGAAATGCTGAAAGACCATGGCGACGCCGGCAATCGGTTCCTCGACACGCTCATGCCCTACCCAGATTTCGCCGGCATCGTGCGAAAGAAGGCCGTCGATGCATCGCAGAAGCGTTGTCTTACCGCAGCCGGATGGGCCCACGATGGCGACGATCTCGCGCTCACCGACTTCGAAGTCGATATTCCGGAAGACCTCGAGCGAGCCGTAATACTTGCCCAGCCCCTTCACGCGAATGCGTGGCTCGGCGGATAGGGCCTGCGGTTGCGACGCGGGACTGGTGGCGGACACCGCCGGCTGGGACGTGCTCACGCTGCCTCCTGGTTCGAGAGTGTCATGTACATCAGGCGATCATCTTCCGGCATGTTGCCGCAACACCAGCGGCCCGGCAACGGCTGTGCGGGCGAGCAGTAACCTAACTAAAGGGTTTAACGAAGCATCCCACGCGCCGAAAGCGGGCGCCATGATGTGGGCGAGCGCCTACTGCCTTGGGCTTAGGAGTGCGTCGAAGGCGTTAGGCTAAACGGTTCGTTATTTCAGTGGTTCAAATACTATTCTGTATTCTTAATTACTGCCAAAGTTTTCTTTTAAGTTTAGCGGACCCGGATAGGCGAAATAAATAGTAGCTCTTCATGGCGCTTTGAGCATAACCCAAGATGTGGGTACCGCTTTAGCAATTGAATACTTTCCGCTCAGTAGGGTCGTCGCCAGGAAAGCCTCAAGGCGATTGAGAGCGGTCAGGGCCGTCCAAGAGCCGCGTCAAATGGGACCAAAGCGCCGTGCGTGCCAGCACAATTGTCATGATCGGGTTCGCCGTCGTTTTCGGCGTGCTCGCAGTCTTCATCGCTCAGGTCTGGCTCAACAACCAAGCCGACAAGCGCGCACGCAGCATGGAGGCGAAGCCGGTCGCTACGCAGACCGTCGTGGTCGCCAAGCAGCCGCTTCACTTCGGAACCGAGCTGAAGGCGGCAATGTTGCGTGAGGTGCCGTGGCCGGACCAAGCCACGCCCGCGGGCGCCTTCCGAAAGATTGCCGATGTGCTGTCGCACGGACGCCGGGTCGTTCTGACCGCGATCGAGGCGAACGAACCTATACTGGCGGTCAAGATCACCGGACCCGGTCAACGCGCAACGCTTTCCGCATTGGTCGATCCCGGCATGAAAGCGGTGACAGTGAGGGTCAACGACGTGGAAGGCGTCGGCGGCTTCGTGCAGCCAGGCGACCGCGTCGATGTCGCGCTCACGCGCCAGATCGACAAGGGCTCGGCCGCGACGCAAATCGTGTTGCAGAATGTGCGCGTGCTCGCGGTCGACCAGAAGTCCGATGACCGCGCCGTCAAGCCGATGGTCGCCAAGTCGGTGACACTCGAAGTGGACACGCTCGACGCGCAGAAGGTGTCGCTGGCGGCATCCGTCGGCAGCCTGTCGCTGCTGCTGCGCCAGGCCGGAGATTCGAGCGGCGTGAAAACGCGCAAGATCACGCTGAAGGATTTGGCCAGCAACGCACCTGCCGAGGGCAAGTCCGCGACAGTGACCGTGGTGCGCGCATCGACGACGCAGTCATACACGGTGCCGGCAGAGGGGGCAGACGCGACCTCGGCTTTCGCTGAGGCGCGATGACCGGCGTGAAGAAAAAAGATTGAAGGCGGGGTTCAGCGTGAACAACAACAACAACAACAACAACAACAGCAAACTGGCCGCGGGCTTTGCCTGGCGGCGCCGGGCGGTGCCACCGCACGGGGGTTGGCTGAGCAATCTGGCGATCGCTCTGACGGTGGCGCTGGCCGCTTTGCTGCTTGGTTCGGCCGACGAGGCGCACGCGGCGCACATTATCCGCGTTGGCAGCGGCCACACCACCGCCATGGTAACGGTGCCGGTTGGAAAGTCGCAGGACGTGCACACCGATCCCGGCTTCGCCCAGTTAACTGTGAGCGATCCGGCGATTGCCGATGTCAATCCGCTCACCGACCACTCGCTCTCCATCCTCGGCAAGAAGATCGGCACCACGCGCGTTTCGGTCTATGCCGCGAACAAGGAGCTCATCGGCATTTTCGACGTTGAGGTGAGCTACGATGTCGCGCTGCTGACTTCCGAGCTCCGCCGCCGTTTTCCGCGATCGAAGCTGCGGGCGAGCTCGATCAACGGTCGCATCCTCCTGTCGGGCGAGGTGCCCGACGCCGTTACTCTCGACGCGGCAGTGACCATCGCGCGGGAGTTCGGTCCCGATGTCATCAATACCATCGCGGTGATGTCGCCGCAGCAAGTGCTGTTGGAAGTGCGCTTCATCGAGATCGCTCGCAATGCCGGTCGCGATCTGGGCGTGCAATGGAATCGGGTCGGCAATCAAAGCATCGTCAATATCGGCAATCGCACCGTCGCCGAGCGATTGCCGATCACCGCATCCAATCAGGCTCTTGCGTTGGGAACGGAAACCGCGGCGGGGGTGCTCTCCGGCGGAACTCCTTTCGGGTTCATGATCGGACGTCTGGTCGCGAACGGGATCTCGACCGACGTCCTCATCAACGCGCTGGAACAGAAAGGCGTGGCGCGCAGCTTGGCCGAACCCAATCTCGTCGCCCTATCCGGCGAAACCGCAAGCTTTCTTGCTGGCGGCGAATATCCCATTCCGGTTTCCGGCACCTTTGGCCAGGTGACAATCGACTATAAGAAATACGGCGTCGGCCTTGCCTTCACGCCGACCGTGCTTGGCCGCGGGTTGATCAATATGAAGATCGTGCCGGAAGTGAGCCAGCTCGATCTAACCCATACCGTCGCGGTGTCGAGCACTATCTCGGTGCCGGCGTTGATCGTGCGCCGTGCCTCGACGACCGTGGAGCTTCGCGACGGTCAGAGCTTTGTGATCGGCGGCCTCCTGCAAAACAACAACCATAACCAGATCGAGCAGTTGCCGTGGCTCGGCAGCGTACCGGTGCTGGGTGTGCTGTTCTCTTCGAAGTCGTACCAGAAGAATGAATCCGAGCTCGCCATCATCGTCACGCCGCACATCGTGCGCCCGGCGCGGCCCGGCGATCCGATCAAGTCGCCCGCCGACTCGACGCTGCCCCCGAACGACGTCGATTTCTTTCTGCTCGGCAAGAACGCCGTGTCGCACACGCTGGCAAGCAAGTTGACGCCGGAGGCTGCTCGCTTTGCCGAGGCGGAGCATGCGCCGTTCACCGGACACATGCTCGATCTGCCAGCCGGGAGGATTTCAGATGCGGCCATCCGCTAAGATTTTGCGTGGTCTCACGCTAGCCGGCGCGATTCTGATGCTCGCCGGCTGCTCGGAATATCTCGATCGCCGCGATGCCATCTTGCTCAGCGACGGCGATGCGGTGGCGACGGATATGGTGACGCAAATGGTCGATCCATGGCCGCGCGCTTCCGCCGACCGAAACATCGCGTTTACCGGCGCCCGCATGGAGAGCGCAATGGAGCGCTACCGCACCAATAAGGTGATCGAGCCGCAGGGCATGGACACGACGTCCGATTATAAAGCGCCTACCGCCGACGCCACCCCTGAAACAACATCCAACGGCGGTAAGTAAATGAGTTTCGGCATGCGCACCCACCGCGGCACCGGTTCAAGCGCCGCGCGCAGCAAGGTGATTATTGTCACCGCGGATGGCGCCTTCGAACGCGCCGCGCGCGAAGTCTTCAGTGCTTCGAGCGCGATCGAGTTTGCCGCGGTGCAGGGGTCACTCGCCGCTCACGCGGAGGGACTCGATGTGGAGAATGCGACCGTCATCGTCGTCGATCTCGACGCCACGCGTGCGGAAGAGATGTCGGCCCTGGCGCACCTCGTGGCGCGCGCCGGCGCCTGGCCGCCCGTGATTGCGGTCACGCAAAGCTTCGATGAAAACGTCGCGCGCACGTTGTTGCAAATGCGGGTTGCTGACTTCCTGGTGAAACCGGTCGGCGCTGCCGACCTCGTGCGCGCCTGCGCGCGCGTGGCGAAAGGGCCGACCAACGGCAATGGGCCGACTGAGGCGAAGATCACGACATTCTTGCCCGCCGTCGGCGGCGCCGGCGGGACGACGCTGGCGGTGCAGACGGCGATGTTGCTGCTTTACAGCGCGGGACCACGCGCAAAGGCGTCCACCTGCCTTGTCGATCTCGACTTCCAGCATGGCGCAGTGGCCGACTATCTCGATCTCGAGCCGCGCCTGAACCTCGCCGAGATCGAGCCGCGGCCCGACCGCCTCGATCGGCAATTGCTGGAGGTCATGCTCTCCTACCACGCCTCGGGTCTGGCGGTCGTGGCCGCGCCGAACCGCCCGGCGGAGATGCGCTCATTCGATCCCGATGTGGTGACGCGGCTGCTCGACCTTGTCTCGAGTCATTTCGAATACGTCGTCTTCGACATGCCGCGCACCTGGTTTTCCTGGACCGATAGCGTGCTGCTCGGCTCCAACAAGTTGTTCATTGTCAGCGAAACGACAGTGCCGGGACTGCGCCACGCCAAGCAACTCGTGGCGGCGATCAAGGAACGGCTGGACGGAGGACCGAAGCCGCAGGTCATCGTCAACCGTTTCCAGCAGCGGACGTTCGGCGCCGGTTTGCGCCGCAGCGATCTCGACGCAACGCTCGGCGAGGCATTTGCCGCCGTTATTCCCAACGATTACGCGCTGGTGCGCGAGGCGATCGACCGCGGCGTGCCGCTCGAGGAGGTGAAGCCCGGTAATAAGATCACCGCTCATTTGAAGAAAATCGTGCTCGATGGCCCCGCGGCTGGGGACGGCAAACCGTCATTGCTGAAAAAATTCAAACTGGCGGGATAAGGGCAAGAGGAAGTCATGGCCGGCCGTTTCACAGCACGACTTGCCCCGGCGGCAAACCTAGTTTTTGTCGAGGCGCCGTCACCCGAAACCGAGGACACTGGCTCCGCCGGGCTCCTGCAGGCGACGCCCGAGCCGCCGTCGCCGGCGCCGTCGTCCAATCCGCTACATAGCGACAAGCTATTGGACGCAAAGGTACGCCTGCATCGCCGGCTCATTGAAGAGATCAACCTTTCGGCGCTGGAAAAGCTGCCCGACGAGGCAATCCATCGTCACGTCTTGCAACTCGTCTCGCAATACGTGCTGGCGGAGCGATTGGCGCTCAATACGCAATAGCTTTCTGAATTCGTGGCGGAAATCCTCGACGAGATGACGGGGCTTGGCCCACTCGAGCCCTTGCTCAAGGATCCCAGCATCAGCGACATCCTCATTAACGGCCACGAATGCGTCTATGTCGAGCGTGGTGGCATCCTCGAGCCACTGGCGGTGCGGTTCAAGGATGAGCAGCACCTCCTGCGCATCATCAACAAGATCGTGGCGGCGGTCGGCCGCCGTGTCGATGAATCGCATCCGCTTTGCGATGCGCGTTTGCAGGATGGCTCCCGCGTCAACGTCGCGGTGCGGCCGATCGGTGTCGACGGTCCGCTGGTCTCGATTCGCAAATTCTCCAAGAAGCCGCTCAACCTCCACAAGCTCGTCGATGTCGGCGCGTTGCGACCGCCGATGGCGGAGCTTCTGGCAGCGGCGGTAAAGGCGCGTATCACGACCATCATTTCGGGCGGCACCGGTTCCGGCAAGACGACCATGCTCAACGCGCTATCCGCCTTCATCTCGGAGAGGGAACGTCTCATCACCATCGAAGACGCAGCGGAATTGCAGCTTCAGCAGCCGCACGTCGGCCGCATGGAGACGCGGCCCCCCAGTATCGAAGGCAAGGGCGAAATCCGCCAACGCGAGCTGGTCAAGAACGCGCTGCGCATGCGCCCCGACCGCATCATCCTCGGCGAGTGCCGCGGCGAAGAGGCCTTCGACATGCTGCAAGCCATGAACACCGGTCATGAAGGATCCATGGCCACCATCCACGCCAATACGCCGCGCGACGCCATCTCGCGCCTGGAGCAGATGATCGGCATGGCTGGCTTGCCCATGACCATCGCCTCGATCCGCAGCCAGATTGCCGGCGCCATCCAGCTCATCGTGCAACTCTCGCGCCAATCCGACGGCAAGCGCAAGGTCACCTCGATCGCCGAGATCACCGGGCTCGAAGGTGACATCGTCCAGATGCAGGAGATCTACAAATTTGTCCGCACCGGCACGGCCGCCGACGGCGTCGTGCAGGGTCATTTTGTCGCCACCGGCGTGCGTCCGCGCTTCTTGAGCCACCTCATTAATCTCGGCATCAAGCTTCCGGGCAGCTACTTCGACCCATCGCAGCCGCTGTGAAACACCTTCCAATTGTCATTCCGGACGCCGCCATAAGCGCGTTTACGCGCGTCTTCGACGCGCTATGGGCGATCCGGAATCCAGAACCGGATTCGCACTGCGTTTCTGGATTCCGGGTTCGCGCGCTGCGCACTCGCCCCGGAATGACGGGATAGCGTGCCATGTTCGATTTCAATCCGGTCTACCTGTTCTATCTGCTGATCGGCCTGTCGGCGGCAATGTTCGCGGAGGCCGCGTATCTTCTGTTCTATAACAAGTCCTCCTATCGCAAGAACATCAACCGCCGTCTCAAGGTAATGGACGCCAAGGTCGACCGGGAGAGCGTGCTGGTACAGTTGCGGCGCGAACGCGGCCTCACATCGGTGGGCGAGTATCGGCTGCCACTCATCAATCTCAACCAGTTGGTGCTGCAATCCGGCCTTACGATCGGCTTCCGGCGGCTCCTGCTGTTCATCGGTATCGGCATGGCGTCGGCGTTCGCCGGAGCCATCGTGTTCGATGGGAAACTGATGCATGCCGCAATGGCGTCGGCGTTTGCCGGATTCGTATTGCCGATCCTGGTGCTAAAATTCCTGCGCGCGCGGCGGCAGAAGAAATTCTCGACCCAATTTCCGGATGCCATCGACATCATTGTGCGCAGCTTGCGCGCCGGTCACCCGGTTCCGATCGCAATCACCATGGTGGCGCGCGAGATGGCCGACCCGGTTGGCAGCGAATTCGGTATTGTCACCGACGAGATCACCTACGGCTCCGACCTCGAAACCGCGCTGCGCAATTTGTTCTTCCGTGTCGGAACAGACGATTTGCCGCTCTTTGTCACGGCGGTGGCGATCCAGGGATCGACGGGCGGCGACCTCGGCGAAATTCTGGAGAACCTGTCGAAAGTGATCCGCGAACGCTTCAAGATGCGACGCAAGATTCGCGCGCTGGCGGCGGAGGGACGCGCCGCGGCGCTCATCCTGTCATCGCTTCCAATCGGTATGTTTGCCGTGATCCAGATCGTGGTGCCGAGCTTTTATGGCAGCGTTTGGCACGAGAGCCTCACCAAGATCACCCTGGTCGCGGCAGGGTGCTGGATGGGCGTCGGCAATTTCATCATGTATCGCCTGGTCAACTTCAGGGTCTAGGGATGGGAAGGGTGCTCTCGATTTCCGACAATTCATTCTACGACACCAGCAGCATCGTGGTCGCGCTTCTGGTGTTCCTGGCGGCTGCCACGCTGGCGTTCTCGGTCATGGCGGTGATCCGCGTGCGCGGATCGGTCAAGCGGCGCACAGCGCGCATCATGGACGAAGCGCCGGGCGATAATGCGCGACGTTCGCTACGCTATTCCAGCCTGAAAGCGATTGCTCAACTCCTTGAATACACGACGAAGCATTACGCCGGCGCCGACGATGAAAATTTGAAGGTGCTGCGCCGCCGGCTCATCCAGGCCGGCATCTACGATCCGCGCGCTGTCGCTTATTTCTTCATTGCCCGCACCGCTCTTGCAATCGGCATTGCTGCGGCATTGTTTCTGGTGCTGCCGGTGTTGGGCGCGCCGCGCGGCTCGGGCTTCTGGCTGATGGTCATCGTCGGCGGCATCGGCGGTTATGTCCTGCCCAGCATCGTGGTTGATCGACGGATTGCAAGCCGAAAGCTCGAGCACCGCATGGGCTTTCCCGATTTCATGGATTTGCTCGTCGTATGCGCGGATTCCGGCCTCTCCCTGGAGGCTGCTCTTGAACGGGTTGGCCGCGAGCTTGGCGACAGCTATCCCTCGCTCACCGCCAATATCCACATCACAAATCTTGAGATCCGCGCCGGCCGCAATTTGAAGGACGCGCTGGAGCGCTTCGCCGAGCGGCTGGCGCTGGAGGAAGTGCGCGCCTTCGCGACGTTGATCAATCAGTCGATCGATCTCGGCTCCTCGATCACCGACGCCATGCGGGTCTATTCCGACGACATGCGACACAAGCGGCTCTCGCGCGCCGAGGAAAAGGCCTATGCGCTTCCGGCCAAGCTCTCGCTGCCTATGATGGTGTGCATCTTCCCGGTGATATTCGTGGTCATTCTACTGCCGGTATTTGTGAAGCTGCATACCGGACATTTCTGATGCTCAGCGGCAATCGCACCATGGCTCGTGGGCTTCAACGGGAAGCCGGCAATCGCGGAAATTCTCGTGTCGCGTGTTCCGGCATGGCGATGCAAGACCACAAACCGGGCAAGACTTCTTAAACCAAGCCTGACTAGCATTCATTCGCCCTCGGTACCGGTGTTTTTGTCATGCGCCCTGCAATGAGCCGAAATCTCTTGATAGCCGTCGTCGGCATGAGCCTGGCTGCATGCAGCGTGACCGACAAGGCCGCCAATTCCTCTGCCGCTGCGCCGCAGGCCGCCGCGGTCCCCTCCGGGACGGAAGCTTTGGCCATGAGCTCGGCCCCGCCGCCGCTCGGATTGCCTGCCGTCGACGAGCCTGGCTTGCTCGGCAGCGATCCCTATGACGCGCTCTCGCTCGGCAAGAAGCAGTACCGCGCCAATAATTTCGGCCTGGCCGAGAAGTATTTCCGCCGTGCGGTCGAGACGCATCCGCGCGATGCGGAAGCCTGGGTGGGCCTCGCCGCCTCTTATGATCGGTTACGCCGATTCGATCTTGCCGACCGTGCCTATGCCCAAGCGGTCCATATCGTCGGGCCGACGGCGGAGATCCTCAATAACGAGGGCTTCTCTTACATGCTCCGTGGCGATTACGCGCAGGCGCGCGCGAAGCTCGTCGAGGCCCATGTCATCGAGCCCGGCAACCCCTACGTCGCTAACAACCTGCACCTGCTCAACGAAAGTGCCCACAGCGGCAAAGCGATCGAGTAGCACGCTCGCTTTGAACGCGCGTCCCAAGACGCGAATGCCCGGCGCGAGGCCGGGCATCTCGAACCCATCTTGCTAATGCTTGGTATCAGACCGAGCCGCTGATCCACTGTTGCAGCTTCTGCTTGGGCGCTGCGCCGACCTGCCGCGAAGCGATCTCGCCGTTCTTGAACATCATCAGCGTCGGGATCGACATGATGCCGTATTTGGCCGCGACGTTCGGGTTTTCATCGACATTGAGCTTCACGATCTTGACCTTATCGCCAAGCTGCTCAGCAATTTCCTCGAGCGCCGGGGCGATCATGCGGCACGGACCGCACCATTCGGCCCAGAAATCCACCACCACCGGTTCGGCCGATTTCAGCACGTCCGATTCGAAGTTCGCGTCCGACACTTTGCCGACGGCCATGGGAATACCTCTTATTGGGGTTTAGCGCGCCAAACGCGCCATGAATCGATTTGAGGAAGCGAAAGTATGGAGCCACCCCGCGACCGTCAAGGCGGCTCACGCGGAGGTGAGCCCCGCCAGGGCCTCGCTCAGTACCGCATCGGAAAGCTCCATGAGATCAGGGGCTTCCGTCCAGATAAGGGCGGCGCGAACGGCCCGTCCCGGATA
>Ga0134126_10003363_pt1 | contig 20056 bp, 18 predicted proteins | sample KB31752_FD_96881 | JGI IMG/M metagenome (GOLD analysis project Ga0134126, IMG submission 96881) | Terrestrial soil microbial communities with excess Nitrogen fertilizer from Kellogg Biological Station, Michigan, USA - KB3-175-2 | ecosystem: Environmental > Terrestrial > Soil > Unclassified ...
GCACGAGGTTGCCGGCCGGGACGCCCGGATCAAGCTGACTCCGATTCAAGGGAAGATCCTCCGCGTCTTGCTCGAGAACGAGGGCCGCGTCATCTCGGCGGAGCAGATCATGAACCACGTCTGGAACTACGAGGCGGAAAGCGATGTATCCGTCGTGAAGACCCACATCAGTAACTTGCGCAAACGCCTGTCCGGGGCGCTGGATGCCGATGATATTATCCGGACCGTAGCTGGGCTGGGGTATATGCTGCGTACTGCCGTCGAGGCATAAGCAGTCCCTTCCCTTGCTCACGGCCTCCGCCGCGCCGGTCCCCTGGCCGGCGTGGCTTGGCGTGGAACCGGCATCCGAACCGCATGGACCACCGTGTCCGCCACGCGCGCCCCCGGCGCCTGCATGGGCTCCTCCTGTACCGCGTCGCGGACCGAGTACACCAGGTACTCCAACCGGCTCACCCCCTCCCGGAGTCCATCGAGCGCGCGCCGCTGCGATTCGCTGGGGCTTGCGGTATCCAGAAGCAGGAGCTCGCTATAGGCGAGCGTGCCGGACAGTGGTTGCACGAACTCACGCGCCACCGCCTGGCAGACCCGCGCCACCGCGTCGTTCTCGATCTGGATCGCCTCCTTCTCGCGCGCTTGGCGCTCCCGTGCTTGTGCTTGCCGCCAGGCCCGGCGCTGTAGGGCCATACCCGGTGCCGCGATCAAGAACGCGAGCGCCAGCAGGAACGCAAGATCGGTGTCGCTCAAGGCGATGGAGCGCAGGGGATGCCAGCCGCCGCCCTGCCCACGCACACGCACCGCGGCCAGCGTCACCGAGATCGGCAAAATCAGCAGCACGCTGACGAGCACGGGGAACCAGGGGACGAAGCCGGTGACAAGGTATCGCCTCGCCGATTTCATGGACCACATGACTAGTAGGCTCCCGTGCGGGCGAGGACCGCCACGACGGTCCGTAACAAAATACGGAAGTCAAGCGCCAGAGACCAATTATCCACGTAGTAGGTATCCATGATAATGATCTCCTCGAAACTCTCGATGTCGCTCCGCCCGCTCACCTGCCACAGGCCGGTGATGCCGCCCGGCACCTCGAATCGCTTGAAATGGTGCTTCTCATAGAGAGCAACCTCCATGGGCAAGGGCGGACGGGGGCCAACCATGCTCATGTCGCCCCGCAGCACGTTGAAGAGCTGAGGCAGTTCGTCAATCGACCATTTCCGAATGAATCGTCCCACGCGGGTCCGTCGCGGATCGCGCCGATCCTTGAAGATTCTCGGGGCCACGATTCCCTGTTGCTCCGCCAGAGTGTCGCGCTGTTGATGGGCCCCGACGTGCATGGAGCGAAACTTGAAGAAGGGAAACTCCCGCCCGCCTTTTCCCACCCGCTGCTGGCGAACCAGTATCGGACCAGGAGAGTCCAGCTTGATCGCGATGGCGGTTGCCAATAACAGAGGCGACGCCATGACCAGCGCCGCGCCCGCGAGGACGACGTCGACCAGGCGCTTGACGGCTCGGCTGCCGGCGCCAAGATGGGCCTGCCGCACATCGATGAGGGGAATACCGGCAAGATGATCCATGCGCACGCGGGAGAGACTGAGCTCGAAGAGATCCGGCACCAGCTTGACCGCCACCCCGGCCTCCTCGCAGTGCAGGCACAGGTTGGTGATATCCGCGTGCGAGCGGGCCGGCAAGGCACAGATCACATCATCGATGTGCTGTTCGCGGACCACGCGAGAGAGATCCTCCACCCCACCCAGGCATTTGAAGCGACCAAAATCGCCCCGTGGCCGGCCTGGCGCCGCCAGTTCGCCCACGCCCTCGCTTTCCGCCCGCAGGAAGCCGATCAAATGGTAGCCGTGCCGCTGGCGCCCCAGCATCCTTTGCATCACCATCTTGCCGAGTGGTGTGATCCCCACCACCAACACCCGGCGCGTATTCCAGCCAGAGCCGTGAAGATGGGACAAGGCGCTATACAGGAAGACGCGGCCGATCAGCAAAAAGGGGACCAGGACGATCCAGGTATACACCACGACCAGCCGTGAATATTCCACGATGGGAAGAAAGGCTCCGAGCACCACCATCGCGCCCACCGCGATCAGGGTGGCGCGAGCAATGGTGGGTAATTCACCGAGGATATCGCGGCCCAACCGCGCCCGATAGAGCCCCGACACGGCGAGGCTCGCCAACGTCACCAGGCAAAACACCACCCCAAAAGGCACCCAGTCGGCGAGCGAAACAGGGGTTGTTCCGCGCTCCCCAGGCACCCAGCGTAGGGTATAGCGAAAGTAGTAGGCACCGCAGAAGGCGAGCCACGCCAGAGATCCATCCAGCACGATACCGGCCGCCTTACCGAGGACGCGGGATCCGGTACCAGATCGGGTGCGAGGACACTCGGCAAACCGCGTGGCACGTAGCGAATCGCCCGTCAATGCCGGCCCGGAAGAAGCGGTACGCTCCTGCACGGTTTCCCCCCATTCATTGCATGGGCGCCCACCAAAGCCCCATGCGGCTCAACCTCACCTATTCGTCCGATTCTGGTCCTCTCCCATCCACACCGCACAGCCTAAGGAGAGTACGGAACGGCCCAGGCAACCTGAAGCTACAGTAACACCCAATGGTCAACGACGGGTTCAGAGAGTGGTTAAGGTCCGGTGCAAAATATGGATGGGGCCGGTTGCTTTCAGTCACCGCCGCGTCCGCGATCTGGAGCGGGGTTGAGTGTGCATCATGCCCTAACGGCACTCTGCCACAGAGAGGGCGCGGCTCACACGACACTTCTCCACCAATAATTTACCTCTCCACCAACCGACTCTTAACCGCGTCTTGCTACGCTCAGATCATTCGATTACCAAGTGCCCGTGGCTCAGGCAGGTGAGGCATGGGTCACGCTCTCGCCAATGATGGTGCGCGGATCCCGTGGATCGACGGGCGCATCTGGTGTTCGTACTTGGAGATCCAGATGGCCATGGGTGACGTAGGGTGTTTGGCGGGGTTGGCCGTTCCCGCGGCTGAACAGGGGGGAACATGCGTACCAGAGTAAATCTCCTGGACACCTTGATTGACTGCGTGGACGCGGATCAGGCGGTGGCCCAGATTGACGCTTTCGTGCAATCGAAGCGTCCGCATCATGTGGTGACCGCGAACGTGGATTTCCTCCGGCTCGCCAGCCAGGATGCCGGCTTTCAGGGTATCGTGAACGACGCCGATCTGGTCTTGGCGGACGGCATGCCCCTGGTGTGGGCTTCTCGGCGGCGATCGACGCCCCTCCCCTGCCGGGTGACCGGAGTAGACATGATCATGGCCTGCGCCCAACTGGCGGTTAAGCGCGGGTATAGCATCTTCTTGCTAGGGGCGGCGCCCGGCGTGGCGTACGAAACCGCCGAGGTGCTCCAGCAGCGATTCCCTGGCCTGCGGATCGCCGGCACCTACTCACCGCCCAGCGCGGAGATGGCCGACCATGACGACGATGTCTGCGTACGCATGGTGCGCGCTGCCCAGCCCGACCTGCTGTTTGTCGCCTTCGGCGCCCCGAAACAGGAACATTGGATTCGAGCGCACCAGGCAACCTTGAACGTTCCCGTGTGCATGGGGGTGGGCGGCTCGTTCGACATGTTGGCGGGGAACGTGCGCCGGGCTCCGGTCTGGATCCAGCGGCACGGCCTGGAATGGCTCTATCGGCTGGCGCAGGAACCGCGTCGGCTATGGAAGCGCTACATCGTGCACGATCTCCCGGTGTTCGTCCGCCTGATGCGCCAATCGCGCGACGGGGCCACCGTGCCCCAGCCGGCAAGCCGGCCCTGGCTGGTTGAGGAAACACTGGCCGAGTCGGCTTTCAGGGAACCGGCCCGTAAGGGGGACTCGGGCGCCAAACGAAGCGAGATTCCGGTGGGAGCGGGCCGGTCGGCATAAGGTGGCCCCTAATGTGTATGAGGTATGAGCGCACCGCGTCAATGGTACGCTCATACCTCATACACATTAGGGCGCCGCGGCCTTTGAGGTTAGGGTAGACTACGTACTGCAATGCTTCTGTCCACGCGGTTCTTGCGGTTTTGGGTAGCCTGTACCGAGTGCGGCAAGTTCGTCCCTTTCGTGGTTGGGTGTGCCCGATGATTGCCGATACGCGCCGGAAGCGGATGGGTTATGCCTTCAGGAGGGCCCGCCAGATAGGAGTAGGGAATCTGCTGCGGGGCCTGTACCTGCGGCGCTCCTTTACCAGAGCCGGCATTCTCTCGGTCGCGGCGGGCTGGCCGCTCCCCAAAGTGATAAATACTGGCGGATCGGTCGAGGTCGGCAATTGTGCCTTGTTTCCCGGCGTACGCATCGAGTGTTGGGAGGGCGCGGTCGTCAAGATAGGGAAGGGAACCTATCTGAACCGTAACACGGAAATCGTGGCGGCGCGGTCAGTGATTATCGGGCGCGATTGCCGTATCGCGCGCGACGTGCTGATCATGGACACCGATCAGCATCCTATTGGCACCTTACCAATGGTGCTCAGGCCCGTAGAGATTGGTGACCGCGTATGGATAGGCAGTAGGGCGATTGTGCTGAAGGGGGTCAACATTGGTCACGATAGCGTGATCGGCGCGGGGGCAATCGTGAGCAAAAGTGTGCCCCCGCACAGTTTGGTTATTGGGCAGGCGGCACACGCCGTGCGCTCTCTATGAGCGGATTCATTCCGCCAACGAGGTACAAGGATGAACACCGGATAGCGCTCGGAGAGTGATACGTCATGGATGGAAGAGATCAGGTGGCGGCGAGCCTTCGCCAACTGATTCGTGAGCGCAATCCTGACGCGGTGCTGTCCCTGGTCCGCCGCGCGCGAAACGTGGTGGTCGCGCGTGGACGCTTGCGCCGCTGTACCTCCGTGGGCCACTACACGCAGTTGCAAGGACGGGTACGCATTTTCAATAGGGGCAGCATTATCATAGGGAACCATGTGCGGATCCACTCAACCGTGGTGCCGGTTGAGTTCGCGGCCATGCCGGGAGCCGTTCTGGAGATTGGTGATAATACATTTGTCAATTATGGGGTCTCTATCTCCAGTCATCAATTGGTCCGCATAGGCCGGGATTGCTTACTTGGCACTTATGTGAACATTATGGACAATACCTGGCACGACATTCTCGATCGAGAGCGACTCCCGCCATCGCGTCCGGTGGTGGTGGAGGACAACGTGTGGCTCGGCAATCGGGTCATCGTCCTCCCCGGTGTTACGATCGGCCATGGCGCGGTTATAGGAGCGGGCGCCGTAGTGGCGAAGGATATTCCTCCTCGCTCGGTGGCGGTGGGCGTACCGGCTCGGGTGATCAGGACGTTTTGACTTCCGAGGTGGGCGAACGTTCCGTACGCAGCCAACGCGAGTCCCTGATTCGCAGTGCGGCAAGGATGTAAACACCCACCTTCCAGGCCGCGTAGGGTGGCGCCATCAGCAAGGCAAGGTAGGCGCGTGGCCGCTCATGCGCGATGAGGAGGCCGCCAAAGACGTAACTGGCAAGCCCGGCCATGACCAGGCGGGCAAGGCGGTACGCTGATCGGGCCCGGAATACCGTACTCAGGACCAGTCCCATCACCGCCATGGCCCCCAGAATAGACAGTGGGGGCAGCACCAACTCCGCCACCGCATCCAGGCGGGCGGGGTCACACTGGATCAGTCCCTTGGTCAGTAGCCGTGGGCCATGCAACCGTGCGAGCTGAAGCCGGCCACGTTCCCAGCGCACGTTCTGCGTTCGCGCCTGTCGCAGCGTCACCGGCATGTCGGCGATCACACTCGTTTGGGGAGCATAGCGGACTCGAATCCCTGCTTCAAGGAGGCGCAGATGAAACTCGGCATCCTCGGTCAGAGTGACCGCGTTCCAGCCAAACCGTTCCATCACTGGTGCCGCGAAGCACATGCCGTTTCCTCGCAGGCCCGCCGATAACCCGAGCCTGTCGCGCCCTTTCGGACGGGTGCCATTGTAAAGCACCAGAGCGACGTGGCGGAGCATCGCCGGCCAGCCCTGGTCCTGGTTTTGTACTCCGTAATAGCACTGGATTGCCTGGTCGCCTCTGGCCAAGTGCGCGTTGAAAACCGCCAGCAGATTGTCCGCTACTACTGAGTCGGCGTCCACGATGGCATACGCATCATAGTTCGCGTGCTGATGGGCCAACGTCTCGAATAGCCAACCCAGGGCATAGCCTTTGCCCCGCAGCCGGCTGTCAGTCCGTTCGTGGACCACCGCCCCGCCATCGCGTGCCACTATTGCCGTACGATCCGAGCAATTATCGGCGATCACATGTACATCGAACAATTCGCGGGGATATGCCAGCTTCCAGCAACTTGCAAGTAGACGTGGCAACAGGAGTTCCTCGTCGTGCGCGGGAATGATGACAGCAAATCGACGATGCTGCCCTCCAACTCTCACTTGGTGCTTCCAGAATGCCGCGGCCAAAGTCAGCACGTCGAGATACAGCACCAGTAGAGCCGTTGGGTTCTGTAGCGCAACGAGGCTCGGTCGGGGCGCCCTTTTCAAGACATCATCTCCTTACAAACCATCGTGAGGGTACAAGTGGTACGGTACTCGGGGTAACTGGCGGGCGTCAATGCGTATACTCACTTAAGGAGAGACAGAATCCCAATGCGAGACGTTCAGCGAATCCCGTTGCGCTACCGGCTATTGCGGCGCGTACCTACTCGAATGCGGCTCCTGTTGGTCTATTTGGGCTCACCCAAGATGACCGTGGGCGCAAGCGCGATAATATGGGATTCCGTGGGACGGGTTCTGCTGGTCCATCACACCTATCGGCGCCCGGCCTGGGGATTCCCGAGCGGGCTGGTCGGACGCCGTGAGGATCCGGGCGCGGCGCTTGAGCGGGAACTACGCGAGGAATTGGGAGTGCTGGTCACCGCGGATACGCTCCTGCATGCGGAAACGCACGCACCAGCCCGCCACCTTACGTTGTACTACCAGATGAGCTTACAAGGTTCGCCACGCCATGACGGTATCGAAATAGACGCATTTCGATATGCTGCCCTAGAGGAACTGGAGACCGTTTTTGGAGCGCGGCCGGGAGCGTGGCTCCGTATGGCGCGCACGCGCCACACGTCCTGAAAGCACCCGTACCCCGCCCCGGTAACCGGCGCGGTCTCCCTAGCAGCCGTTGCATGGGATGTCGGCCTAGAGGTTATGATCATGAATCCGCTCAAGCGATGCGCGCTCTAGCTTCTTCACCCGGGGCCAGGGACCATGTAGTTTCGGGCTTGCCCGAGATGAAGAAGTCAGCTAATTCGACGCCCATCATCACCGAGTGGTCCGTGTTTCCAATCTCATAGCGCCACGCGCCAAAGCGACCACGTGAATAGATGCCGTGCGCCATGAGCCACGGCTGAATCGTCCTGAGAGCGGCATCGCGCTCTAAAGTCGGTACTGGGTAGGAATAGGGCACCCGCAGAAGCTGGCGGCTCACTATCTTATGCTCAGCCTGATCTGGAGTCAGCAAGCGGGAGCTAACCAGGCCCTGAATCGTACGCTCAATCACGTCATCAGCGCACTCAGGTTTGAATGGTGAGGACGATATTTCGGCTAACAACGAGAAGTGTCCCGGCCCAGGGGTCATCATCGGAGAATAATTGGATAGATAGGTCACCCGATAAAATGGACTATCCGACTCAGGGAAATACATCCAACATTTGGTGCTTGGGCAAGGGTCGGCCACTCCTATGCCGACGAACAGTCCTTCAGTATGATGCAACTGCTTCGCGGCCAAGCGCAAAGGCACCGGGCAGTCGCGGATGCAGTTAAGGAGTTCTGGTAGCGGCATAGTCGAGACGAGCCGATCGAAAGAAACGAGTCTACCATCACCAAAAGCAACCTGGCGCCGTATCAGGTCAATTTCCACGGCATCAGCATTAAAGTTGACGGGTTTGGGCAACGCCTCGGCCATGCGCTCGTAGAGCATACCCGTGCCCAGGAGGGGGAACTTAAATTTGTTGTTGGGCCCCCAACTGACGTCGTCGCGATCATCAAGATGGTTCCGCAGGATGCGCCGCACATCGACCGTGGGCACCCGATCCCCCTGCCAGCGGGTATCCATCATCTCCAGGGGATGACCCCAGACTTTGAAGTTGTACGGCAGCATAAAGTTCTGGGCGATGCCCTCACCAAAAATTGCTTGAATCCACTCGCCGAAGTTAGCCCGTGGCTGGGTCTGCCTTTGGGCCTCAATGATACCCATCACACAGTCTAGGAACACGTCCTTGGGCAGGCGATGGATGTTGTTCTGAAACGGATACGGCACAAAGCGGCCATGGATCCACACCCACGCTTCCCGCAGATGCTGGTCATAGTCACCACGGAGCATGTTCTCCACAAGCTCATCAAAATACTGGTAGTGGCTGAACATCACATGACCGCCGTGATCCCAGATGAAATCGTGTGGGTCACGATAGCTGCTCGCCAATCCACCCACATGATCAGAACGTTCATAAAGCTCCCAATTAGCGTGGCCTATCTCCGCCAATCGATGGGCAACGCCGAGACCAGTTGGCCCCGCTCCCAGGATAACAATGTGCTCAACCATACGTGCTGTTCCTCACCTAGCCGAGAGCGTACAGGCTAACGTTCTCCGAGAACATTAGCGGGCAATATAGAGCCGTGAACGGCGGTCAATCTTAAATCGCAAGCACTCCCGGATACCGACCAGGACGAAGCGTACGTACGTGAGATCCCCCGGACCACGCATCCGCAGGCGATAAGCCAGATCACGGAAAAAATGCTCCGAGAGTTGACGAGCCAGCAGCCGCAGAGCAAATAGATCGCGGCATCGCACATGCTTGAAATAGAAAGCTCCATCACCTATTCCGTACGCCCGCAGAGTTGCTGGCCAATCCTCGGGAGATCGAGTCCCATGGTGTACGACACGGACCTCCGGGCGCGCCAGGATAGCCCTTCCGGCAAGATAGGTTCGGTATGCTAGGTCGAAATCCTGGGACGAGCATAATGCCCCTCCCCCACCTAGGACTATATCGAACCCGCCAACCGTCTCGAACAGGCGTCGGCGAGCCGCGAAATTGGCTCCCATTCCCAATACCCTAAACCCGTCATGGCGGCTGAATCGCTCAGGCCGCTGAATGATCAGAGTTGGAGTTAACCCGCCAGGTATGCCGATGTTCTCGGGGGCTAACACTTGACCATACAGTAAATCAGCTCCTTCGTCCTCACCGAAGGCGCGACAGATCGTACTCAACCAATCCCGAGGAACCACGCAGTCATCGTCCGTGAAGGCAAGAAGTTCACCTGTCGAACAACCGATACCCGTATTATACGCGCGTGAGAGGCCGGGCTCCTCGACGTGGAGGTAGTGGAGGCGCCGATCTCTTTCCACGAGTGGACGCAATATGTTCTCAGTGGCCGCGGTCGTGCTTTGGTCGATGACCGTTACATCAAAAGCTGAGTATTCATTGGCCAATACACTGACCACAGCCTGCTCTATGGTGTCCGGGCGATTTCGCGTACATACGACAACAGATATGTTGGGAAGCGACTGACGCATGCGATTGTCTCCTTCTCTTTCCCTGTTAGGGAATACTTGGTGCACGAAGCGGGCGCATGACGGTGAGCACCCGGGAAAACCGGCGGCGCAGTTCACTAGCTGAAAGCGTGCCCAAAGCCAACGACGCCAAGCCATAGGCCACCATGCCGGCGACGATTCGTATAGGGAGCCACGTCCCTCCTCCAACAATCACGACACCTACCATGGCCGCGCAGGCCACGGCACAGCGCACTACAAAGCCAACAGACTGGCGATCGGGCACATCATAGCGTCGCATTAAGTAGAGAGCCCCGCAAAGCATAACCAATTCCGTGGCCACCGTGATGACCGATGCGCCCACGGCCCCATCACCGAACGCCGTGACCGTCATGGGAATGGCGAAGAGATTGAGTAACGGGTTGAACACGGCGGCGAGGACGCCCACGCATACCCATTGCTTCTGCCGATTCCCAGCCATCAGGGCCGCTCCCAACACCATCGTGATGCCTACAACCGGAATATGGAGCGCCAGGATCCTGATCAGCGGGACAGAGTGGGCAAACTGGGTTGAGTAGTGCAGAAAGGCAAGGAGGTCACCGGCCACCAGGGCAAGTCCAACGGCCATCGGTGCGGTGGCAAAGAAGACCAGACGCACCGCTCGGTTCACCAGCGCGCTGTAGGCCGCGGACGCGCTTGCCCCATAAGCCGACATTTGGGGGAATAAGGCCGTCATCACGATAGAGGCGAGGAAAATCGGCATCCCTACGAGTCGGTAGGCTAGTGAATACCAGCCAACCTCGGCATCGTTCGTCATCTTCGAGAGCATAATGACGTCAATGCTGCCGTAAACCATCAGGACGATGCTCCAAAGCATGAACGGAGTGCCCCCCAAGGCAAGGACTTTCCATAGACGAAAATCGAGACCGGCGCCGGCCCGTAATTGGCGGAAGAGCTGAGCACCATTCCCGAGGATAGATACCAGCCCACCCAGAGACGATACTAACGCGACCGCGAGCAGGCCCTTTCCCGCGAGCAGCACCGCTACCAGCAGCGCGGCCACGGCATAGCGATCGACGACCGCCCACATGGCCGTGCGCCTCATGCGCTGCTGGCCCTGCAATCCAACGATGAGAGTCCCATTTGTCGTGTTTAACACCATCCCGACACATGACAAAGCAACGATATCGCAAGTCTGTGCCGAATAGCCAAGGAAGTACGCGGCGGCAATCGCGGATACGGACAACAGGCCGGCTAGGGGAAGGCCCATGAGGAGTGCGTTGAAGACGTAAGATCCCACGAGCGTGTGATCGCGCGCCGTCTGTTTGACGATGAATGCTCCTCCGGCAAGGCCGGCAAAGAGGCCGAAGAATCCAACGAAGGCGCCGGCGAAACTCAGTTGACCAAACTGTTTGTCCCCTAGGTGTTGCGGTATGATGACTAGCAACATCATCGTTACAAACCAGGTGGCAACCTGTGAACCCAGCAGAGCCAGCATATTTTTAGCGATAAGTCCCATTTCCCATCCTGCCGGCATCAGGTACTATCATGCGTTGGAGTGATGTACAGCTTTCCGAACAATAGTAACAGTTGACGGTTAAGGACTAGTTAACAAGGTGAATGCTTCCAATCATTTTTTGATGCGGCAAAGGGGAATATCGCTATGGGTGAGATGGTAGTAGTACTTGATGACGATGACGCCATGTTCGACGAGGTGTCGAAGCCGCTCGAGGACGCGGGCTATCTGGTGCTGCCGCTGTCAACGGCCGAGGGGCTGGTGAATGAACTCAAGGAGACACAAGCCGCCGCCCTGCTCCTGGACCTGCAAACGGAAGCTCTCACGGCTGGGTTGGAGGTGCTCACACAAATAGAACAAGATGATGAGCTAGGTTCTCTTTCCGTGCTCGTCTATTCCGCGGATGCTCGACAACTCCAGGAAGTAGCACCGCGCTTGCGCGCGCGTGGTTATGGCGTGCTGCCGAAGCCTTTGGACATTGACGAGGTACTGCGATGGCTGCGCGAATGCATAGGAGGAGCGCCTCGGTGATACACGGCCAAGCAAAGCAGACATCCCTTTAACCATAGCCTTAACAAACTGTTGACGGTACATGAGTACTATGGGTAGGTGCCCTACCGCGCACCAAGCCGGAGAATCATGACAGAAGACCGACGAGTAGTGGTGATTGGCAGTGGTCCTTCAGGGGCAATGGCGGCGCGCGCCCTGACAATCAAGGGAATCCCGGTAACCCTGCTCGAATCAGGTTGTGTCTTTCCCGGGGGCCTGCTGGTGCGTCTAACAGGAAGAAACGTCGTGCGACGGCGTCCTCGCCTGAAGAGTCCGACGCGGCATGTCTCGTCGGATGATGTTGGCGCGCTCTGGTCCCACGATCTGGTGCCTGGAGGATTATCAAACCACTGGACTGGCGCGGTTCCGCGCTTCGCGCCGGAAGACTTCCACGAAGGAGAACGGCTCCACGAGCGGTACCGCTGGCCCGTTCAGTATGAGGAGATTGAACCCTATTACGATCAGGCCGAGCGGATACTTGGCGTCGTTGCCGACCCGCGAAGTGCCCTCGGCCTTCCCCGATCACGGGTGATACACGCTTCCCATCTGCCGAGGCCATGGCAACGGGTCGCGACCAGCGCCGAGTCATTCGGACAAGGTCTTACGCCTTTACCGCTGGCGGAGGGAGCGCCATGGATGGTCCGGCGTAGCGCGACGGCCTTCAACAGCTACCACCAGATTGTCCGGAGACTTCAGGGCTCGCCAGGTTTTGAACTTCGCCTGGGCGCTCATGCCCTGCGGCTCGAGTCGTGTGGCAGCAAGCGGAGAGTGGACGCTATCATCTACTATGACCGGATTGCTCGTTGTGAGCGGCGTCTGCCGTGCGCGGCCGTGGTCGTGGCCGCCGGACCGCTCTCGTCCACCAAGCTCCTGCTCGATTCGGCCTGCCCCGACTTTCCTGACGGTCTCGGCGACGTGGAGGGAATTCTGGGCCGCTATCTCCACGATCACGCTCATGATATGTGCCTCATTGATTTAGATAATAGTCTGCCGCGCCTGGGCCATCCGGCGTACTTAACCAGAGCCCCGTATCACGAATCCCAGCCTCTCCTCGCCGCCTCTTGCACGTTGGGAGCGCGGCACTCGAGAGCGGATAGGCTTCTGACCCTTCTGCCTACGAAGTCAAGAACCTTCGGTGTCATCATCTTCGGGACGATGGTGCCCACTGAACACAACTGCGTGCGACTTCATCCCGAGGTGAAGGACGAGTTTGGGTTTCCTGTCCTGGATCTGCATATCCGCTATAGCGACGAGATACATCGCAACACTCTGGCGGCTCGGGACAGGCTGCTCGCCATTCTCGGATCCGCGGGGTATCGTGGGACGGTTCGCTGGTCCTTGCCTCAGCTCACGCCGGGGTCATCCGTCCACTATGGGGGAACAGTGCGCATGCATGGTTCACCCAAATACGGGATGCTTGATGGATGGAATCGGCTACACGCTGTTGGCAACGTCGTAGTCACCGACGCGAGTTGCTTCACGACGGGCGTGGAGAAGAACCCAACTCTCACGGTAATGGCACTCGCCCTGCGAGCTGGAACGCGGCTTGCGGAGGACTTGAAGCAGAATAGGCGATAGCTGCCGATGAAGGTCAGGCGTTTTGGCACCACCGATTTGACAGTCTCGGAAATGGGGTTCGGCTGCGCACGGCTCGGCGGCATTTTTCAGCAGTCTAGCCGGGACGAGTCGATACGGGCGATTCGTCTTGCCGTCGACCGCGGCGTTACCTTCTTCGACACTGCCGATATGTATTGCCAGGGTGAAAGCGAGATGCTGCTGGGGGATGCGCTAGGCAGCGACCGCGCGCGGGTGATTATCGCGAGCAAGGGTGGCTATCGATTGCCCGCGCAAAGGAACGTCGCCGCGCGGTTGAAGCCCTTATTGCGCCCGTTGATAAAGAGAATCGGGATCAAGCGCGAGCATCTCCCACAGATCGTCAGAGGCGCCATTTCCCAGGATTTCACTCGAGGCTACATCCTTCGAGCGGTGGAAGGAAGTCTAACGCGGCTCAAGACGGAGTACCTTGACCTGTATCAGCTCCACAGCCCCCCAACCGGCGTTCTCCAAGACGGTGAAGTCTTTGAGACGTTGGAAGGGTTATGTGGGACCGGCAAGATTCGCTATTATGGCGTCTCGTGCGAGACCGCGGAAGATGCACTGGTGTGCCTACGATACCCCGGAGTGGCATCCCTGCAAATCAGATTCAGCCTGCTTGACCAGCAAGCCCTCAAGGAGGTCATACCGCAAGCCGCGGCGCAGGGTGTGGCGGTCATTGGACGCGAGTGTTTCGCGGGCGGACTTCTGACCCGATCCCCTGATGCGCTCGGTTTGGAGGACTTCATCCCTAATCTGGAGGAACGAGAGGAGAAGCGCCGAGAAATTGCCGAGTATGCCGCACACGCCGCACGGAGCGAATGCTCACTCCCTCGGCTCGCGCTCCACTTCGTGCTGGATACCGAAGGCATCTCGACTACATTGGTGGGCATGCGTACCCCGGAGCATGTCCTGGATAACCTGGCCTGTCTTGAAGCGCCACCGGTGGCGGCAACGGAGCGCCATACACCGGCGGACGACGTCCCCATTTAGTCGTTCCGCAACGCCAGTCCGCGTAACCAAAAACCGCGGTCAAGGAGAGAGGCTGCCAAGTGTCACCCATCGCGGCCAAGCAGCAGAACAAACCAGGGTTCCTGATGACCTTCAGGAACCCTGGTTTGTTCTGCTGCCATGGTGCTACTGCCCAGAATCACCTGCCTGCAGCACCGCGACCGGGGTACCGCGTTGGCTGACCGGCAGCGGCGTTCGCCCACCGGCCGGAGAGGGTACGGACCCATTCGGGAGTCGCGCCGCGTCGGCGAGGGTTTCCTGCCCGACGGTGGCCGGCAAGCCGGCGGGTTGTGCGCGGAGGGCCGGATTGGCCTTCTCCTCCTGGCGTAGCTTCCATGCCGCATAGAGTCGGAGTCCGCCCAGGACGGTGGCGCGCGGCACTAGCCGGGTAAAGGCCCGCGCCTTCTGCTTGGGTGAGCCGTCTCTCACTTGCTTCCAGGCCAGGGGAACATAGGTTTCCAGTCGCGCCCAGTTGCGCGCGAGCTTTACGTCGCGCAGCGATAGGTGGTACGTGCGCATCGTGGCAGTGTAGGCATTCCAATCTTCGTACCGCATCTCCTTGCCGCGGGCGAGCAGATTCTCCTTCAGGGCTCGCCAGTACATGGGCGTGCCGGGATAGGTCGTCATGATCGTCATGGTTGACTCGGTGGGAATGGTCCGCGCGAAGGTAAAAGTCTTCCTCACGGTGTGCCAGGACTCTTCCGGGCTGCCAATAATGAAGAACGTATACACCTTGATCCCAAGTTCTCGGGTGATGGCAAACTTGCCTTCAAGGATGCGGTTGATTTTCACGTGCTGGCCGATGCTCTTCATGATGGCAGGATCATCCGATTCGACACCGGTGAGAATGGTGCGGATCCCGGCGCGGTGCATTAATTCCAGCAACTCGTGATCGAGCAACTCCAGACTTAGTTCCGAGGCTGCCTCCATGGGCAGATGGCGGTCGATCATGCCCTGGGCGATCGCGCGCAGGTGCGGCTTGTTTGCCGAGAAGTTCGGGTCGCGGAAGCGTATGTGGCGGATCCCGAACGTCCGGTACAGATACTCAATCTCGTCCAGCACTTCCTCCGGTGTGCGGAAACGCATCGAGCGGCCCTCGTGCAGATTGTACGCGCACATGGTGCATGGCATGAAGCAACCGCGGCTGGCCGGAATGGAGACGGCGAGGTCGCTGATGCGTCCATTCGGGGCATAGCGGCCCATCTCCAGTAGATGCCACGCGGCACGAGGAAGCGCGCTGATGTCGTGTACCTTTCGCCAGTTGCGATGGAGCGCGTTGGAGGCCGGATCATAGAGATCCGGCTTCTCCGGTGGTATGTGCGTAGCGACATCGATGATGCCCGCGACGGTCGTGGGATCGACCGCGGCCATCGCCTCTTCGATGATCGCCTCTGGCTCACCGTAGAAGAGGTAATCGAACTTCGCCTCATGGAACCAGTGACGGTAGGTAGTCATGAGTATGTTGCCGAAGGCGTAGACACGTGCGTTGGGGAAAGCTGCTTTCAGCATGTTCGCCATTCGCACATCGCTGTGTAACGAGATTATGGAAATGCGCACCCCGATCCAGATCGCCGAACCTGGCTCCTCGCTCTGCCCACGGGCAATCACCGCGCGTGTAAACTCGATACCTTTGGCGTGATCATGGATCCTCTCTAATACGAGATCGATGAATCGCGCCCGGTGCCCGGCGCGCTCGGCCACCGCGGCCTGATAGAGGGAGTCGTGAGACAGTGGTTCTACGTGCTCCTTCTCGAACGGCTTGAGCTTGCGGGAGGCGCCGAGCCCGCCCGACTGGGAACGTTCATTGGTGCGACCTTTGCGTGCCGGTGGATTGACCAGATATAGTTGTGCCGCCATGAATTTCTCCTTTCGCTCGCCACATCTTCCGCATCGAGCATTTCTCGCTTACTACTCGCCGACCGCACACCAAGGAGCAGCCAGACAGGGGAATTTCATAGGCAGGGCCTCTCTTCCCCGGTGGCTCCGCCGGCAGCCGGTGACTCGGCCATGTCCCCGGTTCGTCGAGCGGTTGATGCCTGGGTGGCACTATTCCTGTGCGCACGCGCCGCGACAACACGACGATACACGGCCAGTACCTCGGTTGCCTGGCCCTCTGGACTAAAGGCGGTACGGACGCGGGTACAACCGGAAGATGCCAGCCGCTCGGCCAGCGTGCGGTCGCGCAGCACCCGCACCAGCGCGGCGGCCAGTACCTCCGGCTGCTCTCTCGGCACGAGCAGCCCGTCGACGCCATCACGAATAATCTCGGGTACCCCGCCCGTGCCGACCGCGACCACCGGGCGGGCACTTGCCATCGCTTCAACCAGACATAGCCCAAACGGCTCTTCCACCGAGGGGTGCGCCAACACGTCCAGGGCGGCGTAGAAGCTCGGCATCTCCTTCCGCGGCACGAAGCCGGCAAAGATGACGGCATTGCCAAGGCCCAACGCGGCGATGCGCCGAACGAGGTAGTCTTGATAGTCTCCGAGGCCATCCGGCGCCAGATCGGTGGTGTGGCCTGCCAGCACGACCCGTGCGTCCGGCAACTCGCGTCGCACCGCGACCAGCGCCTCAAGCAGGGTTGCCTGATCTTTCCAGCGTGAGAGGCGGGCGACGCAGCCGATCAATGGGATATTGGCGGGGACACCGAGGCGATTGCGCATCGCGCATCGGGCCGTAGCGGGCACATCCGACCTGTAGAAGCCGCCATCCACCGCATTAGGCACGGCGAAGACGCGGCCCGCGGGAAGTCCGGCGTCCCGCACGAACGTGTTCGCGGTGAAGCGTGAGACACCGATCACGGCATCGGCATGGCGCAACGGCCAATCGTCAATACTGCTGCCGTCGTGAGGGTAATAACTCGTATGCGCATGGACCAAGAAGGCGCTGCCGGACAGGCGCGCCAGAAGGATGCCGAAGAAGACATCACGGGGCCGCTCGGTGACATGGATCACGTCGATATGCTCGCGACGACAGATCCAGGCTAGGTGCACAATGTTGGCGACGCCGCGCAGGTTGCGCAGCAGTGCAAGCACACGGGCCGGGCCGCGCTGGCCAGTAAGGGGACGGCCAAGGTCCAGCGGCAGGACCGTGAGATCGGGAATGGACTCCAGCACCGCGCGCGTGGACTCGCCGGGCGCTTCATAGGTGCTCGTCGCGACCCAGATACGTATCCGCGCGCGATCGAATGCGCGGGCAAGCGACAGATGGACCGCGACATCCGCTCCCAGGCTGTCACGCGTATTCAGGAACAGGACACGCAGAGGCCGATCCTCAGCCTCCACGTCGCCTCCAATCGATTCAGAGCTTCTCCGCATCAGGGCCTCGCCCGCTTCCCGCGCTACTCTGCTATCGCGAGCCGGCGCATCCTTCGCTCAAGGAACGATCTCATCCGCTGGCGCGAGAGCTTCTCTCGCTCCCTACACCGCTGCGGTATCCATCTCCGCAGCTGGTTGGGTATGGTCATGCTTATAGAGACCGTACCATGTGCTGGTTGAGACTTGGTTAAGGTCCAGATTGAATGTTGTTAAATTCCCAAATCGGCTTTGGTCATTTGCACCAGCTAAGAAGAACAAACAGGGTGACGAAAATTGCCAACCCGCGCCGCAATGTGACCGTACCCTTTGACGTAGGAGCAACATTGACGTACAGTGAGGCCATAATGGAGGGTCATTCCATGGGGATCGTTCATTGCCCTTTTGGGGTTCCACGGCCGGGTCGACAGGCTATTTATTACTGCTCTACCGTGATACGCACCGAGCGCTACCGACTGGAACGGGTATGAAGAATGCGCCACGTATCTCGGTGGTAACGCCGACCTATAATTCCGCGGCCTATCTGGCCGCCACGGTGGAGAGCATCCGCGCCCAGACTTTCGGGGATTGGGAGTTGGTGCTGTTTGATGATGGATCGAGCGACGGCAGCGTGGGGGTATCCGAAGAGTTTGCAAGGCAGGATTCTCGTATCCGTGCAATGATAGGCAACCACGGCGGGATCTCGTTGACGCGGAACCGAGGTTTCCAGGAAACACTGCCAGAATCCGAGTTTGTCACCTTCCTGGATTCCGATGATACGTGGGAACCCGAGGCACTGGCACTGCTGGTAGACGCGCTGGAGAGGCATCCGGAGTGCCCGGCCGCCTACGGTCTAGCCCGCGCTGTCGATACGGAGGGGAGGCAGTTCGCGGGTGACGACCTGATGGAGTCAATGCGGCATCGCCGAGAAATCCGTGGCGGTCGGTATGTGGATCTGCCTGTCTCCGCGCCAACCTCATTCCAGGCAGAGCTCGTGAAGAACTGCGTGGTGACCCCGGGAACGAGTCTCGTCCGCCGTCGCGTGATCGAGTCGCTGGGCGGCTTCGCGCCAACAACGGATCCCTGCGAGGATTGGGACATGAATCTACGGATTGCCCGCCATGGTGGGTTCTTCCTTGTGGATCAGGTGGTGCTCAACTGGCGGCGGCATCCCGGAAGCATCTCCAGTACCGCGGGCAACCGGTGGAGGCGGGCACAGCTTGCCGTGTGGAAGCGCGCGATTGAGTCCGAGGAGAACACGCCGGAGCAGCGAAAGGCAGCCGAGTTCGCACTGCTCGGCAGGTGCCGCGAGTCTCTCGCCGACGCTGGTCGGGAGTTTTCGCATGGACATGTGCGGTCCGCGGGCCAAGCGATGATGTATGTGTTGCTGTACTATTCGGTCTACTTTCGCTCCTATCGCGTCAACCGGCGCCGGTAACGTACGAATGCATGAGCGTTGTATAGTGGAACCAGGAAACTGGACCACGGAAGGAAGGAGGATAAGCTAGACTGAGAGCCATGGAAACAAGGAAGCACTACAGCCCGGCCTTCAAGGCCCAAATCGTGCAGGAGTTGCTGCGCGAGGAGAAGACGGTGGCGCAGCTAGCCAGTGAGCATGGCATCCATCCGACCCAATTGCACAAGTGGCGGAGCATCGCGGTAGAGGGCTTGCCGGACGCGGGGTTGCCGGAGTTGCTCAGTCGGACGGACAGCACCACCCGGCTCAAAGCCCGCTATGAGGAGCAGTTGGAGGATCTGTACGCCCAGCTGGGGAGAGTGACCACGCACCTCGAGTGGCTCAAAAGGAAGTCTGGCCTCGAAGCTGGACCGTACTGAGCGAGTCGCCCTGCTGGAGCGGTTGGGCGGCGAGTTGTCGCTCCGGACCCAAGCCGCGCTGCTGGGGCTGCATCGCTCAACCCGCTATTACCAGCCGGTGCCGCCAAGCGCGGCGGAAGTGGCGCTCAAGCACCGGCTCGATGAGATCTATACCGCGCATCCCTAGTATGGGAGCCGGCGGCTGACGGTGGTGGTGCGACGAGAGGGGGTGGTGATCAGTCGGAAGGCGGTACAGCGGCAGATGTGGGAGATGGGGATCGCCGGGGTCGCCCTTGGGCCGCACACCAGCCGACGCATGCCCGGACACCCGGTCTACCCGTATCTCTTAGGCGCGATCACTAGCCGTTAGCCGAATCACGTCTGGGGCATCGACATCACCTATATCCGCCTGCAGGCCGGTTGGCTCTATCTGGTGATGATGTTGGACTGGTATTCGCGGTTCGTCGTCAGTTGGGAGTTGGATCAGACGCTCGCGTTGCCTTTCGTGCCGCGGGACGCCAAAATGTTCAAGTTGGAGGTCGTTCAGTGTTAAGCCCGAGAACTACCTGCGTTGGTGCTTTGGTGGTGACACTCCTTCTTCTCCTCCCTGAGAGGACGGCTAACGCTGACGCCGAACTAACCACTATTCGTGATCGCCAGGTGACCATGGTGCCACAGGCGACAGCCGCCAATCTCGATCTGGGCGTCCAACGAGCTGCGGTCGTATCGAGACCACGCTGGGTAAAGTTTTCGCCGCCTCTAGTGTCTACCAACCCCAATA
>Ga0134126_10003365_pt1 | contig 20048 bp, 18 predicted proteins | sample KB31752_FD_96881 | JGI IMG/M metagenome (GOLD analysis project Ga0134126, IMG submission 96881) | Terrestrial soil microbial communities with excess Nitrogen fertilizer from Kellogg Biological Station, Michigan, USA - KB3-175-2 | ecosystem: Environmental > Terrestrial > Soil > Unclassified ...
GCCTCCGGACCGAAGCACCCGGGACGTCTCGTCGTACCTGGGCATCGGACCCCTGGTGGACATCGGGCAGGGCCTCGAGTACGACCACCAGGCCTTCAGCGGGGCCATCTTCGCCGCCGCGGCGGCGAAGGCCGGAGGGTTCAACGCCCTCGTCGACCAGCTGGCGGCGGCCGCCGGCCCCGGGGTACCGCCGCACAGCTTCGCCGGCCCGGACCCCGACGCCGGCGACGCCATGGAGGTGCTGGCCGCGGCGGCCAAGTTCGGGTACTGCCTCAAGAAGACAGGCGACAAGGAGAGGACACCGACACTCGGCGAATCCCGGGTGTCGGGAGACCTCTACTACGGCTGCGCCATGAGGGCGCTGTCCGGCGGGACAAACGACGAGGTCATGGAGGCGTTGCAGAAGCTGAACGCCAAGCTCACCCAGATCTCCACGCAGCTGAACGCCATGGCCAACCGGCTCGACGAGATCTTCAAGACCAGCCAGCAGAAGGCCTGGACCGACGTCGTCACCATGTTCACGACGGGGATCTACGCCAAGGTGAACACGGCGTACGACTACATGTTGCGGGCCACCACCAAGAGCCAGCGGACCGCGGCCGAACGGAAGCAGGACGCGGCGAACGCCAGGGCGGTGGTCGCCAACCTGGACACCGGGTCGACAGCCGGGGCCGGCTGGCAGATGGCGAAGCTGCTGAAGGGGCAGCTGGGGGCCACCGGCAGCATCCGCCAACTCAGCGACACCGTCCAGGCCCAGTCCGGGCGGTTCTTCAAGAACGCCTCCAACGCCAACCAGATGGGGGCGAACGCCATCGGGGACATCTGGACGTACCTGGCGGACTGGCAGGCCAAGCTCGAGTACCTCCTGATCGAGCGGGCCAACGACCAGGGCTACAGCCACCAGGCGGTCGAGGAGGACGTGATCGACCACTACCTCGGCTCCCCGCCGTACGTGGCCAACCTCACACCACCGCAGCCGGCCCCGGCCGGGGTCTACAGCACCAACTGCCCGGACACCGGCCCGGTGACCGAGACCGGCTGCGCCGGTTGGCTCCAGCAGGAGTTGCTCCTGGTCCCCCGGGCCTTGCCGGCCGGCACGGTGGTCGACACCCAGACCGGGCTCATGTGGAACCGGCAGCTCCTCGGCACCGACACCTACCTGAGGGGAGGAGCCACCCCGAACTGTCCACTGAAGCCCGGCGGTGGCTACCTGCCCTGCGCCTCGACCTCGGCGGTCCAGGACCTGAACGGTGACTCGGCCCGCAACTCCGGCCTCACCGACTGGCAGACCCCGACGCTCGAACAGCTCCAGGGGCTGACGGCGGGATCGCCGGCCACCGACCGGACCACCTGGTTGGCCACCAACGGGGGGTTCTACTTCAAGGACAGTGCCGGCAAGGACCAGTCGGCCGCCGCCCTCGAAGGGAACGCCACGGTGTGGTCCTCGACAGTCGGGTCCAAGTTCTCCTGCAACGACTGTCCGCCGCCGTACTCGGGGATCTACCAGAAGGTGCTCGAGCTGAAGACCAACCGGAGCACCACGATGCAGGTCGACTACGACCGCCCGGGCCAGGCCGTCGCCGCGGCCGTCCGGCCGGTGGGGCCGTGCGGCTTCTACTACGGCAGCCCGCCGACGGCGGCGTCGTGCTACCTGACGGTGCTCTCGGCGACCTACGGGGCCGGCGGGACCTGGGCCAACGTGAAGAACCGCCTCCAGGAGATGGCCGCCAGCGGACGGTTGGACCTGACCGTGACCAACGGCGCCCTGGGCGGCGACCCCCTCCCCGGGGTGGCCAAGGTGCTGAAGCTCACCTACTGGAAGGGTGGCCAGAGCAGCCCGGTGACCACGACCGTCAACGAAGGGCAGCACTACCAGTCGACATAGGCGGTCGACCTAGGCGGTCGACATAGGCTCGCACCGGTCGACCACGTCCACGAGGGGGAACGGTGCCACGGCTGGGCAAAGGGCGGAGCGTGTACCTCACGGCTGACGAGATCGCCCGGGAAGCGCTCCACCAGTTCGACGTCGGCCGGCGTCCCCTGTCGATGCGACAACTGGCGGCCGCCCTCGGGGTGGGGGCGCCGGCGCTGTACCACTACTTCCCCACCGAGTCCCATGTGATCCGAGCCGCCCTGCAGCTGGTGTTCGAGGAGGCGATCGTCGAGGCCCTGGAGATCGTCGGCGACCCCCTCGCCGGTCCCGTGGACCCCGAGGTGCTGCTCACCGGGGTGGCCCTGGCCGTCTACCGGGCGTTCGACCGCCACTACCGGATCGCTCCCCACATGGCCATGGCCCCCGAGGCCACCAGCCGGCTGGCCGGTGTCCTGACCATCCTCGGGTCGGCCATGGAGCAGCTCGGCGCGTCCGGGCCTTCGGCCGCCGCCAGCCTGAGCGCCTACGGGAACTACGTCTACGGGTCCGTCGTCATCGGGGCCACCAGGCGGATCGACGACGAACGGTTCCAGCACGCCGCCGGGGAACCGTTCTCGACCACCTCGGTCCGCCCGGCCGACGCGCCCCCGATCGGCGAGGACACCGCCGAGGCGGTGGACCGGCTCCTCGCTCGCGGCGTCGAGGAGGAGGCCTTCCTGACCGGACTGCGCGTCGTCATCGCCGGCATCCGCGCCGCACCCTGAGTACCCGAAGCCCACCGGGAGGTCTACGGCGCCAAGTGAGCACGGTGGGTCACGCCTACTGGCGACGGAGCGTGAGGGCCAGGCTGGGGACGACGAAGGACAAGAGGAAGATCGGCAAGATGTTCTTCCCGGTGCACCGGAAGGTGACGGTTTCGCCTTCGACGGCGTCGAAGGTCTCGGTGCGGCTGGACTTCCGGCCGTCGCGGAGCTGCAGGGTGTGGCGCCCCGGTTCGACCGGGGTCTCGAACGTGCCGTTCATCTCGACCGACCCGGCCGGGTCACCGTCGAGCACGACGTCGTAGGGGTCCCGTCGGACCTCGGCCCCGACGGCCTTGTGGACCAACTTCAGCGTGGCGGACATGGTCGATCTCCTCCTGCCGGAAAGGGCGTTCACCATATTTTTACCGACCTCGCCGGGATGTCCACCAGCGCGTTCACCACCATCGGGTGGCCCTGCGACACCACGCCACCGACGACGGGGAGGACGAACCGTCCGAGCTCGTCGTCGGCCCGCTCCGGCTCGACCTCGTCCACCACGAGGCCGCCCTCGACGGCCAGCCGCTCGACCTCACCCCCAAGGAGCTCGACTTCCTGGCCTACCTCGCCCACAACGTCGGGCGGGTCTGCACCCGGCGGATGATCCTCGAGCACGTGTGGGGGCCGTGCTACGCCAAGGAGCTCCACTACCTCAAGGTCTACGCCTACCGCCTCCGCCGCAAGCTCGACGACGAAAAGGGGGAGCTCCTCCAGAGCGACCCCTCCGTCGGCTACCGGCTCGTCGTCCCCTCGGGCTGGCGTCGACGGCGCGGTGCTCCGCTTTCCTACGCCAGCTCGACCCGGACTGGCGACCGTGACACCACCAGGGGCGTCACGGTCGCCAGTCGTGGATCGGTGAAGCTCAGGCCTTGCCGGCCCAGGCGGTGCCTACCGAGGCGCAAGACGACAGGTCGTCGTTGCAGATGACCTGGCCGAAGCCGTTCGTCCCGGCCACCACCTGGGCAGGCCCGAACGTCCCGCCCGACTCGGTGACGACGACGCCGTCGTTGTAGCCGTCGGACCCGGCCGTGGCCGCACCCGTGAGGACGTAGTTGCCGGTGCCGTCAGCGGCGACGCCGTAGAGGTTCTCGGTGCCCGCCACGACCTGGGTCGTGCCGGCCTGGCCGTTCACCATCGACCAGACGATGCCCTGGCCGGCTGTGTTGCCTCCCGCCACCACGCAGTTGCCCACGGAGGGGCAGTCGATGGCGTTGGCATACCAGGCGTGGGGCACTGTCACCGGGGTGCCGAACGCACCGTTGGTGATCGGGACGATCGCCGGGGCGTAGTTGACGAGGCCGGTGGCGTAGCACTGGGTGGCCGTCGGGCACGAGATGGCGTTCAACCACTCCACGCTTGTCGGGAGCTCCTGGACGGTCGCCACCTGCCCGTTGGTGATCGTGACCGCCACGTCCTCGTCTGTGAGGCTGAACCCGGTGCCGTAGCAGGTGGTGGCGGATGGGCACGAGATCCCGTAGAGCACCACCGATGTGCCCAGCACGGTCACCGGTCCTGGCCGACCGTTGACGATCGGCACCAGCACACCGTCGTCGTTATTGGAGGGGCCCAGCCCGACGGCGTAGCACTGCGTCGACGTCGTGCAACTGACCGACTGGAGATCGGTCGTCCCGGGTACCGGCTCCACCGTTCCCTGCGGGGTCACCACCACCCCGACACCGGCGGGGCCCTCCCCCACCTCGATGTCGGACGAGCCGGCACCCTTCGCCGGCCGAGCGGCCGGGGATGCACCACCGGTCGCCCCGCCGGCGGGCACGTTGGCGACGCCTTCGAGGGTGATCGCTCCGTTGCCCACCGAGACGACGTTGCTCTTCCCGCTGAGGCCGGTCTGCAGCACCGCCCCCTGCGCCACCTGGTTGGCGTCCGGTCCGGGGGTCCGTCCGGTCACCATCGCCTGGCCCAGGTTGCCGTTGTTGGGTGTGGCCGATGTGGCCAGGTACGGCACGCCGTAGGCGCCTTCGATGCTGTGCAGGACGCCGTCGGTGTCGATCGGCGTGGAGACGACCCCCATGCCGCGGTCGTGGGAGGACACCACCACCATCGGGATGTGGCCGCCGCTCGTGCCGTTGACCCCGTCGCCTGTGTAGTAGCCGGTGTCGAAGAGGATCACGATCTGGCCGCCCTGGTGGTACCAGGCCGAGCTCATGATCTGCGGGAGCTCGCCGGCGAGCCAGGTGTCACCCGTCGACATGGTCCCCTGGTCGCCGCCGTTGTTGTAGTCGTCGGGGACGACCCATTGGAAGTCGGCGGCGTGGCCCGAATTGAGGTTCGAGTTGAGGTCGCCGAAGCCCGAGATGTTCGGGCACAGGGTGGCGAAGTTGGCGAAGTAGCGGAAGGCGTTGTGCCAGTAGGTGTACAGCCCGCTGCCGTCGCTCTGGTCGCAGCCCGTGGCGTCGCCCTGGTAGTACGCGTTCCAGGAGTACCCCTTCTGCTGCAGCTCTGTCACCAACGTCTTGCCGGTCTTGTTGTTGCATCCGGTCTCTGTGATGTCACAGTCCGACTGGATGCCCTGGTCCGATCCGGACAACAAGGTGACGTAGTTGGGCAGGCTCGGGTACTCCCACCCGTAGGCGTTGGTGAAGTCGGCGTACTGGTGCCCCAGCTGGTTGAAGTAGGGCATCTGCGGGGAACCGGCGAACTGGGCGTAGTCGGTGTTCTCCAGCATGATCGTCATGACGTGGGGAGCCGGTTGCGTGGGGTGACCCGCCGGCGGTCCCCCCGGATTGCCGGGCGGCGGCGCCGCGGCGGCGGTTGAGGCGAACGCCGCGCCGGTCAGGGCGAGCACTGCCGCCGCCGCCCCCACCGCTCGGCCGGTACAACGTCTCAACGAGGACAGTTTCACGAGCAGCTCCTCTGTTCAAGCCCGGCACCGAACGCGCGTCGAGGCGGGCCAGTGCGTCATGGGCACACCGATAGGGGCGATGCTCACAGAGCTGCCTTGCCGGGCAGTGAACGATTCTGGGACCGGAAACGAATTCCTGGTGACCACTGTGCAAACGGGCGGCTCGACGCCTGTGCAAACGGGCGGCTCGACGCCCGGTGGCCGCCGACCTATATGGTCCAGTGGCTCGGGGTGGTGAGGGCCGGTGGAATGGTCGTTGCACCATCCCCCCTGGCCGCCTCGACTTGGGGCTGGGTGAGGAAGATCGAGCCGGCCAGGTTGGCGCCCCGGAGGTCCGCGCCCCGAAGGTCGGCACCCAGGAGGTCCGTGCGGCGCAGATCGGCGCCGTAGAGGTCGGACCCGATCAGGTACGTCCCTCGCAAGCTGGCGCCATGGAGGTCGGCGCCGGCGAGTCTTGCCCCTACCAGATCGGCTCCCCGGCGATCCTTGGCCCTTCCGGCAACCCGGGCGCGCACCTCGTTGCTCACCCGGTCCAGGAGCATCCCGATCTCCTGGCGGTAGGCGCGGACATCGAAGGCTTTCAGGTGCTCCGCCGACGCCCCGACGAGGTCCCGGACCCGTTCGGTGGCGACCCTCACCTCGCCGCCCAACGGGTGGTTCGTCACGAGGGTCTGCGCTTCGATCAGGTACCAAAGCAGCTCGTGGAGTTGGCGGGCGACCGTGAAGACGTCGAACATGGCTCCGGCCACGGCCGGGTCCTGACGCCAGTCTTTGCCGCGGAAGGTCACCTGGGTGACGTGTTGACCGGCGCCGAAGCAATCGAAGACCACGCAGCCGGCAAATCCCTGTTCACGTAGCGAGCTGTGGATGCTGCACCTGGAGTCGGCCAGGAGGTTGGGGCAGGGTTTCCCGGCCGGCTTGTCGATGGCGAAGTCGGCCGACGCCGAGAACGCTGGCGCCACGCAGCAGAGTCCGGCGCACTGACCGCAATCGGCCCGCAACGCTTGGCGCGACCGGTCCGGACCATCGGGGTCAACTGGTCGACCAGGCAAATGTCGCTTCCCTCGTCCAGTCAGTCCCGGCCACCCAGCACCGCGGCCACCGTATCGGCCAGCCCCCACCGCTTCCAGCAGCGGATCGACGTTTCCTCATCCTGCGCGACCGCACCCCCGCGGTCGGTGGACGTTCCCGCGGAAACGTCGACCGGCCTGCGGCGCTGGGCATTGGCACGACGAGGGCGGAACGGCCCACCCTGAACGATGCCGATGTCGCCCTAGGTGTCGAGGACCGGCGACGTTTTGGAGTCCGATATCGATCGCCAAGGAGCGATCGGTTACGAGGTCCCCAGGATGCGAGGGCTATCGCTTCTCGGACGGTGGGGCAGGCCGAACAGGCGGCCGCTGTCCCTTCTCGATATAACCGATGAGGTCCTTGTTCGGCCGGAAAGGAGGCGGCTCGGGCCGACTCTTCGTTGGCCGCGGGGTTGGCGCGCTTTGAGGCCCCTTCTCGTCAGGCATGCAAATGGCTTCCCACGGAGGGGAGTATACCGGCGACGACCAGGGCGGCAGCGATGGCGAGACAACCAACGGCTGCGCGAACGCGCCATCCCTTCTGCCTCACCAACATCGCAGCTTCATCGACCATTGCGACCTGGGTATCGAGTAGCTCGAGCTGCGTCTCTGCCTCGGACGCGGTGAGGAGCGCTTGTCGGAGCCGCCCCACCTCCAGTACCGGATAGCGACGAGGGAGGAACGCCCAGGCTGCGAGGAGGGCGGCGATGACCGCGACCACCAGCCCGATCCCGAGATCACACCGCCCGAGACTGTTGCCTGTGCGGTGGCGCCGAGCCCCACCAGCACGCCAGCGAACCCGAGCACGACACCAGCCTTGCCATCGAGACTCTCGGCGTGTGCCTTCATCGTCTCGCGCTCTGCCGCGACCTGCGCGAGCACGATCACCAGCGACGGGAGCTCCCGATCTTCGTCCACCCAGACGAGAGTACGACGCGGGTGTGTCAGTGAGTCGGGGCCCATCGCGACCCCAACGGGCGCCAAGGACACGGCGAAGTTACGTTCTCGCGTCGCTACAAAGAGTGGTACCTGTTTCCAAGTTACGAAACCGTGGGTGTGCAGACGCGGCGATCGGCGAGCGTCCGCGCCGCATAGCCATCGAAGACGCGATGGCAGGCCCTGGGAGGAACCTGTAGACCCGTCCGAGGTGGACGACTCTCGCCGAATAAGACCGGCGCCGGACCGCTTACGAGGGTGCAGTCGAGCGAGGCACCCCCGAGAGGCCGGCTCGGCCCATCATCTGGCATGTGTCGCTGGTCCCCGTACCGGCTCCTGTGCCAGCCCTATGCTTCGGGGTCCGCCGCTACCCCAGTAGCAGAAGAACCGAGAGGGCGCAGCATGTCCAGAGCCTCCCGCCTCACCTCCACCGCCGTCGCATTGTCGCTGGTGGCGTCCGGCGTCGTCGTTGCCGTCGGGGCGACCGACGAAGCCGGCGCCCAGACGCCCCGCCACAAGAGCCAAGGTGCGTCGTGCGCCGCGGTCACCCCGGCCACGATCCAGAGCACTCTGAACCAGACGGTCGGCAAGCCGTCGGTCACCAAGGGCGCCGCCACCGTGTGCACCTACAAGGTGCAGGGGGGTGCCGGCACGGTGCTGGTTCGCTTCCAGCCCGGGGTGACCAAGTCGGCCTTCACCTCCGCCGAGAAACAGTTCTCGTCCCACGGCGAACCGACGACGCCGGTCGCCGGCCTGGGCAGCGCCGCCTACTCGTCGACCATCGGCAGCGGCACATACACCACCAACACCATCGTCGTGCTCAAGGGCAGCAACCAGTTGCTGGTCACCGCCGAGGCGCCGTTGTCCTCGGTGCAGGCCCTGGCCACCGCCATCCTGCCCAAGATGTGACGGCTGTGTTCGGAGTCCGTTCACCTTCCGGCGTGTGCCCCGTGGCCCGATCGGCGACACCTCGCTCGATCATGTCGGAGAGCCTGCCCGGATAGGCCTCGCTGGCTGTGGTTGCCGGCCGCTGGCGGGACGGGCCCGCGGCATCGGCACAACCGTGGCAGAACGATCGCCGCCCGAACCCTGGGCCGTTCGGTAGCGTTGACCGGGCCACGCACTCGCGGGCGGACGACCCGGATCCGTCGCCGAAATGAGCGAGACCGTCGGAATCCGAGGTCGGGACATGAGAGACGAGGCCGATGGCCATCAAGCGGGAACCACCCCACGACGATCTCGTTCGCCTGTATCTCCGTGACATCGGTCGCCATGCCCTGCTCACCAAGGCAGACGAGGTGCGGCTCGGACAGGCAGTGGAAGCTGGACAGGTGGCCCGGGCAGAGCTGACCGCCGGGACGGCGCGCCTGGCGTCGCGCCGGCTGGAGCTGCGTCGGGCAGTCGGAGCTGGCGACTTGGCGCTCGAAGCCCTCGTCAACGCCAATCTCCGGCTGGTCGTCTCGATCGCCAAGAAGTACCAGGCATCCGACTTGCCGCTGCTGGACCTGGTCCAGGAGGGCAACCTCGGGCTCATCCATGCCGTGGGGAAATTCGACTGGCGCAAGGGGTTCAAGTTCTCGACCTATGCGACCTGGTGGATCCGCCAGGCCATCGCCCGCGGGATCGAACGCGGCGGACGCACCATCCGACTGCCCGCACAGGCGGCGACCATCCTGCACCAGGCCAGCCAATCCCGGGCACGGCTGGAGGCGGAGCTCGGTCGGCGGCCCACGACGGCCGAACTGGCCGACGACCTCGGGGTCGCGGAGGCCAAGGTCGCCGATCTCCTCCGTTACGCCGCCCCACCCCGGTCGTTGTCCGAGCCCCTACACGACGACGGGACTCTCGAGTTCGGCGACCTGGTGGTGGACCACGAAGCACCGTCGCCCTTCGACGCCGCAGCCGCCGCCCTCTTGCCGGCAGAGGTGGAGCAGCTGTTGGCCACTCTCGATGACCGCGAACGGGAGATCCTTCGCCTCCGGTTCGGGCTTGACCGGAGCCAGCCACAGACCCTCGAAGACATCGGGCTTCGGTTCGGGCTCACCCGGGAAAGGATCCGTCAGCTCGAGTCACGGGCCATGTCGAAGCTTCGCCACCCGACGGCTCGGCGACCCGAGATCTGATCAGCACCGGCCAGCGCGAGCCACCACCGGCCGGCCGCTCCCCCACTGGCCGGCGGCCACCCAGCGACGGCAGGCCGCACCTGGTACGATTGGCGCGTCGCCGCCGTCGCGCTGCGTGGCCCGTTCGAGAACTCCCCGAGTTGGCCCAATCCGAACGGAGCCCGTCATCTCGATCCCTCATGGGAGCCCCTCCGGGGGACCTTTGCTTCGCGCGTTCGGCGCCCGCAAGCCGGCTGACCGGGGGCTCGCCGCCGGGGAGCGAATCGCCATTCCTCTGGAGGCCGGCCGATGCCTAGCTCGGTAGGAAAGCTCCAACGCGAACAGCTCATCGACGAGCTTCGGGACCTCCACCTGGCGTTCGAAGCCGACGAGGTGTCCACCCAGGACTTCGAAGAACGCCGGGACCATCTCCAAGCACAGTTCGATCGCCTCCAGTGACCGGACGGCCGCTCGTACCGGGAGGACGGCATAGGCCTGCGGGGCACCGTGCCTAGACGTACCCACGCCAACGAGTCGAAGAAGCATTCGGCGGCACCGGAGAGGAAAGGACCGCGCCGGCGCCTCCCTGCTCCCGACGTCGACGCCCAAGCGTTGACCCTACGTGAGGCCGGAGCTTCTTATTCGGCCATCGCCCGGACCCTGGAGCTCGGTCGGGCCACCGACGCACATCGGTGCTTCCTCCGGGCCGTCAATGGGCATGACGGTGCAAGTCGACGGCGGCTGGTCGACGACGAGGAGGCAAGGCTCGACCAGCTGGAGCAACGGATCCGCGACCGCGATGCCCCCGACACCGCCAAGATCGAACGTCGGTTGCTCGGGGTGGCCAACCTCCGGGAAGCGATGCGATCGTGACGGCCCCAGACCCCGGGACGTCTTGTGCCGCATGCCGGCAGCCAGCGACGGCGCTGGTGGAACCGCCTCGGCGGACGCTGGCCCGTGGAACGGACCCGAGCGACGACTCCTACTCGGTCACGATCATCCTTCCCGACATACCGCTCTGCGCCGAGCATGCCATTGGTGCCAGCCACGGCGATCTCGTGGTCGGCTGGTGCGACGACCGACGGTGCCAGACCTATGGAGAAGCTGGCAGCACCTCCCCGTGCGGGGCCGCCTACGAGCGCCTCGCCCGGGTGAAGCCGCGGCCATCCAAATAGCTGTCAGTAGGGCAAGAAGGAAGAGGGACACAAAAATGGCAACTGGAACGGTGAAGTTCTTCAACAGCGAGAAGGGCTTCGGATTCATCACGCCGGACGACGGAGCGAAGGACGTCTTCGTCCACTTCTCCAACCTCGTGGGCGAGGGCTTCAAGAGCCTCGACGACGGCCAGGCCGTGGAGTTCGACGTGGCCGAAGGACGCAAAGGCCCCGAAGCCCAGAACGTTCGGGCCAGGTGAGCGTCACCGGGCGGCGCGGCTCGCCGGAGGCGGGCCTGCGCCGGCCGGATATCGGCCGGGCCCACCGACGTGGCGGCCATGGTTCCGTACGAAGTTCTCATCCCTTTTCGGTTCCGGTGCCGCCCTACGTTCGTCAATAATCGGGAGACTCGGTGCAGATGATCACTCAGGACGAGGTCGTAGGCGACTTCCGCGCCCTCGCATTGCAGGTCCGGGCGGCCGGCCTGCTCGGGCGACGACCGGGCTACTACTGCGCCAAGATCGCCCTGACCCTCGGTGGGTTCGCCTTGGCCTGGCTGGTCTTCTTTGCCCTGACCCCCTCATGGGCCGTGCTGGGGGTGGCCGTATTCCTCGGCCTGGTCTCGGCACAACTCGGGTTCCTCGGTCATGATGCCGGTCACGGCCAGGTGTTCGCCTCCCGGCGAGCAAACCATCTCCTCGGCCTGGCCATCGGGAACTGCTTGATCGGGATGAGCTTCGGCTGGTGGGTGACGAAACACACCGCCCACCACGCCCACCCCAACCAGGTTGGCCGGGACCCTGATGTGGGCATCGGACCGGTCGGGGGCTCGGCTGGTGGGCGGGACCCGGCGAGTCGCCGGGGACTGACCGGATGGATGGACCGGTGGGGCGTCGAGCTGTTCTTCCCGCTCATGCTCCTACGAAGCACGGGGCTCTACGTTTCGGGCGTCCAGGATCTGGCCCGAAACCGAGATCGCCGCGCCCTTATCGAGAGCCTGCTGATCGCCGTCTATTGGGCCCCGTACCTAACGGTGCTGTTCTGGACGCTTCGGCCGGTCGAAGCGGTCGCCTTCATCATCGTCCACCAAGCCGTCTTCTCGGTCTATTTGGGATGCAGCTTCGCCCCGAACCACAAGGGCCAGCCCCTCATCGACGACGGATCAGGCATGGGCTTCGCCCAACGTCAGGTCATCACCGCTCGCAACGTGACGGGGGGCCGGTACATCGGGTTCCTACTGGGCGGTCTCAACTTCCAGATCGAGCACCATCTCTTTCCGACGATGCCTCGACCGAACTTGTCGCATGCCCAGGATCTGATCCGGGCGTTTTGCCTCCAGAGCACATTGGGCTACAGCGAAGAGCGCCCAATCGATGCCTACCGGAAGGCCACGAGGAGCCCGGCACCGCCATCCGACATCGATCGCTGATGGGGCGTCGCGAGCTCAGTTGAAGGGCATCGGGGCCCGACCCCGGCTCAATGGGCGTTCTCAAGGTGTACCGTCACGGTCAGGTCCACCGTGGCCCGAGCGTCCCCTCGATGGGACGGGATCGAGAGTTCCGACATGGGCTCGGCAGCGTCGTGCGACACCTTGACGGCCCGGTGAACACGCCAGACCACTCCACCGGTCTTACGCTGCTGGCCGAAGTCGCCGAGGCCCTCGAACGGGTGTCCGGCGCCTGCGAAGATCCCGTCGACGCCGCTGATTTCGCCGACCTCGCCCATCGAGTGCGGGCGTATCTCGCCTCCAGCCGTCCAACCACCCCCCTCGGCATGCCCCACATCCCACCGGCCACCGGACGCCTTGACGAACAGATGGTCGTCCATCGGACAGGGGCCGATCGACCTTCACACGTGCGGATCGTTCGGGACCTCCCAGAAACCCGGTGACGGCCAATCTCCACCGCCGGCTGGAGCATCTGCCCCTCCTTCCCGGGCGGCAAACAGGGGTCGGTCGAGACAGGCTTGAGGGGAAAACGTGTGCTCGGGCCAGCGGTGCTCGCGGGCTGCTCGCTTATGACAACCGCGCGACGAGGGTCGCTTTGACCGGATCGCTCTCTAGGAACATGTCTACGCCGACGTTGAAGTTGGCCAGGGGCTCGAGGCGGCCCTGGGGAAGGAACGAGCGATAGGGGTCACCGATGAGGATCTCTGCGCCAGCCTCAGCCAGTGCGGTAAGCCCTTCGAGCATGGCCGAGGAGATACTCCGGTCATAGAACACGTCCCCGGCGGTCACGAGGGCCCCACTCGGGGCTGACACCGCGCGGACATCTGTATTGGAGACGGCGACCCTGACCCGGTTGAGGCGGCCATTCACCTGAGCCGCGCACACGGCGAGATCATTGGTGTCGTAGGCAGACACAGACCGAGCTCCGGACAGAGCCGCCGCGATGGCGACCACACCGGAGCCGGTGGCCACATCGATCACCGTGCGCCCGAGGACCATCTCGGGGTGGTCGAGCAGATACCGCGCGAGGGCGAGGCCGCCGGGCCAGACCGACGCCCAGAAGGGTGGGGCAAGCTCCCCTCGGCCCATCGCCTCCGCCAATTCTTCCCAAAGCCCGAACGCGTCATGGGCCAGATGGAGGCTGACCTCCGGCACAAATGGGTGGGTCTGCACCTCAGTGGAGGCGGCCAGGAAAGCTAAAGCGGTCGCCTGGTCCACCTCAGCAGCCTATCCACGGGGTGGTGGCCGGCACGGAGCGCAAGGCCTAACGGGGCGGTTGGCCCCGGCCGGCACCGCATGACCGCGTATCACGGTGGGCCCGCACCTCTCTTCACCACGTGATCACGTCAATTTCACGTGATCACGGCCCCTGAAGGGGCGACAGGCGCCGGAACGCCCGGCAAGAGGGCAAGGTGATCCATGGCGCTGTGGGAAAGGTCGGTTGCGAGCAGCGCCACGTCGCCCATCTCCGGACACCGTTCACCGTCCGCCGGGTACGACATCCTGGTGCTCGACGCCGCAATGCGACAGAGCCTGGCCACGGTCCGCAGCCTCGGGCGGGCCGGACTGCGGGTGGCGCTGGGCGAGTGCTTCGCCGAGTGTGACCCCACCCTGCCCGTTCTGGCCTTCTGCTCACGGTACTCCGCCCGGAACGTCGTCCTGCCGAGCTTCGCCACCGACCTAAGGGCGTTCGGCGAGGCGGTCGTCGACTTTGTCGGGAACTGTCCGACGCGCGTGATCCTCCCCGCCAGCGACGGCTCCATCGCTGCGCTGGTGCCGCACCGCCACCAGCTGGCGTCGCTCGGATGCCTGCTGGCCTTGCCGTCGGATGCCGCCCTGGGGGTGGCGAACGACAAGGATCGCACCTTGTCGGTGGCCCGGAGCTTGGGCATCGAACACCCGAAGACGGTGCGGATCGAGCGGGTCGAGGACGTGCCGGCGGCGCTGGCCGGGTTCGACCTGCCCGTCGTGCTGAAGCCGACCATCTCCTGGGCGCCGTACTCGCCCACCCGCCTCCAGGCGGTGGAGGTCATGAACGAGCTGGAAGCAGCCCGGGTGACCAGGACATTTCTGGCTGCGGGAGTCGGGTCCTGGCCCAGCGCTGGGTGGACGGCCGGCGCGAGGGCGTCACGCTGTTCCTGGTCGACGGGGAGGTGCGGGCCAGCTTCGCCCACCTCGAGCACCGCACCAGCCCGGCGCTCGGCGGCGCCTCGGTCCTGCGCGAGAGCGTGACCATGCCTGAAGACCTCTACGACTCGTCGGTGCGCCTGGCCACCGCCCTCGGGCTGGAGGGCCTGTGCGAGGTCGAGTATCGGCGGGACGCCCAGCACCGTCCACTGCTGATGGAGATCAACGCCAGATTGGCTGGCCCCATCGAGACGGCACTTCGTTCGGGGGTGGACTTCCCACTGCTGGTTTGGCAATGGGCGACCGGCGCCCACGTCGACCGGGTCGAGCATTATGAGACCGGCGTCCGCATGCGTTGGCTCCGCGGTGACATGCGCTGGCTGCGAGACAACTTCCGGCGGGCCGGACGGCCCGACAGCGTCTCGAGGGGGAAGGCCTTGTGGACCTTCGCCTCGGAGTTCCTTCGGACGTCCCGCTATGACTGCCTGGACCGGCGCGACCTCGGCCCGGTCAAGGCGGAGCTGTCGATCACCGCCGCGGCCGTTCGCCACCGATACCGAGCCCCCTCCCCCCTCCCGGGGACCTGACCATGCGAGGAGAATGCCGTGTCAGCTGACAACGTCCTCATCATCGGCGCCGGGCCGTTCGGCCTGTCGATCTCCGCCCACCTGCGGCAGCTCGGCCTGGATCACCAAGTGGTCGGCCGCCCGATGGACACCTGGAAGGCGCATATGCCGAAGGGCATGTACCTGCGCTCCGAGCCCTACGGGTCCGACATGGCGTCCCCGACGCCGGGCTACGACGTGGCCGCGTACAGCGCGCTGCACGGGCTCGACTACGTGGACCGGCTGGGCCCACTCTCGGTGGAGCGGTTCTTGGACTACGCCGATTGGTACACCGAACGGTTCGTCCCCGAAGTACGCGATCTGACGGTGACCGAGCTGAATGCCGTCGGCGGCGGCGGCGGCTTCCGGGTGGCGTTCGACGAGGCGGCACCGATCCTCGCCCGCCAGGTGGTCGTCGCCACCGGCGTCCTCCCCTACGCCACCCTTCCCGACGAGCTTTCGGCGCTTCCGCCCGACCTCGTGTCCCACACTGCCGACCACCACGACCTGACCCGGTTCCGCGGCCGGCGGGTGGTCGTGGTTGGCGGTGGCCAGTCGGCGCTGGAGACGGCGGCCCTTCTGCACGAGGCGGGGGCGGACACCCACATCGTGGCCCGACGCCCGAAGATCAACTGGCTGGAGCCCAATCCAGAACGTATCCGGGGACTCGGCCACCTCCGGCGACCGGTCAACAAGCTCTGCGAAGGCTGGCACTGCGCGTTCTGGAACAACCCCACCGCCTTCCGCCGGCTGCCGGAGGGAACGCGGATCGCGAAGGCTTCCTCCGTCCTGGGTCCGGCCGGCGCCTGGTGGCTGAAGGACCGCGTCGACGGGGTCGTTGACGTGGTCACCGGTCACCGCCTGGAGCGGGCCACCCCCCACGGCAACGGCGTCCGGCTCCTCCTCGACGGTCCGCAGCGGTCGACCATCGACGCCGATCACGTGATCGCCGGCACCGGATTCCGTGTCGACATCGCACGGCTCCCCTTCCTGCCCGAACGGCTCCGGTCGGGGATCGAAACCCTCAATGGCTACCCGGTGCTGACCCGAGCCGGCGAATCCACCGTTCCCGGGCTCTACTTCGCCGGCGCGCCGGCCGCGGTGAGCCTGGGACCATCGGTCCGCTTCATCGCCGGCACGCACAACGTCGCTCGGCCGCTGGCCCGGTCGCTGCTCCGCTCGGCGGTGGGGACGGGTCGGGGCCAGCATTCCGCTCCTCAGCGAGAGCAGGCCTCGACCACGAGCGCCAGCTGACGCTCTCCGACGACGGGATGAACCCACATCGGGGATTTCATCCCTGAGGCGGTGTTCTTGCCCGGCCGATCTCGTTACCGTGGTTCCGGACGAATAGTCGGAGCCTGCAACAGTTGGCGTGGTCTGCCGGGACGCGGCATCCCATCCTTCGGAAGGCCGACGAGTCGCCGTCAACATCAGGCGAACAGTGGCAACGGGCAGCGGGTTCATGTCACGCGGCGGCTACGTTCGCCGTTCGTTGCACTGGGAAGGAGGTCGAAACGCTCGTATTAGCCATCCCCTTCTCCCTCGCCTCGGCGTTCCTGACCGCCACCAATCTGGTCTTTCAACACCAAGCCCACCGGGAGGCGCCGGTAGACCTGGGGCGTGGATGGCGGAGTCTCCGGCATCTCGTCCTCAGACCCCTGTGGCTGCTCGGGTTCGGTACCTTGCTGGCGAGCTTCGTCTGCCACGCGGTGGCGCTCCATTTCGGGCAGCTGTCGGTGGTCCAGCCGCTCCTCGTAACCGAGCTGATCTTCGCCCTACTGCTGCGCCGAATCCGTCACGGAGAACCCGTCGGTCGGCCCCAGTGGTTGGCGGCCGCGGCCACCTGCACGGGACTGGCCGTGCTGCTCGGCGCCATCGTTCCCGGCCCATCTCGATCTACGCCCACGGTGGGGGCCTGGATCGAGGCGGTCGTATTGATCGGTGCATTGGCGGCCGGCACCGCCATGGTGGCTCACCTCGGCCCGCGGCGTCTACGTGCAGGACTGTTTGGAGCCGCTGCCGGACTGGTATGGGCGATCGACGCGGCCTTCATCAAGTCCACCACCGACGTGTTGGCGACCGATGGGTGGTGGCCGATGTTCTGGCATTGGCCGGTCTACGCACTCGTCGGCTCGGGAGCGGTCGGGATCGTCTTACTCCAGGCTGCGCTCCATGCCGGGCCGTTGAGCGCCTCGCAGCCGGTGGTGGCGGCGGTGGACCCACTAGCCAGCATCGTGCTGGGCGCCTGGCTCTTTGATGAGAGCATTCGGACGACGCCGACGACCGTGGTGATCTCCGTGTTGGCCTTCGTCGTCATGATCGTCGGTGTCGCCGTGATGGCGCGAGGCGAGCTTCCATCGGACGACCGCGAGCTGGTGGCGTACTGAACTATCGGGATGGTCGTCACCTCAACCCGTACACAGGATCGCTGTCCGTGAGAAGCAGAAGGAGTCCGCATGACAGGGAACCAGTCCGGCAGGAACGAAACGCCGATCTCAAGGGAGGGCGGGGAAGCGACGTCCGGTCGCGCACCGACGTTGCCGACGGCCATGACCGGTAAGGCGAGCCCAGCGAAAGCAGCCGTCGGTGATGCGCCGGTCTTTGCCTACATCGCGACCCTCCCACAACCCCAACGCGACATCGCCGAAGCAATAGATGCCCTCGCGGCAAGAATCCTGCCGAACCTTCACCGGTCGGTGAAATGGGGGATGGCGTACTACGGAGTGGGCGACGGGTGGTGTTTCAGCTCAGGCGGCTTCGACGGCCACGTGAAGCTCATGTTCATCAACGGCGCGGTACTGCTCGACCCAGTGCCTCCAGTGACTCCGATCGGGATGGGTAAGGCGACCCGAGGTGTGGAACTGGCGTCGGTGGACGACCTCGACCAGCACCAGACGGCGATCTGGATGGAACAGATCACCTCGGCGCCGGGAGTCGGCCGCAAAAGGCGCTGAACCTCCGGCATCCGCCCCATCGGACGGATGCCGCGCGACCGCCATCCTCCCCAAATCTCAGGTTCGACGCGGCCTGGCCATCGAGCAGGCAGGCGAACAGAACGAAACCCCTCCCAAGGAGGCCAAGGGAGGAGTGTTCGCGCCATGACGCCTCCAGTAACCGGCGGGGCAAGCGGTTCAGTAGGTAGCCGTCACGGAAGTCCCGGTCCTTGGCGACGACGACCCGGCCCCCGTGGGCTGGGGGTGCCTGGTCACCTCCCCGAGAGGCTCGCTCCCGTCGCGGTGGGCTGAAGCCGGTCCAGGAGGTCGCGCTTTCCGGTGATCTGGATGCCGGCAGCCACGGCTTGGTCGACGTTCAGCATCCCGGTGATGAGTCCGAGCACCAGGCGGGGTGGACCTTCGAGAACGAGATCAGGATGGGCAGCTCGACCAACGCGGGCACTGATGCCGCCGTGTCCGTCGAGGTCGACGATCGCCTCGGCGAGGGACCCACGGGTGGCAGGGCTTGCCGGGGCGACCAGCTGTATGACGGCGGGCCCGGCGGCGGGGTCGGCGTCGGCGGTGAACCAAGCGGCGGCGTAGGCCAGCCATTGAGGCTGGAAGGCGTCATCGGGACGCTCGGTGGTCATCTGGCGCAGTCCCCAGGCCCCCAGCGTCTTGAGCACTGGCTCTAGGTCGCGACCGCTGGGGGTGAGGGAGTACAACGCGGTGGCGACCGGCGGCGGGGCGTCCTCACGGGACACGATGCCCGCCTCTTCCAGGTCCTTCAGGCGCCCGGAGAGGAGGTTGGTGGCGATGCCGGGCAGGCCGTTCTTGAGGTCGGTGAAGCGGCACGACCCCTGCACCAGCAGCTCGCGCACGATCAACAGGGCCCACCGGTCTCCCACCACGTCAAGGGCTCGAGCCACCGAGCAGTACTGGCCGTAACTCCGCATGCCCACATCATAGTCCACTGTAGTTGAAAGTCACAACTTAAGGGTTGATAATCTAAACGAGATCGTGTTAGATTGCCACCATGCCTCGGACTCAGTCGAAACCCCTCGTCTTGGTGGCGTTGCTGGCCGCAGCGTTCGTCATCAACCTCGACACCACTCTGGTCAACGTCGCCCTACCCTCGCTGACCCGTGAGCTGGGCGCCACCACCTCCCAGCTGCAGTGGGTCGTGGACGCCTACAACCTGGTCTTCGCCGCCCTGTTGCTCACTTCGGGGAGCCTGTCGGACCGGTTCGGGCGCAAGGGCATGCTCCTGGCCGGTCTGTTCGTCTTCGGCGGAGCCAGCTTCGCCGGCGGTTTCGCCGGCTCCGCCAGCCAGTTGATCGCCGCCCGGGCCGTCATGGGCCTGGGGGCAGCCATGGCCTTCCCGTCGACGCTGTCGCTGCTCACCGGAGTGTTCATCAGCCGCAAGGAACGGGCGCTCGCCATCGGCCTGTGGGGCGCCACGGCCGGGGTGGCGATCGCCCTGGGTCCGATCGTCGGCGGAGCGCTGCTGGCGCACTACAGCTGGTCGAGCATCTTCTACGTCCTGGGCCCGGTGTCGGCGGCAGTGATGGTTCTCGTCGCCCTCTTCATCCCGCCGGCGGCCAGCCCGAGCCCGCACCGCCTCGATCCCCTCGGGCTGATCCTGTCGGCGGCGTTCATGGGACTGCTCGTCTACACGATCATCGAGGCACCCAGTCGAGGATGGGTCTCCGCTCCGTCGCTGGCCGGCTACGCCATCAGCGCCGTGCTGCTGGTGACGTTCATCGCCGGCGAGGGCCGCCGGGCCGAGCCGATGCTCGACGTGCGGCTGTTCGGCGACATGCGGTTCACCGCGGCCAGCGCCACGGTTACCATCGCCTTCTTCACCCTTCTGGGCTTCATCTTCCTGATCACCCAGTACTTCCAGTTCATCCGCGGCTACAGCGCGCTGTCGACCGGGGTCCATCTCCTGCCCGTGGCCGTCTCGGTCGCCATCGGCTCCACGCTCGGCACGCGGCTGGCGGTCCGGGTCAGCACCAAATTGGTGGTCACCTCCGGCCTCGTCCTGATGGCGATCTTCTACTTCTGGGTCGCCAGCGACATCTCCACCACCCTGAGCTACGGCGTCATCGCCATGCAGATGGTCGTCTACGGCCTCGGGA
>Ga0134126_10003367_pt1 | contig 20039 bp, 16 predicted proteins | sample KB31752_FD_96881 | JGI IMG/M metagenome (GOLD analysis project Ga0134126, IMG submission 96881) | Terrestrial soil microbial communities with excess Nitrogen fertilizer from Kellogg Biological Station, Michigan, USA - KB3-175-2 | ecosystem: Environmental > Terrestrial > Soil > Unclassified ...
GCTCCATGGAGATGGGTTTCTCGAACACAAAGCGGGCCCCCAGTTCCGACAATTCCGGCAGGCCCATGCCCCGCGAAGCGATGGCTAGAGGCACGGAGGTGCGGCAAGCAGGGTGGGCGCGCAGATTACGCAAGAAATCAGCGGCGCCATTCAATTCGCAGTCTACGATGACGGCGTCGAACTTGGAGTGGGTCAGACGATCGCGTGCGCTATCCGTTTCCGAATCAACGTGCACGCCGATGCGCAAGTTACCCAAAACCCCGCCCAAAACACTGATCGAGTGCCAGTCGTTACAGACCACGATCGATTCGAGTGTCATAGCTGTTGGGATGGTATGCGGAGCGGGGGAAGGGCCGAAGATAACCGAAGTAATAGCACGTATGGCCGATGCCGGCACGCACATCCGGGGTACTCAGTGCCCGGTTTCGCAACCCTCGGCTGCGAGCGCTGCCGGCGACTGCTCCCGGTACCAGGCCACGGTGCGCTTCAGACCTTCTTCGAAGCCTACGCTGGGGCGGTAGCCCAGGTGTTTTTGTGCCCGGGAGATATCGGCAAAGGAGTGCTTGATATCGCCGGCGCGCTCCGGACCATGCTGCACCGGACCCTGGTATCCGGTAATCGGGCGAAGCAGGGCGATGGTCTGGTTGAGGGTGGCCTGGTGTCCGGCGGCCACGTTGAAAACGCGTCCCACAACCTGCTCGGCAGGCGCGGCGCACGCCAGCAAATTGGCGGCCACGGCATTGTCTACATAGGTGAAGTCGCGGCTTTGTTCGCCGTCTCCGAAAACGGTGGGCTCCCGGCCGTTGAGCATGGCGGTAATGAACCGGGCCAGCACCCCGGAATAAGGCGAACTGGGGTCCTGGCGCGGGCCGAAGATGTTGAAATAGCGCAAGCACACGGTCTCCAGGCCGTAAACACGCCAGAAAGACTGCATGTAGAGCTCGCCTGCCAGCTTGGCCACTGCGTAGGGCGAAATAGGAGAGGAGACCATCTCCTCGCGCTTGGGCAGGCTGGGGGTATCGCCGTAGGCGGAAGAAGAGGCGGCAAAAACCACGCGCTTGACCTTGGCGTCGCGCGCGGCCATGAGCAGGTTTAGAGTGCCGTCCACGTTGGACCGATTGGTGGCCAGGGGGTCGGTGATGGAGCGGGGGACAGAGGCGAGAGCCGCCTGGTGCAGAACATAGTCCATCCCCTGGCAGGCATGGTGCATGGCATCCAGGTCCAGGAGGTCGCACTCACGAAAGTCCAAGCTGTCCACGATGTCGGCAATATTTTCCCGCTTGCCGGTGGCGAAGTTATCGATGCCGCGGACCACGTTTCCACGCGCCCGCAGGCTCCGCGCCAGATTGGAGCCGATAAAACCCGCAATTCCCGTGACCAGGTATTTCGCCATGCCTGTCATGATACGAGAAATTCCCGCTGAAGGCTTGTCTTTTGCGGCAACACCGAAGCTGCTAGAGTAGTAGCGCATCGTCTGCCAGCTGGATTGGCCAGCGCCCCGGAGAGGGCGAGAACAATGGGCGTGCAGCGCCATGCACCCCAGCAGGACAACTTTGCACTACCCACTTAGTTCCTATTAGGTCGAGGTAAGTTGATGCGAATCGCGGTTGTGGGTTCGGGATATGTTGGCCTGGTGGCCGGCGCCTGTTTTGCGGAACTGGGACACGAAATCATTCTGGTGGACAATGACGCCGCTAAGCTGGCCGCTCTGCAGAAGGGGGAGGTGCCGATTCACGAACGCTTCCTGCCGGAACTGCTGCAGCGGCACCGGGGCGCGCGGCTGACCTTTTCCGGCGACTTGGGGAAAGCCGCTTTGGACAGCGCGGTTATCTTTATCGCCGTGGGCACGCCGCCCACCGAGGAGGGCGAAGCTGACCTTTCCTACGTGGAATCAGTGGCGCGCCAGGTGGCGGGCGCGGTCAATGGTGGCTACAAGATTGTGGTGGAGAAGAGCACGGTCCCGGTCTATACCAGCACCTGGGTACGTAAAGTCATGATGCTCAATGGTGCCCAGGAGAGTTCCTTCGACGTGGCCTCCAACCCTGAGTTTCTGCGCGAAGGCACGGCGGTCACCGATTTTCTCTATCCCGACCGCGTCGTGGTGGGCGCCGATAATGAGCGCTGCGCCACGGTGCTGCGCGAGATCTACCGGCCCATGACCGATGGCAGCTATTACCGCGGCAAAAATCTTGTTCCCGGGCCCGACGGAGCGCAGGTGCCGCCGCGGCTGATCGTGACCAGCACCAAAAGCGCGGAGTTGATCAAGCACGCGTCTAACGCGTTCCTGGCTATGAAGATCTCCTTCATTAACGCGGTGGCCAGCGTTTGCGAGAGCGTAGGAGCGGACGTTTCCCAGGTGTGCGAGGGCATGGGCACCGATTCCCGCATCGGGCGCCGCTTTCTCAGCCCGGGCGTAGGCTATGGCGGCTCCTGCTTTCCCAAAGACCTGATGGCGTTTCGCGCGGTGGCCCGCGACTGCGGTTACGATTTCGGCCTGCTGGACGAAGTCATCCGCATCAACGAAGATATGCGGCAGCGATTCCTCCGCAAGGTGCGGCATGCCCTCTGGACGCTGAAAGGCAAGCGGCTGGCGGTGCTGGGATTGGCTTTCAAGGGAGGCACTGACGACGTGCGGGAATCGCCGGCCCTGGCCCTGGTGGAGTCGCTGCTCAAGGAAGGCAGTCAGGTGGCAGCTTACGATCCCGCGGCCACGGAACGGGCGCGGGAAACACTGGGCAATCGGGTCACCTTCGCGGCCAATGCCTATGAAGCCGCCAGCGGCGCCGATGCGCTGTTGGTGCTTACCGACTGGGAGGAATTTGCTTCCCTGGACTTGGAACGCCTGCGCGAAAAGCTGCGCTATCCCATCGTCATAGACGGGCGAAATTTGTACAAACCGGAGCTGATGGCGGCCCATGGTTTCCATTACTACAGTGTTGGCCGTCCCCAGGCCACACCCAAATCGCAACCGGCCAATGCCGGCAGTGCCCCAGGATCCCGTTAAGCGCTCATGAACAAACTACGTGCCATAGTCACCGGAGGCGCCGGCTTTTTGGGCTCTCATTTGTGCGACGCTCTGCTGGCGGAGGGACACTCCGTGGTGGCAGTGGATAACCTGCTTACCGGCAACGCCGCCAACCTTGAACACCTGCGCCACGAGCCACGTTTCGAACTGCTCCAACTCGATATCTGTGAGCCCTTCGATTGCGGCCAGGTGGATTATGTCTTTCACCTGGCCTCCCCCGCCAGCCCCGTGGACTACAGCATTCACGGGATTCCCACGCTGAGAGTAGGCTCCCTGGGCACATTCAATGCGCTGGAAGTGGCGAAGAAGTACGGGGCCAAGTTTTTTCTGTCCTCCACCTCCGAGTGTTATGGCGATCCGGAAGAGCATCCGCAAAAAGAGACGTACTGGGGCCGAGTGAATCCTGTTGGCCCGCGCTCGGTTTATGACGAGGCCAAACGCTTTTCCGAGGCCGCCACCGTAGCCTACCGGCGCTATCACAAGCTGGAGACACGCATTGTGCGCATCTTTAACACCTACGGTCCCCGGATGCAGATCAACGACGGGCGCGTGATTCCCAATTTCATGAAGCAGGCCCTGCGCGGGGAAGAACTGACCGTGTATGGCGACGGGCAGCAGACGCGCAGTTTCTGCTACGTCTCCGACGAGATCGATGGTTTGCTGCGCCTGGCGTGGTCGCAGGAGCCCGGCCCCGTCAACATCGGTAATCCCGGCGAGTTTACGATCCTGGAGTGTGCGCAAAAGGTGCTGCAGGTGACCGGCTCCCAAAGCCGCATCAAATTTATGCCGCTGCCAACGGACGATCCCAAGCAAAGGTGTCCAGACATTAGCAAGGCTCGGACTGTGCTGGGCTGGGAACCTCGGATTGACCTGGAAAGCGGCTTAAAGCTTTCGTTGGATTATTTCCGAGAAACGGTTACTGCGAAGACATTTACCAATTCCAATGTAGCCCACTAAGCGGGCTTCGCGGTGGACACGTGAATGGCTTGAGGCACGATTTTTTTCTCACCTATCGCCTTTACAATACCTTCGAACTCCTGGCTGGTTAATACGTTGTGCCCTTCGAAATGATCGCGTACCCCAGCCAGCAGAGCTTGCACACTGCTCAGCGTTTCGGGCAGTGACGCTTGCGGCCGGCCAGCTAATTTAGGGGGACTGAGCCGGTCAACAACCTGCTTCAGGAGTTCGCGCGAGCCGCTCTCAAAGCTGGTGAATTGCACTCCCATGCCCAAAGCGGGTACGCAGGTGCGAACTTCGCCGCTGGCGAAAATCTTGTTTTCCTGAATGTGAACGACCAGCCGCAGCTTGCTGCCAACCGGCTCCGGTACCGGCGTATCAATGTAACAGCCGCCCAGGCTGAGGTCGCCCAGTTTGGCCCAGACGTGGTGTGCGGATTCCGCCCGGCTTACCTGCACATTGCCCGGGCAACGGAAGCGGGGATACTGGCGCCGGTCGCGGCGGGCGGCGGCCAGCGGATCTGACTTGTCAGAGCTGGAATCCATGGAGAAATAGGCCAGTTCGGCTTCCCAGATGCAGGCATCTTCGAGGCTGCGAATACCCACTTGGCCGGCCTTTTCAGGGGTGGGATCGGCAATCCACACCACGCGAAAACGGCCTTTCTGGCTGCCATACTGCACGCCTATGGTTTCGCCGAGGGCGATCTTACAGGTAATGCCGCCCAGGCGGGCGCCACGATAGCTGACTTCGTGAGCCAGCGAATTGAGAACAAAAGGCCGTCCCTCCGCGCTCAGGCCCCATACCTTGACCGGAAGACCCTCGATTTCCAGGCGCTGTTCTGTAGGTGACTCCATGTAGAGGCGCGGACCGGCGCAGAGTTGCTCAGGGAAATGTTGCTACCTGAAGAGGAAAGGCAGCAGATTACGAAGGACTCTGCGTGCGCCTTAAGGGATTACCTTCAGCGAGGGCGGCTCCGGGATTGCTCCTTCGCCACCAACCGCCCGTCGAATTGCCTTCCATAGTTCATCGCGCCCCAGTCCGGTGCGGGCAGAGTAGCTCAGGATGTGTTCCGTACCCAGCGCCTCTTTCAGCTTCAGTAAGGATGGCTGCAGCTGATTAGTGGAAATTCGGTCCGCCTTGGTGGCTACCACCAGGTGAGGCCGGCCGAAGCTGCGCAAAAATTCGCATAACTGCTGGTCCCCAGGTTGCGGCGGAATATTGGGGTCCACCAGAGAAATACAGAGCGCCAGATTGGGCCGATCCTTGAGATAAGGCTCGGTGAACTTGTGCCAGCCCGCGGAAAGTTCGTGCGGCACCTTGGCGTACCCGTAGCCGGGCAGATCGGTGAAATAGAGGTCGGGGCGCGGCCGTCCAGGCCAGCGGATGGCATAGAAGTTGATGCCCCGGGTGCGCCCGGGAGTGGAGCTGGTGCGCGCTACCTTGTGTCCGAGAAGGGAATTGATGAGGCTGGATTTGCCCACGTTGGAGCGGCCCAGGAACGCGATCTCCGGCGGTCCCGGTGCGGGGAAATGGGACACATCGGTTGCCGCGGACATAAACTGCGCAAAAACCTTCACCCTACCAGTTTGCTGGTTCAGCGCCGGGGTTGCAAGCGGGGGGCGATGAACAGCTCGGCAGGCGATGCAGCCGGCATGAGCAATCAGCGCTCAGCGTTCAGCATTCAGCCCCAGCCCTCCAGCGCCGAAAGTGTAAGGTTATCGCAGAGACTCAAGCGCGAGTCTTGACCGCGCTTTGCAGTTGCGCCAGCAGCGCGCGGCGGATCTTTTCCGCTTTGCGCCGGTCGGGACAGGCGCTCGGTGTTCTGCGGCATTGCGCGATGGTCTGCTCGAGAGTGGCGAGAAATGCCTGGCAGGGGCGGCAGTCGCCCATGTGCGCTTCCATTTTTTCGCACATGGAATCGTCGAGCTTCTCATCCAGGTAGTCAGAAAGGGCGGCAAAAAGCTCGCGGCAGCGGCGGGGCTTTTCCTCTACCGCGGGCGCACCCTTCGCGCGCCGCCCCCGGCCTGCCTGGAAAGCGCCACGGCGTGCCAGTTCGTTGCGCAGATAAAGCCGCGCGCGGTGCAGGCGCACGCGGACTGTACCCGGGCGCAGGCCGGTGATCCTGGCGATTTCCTGGTCAGAAAGTTCTTCCATGTCGTGCAGGACCAGCACCAGGCGATACGCGGGGGGAAGCCGCAGAATGGCGTCGCGAAGCCAATGCGCCCGCTCGCCGCGCAAGGCGGACGTTTCCGGGCTTTCGCTATTGCCGCCGGCCAGGCTTTCCAGTTCGCGGCGGTCCGGCATCAGTTCGTCCAATGCCAATTCGTGCTGGGGGGCAAATTTGCTCTTGCGCCGGCTCATCAGGCAGCGGTTCTTGGCCACTTTGTACAGCCATACGCTCAGCGCCTGGGGGCTGCTGAAGCGGGGCAGATAGGGCACAGATTTCAGCAACACTTCCTGCATGGTGTCTTCCGCGTCCTCCCGCTGACCGCATACTTTCATGCTGAAGGAAAACACCGCTTCCTGCAGCAGGGCGAGCGCCCGCTCCAAGGATTTTGGGTCGTTCTGCTGCAGTAGTTCAACTGCTTGAGTAATCTCCGGTCGCATGGGGTTTCTGGGGCTAATGTAGCACGGGGAGAAGCCGCTAACGGTCGAAGGTCCATGGTTGACGGCCATTGCCGTAGTCAGTCAATCGTTGTTGGCGTTGTGCGGCGAGAGACTTAGCCAGCAACAACCGGGACTAAGGACCGGTAAAAAATGACCGTCAGCCGTCGACTATTGGCCGCCGACGGTTTACTCTCCCATCACTTTCACAATTACCCGCTTGCTGCGCTGGCCGTCGAACTCGGCATAAAAAACGCGCTGCCAAGTGCCGAGATCGAGCTTGCCCGCGGTGATGGGCAAGATAACCTCGTGGTGGATGAGCAGGGACTTGAGGTGCGAGTCGCCATTGCTTTCGCCGGTCTGGTGATGGCGGTAGTCTTCTCGAAAAGGCGCCAAGCCCTCCAGCCATTGGTCTATGTCCTGAATGAGGCCGGATTCGTTGTCGTTCACGTATATGGCCGCAGTTATATGCATGGCAGAGACCAGCACCATGCCTTCCCGCACCCCGCTCTTTTTGACGATGCCTTCGATGGTCGGTGTTAAGTGGACGTACTCGCGGTGCTTCTTGGTATTAAAGGTCAGATATTCGGTGTGGAATTTCACGGTTCCATCCTTGAAAACAATCTGGGCACGCAATAGTCTGGCGGTCAGCCCGCATCCATATTAGCCATGGACGACAGCCAGGCGGAAATCCGCGAACTGAAGCAGTTGGTAAAGGAACTGCTGGCCCGCGTGTTGCGGCTGGAGCAAATAGCCGGTCTGGCTGGGGATGCACCCGGCACACGGGACAAAGATCCCGGTCCGGCACGGTTACAAGTCGTGCCATCACACGGCGCGCCGTTGCACTCTCAGCCGCGGCGGCCCGCCGACCTGGAAGCGCGCATCGGTTCGCAGTGGCTCAACCGCATTGGCATTGCCGCACTGCTGATCGGCACTTCCTATTTCTTGAAATACGCCTTCGAGAACAATTGGATCGGTCCGGCGGCGCAGATCCTCATTGGAATAGTCGCCGGCGTCACAGTCGTTGTTGGGAGCGAATGGTTCCGGCTGCGCGGCTACCGCGCCTTTTCCTATTCCCTGAAGGCGGTGGGCATTGGAGCGCTGTACCTCTCGTTGTGGGCCGCCGTTCAGGTTTACAGCCTGCTGTCCGTGGGCGTGGCTTTTTCCGGCATGGTGGTGGTAACGGCGGCGACAGCAATTTTCGCGCTGTTGCAGAACGCCGAGATTCTGGCGGCGTTTTCTCTAGCCGGTGGATTCGCCACTCCGGTGTTGCTCGCGACCGGCCACAACCGCGAAGTACAGCTCTTTGCCTACGTTGCGCTGCTCGATGCGGCCACGTTGGCCATGTTCCTCTCCCGCGGCTGGCCGCGCCTGCTCCTTCTCAGCTTCAGTGGAACCGCGGCGCTCTACTTCGGCTGGTACGCGGAGTTTTACTCGCACGGGCAGTTTGGGTCCGCCTTTGCTTTCGCCACGCTGTTCTTCGCCATGTTTGCGGTCGCGACCATGCTTGGACGCAGCGCCTCGGAAGGCGAATTGTCGCGCGCCCTGCTTGTGGCCGGCGCCTTGAACGGCGTGGCTTATTTTCTGCAAGCCTACCTGATGCTGGAAACGCAAGCGAGCCGCGCCGAATTCGCCACCGTGCTGGCGATTGTGTATCTCATGCTGGCGCGGCAATGGCGCTCGCCATCCCGCTTGCGCGGCATCCACCTCGCTCTGGCCGTCGCCTGTGTGACGCTGGCCCTCGCCTTGCGTCTCCACGAGGTGTGGATCAGCGTAGGCTGGTTTGTGGAGGCGGCGCTGCTGATGGCGGCGGGATTCTGGCGGAAGTCCGCATTTGTGCGCTGGCTGGCGCTGGCGCTGATTGCCGCCACCACGCTCAAAGTGTTCGCCTACGACATCTGGAACCTGAGCCGCGGCTACCGCATTGTCAGCTTTGTATTCCTGGGAGTGCTGCTGCTGGCGGTGTCATTTGCCTATCAGAGGGATTGGCTGAAGCTGTCGAGTGCGGGATCGCCGCCACGAAAAAGTTCGGCAGAGACGTAATTCACTATGTGTGCAGCCCTTGATTTGCGGGAACAAATCAATAGTCCCAAGGGGACGAGGGCGTGATCGTAAAGCTGACAGAGGGAGAGATTGCATCGGGGGCGTCACCCTGAGAATCCCAGATTTCGACCGTAATCTTCGTCGTCCCAGCTCCCGTGAGCAGAGCAGCCGGAACGGTTGCGTTCAGCTGGGTCGTGCTCACGAAAGTTGTGTTCAATACGGTACGCTGGCCGTTTGCATACCAGACCGCCTGGCTGAACTTGTGATGACCATTAGAGAAGGTAAACGCGCCCGCCGTTATAGTCAGGACCAGGTCGGGGCTGCCAGCCGTAGCGGTCGTGGGCGCAATGATGATCGCGGGCTGGTTTACCGCGAACTTCAGTGCATTGGAGGTGGCAGCGGGAGAACCATTCGTGAAGTCCCATACCTCGACGGTCAAATTCGCAGTTAGGGGCGAGGCCAACAACTTTGCTGGCAAGACAGCTGTGAGCTGGGTGGTGTTCAGGAAAGTTGCGGTAATCGGGGTAGAGACTCCTGCCGCGGTCCACATGATTCGGTTTACCCGGTGTGGCCCTGAATCGAAGTTCGATCCGGTTACCGTCAGCTTTAAATCAGGACTGCCGGCCATTGCGCTGCTGGGCGACACGGACGAGAGCGTCAGAGCCGTGCTCTGGGTCTCGGTAACGTTGCCGCCAGAAGAACTCCCACCACCGCACCCGGAAGCGGCTGTGAACATTGCCAAAGCTACCGCTGAAATGGCGATGCTGCGCAACATAGCGACCTCCCTCGGACTGATGAAGAGCCGTTAGAGCCATACAGCGGGTACACAGGAGCAAGTTGGGTGCCACGACACACGCAACTTGCGGGAGAAACTGTTTGAAGGTGAAGGGCTCATCTTTACGGAAGGATAGGAACTTTTGTCTATCAACTTCGTGCTGTTCAGATTTATTCCAAGCCAACACGTTGGATAGTCGAACTATCTTTTTGGATACACCGCCGGCAAGACCTCTCCAGGTCCGCTGCACATATGGCTATTCGGGTTTTCAGGAATTGCTTTGCAGTCTCGATGTCGAACTACGCAGGTTTACTCATGTGTTAGGGAGAACATTGATCGATTCCCAGGCGTTTGCCAATTGACGCTGATAGACGTTATCACTCTTAACAATCCTCAACCCGGAGGAGGGTGTCGAGGGTGGTTGTTACCGCATGGATTCTTCCACTTCATTCAGCCAGCCGGGACGCTTGAGGACTTCGCGGGGCTTGGGGCCATCGGCAGCGCCCACAATCCCGTCTCTTTCCATCAGATCAATCAGGTGGGCGGCTCGGCCATAACCAATGCGCAGGCGCCGCTGCAGCAGGGAAGTGGAAGCCTTGCCGAACTCGATGACCAGGCGCACCGCATCCTCGAACAGGGGATCGTTTTCGTCGCCTTCTTCTCCACCTTCGCCACTGCCCGAACCGCCCGAGCCCTCCTCTTTCGGCGCTTCCAGGAAGTGCTGCTGATATTCGGCCGTGCCCTGGGAACGCCAGAACTCCACCGCGGCGGCAATTTCCTTTTCCGTAATAAACGGCGCGTGCAACCGCTGAACGCGGGCGGAGCCGGAGGGCAAATAGAGCATGTCGCCGCGGCCCAGCAGCGACTCGGCGCCATTGGCGTCCAGAATAGTGCGCGAATCCACCTTGGTGGCCACGCGGAAGGAAATGCGGGCGGGGAAGTTGGCCTTAATCAGGCCCGTAATTACGTCCACCGAGGGGCGCTGCGTAGCCAGAATCAAGTGAATGCCCACGGCGCGCGCCATCTGCGCCAGGCGGGTGATGGATTCCTCGACATTGCCGGAGTCGAGCATCATCAAATCGGCTAACTCGTCAATGATGATGACCAGGTAGGGCAAGGGCCGCTCCTGCTCTTCGCCCCCGTTCTCGAACAGGGTCGGCATTTCATCTTCGAAGAGCTGGTTGTACTGGTCAATGTTGCGCACCCCTTTTTCCGCCAGCAGCTTGAGGCGACGCTCCATTTCGCGTACCGCGTTGCGCAAAGCATTGGCGGCGAGCTTGGGTTCGGTGATGATGGGCGTGTAGAGATGAGGCACGCCTTCATAGACGCCAAGCTCCAGGCGTTTGGGGTCCACCAGGATGAAGCGCACCTGCTCGGGCGTGGCCTTGTACAGCATGGACATGATCATGGCGTTGATGGCCACGCTCTTGCCCGCGCCCGTGGAACCGGCAATCAGCAGGTGAGGCATGCCGGCCAGGTTGGCCACCACGATGCGCCCGTTGATGTCCTTGCCCAAAGCCAGGGTCAGCTTTGATTTCTCGCTGGCGTACTCCTGCGACTCAATGACCTCCCGCAGCCAGATGGTTTCGCGCTCCCGATTGGGCACCTGCAGGCCCACCGTGGACTTGCCGGGCATGCGCTCGATGAGGATGCTTTCGGCCCGCAGCGCCAGGCACAGGTCATCGGTGAGGCCGGTGATGCGGCTATATTTAATGCCCGCTTCCGGCTTGTACTCAAAAGTTGTGACCACGGGGCCGGGGTTAATTTGTGTGACTTGGCCGTGAACCTCGAACTCGGCGTATTTCTGTGTGATCACCTGGGCCAGCGAACGCAATTCTTCCTGGTCAACCCGGTGGGCCTCGTCGGGGCGGTGCAGCAGGCTGCTGGAAGGCAGCTTGTAGCCGCCCGCAATTTTGGGCATGGTGGTCTTATGCTTGGCGCCGGTATCGGCGCGCTCCGCCACTTCCGGCTCCGCAACCGCCTCCGGTTCGGGTGGCTCTGTGCCCAGCACTTTGGCGGCTTCGCGCGAGAGCGCCTCCATGCGTTCCTGGTCTACTGTCTCGATGCCGGTCCTGGGAAGCACGGGCGACTGCTTGGCGGGCACCAGTTGGGCGGTTACCACGGGCTTGACTGAACGGCGCTTATCCAGCTCCTGCTGCAGCCGTGCTTTTTCCCGCGTGAACCGCCAATCCCGCCACCGCTCCATAAGCGCTATGATGAAACCGCAATGCGCCGCCGCCCAAGCCTTGGCGGTGCCAAATGAGAAAGCGGTGGAGAAGTAGAGCGCCACCGCTATCACGCTGGCGCACACGATGTAGGCACCGAGCAGATTCAAGTAGTGGATGAGGAAATCGCCGACAATCCTGCCCATCAGGCCCTCGATGGGAATCACATGCCGCCAGCGCAGGTGACCCGGCAACAACGCCAGCAGAGCGGGCACAAAAATCTGCAGCCAAATTGCGCCCAGCGACTTGGCTACCGGCGATGCGGTGCGGCGGGAACGAAACCAGCGCGCTCCCAACAGGGCCAGGAGAAAGGGCGCCAGGAAAACGCCGATTCCGAAGAACTGCAATAGCAGGTCGGAAGCAATAGCCCCCACCAGGCCTACCCAGTTGCGCGCCGCATGCGCTCCAGTCAGCGTAGAAGCGCTGTTAAAGGAAGGGTCGAGGGGCGAGTAGGACGCCAGTGCAAGGAAAAGGAGGATCGCGGAGACGAACAGCAGGAAACCGATCAGCTCGTTGAGCCGCCGGTTGCTGGTCGGAACGAATGCGCTGGAGAAATACTTCATGGGCGTATTCACTGTTGGCGGTCCCGTGCCGGCACACAGGCACACTTAACCGCCTTCGGTGCACGAACTACGCCAGAGCAGGAGAATTATGCCAGAAAGTCGGCTGCGGGAAATGGGAAAGTTGGGGGGAGTGTGCCGAGTTAGTTCTCATTCGCGCGAGGACTGGTGAAAATGTGAGAGGTTACAAGTAACATCTCTATCTGCATGAAGATGCGCCGCTCACAAAATCAAATACAGTAGAGAAGTAACTCGTTACGTCTTCAACCGCCTCGCGTGCGAAGGCCCACACCACGTATGCTTCAGTGCACTGCCATTCTGGCGGCCCAGGCGAAGACCACAATACCCAGAATGATGCGGTAAACGGCGAAGGGCACGAAACCCCGCTTCCTCACCCAGTTCATGAACCAGGCGACCACGCCATAGGCCACGAGGAACGAAACCACGAAGCCGATGGTCAGCACTATCCACTCCTGCCCGGTGTGGGGGGCAATGCCGATACTGGCCACGCCTGGCTCGTGGTGAAACGACTTGAACAGATCGTAGCCGGTGGCGGCCACCATGGTGGGAATAGAGAGGAAAAAGGAAAACTCCAGCGCCGCCGGCCGCGACATGCCCGTGACCTGCCCACCGGCAATGGTGGCCATTGAACGCGAAGTCCCGGGGAAGACGGCAGAAAAGATCTGACAAATGCCGATCCAAATCGCCTGCCCCAGGCTCATCTGCTCCACGTGCTCGGTCTTGTAACCCAGCATCCGGGTATCGGCTCCGGCAGCGGCGCCCAGGGAACGGGCCGGCAGCAGACGGGGCGGCCCATACATGGCATCCACAATCCACATGATCAAGCCGCCCGCCACCAGCGACCCGGCCATGACGTGCACGTTTTCCAGGTTCTTGCCAATCTCCTTCTCCAACAGCACTGCGGGCACTGCGGTAAACACGAAAGCAACCGCAGTCAGGCTGAGGGGGTGAGTCCAGATGGTGTGTTTGCCATCGCGCCCACGGGGAAACGTCGCCACAAATTCGCGGATGCGCTCGCGAAAGTAGATGGGCAGACAGAGGATAGCGCCCAGCTGGATGACGATGGAATACATCTTCCAGTAGCCGCTGGAAAGATCTACGCCCAAAAAGGCCTCGGAGAGCCGCAGGTGGGCGGTCGAACTGACTGGCAGGAACTCGGTCAGACCTTCAATGACTCCTAAAAGCAAGGAAAGAAGATAGTGATTCACTTCGGCTCCGGTACTCCGGTTCCAGGGCTGGGGCCCAGATGTGATTTTCCTCCCTTGTAGCACGGCAGGGAAGCGGGAAGAAACAGAATAACAGCCGGATTCGGCGGCCAGCCCGGAAGGGCCGAAACCGTCCCGTTTCCCAAGCCGGGAAAGCAACTTCTCAATTCTCGAGTGCTTCTACTGGGGGTAGGTGTAAAATCCACTTGTAGGGACTTCAGCAGGACGGGTCCTCCACCCGGCTTCCGAGGCTTGCATGAACGTCCATTTTAGCTACAAAGTTAATAAGACTCCCGACATAGAAAAAGAAATCAACCAACAGATAGAGAAGATTCGTAAGCGCCTGCAGGTCTTCCGCCCGGAACTGATCCACCTGAAGGGCATTGTGGAGCAGAATTCAGCCCGCGAAGGCTTCCTGGTCTCGCTGAACCTGCGACTGCCCTCGGGGCAAATGGCGGCCCAGGAGCGTTCCCCCAACGCCACCACTGCCATCAAAGGTGCATTCGAGGATCTGCTGGAGCAGCTGATCAAGCATAAGGACCACTTGCGAAATACGCATAAGTGGCCGCGCTGGCGACGCGGGGGGCGCTCCCGGCCCCAGCCTCAAGTGCCCTTTGAAGAGACCGTCGCGGCGGTGCAGCCGCCCACGGTTTCCAGCGAGGACATCAGCACCTATGTGAATGCCAATTTAAACCGGCTGCAGCGCTTTGTGGAACGCGAACTGCGCTACCGCGAGAGCGTGGACCAGTTGGCTCCGGAGACTCTGACCCCGTCGGAAATCATCAATGAAGCCGTGGCTAATGCTCTGGGCGACGGTCTGGACAAACCCGAGCGTCTTTCCCTGGAGCCTTGGCTTTATCGCCTTTCCATGCGCGCGATTGATGATCTTTCCGCGCGCGCCAGCGAAGGTCCAGAGGACGTTCCCCTGCAGCGCAACCAGCGCGCTCCCAACGTGCGTGCCAGCGACGAACCGCAGTTGCAATATCATCAGCCCGACGAGCAGTTGATCGCTCAGGACATCATTCCCGACCGCGGCACAGCCACTCCCGAGGACATTGCCGCTTCCGACGAGATGATCACTTTGGTTGAGGCGGCCCTGCTCAGCGCCCCCCGCGAAGATCGCGAAGCCTTCATCCTTAACGCCATCGAAGGCTTTACGGTACAGGAGATCGCCGTTATCACCGACCGCAAACCGGAGCAGGTGCGCGCCTCGGTGAATGCCGCCCGCGACCACCTGCGCAAAGCTTTGCCCATCCCCAATGAATTCCGTGACAAGCTGTTGCAGCATACCAGGACTGCTTGACCCTCAGACCACAGGAGGTGGGGAATGATCCGTCGCCAAGACATCCGCGAACTGGCTCAGTTCGAATGCGGGGAAGGTTCTGCCGCCCTGAGCTTTTATTACCAGCCGCGGACACCACTCAACAAATCCCATCGCGAAGAGGCCATCCTGGCTAAAGACCTGGTGCGCTCCGCCCTGCGCGAGGTGGATAAAAACGGCAAGGGGAAGAGCGCACGCGCCGACTTGGACCGCATTCTGGAAATCGCCGAGCGGTTGCACGGCAACCAGACGCGCGCCAAGGCGATTTTCGCCTGCTCGCAGCAGGGATTCTGGCGCGAGTACGACCTGCCGCCGCGCCTTTCCGGCAGCAGTGTGGCCGTCAGCCAGCGTTTTCATCTGCGCCCCCTGGCCGCCATCCTGAGCACCATGTACAGTGCATCCGTGGTTTTAGTGGATCGTAAGCAGATGCGCCGCTTCGCGCTGACCCTGGACGAAATTGTGCCGCGTGAGGAGATCAAGGCGGAATTGCCGCGGCGCGGGCGCAGCGACGGCTTTGCCGGCTACGATGCCGGCCACGCCCAGCGCCACGTTGAGCACGAGGCCATGCACCACTTCAAAGCCGTAGCCGAGCGCATGAAAGAACTGTATGACAGCGGCGTTTCCGCCAACTTCATTATTGGCTGCCGCGACGAAACCTGGCCCGAGTTCGAACCTCATCTGCACTCTTACGTGCGTCAGCATCTGCTGGGCCGGGTAAACCTGGATGCGGCAACCGCCACTCCCGAGCAGGTACGCGAGCAGGGCCTGCGCGTGCTCACCGATGCCCGCGCCAGCCGGAGCGAAGCTGTACTGCGTGAGGTGCTGGGCCAGGCGCAGCGCAACGGGCGCGGCGCCGTTGGGCTAAGGCGCGTATTGCGTTCCCTGGAGACCGGCGAAATCCAGGCTCTCCTGCTGGGAGATAAGTTCGAAGCTCCGGGAGTGGAGTGCCCCAACTGCGGCCACCTCGACTTCCACATGGGCGAGAGCTGCCTCGTGTGTGGCCAGCCGGTTCGCCAACTGAGCGACATTGCCGACGTCCTCATCGGGAATGCAGTGCGCAAGGGCATTGAACTTATCTACGTGGAGCAGAATGAGGAACTGGAAAAGGTCGGCCATATCGGCGCGCTGCTGCGCTTCCGCTCCGACCAGAACACGCCCATGAAACAGGCAGGGTAGGAAGCGGGAGTCGGTAGTCAGGCGGCCGAGTCAGTGACAGGAGCCCAGCACCGCGTGCTGGGCTTTGTTTTCGCGCTGCCAGGTTTACCTGTGGCCATCGAAATTCCACACACGCGATAAACTTCAACGAAATGACTGGGCGCCAGGTACTGGCTACCGAGTACTTCGCTCCACGACATGTTATTCTTTCCCGCTGTTTTCGCCAGGAGGAAGCATGTCCGTATCCCGCCGCCAGTTTATTACTGCCGCTGCCTTGAGTTCGCTCGCCCTGGGAGTGGAGGCGCAGGAAAACAAATCATCAGCACAAGTGAAGATGGCGCGCAAGCCGGTGCTGATCTGCGCCTTCAACGGGTACAACTACATTGAGCGCGGCTACGCCACCCTCAACGGCGGTGGCGATCCCCTGGAAGCCGGGCTCAGCGTGGTGCGCGGCCCGGAAGAGGATCCCAACGACCACAGCGTCGGCCTGGGCGGACTGCCCAACGAAGAGGGCGTGGTCGAACTCGATTCCTGCTGCATGCATGGGCCTTCCCAGCGCGCCGGCTCGGTGGGCGGAGTGCACGACATCAAAAACGTCTCCCTGCTCGCCCGCGCCGTCATGGAGCACACCGGCCACGTCATGCTGGTGGGCGACAATGCCACTAAGTTCGGCCTGGAAATTGGCTTCCCTCGCGAAAACCTCCTCACCGAGCCGGCGCGCAAGATGTGGCTGCTGTGGAAGGAATCCAACTCCGACCGCGACTGGTGGGGACCCGGACCGGATGATCCCCGCTGGCACGTGCCGGAAGAGGAGCAGCCCACCCACACTTCCGAGTATCGGCAGCGCCGCCTGGGCAAACTGGAGGCGCTGGCCACGCGCCTGGGGATTGCGCCCGAACTGCGCCGGGAAGCCATCCGCAATGTTTTCTACCCGCCTACCGGAACAATTCATTGCTCCGTGCTCAGCGCCCAAGGCGAGATGGCTGGCACCACCACCACCAGCGGCCTGGCCTGGAAGGTGCCTGGGCGCGTCGGAGATTCGCCCATCATCGGCGCCGGGTGCTACACCGACCAGGAAGTGGGCTCCGCCGGAGCCACGGGCAGCGGGGAAGAGAACATTAAGGTGTGCGGCGCCAAGAGCATCATCGAGAACATGCGCCACGGCATGACGCCGCTGGAAGCGGGTATGGACGTGCTGCGGCGCATCGCCCACAACTATAAGAACGATATGGCCCGGCTGCGCTACATTGACATGACCTATTACATCCTGCGCAAGGACGGCGCCTATGCAGGAGTGTCCCTGTGGACCGGCTACGAGGCGGGCAAGCCGCACAAATTCGCCATCCATGACGGCACTCGCCGCCTGGAGCAGACGGTGGCGCTGTTTGAAGGCTATTCGCGGGAGTGGCCGCCCATGCCGAAAGGAACAGCGTATTAGTGGCCGGTGGCCAGTGGTCAGAAAAACTCAGCAATCAGCACTCAGTTCAGCCCGTAAATATCAGACTGGGACTGACTGAATGCTGATTGCTCAGTGCTGAATACTTTCCGCCACTGCGCGCCGCTGCTACGAGAACCTGATGCGTATATCCGGCCGATTTTCCAGGTGAATGCTGTCCACAAAACGCACTTTGCCGGTGGCTTTGGTCATAATCACAGAAGAAGTGCGCGTGCCTTCGCCGAAGAAGCGCACGCCGCGCATGAGCGCGCCGTCAGTCACGCCGGTTGCGGCGAAGATGATCTGCTTGCCCGGCGCCAGATCTTCCGCCTTATAGACCCGGTTCTTGTCCTTGATTCCCATGCGGTGGATGCGCTCTTCCAATTCTGGTTTGTCCACCACCAGGCGTCCCAGCATGTAGCCGTTCAGGCAGCGCATGGCAGCAGCCGTGAGCACACCTTCAGGCGCGCCGCCGGAGCCCATGACCACATGTACGCCGGTGCCGATGACGGCGGCGGCAATGCCGGCGGAAAGATCGCCATCGCCGATCAGGCGGATGCGTGCCCCCGCCTTGCGAATCTCGCTGATCAGCTTTTCGTGCCGCGGCCGGTCCAGCACCACCACCACTAGGTCATCCACATCGCGGCCCAGCCGCCGGGCAATGTTCTTCAGGTTGTCCCGTACCGGCGCGTCCAGGTCTACCGCGCCATGGCAGGAAGGGCCCACTACGATCTTCTCCATGTAGCAGTCGGGCGCGTTCAGCAGACCGCCCTTTTCCGAAGCGGCCAGCACGGTGATGGAGCCGGGAGCGCCGGTGGCGCAAAGGTTGGTGCCCTCCAGCGGGTCTACGGCAATATCAATTTCGGGGACCTTGGTGCCGTCCGGAAACGAGGCGCCTACCTGTTCGCCGATAAAGAGCATGGGGGCCTCATCGCGCTCTCCCTCGCCGATGACGATGGTGCCGCGCATGGGCACCGTGTCCATGGTCTTGCGCATGGCCTGGGTTGCGGCCTCGTCGGCCAGCTTTCTTTCCCCCTGACCCATGGTGTGGGCGGAGGCGATGGCCGCATTTTCCACCACGCGCAGGAACTCCAGAGCCAGGTCGGTCTCGATGTTCTGCCCGAAATTCTTAGCCAATGCCTTGGCTTCTGTTCTGACCTCGGTAGCCATATATGAGTCCTCCCGTTCACGAATCCAGGGCCCTGAGAAACTTCCCGCGCATTGACGCCCCGGCCTTGCCTGGGGCTGCCGGCACAAGACAATCGCGCATCATGCCCTTTACATTCAGTTTGGTCAAGCCAGGCGAGAGATTCACCGGGGAGGATTCTGGATGCCCATTCCCAAAGTGGGAAGGTGAATTTTTGTTCATACAGCATGTCTGAATGGAACGTGCGTGATCGGGTAGTGGGGTGGTTTTGGTATCTTTTTGCCCTATGACCACGCGACGCGAACCCACTTATAAGTTCACCGAACAGCAGGTCGCAGCCAGGAGCACCTTGGCGCGGCAGTTTATCGAAACCAGGCAGAAGCTGAACGCCAACGTGGAGAAGGCCGACAACTACCTGGTCAAGCGCTTCTACAACCTTGACCACAATACCTACCTGGAAGGGACCATTCCGGCCAAGTACAAGGAACTGATGGGGCTGGTGGTGTCGGCGGGCCTGCGCTGCGACGACTGCATCAACTACCACATCATTCAGTCGTATCGCCTGGAGGTCACCCGCGCCGAGCAGGAAGAAGCGCTCAACGTGGCCCTGGTGGTGGGAGGCAGCATCGTGATTCCCCACCTGCGCCGGGCGTACGCGTTGCTGGAGGAGCTGTATGGGGGCTGAACCCATCGCCACTGTGCGCGAGATTTCTCGGGGCTGAAGCTCGCTCGGCATGACGCCAACCCCACTTTGCCGGCGTCATCCTGAGGCGCTTTAGCGTCGAAGGATCTCGAGCGTAGTGAGAAACGTCAGTACGCGTCCTGACCGGTAATCGCCGACCCGATGATCAGGGTGTGGATATCGTGCGTGCCCTCGTACGTCTTCACCGACTCCAGATTGGCCATGTGGCGGAAGATGGGGTACTCGTCGGCGATGCCGTTGGCGCCCAGGATGTCGCGGGCCATACGGGCGCACTCCAGCGCCATCCACACGTTGTTGCGCTTGGCCATGGAGATGTGCTGATGCCCGCAACGCTCCTGGTCCTTTAAGCGGCCCACCTGCAGCACCAGCAATTGGCCCTTGGTGATCTCGTTAATCATCCATACCAGCTTTTCCTGCACCAATTGGTGGGAAGCAATGGGTTGGTCGCGGAACTGCTTGCGGAACTGGGCGTATTGCAGGGCACAGTCGTAGCAGGCCATAGCCGCTCCCACCCCGCCCCAGGCAATTCCGTAGCGGGCCTGGTTCAAACACATTAAGGGTGACTTCAGCCCGCCGCTCTTGGGCAGCAGGTTGCACTCGGGAATGCGCACGTCCTGCAGTGAGAGGCTGGAGGTCACAGACGCCCGCAGCGACCACTTGCCGTGCACATCGGCGGCGCGGAAGCCGGGCCGGTCGGTTTCCACCAGAAAGCCGCGAATCTTGTCGTTCTCTTCTTCGTTCTTGGCCCAGATAACGGCCACGTCGGCGATGGAGCCGGAGGTGATCCACATCTTCTCGCCGTTGAGCACGTACTCCTTGCCGACTTTTTTGGCGCGGGTGCGCATGCCGCCGGGATTGGAGCC
>Ga0134126_10003368_pt1 | contig 20038 bp, 4 predicted proteins | sample KB31752_FD_96881 | JGI IMG/M metagenome (GOLD analysis project Ga0134126, IMG submission 96881) | Terrestrial soil microbial communities with excess Nitrogen fertilizer from Kellogg Biological Station, Michigan, USA - KB3-175-2 | ecosystem: Environmental > Terrestrial > Soil > Unclassified ...
GGATCATTGTAACTATGTTTCAGTTGGAAGTTCTGAGCAATATACAATATTGCTGACGGGCGTCTTTGATCCATCTCCTGCAAATGTGCTAAAGTGGAGCAATTATTTCGGCTGGCTTCCGGACTGGTATTATATTTATCGCGCTGGCAATGACGGGGTGTTTAAAAAGATTGATTCCGTAGGGGGATTTGTCTTATCCTGGTCGGATACAACTTTATGCGATGAGAATTATTGCTATTATATAAGGGCAAAGAACAACAGTCTTGGGTATGGCTCTAACAGCAACATTATTTGTCTCAAAGATCATTACATACACGATACGGAGCCATTATATCTGCGCCTTGCCACGGTACTGAATAACAGCGTATTGGCTTTGAAATGGGACAGTTCAAATTATAAAGGCCTGGCAGGGTACCAGGTGGACAGGTATTCTAATACGAAGGGATGGATTGACAATTATGCTTTTGCTGCATATAACATCTATACAGATGCTTCTGCTAAAATAAACGATAGCAGCTACATATATAGGGTAAGAACCATAGACAGGTGCGGGTACACAGGGCCGGAAAGCAATATAGCAACGTCCATTTTTATACAGCAAAGTATAAACAAGGACAATGTAGCGCTGGTATGGAACAATTACCGCAACTGGCCAGGGGGGGTGCTTAACTACCTGGTGCAGGTACAATTAAAAAGCAGGCAGTTTAAAACTATTGCCACACTGCCGGGAAATGACACCACCTATACTGACGATTCTGTTTACAATGCGATTGATACCGCCTATTGCTACCGGGTGGTTGCGATGGAGAACGGAACACGGCAGGATAGCAGCGTATCCAATCTTACCTGCGCGGTGCTGCCTTCAAGGGTCTTTGTACCCAATGCTTTTTCCCCCAACGGCGACAGTCTCAATGATGTATGGAAAGTATCGGCCCTATCCATTTATAATGTTATCGGGAAACAACTTACGCAGTTCAGCGCAAAGGTTTATAACCGGTGGGGATCGCTGATCTTTGAATCAAATGATATTTACAAAGGCTGGGACGGCACGTTTAAAGGGGAAAAGGCGCCTGCCGGAATATATATTTATTTAATTTCGGCAGAGGGTATTGACAAACGGCCCATTGAACTAAGCGGAAACCTGACATTGATCCGATAATAAACCGCGCCTCATTTCCCACCCGTTGCCTGGCTGGGCGGCCAAAAAGTTACCGGGAATCTCATATATGTTTTTACGGGTTTGCGGTGGTATATGGCCGGGTTTAATTTCGGCATGGCTTTTATGACGCGCAGGGCTTCGGCATTAAGGCCGGGATACAAGCTTTTAGACACCGAAACATTTGTTAGGGTGCCATCCCTGTTTACGGTCGCCGTAATGATCACTGTGCCAAAGTGATGCATAATTATATCAATTTCTGGCATTTTGATATTCTTCTGGATATAGTCCTGAAAATCTTTGTAGTCGCTGCTGGCCCATGACGGGTATTCGTCCACATCTATACTTACTTCGTTCGGGTCGCCGTTTTCTTTGCCGGTATTTGGTTTGGTTTGAGCTGTATCCTTGCTGCTTTTATTATCAACCAATGGCGGCTGTTCGGGTGTTGTCTTTTTTACTTCCTTTTTTTCTTCAGGAACAGAATCTTTTACAACCCGTGGAGCCGTATTCTTTTTTTGGGGTGGCGGTGGAGGAGGCAGATATTCAGGGGTTACAAATCCTTTGGGAATGGGCGCCTCTATCACGAGTACCTGGTCAAAATCATCGTTGCTCAATGCATCCCGGTGAAAGAACCTGATAATGAATGGGCCAAGCAATAACAGGATAAAAGCGGAACATGTAATAACAAATGCTTTTGTAAGGCGCCTGTTGTATTGCTTCCGCAGAAAGTATGCCCCGTACTCCTTGTTCCGGTTTTCAAAAAGGATGTCAATCCCATCCTGCGGGACTTCTATATCATATTTGGCTTTCAAAATAACCTTTGGCGTTGAATCCCTTCTAAATAACAATAACTATCCGGGAATATATCCATTAAACCGATTTAATATAAATCAAACGGCAAAATCAGCTATATGTTATAACAGGGGCCATACAGGTACGGACCAATAGAATTATGAATTACCGGGACAAAGAAAGACATTGGCCGCGAAACCCAAAAAGCTTAAGATGCCACTAATTTCTGATAATCTGCCGCTGAAAGCAGACCGTCAAATTCTGATGTCCTGGATACTTTTATTTTTATCATCCAGCCTTTGCCATAAGGATCGCTGTTTACCAGCTCCGGTTCTGATTCCAGGGCGCTGTTTAGCTCCAGGATTTCGCCGCCCACGGGCATAAAAAGGTCGGAAACGGTTTTCACGGCTTCCACGGTCCCAAACACTTCGCCGTGGCTAAGCGTATTGCCAACCGTATCTACTTCCACATAAACGATATCGCCCAGTTCATGCTGTGCAAAATCTGTAATGCCCACGGTGGCTGTATCCCCGTTTAAAGAGACCCATTCGTGATCTTTGGTGTATTTGAGTGTTTCCGGAAATTGTGACATGGTTCTTATTATTTTTAAGGCGTCGAAATTAATAATAATTTTTATGATGCGAGCCTGGGAACGTAATCGGTAGATTTTTTTATGGGGTCAGCACATACTTTATGCTAAACCCGATACTGGTGAGCGAAGTCGGGAACTGGTTTGAGGTATAAGGGGTGGTCATATCCCGTTTGAGGAAAATATTAAGGGTCAGGTTTTTGTTCAGGGTATAAGTAATGTTGGGTAATATCGCGATCATCAGCTGCCCACCCGTGGCATCACCGCCGGGCTGATCAAGTATCCTTATTTCCTGTTCATTCTGGTTGATCTGGACATCGAGACGGAATTTGAATTCATTTTTCAGGTAGCGCCTGGTACGTCCGCGTCCTGTAAACGGCAGGTAAAGTTTGTTGGTAATATACCCAACGCCAAGCGTTATTTTGGATGTTTTATTTTCTGTGACCCTTTGATCTATAAAAGTCAGCGTTTCCTGTCGCTCTTTGCTAAATGATGCGGTGCCGGTCCAGTTGCTTTTTAGCGTTACGTCAATACCGATAAGAGGGTCAAACCGTTCAGAAATTGTAACTCCCTGGATGAGGTATTTACTATTATAGTTTGCTGTATTATTACCGGTTGTATCAAAAGTGGGATGATCCGGGTTATAATATAAATTACTGGTAAAGCTTGCTACCGTATAAGTTGAATGGTACCCGCTTGATATCGTGACCTGCTTGGCCAGTTCTTTCATAAAGGCATAGTTGCTGAGCCCCGTATAGGTTATGCTCCAGTTTGGCGCCGGGACTTGAGGAAATTCATTTGTACCCGGCTTCATTCCGGCATACGCCTGGAGGAATGCAGGGATAAGAACGTCCTGGTGGGTTTTGGAAAAACCTCTCGGAAAGCCGCTGTCAATTATAGCTGGATTAGCTCCGCGGGTTGAACGGGCCAACGCAAATGCCACCGCCTGCCGGTCGTTCATGAAATTTTGAAAAACCGAGTTTGTATTATTTGGCCCGTCGGGTTTAAAAGCGGAAGCAAAAGAAATGATGGAAATGGAATAATTTCCGGTTTCAACCGGGCTCAGGTGCGCAAATCCGCTATAGACCCCGCCATTGGCGCCAATGGTATCAATATACCTGTAAGTTTCTGAAAATGTGGAAGATGACGTCCTGTTAAAATCAACCTTGATCTTAAGGTCCTTAATAGGCTCAATATTGGCAGAGCCGTTCAAAGTTTCCCGGTGGTTTGTGATATATAACTGCGACAGGTTGGTATCATTTGTAATCCAACCATTCCTGGCCGCTCTTTCCCTTATGTCAGCCTGGGAGCCAAATATAAAAGGAAGTCCGGGAGCGTTCTGGTCAAAATTTTCACCAAAATGCTGGGGCGAGGGTAAGAACCCTGGCAATGCCGTTCCATTTACCTGTGAATAAGTGAACATGACAGACCGCACACTCATCAAAACGCCGAGCAAAGTTTCCCCGGTAGATAAGTGATTACCGGTGACCTGGTTTGCTCTTTCTATCTGGGGCGGCATCACATTACGTCCTTTAAGACTTGGAGGGCCTTTCTGTTTCGTAGTATCTTTCTTCGTTTCTTCTTTTGCATTGCCAACACCAGACATGATGTTCCTGAGGTATTTTGACTTATTGTATATCGTCACAAAATTGAGCTGGCCGTTTAGCGAAATATTCTGTGAATTCTGGACTACATTTCCAAGTTGTGCCGCAATGGGCGGCGCCTGTGTCCATTGATAGTTTGCGGTATAATTTGCATGCAGAGAAGTCCAGTCCAGGAAGGGCAGTTTATTAATAGGAATATCATAGTCAAGGGCGGCGCTCTGCACAAAATTAGAAGGCACTCCCCCATGCAGGATATTATTTAAAATGATCTGCTTTTTATAGGCGCTGTCTATCAATCCATCCGGCTCATTAATAAGCGCAAGAGCCGTGGATGAATACGTAAGGCGCAACCCGGTTGAAAAATTATACCTGAAATCGTATTTCCTGGTAAAAGTAAATATCTTATTATACATCGGCAGGTTTATAGTCTGGTAATCAGCAGTGTTGCGATATAGCTGCTCCTGGATGTCGCGGTCTAATTTACCGACAAAGCTGAAATTCTGGGGCAGGTAATAGAAATTAATATCATGGATGATCTTCAGGTATTTTGAAGACAAGCCTTTGAAAGGATCCCAGGATTTTGGCTTAAAATCGTACTTGTAGCTGAGCTGCCCGGACCAGGTAATTTCATTGTTATAAAGACTCGTGATATTGTGCCGGTCTATCTCCGAATAAATATAGGTAGCGTTGAAATTTTCAATGTCATATATATGCGTTCGCTTGGTAGTACCGCCCGACCGTTCTTTATGTACCCCCGTAAAATTGAGGCTTTTACGAGCCGTAAAATCTTCGCAGGCCTGTATCACTGAATCCTGTTTGGCGGGATCGTGGTAGAGGTTGGTAAGGGTTGACAACTGCTGGTCAGGGCTTAGCGGGTTATATTCCGGTGTGTTCAATTGTTGGGAATAAGCAAAGAACATAGGAATTTTAAGGCCGTAGTTTTTGGGGAAAAATTTGTCAAGGTTTATGGAAGTGATCACGCCAAAATTCGTCATGTCCTGGATATTTCTTTGCTGTAAAGTTTGGTCAATGCTTCCGAAACCAATAGTCTGTTTCGATGCCGAAAGCTCAACCCTCCCAAAATCAGCGAGCTTTGCCAATACCCTGGTTGTGGCCGCCCATCCGCCTTTTTCATTAAAACCTGACATCCGCAGTTCATCCACCCAGACTTCTGCACATGGGGTAGGCCCTTTGTCGTCTCCTTTCGGGTGCCGCAAGCCGATCATAATCGTACGTATATTGCCCAGGTCCGGGTTTCCCAATACGGTCAGTTCTCCTGCCGTGCCAACGGCGCCCACTGTATAAGGAACTGTAAGAGAGCCATTATGGACGTTTCTGTTGGTTTTCATATCCACCCATTGCTGTACGGCAAGGGCTATTGCGTTATCTGATGGCCAGGTTTTATCCACGTCGCCCGATCCATTAGTCGGGGTCACATCCAGCGGCTCATCCAGTTCGTAATAGTTGGCCGTGTAGTCAAGCCCCATCCTGATAAACAGGTGGAGGTCGCCAGGTTTCAGGTTACTGTTTGGCTGGGCCTCGCAATGCACAAACATGAGCATGTTTTTGTACTGACGCATGTCAAGGGTTACATTTTTATAAACAGCCCTTGATTCGCCGTCTTTCAGTCCGCATATTTTCAGGTCGAGCGATTGTTCGTTTTGCTGGATAAGGCTTGGCGTACTATAGTCTACCTGCCTTTGTATGCCCGGGGGTATCACGTACCTGATAGCAGGGGCCGGGCGTTGCGCATCTGTTTCTATACTTATAGCCGATACATCCAGGTTTTCCTGTGCAGTATCGGTCGGCAGCGGATCGCCCGGAGCATCAAGTGAATACAAATATTTTCTCCAATCTCCGCGCACCAATTGCAGCCTTGCAAACCGCAGCAGTACCGGCGCATCAAAACCGGTCATATAAACCCGCATCCAGCGTATGGATGTCAGGTCCTGACCTGAGCCTACAGCCCGGGTATAATTCTCAATCGGAATTTTGAATTGAACCCACCTGGCAGTTTGCTGGCTTCCATTTGGCAATGTAACTACTGTTTGCTGAATATCAGTTACGTAATTTCTTCCAACGTCTTTTAGGTCGCCGGCATTATCAATTTTTATTTCATACTCGAAGTATGATTCACTTGTTTCCACGTTAAAATCATGATTTATATCCTCATCATCAGGGTTTAACGATCCATAGCCGTTATCCCCTCCAATAGATACGGGGGTATTGCCTTCTACCCCGTTCATCTGGATTTCCCTTTGTACAACGTTCAGCTTTTCATTGTCATAATCCGTCCCCCTCCAAAAATGGAAATTGTCACCTGAAGGGTCTGCATTCAGCCCGCTCCATGCGGCCGGCGTCAATGTCCCTTTTAGTAAACTCAGGAAAGGTGCAAATCGTATCCTTTCAGAATCATCGCTGAGTCCATCATATCCCACATCCTGGCAAGGCCTGGTGGTAGGGTCAATATTAAAAGCAGTAGTAATGTGAAGGCCGTTTGGTACACGTCCCCAAGCAGTTACATCCTCTGCTGACCCATCGCAGGTGAGGCCGTTTTCCCATGATTCCCGGTCATCGTGCAATATATCTTCGGATATGGTCCCCAGGTCCACTTCCATCGTTCCGCTGCCGGGATTCGGCATAGCAACTGAAGTGTTGGTGTAAGGATCAAGCATCCATAGTTCTACATACTGGATGTTGGCGTCCAGGAAATCTGTGATAGGGAGGCTTCTTTGCAGCCCGCCCCAGTTCCCCTCCGGATTTCGAAAATTGTCATTGCCATCTACCCCGGTAGGGTTGTAATTATAAGGGCCTCTTTGTTTTGGATTATAATAAATATCAAAAGTCTGGCATATATCAGGGGTTCCCGCCGCAATCTGTTCATTGGGGAAAACCTCGGTTTCCTGAACCAGCCGTTCCATAGGGTCAGAAAGGAGGGTGTTATTTCCTATTATATTCGGCGGTGTAGTACCGGAGATATTTTCAAACATGGTATTATCTATCACGTACCATGCTGTTTTGGCCCGCCTGTACCCGTATGACAGGTCGTTCACCCTGCTCGCTTCCGGAAACCTGGACGGCTGCCCTTGTGGGCAACTTGCCATCGACCAGTTATATCCCAAACGAAGGTCATAAGGCACAATACTGCCCTCAAAATCATCCACATAAGAAATGCCTCCATTCTGGTTCGGCTGGTTCAGTACTGCCGGATGGCCGGGTATGATCTGGGCATATTCCCCTTCTGCGGTAAAAGTTGATTTTTCTTTTGTCTGTATCAGCGGTATTTTGTTTACAAGGTCCGTAAGCATCTTTGAATCTGTATTATAATGCCCGTCAAACCCAAATATGGCATTGCTCACGGGTTCTTCCCCGATATTTACTTTCGTGGTAAGCGGCCTCTCGTTCAGGTAGAGAAAGGTGCCGCCCATGGTAAACTTTTTATCGAAATGATAATCAAGATGGGTTCCCATCAGTGTTTTTTGCTGAATGGAAAAGAGGCTCTGGCTTTCTGAGGTTACATTGATCACCGCCCCGGAATTCAGGACGCTCTGGTTTATAATTGTCACCCTGCCCAGGTTATAATCCACCGTATAGTCAGTGCCTTCTGTAAGGGGAACTCCATTGGCCGTAACTTTTACCGAGCCTTGCGGCACATTGATACTGTTAAGCGAAATCACGTTGCCCGCCGTACCCTGGAACTGGCCCTCGAGAAAGTATTTATTATGGGTCTGGTCCTGCACCGCAAATGTATGCGTGGAATCATACAATAACTGATATACATATTGGGAGGCAAGGGCGGTATCATTACCGAATACTTTTTTCAAATCCTTCCCAAACGGTTGCAGCACGGGAAAAATAATCTTTCCCTGGGATGAGATGACCGTCACGCCTTCAATATAGTCAAACTGTCCATCGGGCTTCGGCTCATTTTCGCTGTTTACCTTATCCATTCCCAGCAGGCGGATGATCGGCGTCCCATTCATTCCGGGAATTTCGGGTTCAGGAAGATAATTGAGGTAGGCCCCTGTTTTACTATTGTCATATATTACCTGGAACTTAAAGTTGGTAGCCGATATCTGGTAGGTTCCCAGGCTGTATATGTTCTTCATCATCAGGTTCCAATCTGGCAAGTGCGAATCAATAACCACGCTTTTCAACATTTTAAGGTACAGCACGTTGGGTATTGTTGGATTCGGCGGTACATCTTCTGCAAATTCCCCTACCTGGTAGGTTTTACCATCCATGGTGTATTGAAAGGCTACCCCAAGCATATCCCCGGGATTTAGCTGCTGGTTAAGGGATATATACCCAAGCTTTTGATTAAGGGTGAATTCGTTCGGCTGTAGTTCGCGGGCGTTTTGCAGCACATAATAATCGCGCGTCGAAACAAAATTTTTGGGCCCGCCACTGGTATTGAGCCCGTTGGCAATGTTATTGGCCACACGGTACCGGGCGCTATCCTGTTTTAACGTCCGGTAAAGTGTATTTGCCGAGTTGCTTGGCAATGCCTGGGGGCTGCGGTTATTGCTTGTTAAAAATGTATTGTTATAGGGATTGCTTTCACCAAGATCCATAAATGCGGCAACGGTACGCGTGTTCTGCACAGCCGCGCCGAGGTTGGTTACCCACAATTCCACCTTTGTGATCTGGATATTAGATAAGGCCGGCCAATGTGCATTGTACTGGTCATAATGGTTTACAAAATACTGGGCGAGGAAATAATTACGGTTGGCATCATAGTTATCAGCGGTTATTTTAAAATTATTTACCTGGGCCCCTCCTTGCAGGGTAATTGATTTCTGGTCGCTTTTTTCCTGGGCAAATATGGCATTCACATCCAGCTTGCCGAATTTCAATTTGGTTTTCACGCCGAAAAGGCTCTGGCTGCCTGTAATAAGCGTACCGGATACTGGGAATGAAACATCTCCCACATCAATGCTTTGTAATATATCGTCTTCTTTGCCCTGGTAGCTCAGTTTTTTCTGGTTCTCAAAATCAAATGAGGCCTGGGTATCGTACCTGAAATTCATTTTTATTCGGTCGCCGATGCTGGCTACCACGTTCACCTGTATTTTCTGGTCAAATTTAAACTGGGCGTTCCTTTGCTCGTTTAAAGAATACGTAGGGTTTTGTACCCTGCTAAAATCTTCGGAGAAAATAAGGGTGGCGGATCCATTGGGTTCTATTTTTACAAGTTTGGCAAGATCATCAAGAGGAGTTCCTGTATTTAGGTTCAGCTTTGGCAGCAATCCTCCTTTTTGGGTGGCAACCTGTGCCTCGCTACGCTTTTTAAAATAATCCTGCATCCACTGCCTGTTCTGGTCTGCCTGGTATTGCTTAAAACTTTTGGTTTCAGAATCACCGACGGTGGTATTGCCTGCTTTGTGTTTAATGGTATAGGTATTAAGGCTCGAGTCTATTTGAACATCCTTTTTAAGAGGATCGGTAAAATCAAAAGATGATTTAGGGGATTCACCTTCTTTGGCAATGGGGTAGCGCAGTTTCACTGATGTGTCCGTGGCCGCCTTTAGCTTTGTTGTATCCCCTGTCGTTTCTTTGAGGCTGGGGGTAGGCACGGGAGGAATAGGGGTCGAAGTGGCGGGGGCAGCATTAGGGTTTACCGGGTTGGGGGAAGGGGGCGCAGCCAGGTTGTTGGGAACAGAATTGGCCGGGTTGTTTGAATTAGGGGCATTGAGGTTGCCCGGGTTCAAGTTGGAAGGATTATTAGGAACCGTTAAATTGCCATTTGGATTTGCCGGCTGATTGTTCCCTGTATCATTCTGGTTCTGGGGTGTTGTTGGTACCGGCGGTGCGGTCCTTGTATCAATGACACTTGCCGTATCAGGCGGCGGCGAATCTATGGGCAGGAAATTTTGGGAAATAAATTTGGGCAAATGCACGTAACCATGCCTCTGGGAAGCATAAACAATACCGACAAACGCTGAAATAAATATCGCAAGAGCCCCCTTTTTAAAGAGAGCTTTGTAACCAGTATTCAATTTTGCAAAGTTAAAAGTAAAGGTCTATATCAATTTCAGCGCTTGTTTTAATATTTCTTCAACGGACTGATTACCATTATTATTCTTCAACGCGGCAGTTATAGCCCTTTCAGCCTGCAAGCGTGGAAATCCCAGGGTTTGCATGGCGGCAAGGGCTTCTTCTACAGCTATGGTTTTCCCCGTTAACACACTCATTTCCCCAACGTTCGTTTTTTTCAATCCGTCTTGTAGTTCAACAATAATACGCTGGGCGGTTTTTGGACCAACGCCTTTGACGGATTTGATTAACGAAATATCCCCCGCAATTATTGCACGTTTCAATTCTTCAGGCGATAATGATGAAAGCGCCATCCGCGCCGTATTGGGCCCTATCCCAGAAACCGAAATCAATTGCCTGAAAAGTTCGCGCTCTTCTTCATCAAAAAAGCCGAAAAGTTGCTGCGCATCCTCCCGGATAACCTGGTGGGCCAGCAGTTTGCAATGGTCCAGGTTTACGATCTTTTCGTACGTATGCAGCGAAATATTGAGATGATAGCCTATCCCCATAATATCTATTACGATATATGTGGGGCTTTTGTGTGTTATCGGACCGTTGATATAGGCTATCATTTCTTTTCCGTACTTTTTTTTAATCGTTGCCTGTTAAGGGAACTTCTCAAAAAACTATCTTGTTGGCATTAAGGGTGCAATTTAGGGATTTTAGGCTGTTTAAGAAACACCGTTACCAATTTCTGCCAAAAACAAATTTAAAACAGGACAAACCTTGTCTGGTAACTTTTTTTTATATAACTTCGCATGTTAGGTAAAGTTTTTTAGATACGGAGATATTTTTTTACAAGTTCTTACTTGTCATCATTCACACTTAAATTTATATAGGTTTTGGCAAATAATTTTATACACAATATGGCCCTGCGCAAAATTATCGTTACGATATTCAGTTTTATTTTTATCAGCCAGTTATACGGCAGCGCCCCTGCCACAAAATTTATCCATAATAAAGACTGGAACTTTGTAGAAAACAAGGGACAGCTACCGAACCAAATGGCCGATGTAAAGTACTATGGCCGGCAAGGTGCTGTGAATTTATACTGCAGGCCCGGCGCTATCAGCTTTGTTTTTACAAAAGCGCTGAATGAAGAAAATCCTTCCACGCAAACCAGGGGAATAACAAGGGCAGTTGCCATCAACAAGGCTGATTTGATTCTGATCAACTCAAACCCGAATGCCCAAATTATTGCGACCGGGCAGCAGGCATACTTTGAAAATTATTTCCTGGCTGATAACAGGGCAGGGGGCATCACCAACGTACACACATATAATACCATTACCTATAAAGACATCTATCCTCATATTGATATGGTACTTCATACCGCTTCCTGCGGCATGAAGTATGAATTTGTAGTATATCCCGGCGGAAATGTAAATGACATCAGGATACAATGGAACGGGCTTAAAAGCCTGCAAATGGCTGAAAACGGTGGGATTATCTACGTTTCACAGCTTGGGACTATGGGCGAGGGCAAACCCGTGAGCTACCAGGGCAATACGCCGCTGCAGAGCGCTTTTGCCGTGACCGGAAACACTATAGGTTTTACAGTAAACGAATACGATAAATCACAAGCACTCGTTATAGACCCATCTTTAAGCTGGGCAACTTATTTTGGAGGAAGCTCTGCGGATTATAGCAATGCTGTAGCAACTGATACTTTCGGCAATGTGTTTATAACCGGGTATACCACAAGTACATCAGGTATCGCCACCAGTGGCGCATACCTTACTTCAAATTCAGCTACGGATGCTTTCCTGGCCAAGTTTAATGCAGGAGGCGCAGAACAATGGGCTACCTATTACGGCGGCGGCAACGAAGATGGCAACGCCGTAGCCGCGGATATCTCCGGGAATGTGTATATTACAGGAAACACGTCTAGTACTTCAGGGATAGCCACAAGCGGTGCCTACCAGACTTCCTATGGAGGCAGCATTGATGCTTTTCTCGCAAAATTCAACAGCAGCGGGGCACTGCAGTGGAGCACCTATTATGGTGGCAGCAGTGGCGATGCTGGCTATGGCGTTGGCACAGATGGTTCAGGGAACGTGTATATTACAGGTAAAACAGGAAGTACGTCCGGTATTACCACAAGCGGCGCTTACCAGACTTCTTTCGGCGGTAGCGGGGACGCTTTTCTTGCAAAATTCAACAGTAGCGGGGCACGCCAATGGGCAACATATTATGGCGGCAGCGGGGCAGACGCAGCATATGGCATTTCAGTATCAGGTTCTGTAAATATATATATTGCCGGATCCACGGCCAGCAAATCGGGCATAGCTACAAGCGGCGCTTTCCTTACTTCACAGCAAGGATCCAATGATGCGTTCCTGGCCAAATTCAATGGGAGCGGAACACCCCAGTGGGCTACCTATTATGGCGGTAACAGTGATGATGAAGGACAGGGCGTAGCCGTTGATGGTTCCGGAAATGTATATATTACCGGTTATACCGGTAGCGCAGCGGGTATAGCCACCAGCGGTACTTATCAGACCGCAGCGGCAGGCGGTGGAACAGATGGGTTCCTGGCAGGGTTTAATAGCAGCGGCGTACGCCAGTGGGGGTCCTATTATGGTGGGGTTTGGGCTGATTATTGCTATGGCATCGCGGCTGACGCCCTCGATAATATTTATATTACGGGAACAACCGCAAGCCCTAAAGGCATAGCCACAGGCGGGGCTTACCAATCAACATATTACGCAAATGGAGATGCTTTTCTTGCAGAATTCAAACCCAATGGCAATATCAACGTAGGTACTTATTACGGGGGCCGGCTTTATGATGCCGGAGCCGGGGTTGCCGCATTTAACTCCGCCAGTGTTTATATAACCGGAAACACTGCAAGTGATACGGGCATTGCCACAAGTGGCGCTTTTCTCAGTTCTAATGCAGGCGGTGCAAGCGATGCTTTCCTCGCGAAGTTCAGTTTTGCCAATACAAATGATGCAGGTGTTGTTTCGGTCTTGAGCCCCAGGGGGACTTTCTGCCCGGGGCTGCAACCTGTTTCTGTAAAAATAAAAAATTATGGGTTGGTCAAACTTACAAAAACAAACATCAACTGGTCTGTAAACAGCAGTTTGCAAACGGCATATAGCTGGACAGGCAGCGTTGCCCCTGGGGGCACAACCACTGCTACGATAGGCAGTTTTAAATTCCTGTCAGGCATGGATACCATACGCGCCTGGACGTCAAAACCAAACGGAGTTACAGATTCTGCCAGCGTTAACGATTCAGCCATTATTGTTGATACGGCAAATGCCTTGCCTGCGGCATCCGTTATTTCCAGCTCTGCAATATGTTCCGGAAATTCCATATCAATAGGCGCTGCATCTGTTGCCGGGCATACATATTCATGGATAAGCTCGCCGGCCGGGTTTACTTCCACTTCAGCAAACCCATCCGTGAGTCCGATTGTGAACACAGTTTACTCACTTACCGAAACGATAACCGCAACCGGGTGTACCAATACAAATTCAGATACTATTTCTTTACCTGTTGCCAGCGCAGGTTCCAACAGTACCATCTGTGCGGGGAACCCGGTTTCACTGGGAGAGCCTTCCTACAAAGGCAATATTTATTCCTGGACAAGCTCGCCTGCAGGGTTTACTTCTACTTTGTCAAACCCAACAGTGAACCCGGTTGTTACCACGACTTATTTCTTTAAGGATTCGGTTGCCGGTGGGTGCAGCAAAAATGGTTCTGTTGTCATAACGGTTAACCCTCTTCCCGCAGCCTCTGTTATTGCCAGTACTGCTATATGCCCGGGTAATTCCATATCCATTGGCGCTACTTCCATTGGCGGCCACACCTATTCATGGACAAGTTTGCCATCAGGGTTTAGCTCTGCTTCTTCAAATCCATCGGTAAGCCCTACAGTAAGTACGGCTTACACCCTTACTGAAACCATAAGCGCGACCGGGTGCAGCAGGACCAGATCAGATACAATATCTGTGCCTTCATCCGTATCCGTTTCTAATATGACGGTTTGTGCAGGCACTTCTATTTCCCTGGGAGGGCCGGCTTACCCGGGACATTCTTATTCGTGGACAAGTTCTCCGGCAGGATTTACTTCTACATCTTCAAACCCAACCATAAACACCATATTCAGTAAAACATATATCCTTAGAGATTCCGTAACAGGATGCAGCAAAACCAGTTCTGTAAGTATTACGGTAAACCAGCTTCCCCAGGCGACGGTAGCTTCCAGTACGGGCATTTGTATAGGAACCACCGTATCACTTGGGAGCTTTAGTACAGGTGGGCACACTTACTCCTGGAAAAGTTCACCGGCAGGGTTTACTTCTACACTGGCAAACCCGTCGGTCAAACCTGTTGTAACTACCATTTATTCGCTGACTGAAACGGTTACTGCTACAGGTTGCAGCCTGACAAACTCCGATACCATATCCTTGCCCCATGCTATTGTTGCCAAAGATACCACCATCTGCCCGGGTATGTCTGTTTCAATAGGTGGTACTTCTTATGCAGGCAATAGTTATACATGGACAAGCAACCCCTCCGGTTTTGGGTCCGTAAAAGCCAACCCGATCGTTAAGCCTACGGTTACCACAACGTATTATCTTACAGATGCCATCGCCTCCGGAACTACAAGCTGCACAGATAATGATTCAGTGGTGGTTACCGTGAACCCTGCGCCTGCCGCTACTGTACTTGCAAGTACCGCCATCTGTTCAGGCAGTTCCGTATCGCTTGGCACAACTGCTGTGGGCGGACATGCCTATTCCTGGACCAGTTCTCCGGCAGGCTTTAGCTCCACTTCATCAAATCCAACCGCAAAACCGTCTGTAAACACCGTATATACCCTTACCGAAACCATTACCAAAACAGGGTGCAGTGCCACCCGTTCCGACACTATTTCAATGCCTTCCTCGGCTTCTGTTATAGCCAGTACCGCTATTTGTGCGGGCACTTCCATATCCATTGGAGGCCCGTCTTACAGTCACAATAATTATTCATGGACAAGCAAACCTGCTGGTTTTACCTCTACCCTGGCAAATCCCCCGGTAACCCCGGCTACAACAACTACCTATTATTTTAAAGATACTGTTGCCGCGGGATGCAAAAAAACAGACTCTGTTAAAATTACTGTTAACCCATTGCCCGCTGCCAAAACCGCCTCAAATTCAACGATTTGCGCTGGAAGCCCGACGCAGATCGGCGCTGCCGCTGTGGCAGGCAGCAAATACCAATGGACAAGTTCCCCTGTTGGGTTCAGCTCTACATCATCAAACCCTTATGTAAATCCAACTGATTCAACGAGATATTATCTCACAGAAACCAATATTGCTACCGGTTGTGCCCAATCCGATTCCGTTAAACTTGCGGTTAATCCTATCCCAGCAGCTTCTGTAATTCGTGGTACCACTATATGCTCTGGTTCCATATCCATTGGCGCGGCTGCCGTATCCGGGGATTATTATTCATGGACGAGTTCTACAGGGTTTACTTCCACTGTTTCCAATCCTTCTGTAAGCCCAACTTCTACAACTGTTTATACTCTTACAGAAGAGGTGCTTGCCACCGGTTGCAGCGCCACCCATTCTGATACCATCTCACTGGCTTCTGCTACTGTAAGCGCAAATACCACTATCTGCTCAGGAACAGCGGTTTCAATTGGAGGTCCTTCCTATACAGGGGATATATATTCCTGGACAAGTTCCCCGGCAGGGTTTACTTCCACAATTGCAAACCCAACTGTGAGCCCGGCCACTACAACGACATATACTCTTAAAGACAGCTTAAAAGGCTGCAGCAAAAAAAATTCTGTTACTGTTACCGTAAACCCGCAGCCTTCGGCTACCGTTATTTCCCCGGCTTCCGTATGCGTTGGCTCATCCATTTTTATTGGAGGTTCGGCAGTGGCAGGACACACATATTCGTGGGCAAGCTCCCCTGCAGGGTTTACTTCAACCCTGGCGAACCCGTCGGTTTCACCATCTGCAACTACCACTTACACGTTGACAGAAACCGCATCCGCATCCGGCTGTACAAAAACAAATTCAGTTAAAATTACTGCAAGCCCATTGCCCGCCGCTTCTGTGGCTGCAAATACTGCTATCTGCCCGGGAAATTCCATTTCCATCGGGGCGGCGTCTGTCGCAGGCGACACTTATTCATGGATCAGCTCTCCGGCCGGGTTTAGTTCCACACTGGCAAACCCATCTCCAAGCCCTACTGTAACCACAACTTATCTCCTTACAGAAACGAATACCGCAACCGGGTGCAGCAGAACTAATTCTGATACTATTTCACTGCCAACGTCCACCTCCATAAACCCCGGCGCAAGTATCTGTTCGGGTGTTTCGCTTTCTATCGGGGGGAAGGCCTATGCAGGCAACAGTTATTCATGGACAAGCCTTCCCGCAGGCTTTACTTCGACCCTTGCAAACCCGTCGGTATCGCCAAACACCACTACTACCTACTACCTGGATGATTCGGTAGCGGGTTGCCGGATCATAGATTCTACCACAGTTAAAGTAAACACATCGCCCGCTGCATCGGTGATTGCCAGCACAACCTCTTGTTCAGGTTCCTCCCTTTCCATTGGCGCTGCGGCAGTTTCTACAGATAAATATTCGTGGACAAGCTCTCCGGCAGGCTTTACTTCCACATCATCAAACCCGTCCGTAAGCCCTACTGTAACAACGGTATATATCCTTACTGAAATTGATACCGTAACCGGCTGCAGTAAATCAAATTCGGATACCATTACGTTACCCGTTGCTGTTGTAGCGGCAAACAAAACCGTTTGCGCAGGGACTTCTGTTTCTCTTGGCGGAACGTCAGTAGCGGGGCATATCTATACCTGGACAAGCTCTCCTTCAGGGTTTACTTCTACCTTTTCCAATCCCACGGTAAGTCCGTCGGTTACCACCACTTATACCCTTACCGATTCGGTACCCGGTTGCAGTAAAAAGGCTTCCGTTATCATTACTGTGAATCCGGTTCCTGCCGCAAAAGTTATTAAGGACTCTTCAGTCTGTTCAGGTTCTTTTATTTCTATTGGAAGTTCCGCCACCGCGGGACACAGCTATGCATGGACCAGTTCACCATCTGGGTTTAGTTCAACTTCTTCAAATCCGTTAATAAGTCCTACAGCCCTTACAACTTATACCCTGACTGAAACCATAAACGCGACAGGCTGCAAAAGCTCCAATTCGGTAAAAGTTTCTGTAAATCCTTTGCCGGCGGCCACTGTTATAGCCAATACGGCAATATGTTCCGGCTCTATATCCATTGGCGCTGCATCCGTGAGCGGGGATACCTATTCATGGACAAGTGTACCTACAGGGTTTACTTCCACGTCATCAAACCCATCGGTAGGTCCTTCGGTAAACACGACTTATTATTTAACAGAAACGATAACGGCGACAGGCTGCAAGAAAAAGGATTCAGTTACTATCTCATTTCCTACCATTTCAGGCATTCATGCTGACACTACTGTTTGCGCCGGAACTTCGGTGGCTGTTGGCGAGCTTTCTTCGCCGGGAAACATGTATTCCTGGACAAGCAAACCGTCCGGGTTTACTTCTACATTGGCAAACCCGACCGTGGCGCCAACTAAAACCACAACCTATTATTTTAAAGATTCTGTTTTAAACGGTTGCAGCAAAAAAGATTCTGTAAAAATTACAGTTAATCCTGTGCCTGCCGCTGCCACCGGCCCCAATATCAGCGCCTGCTCAGTCCCTGTAACTATAGGTACTACGGCAGTTACCGGGGATAAATATTCATGGGTATCCTCCCCCGTTGGATTTACTGCCAACAAATCCAGTACAAGCGTGAGCCCTAAAAAAACAACTATTTATATTTTAACTGAAACAATTGCAGCTACCGGTTGCAGCAAAACAGATTCAGTCTGGGTTTCTATTCCTGTGGCCACTACCATTTCCAATACCACAATATGCGCCGGAGGTTCAATTGCGATTGGCGGCACATCTTATCCTGGCGATCTGTATTCATGGACAAGTACTCCAAAAGGTTTTACTTCCACTTTGGCAAACCCGACAGTGAAACCAACCGTTACCACTACCTACAATCTTAAAGATTCTATATCAGGCTGCAAAGCAACAAATTCTGTTACCATTACCATAAACCCGCCACCTGCCGCAAAAGTAATTGCCAGCACCTCCAACTGTGCAGGTGGTTCCATATCCATTGGCGCCACAGCGGTAACCGGTGATACCTACTCCTGGACAAGCCTGCCTACCGGGTTTACTTCCACATTGGCCAATCCGTCGGTAAGTCCTACACAGACTACAGTTTATACACTTACTGAAACGAATACGACCTATGGTTGCACCAATACCAATTCCGATACCATATTTATGCCCTCCGCGCCTGTTGCCAATGATACGAGTGTTTGCGCGGGAACCCCGGTTTCAATTGGTAAAAATTTCACGCCTTTCAAAGGCAATACCTATTCGTGGACAAGCTCTCCTGCCGGGTTTACTTCTACTTTGATAAACCCTGTTGTCAAACCTGTTATTACTACAAAATATTATTTCAAAGACACCCTTGCCGGAGGTTGCAGTGTAACCAATTCTATAACTGTTACCGTGAAACCGGAACCCGCTGCCACAGTAGCCGCCAGTACCGCTATCTGTTCAGGGTCAATAGCAATTGGCGCAGCGCCTGTTGCCGGGGATACCTATTCCTGGACAAGCTTGCCCACCGGGTTTAGTTCCACATTGTCGAATCCAACTGTGAGCCCTGTAGCAACTACCATTTATTCTTTAACAGAGACAAACCCATCAGGATGCAGCAATACCAATTCTGATACTATTTCGTTCGCTTCGTCAACTTCAATCCTTGCAAATACGGCAGCTTGCATGGGCAGCCCGACTTTTATAGGCGGTGTCTCTTATCCGGGTAACACCTATTCATGGACAAGCTCGCCTGCCGGGTTTACTTCTACCTTGGCAAACCCTGTTGTAAGCCCTACAGTGAAGACAACCTATTATTTGAAAGACAGCGTTGCCGGGTGCAAGAAAATTGATTCGGTTACACTTACGGTTAAGCCTTCTCCTGTAGCTAAAACGGCTGCCAACGCCACTGTTTGTGCCGGGACTACAGTTTCAGTTGGCGCAACTGTGGTGGCTGGCAGTACATATAGCTGGGCAAGTTCTCCATCGGGCTTCAGTTCTACATCCTCAAACCCATCCGTGAGCCCAAAAGCTACCACAATTTATTACATGACCGAAACGGCCGGCGCTACCGGGTGCAGCAAAACGGATTCGGTTATTGTTACGGTCAACCCGTTGCCCTCCGCCACCGTTATTGCCAATACTGCCATTTGCAGCGGGGCTTACATATCTGTAGGTGGAAATGCCGTGAGTGGAAATAAATATTCATGGACAAGCTCTCCGGCAGGATTTAATTCTGTTTTGGCCAACCCTTTTGTAGCGCCAAAAGTTAAAACTACTTACACCGTGGTTGATACTTTGATAACTACCGGGTGTACCAATACAAATTCCGTAACCATTAGCGTGAATCCTTTGCCTGCTGCTTCCATCATTTCAAATACGGCAATATGTTCAGGCAATTCGATTTCAATAGGTGCGAAAGCGGTAACAGGGGATGTCTATAGCTGGACAAGTTCTCCATCAGGATATACATCTACCGCATCTAACCCATCGGTAAACCCTAAAAAAGCAACAACCTATTACCAGACCGAAACAATTTCTGCAACCGGCTGCAGCCAGAGCGATTCGGTTTCCATTATTGTGAACCCATTGCCCGCGGCACCCGTAATTGCAAACACGGTAGATTGTTCCGGGTTCCCTATCTTCCTCGGCGATTCCGGTGTAAAGGGTGACACGTATTCCTGGA